>Ga0075111_1001003_pt1 | contig 13192 bp, 9 predicted proteins | sample AntAceMetag02UKK_FD_69787 | JGI IMG/M metagenome (GOLD analysis project Ga0075111, IMG submission 69787) | Saline lake microbial communities from Ace Lake, Antarctica - Antarctic Ace Lake Metagenome 02UKK | ecosystem: Environmental > Aquatic > Non-marine Saline and Alkaline > Saline | place... | reverse complement strand
CCTTAACCATGGCATCTCAAAACATGACATACAACGCGTGAATGCTTTTATTCAACCCGTAATTTCCGAATTGCCACAAAAAATATCACAGAGGGATAAATTGAATTTGCCCCAAAACAAAACGATTATATGGTCGTGTGGAACCATATACTGGCGAAAAGGACCAGACATTTTTATCGAAACTGCCAAAATCTTAAAGGAAAGGGGGATTGAAAATTTTGTATTTTATTGGGTTGGCGCGAACTGGTGGGATTTAGAAAAAGAGGAATGGGGCGAATGGAGCACCTGGGAGGCATACATCGAAAAACACGAACTCAACGACATAATATCTTTCCGTGGTGAATCAGAAAATCCGCGTGAGCTATTTGCTGCCGGGGATATATTCTATTTGTCTTCGCGCGAAGACCCCTTCCCACTGGTTTGCCTCGAAGCTGCTGAATGTGGCTTACCCGTGGTTTGTTTTAAAGACGGGGGCGGAATGCCCGGGTTTGTTGAAGAGGATGCCGGTTTTGTAGTTCCCTTTTTGGATGCCGAAAAAGCCGCCGATGCTATCGGGCATTTAATTACCAACCAAACCGAACGCAGCAAAAAAGGGCAGCGAGCCCGAGAAAAACTCCTGCAACGCCACACTATCGATATTGCCGCACCCGAAATCCTGAAAATTTGCCATTCTGCAATGGACTCCAAGCCCCTGGTAAGTGTAATTGTACCCGTATATAACCAGGCCAAATTCCTGAAAGCAAGGATTGACAGCATCCTGAACCAATCGTTCAGGGATTTTGAAATAATAATTTTGGATGATGCCTCCACAGATGATAGTTTTGAAATAGCAAAAAGTTATGATTGGCATCCGGCAATTACCATTCTCAAAAACGAGCACAACTCGGGATCTCCATTTGCTCAGTGGCAAAAAGGTATAGAACTTGCCACCGGAAAATATATTTGGATTGCGGAAGGGGATGACTATTGCAGCCATGAATTTTTACAAAAAACACTTCCTTTACTTAATGATGATGGCATTGGATTGGCGTATTGTGATTCAGAAATTGTGAATGAGGAAAGCGCAATTTTTGGTAGTTATAAAGGCTATTATGAAAAACTGGAATTCAATCATTGGAAAAATAATTACCTATCGAAAGACAAGCATGAAATAAACTTCGGACTGGGAGTAAAAAATACCATCCCCAATTTTAGTGCTGTCATATTCAGAAAAGAATGTGTTGTTGAGGAGATCTGGTTTAAGTTGAGAGACTTTAAATTATCTGCCGACTGGTATTTATACCTAAACATTCTGAAAGGGAAAAAAATAGCCTTTTTATCAGAAAAACTTAATTATCATCGTAAACACAGCCAAACAATAACGTCAGAATATAACGCAAAAGAGGGGGCCAAAAAAGCACTTTTACGAGAGGCTGAAGTTATCCATAAATACGTTGCTGAAAATTATCCACTAAATAGCGCTTACCTGAGTAAATGGAAATTTTACATACACGAACAAATTCTATCACTATTTCCCGGAACTCCGGAGCATTTATTCAGCCGGTATTACGATTATCAGGATGTGAAAAATCGTATCATTCAAAACATTCAAACAAATGCAGAAGTGAAAAGTCGTTTTCTTTTTATCACATGCAACGATGGGTCGTATAATGGAGGCAGTGAGCAACTATGGATAAAGACCGTGCTGGAAATGAGCAAACGAAAGAATGAAATTAAAGTGTTGATTAAAAAATGGGAACCAGAACCTGATTTTTTTAAAGAATTACGAAATAATGGAATTGAGATTCTTTATAAAGAATCTATTGATGTTAATGAGATAATCGATTTTAAACCAAATTTGGCTGTAATATCAATAGGTGATCAAGATGAAGGTATTGGATGGTATGAAAAACTAAGTGAGATAAATATACCCTATGTCATTATTAATCATTTAACCAAAGAGCCTAATGTGTGGCCAATTGATAACAGCAAAACCACAGCATTAAAAAAAGGATACCTATCAGCCCAAAATGTTTTTTTTACAGGAAAAAACAATCATTCAGTAATGGAAAAAAGGCTTAAAGTAAAAATCCCAAACTATAGCATATTCTTTAACCCAACCGATGTCCCCAGAGATATTAAGTTGGAGTTTCCATCATTTAAGAAAAGTTATAATATTGCTATGGTAGGGAGTTTGCTTCGTATTCACAAAGGAACACATTTGGCCATTGAAGTATTTAACATGGAAAAATGGAAAGAGCGACCTGTGCATCTAAATATATACGGGAAAGGCAAGGATGAAAAAATACTACAAAATATGTTCAAAAACCCCAAAATTATTTTCCATGGCCATACAGAGGATATTGTTCAGGTTTGGGCAGAAAACCACGCTATTTTAATGACTTCATTTATGGAAGGCTTGCCCTTAGTATTGGTTGGTGCTATGTTATGCCGAAGGGTTCCAATTGTAACTAACATAGGTGCTCATGCCGAAATTATAAAAAATAATCATGACGGCTTTATTGCAAAAAACCCAACGATACATGATATTGATGAAGTCATGGAACGAGTTTGGAAAAATGTAAATCGGCTTGAAGAAATTGGAATAAATGCAAGAAATCGCATCCTGGAATACTTGCCCGAAAATCCGGTTAATCATTTCATCGACAACTTAGAAATTTTTAAATTTCAATAAATCATGAGCCATCCACCAAGTATATATTTCCATATCGGTTCACCAAAAACCGGAATCAGTACCATTCAGGGTTTTCTAAATTACAACAGGGAGTATTTAGCCGGAAAGTATGGTATGCTCTATCCTAACTTCAATAGTAGCATTTTTAAAGATGGTTTGCAACACAATCATTCCCAGTTTTTTTTAATGCTTTTAATAACGATAATTTCATAGATGATGCACGGACAGAAAATAATAATCCTACTTCATATTGGACAAGGTAAAACTGGATCCACTGCCATTCAGCGGTTTTTGGACTTTAACAGGGAAACTCTGGCCTCAAAACATAAAGTACTGTACCCAAATTTCGATTCAAATGACCTAACAAAAGGGAGTATGCCATGTCATACAGTTTACCTAAACGATGCCAGGAATAGGAATGACTTTGCAGGTCTCTTAACTATATTGGAAAAAAGTGTGGACTATTGCCGAAACAATAAACTTGATAAGATTTTACTCAGTGATGAGTCATTACCTAATTGGGAGGGATGGCCTCAAATATTCTCACAAATTGCCGGTAAACTTGATCTTGAAGTTAATGTGATTGTATATTTAAGAAGACAGGATAAGTGGTTGGAATCGGCCTGGAAACAATGGGGTCATAAATTCAAGCAAATTAATACAATTCACGACTATGAGCAAATAATGAACCTCGATTGGAGCAGGATGTTAAAACCCTGGCTTGATTTCTTTGAAGTAAAACAGTTCACCGTAAGGCCTTATGAAAAATCTACGATAGGAAACGATGTGGTAGCAGATTTTTTAAAGGCCATTGGAATAAATAATGCTGTCGATTTACCAGAGCCTCCAAACTTTAAATACTACAACACCGGTTACAACCGGGATATTATAGAACTTTTATCCTTATGTAAAAACCTAACGTTTAACCATAATGACAATAGATTATTCGGTCTTTTAAGTAAAACATTGCCCACCGAATATATCAAAAAACCTATGGAGGATTATGGCTTGCTATCACCCGAAGAAGCCTTAAATTTGATTAAAAAATATGAGGCCTCGAATAATAAGGTCGCCCAAATATTTTTTGGTATGGATAGAGCAAAATTGTTTAACGACCCCCTGCCCAATGTTGATGCCCACTGGGAACCTTACCCCGGTTTAACACTCGAAAAATTTGTTCCGGTGGTTATGTCCATACTTTTAAAGCAACAACAAGAAATTGATTCACTGAAGAACCTAAAGGATAACCTGATTCAAAAACAGAAAATTGACTACGATAAACTACGTCCAATACTCAAGGTAACTAACAAGTCGATTTTTAAGAAAAGTAAGTTCCTTAATCAAATTACAGACATTGCTTTAAACAAAGAGGGTGTTACCTTTACATCTGAGGGAAATGACCCCTATTTAATTTTGCCCAAATTGAGATTGCCAAAAAAAGTAAAAGTAATAAAGTTAGACATTAGCGTTCCGGAAAATACTGAGTTACAATTATTCTATAAAACAAGTGCTTCAGGTGCTTACTGTGAGGAGAATTCTGTAAAGAAAACCTCCCGCGAAGGAAAAAATCAAATACACCTTGAAATTCCGGCATGGGAAATCGTGGGCTTACTTAGGTTGGATCCGGGTGCTGTTGCCGGGCAATATATAATTCACAATATCGAATTCCTAGGGTAAAGATAAATACTATTTTGAGCAACTATGCTAAAACAAAACTATAATCTGAAAATCAAGCTTTCAAAATCAAATGGAATCTTAAAGACCTTTCCCTTATGAAAATATTTTCCAAACTTACTGTGGTGATTTTAACTGTTCCCTCGCCCCTGGTTGACCACATACTTGCCCTGCTTCGGTTTCTCGGATTGATAGATGCCATGACTCTGGAGCAGCACTATGGCTTCGATCCCCGCCAAACTGTTCCCTTATTTAACAGTTCCGGCTTTAGACTTATCAGGCACCGCAAGTTTGAATTGGGGCTGAATAATTTGTTTGTTTTTGAGAAATAAATCTCTGCTTGAATATCTATATCAAATCGTTGTTTTGAAACTAAAATAGTGCTTGGTGTTTTTTACGTTTTATTCTGGGTTAAAACTTTGGGCTATTGAAATCCAATTATCTGTACTTCATTCCTATATCGAACTTGGGTCAATACCCGCTGGGAGATAGATGTCCGAAGGACATGCGTGCATCTTTAGCTATTTTTATACTTATAAAAAAATATTCCATAAAACGGTAGTAGAATCATAAAAATGAAATGAGAATCCCAGGCTACAACAAAATAAAAACGATGCTCAAAAAAAGAATAATGCGAGTTTTGAGATTTTGCGTAAAGGTCATTTTACCCGAAAGATTCCCATGTCTTAAGGATGTGGAACTAAAACGCTTTAGCCTTGATTTACATCAGGACAATTTAGTAATAATCGAAGGTATTGTTTCCATCGCCTCGCCAAATGATATAACAAGGGTTATGCTTATGGCCGATAAAAATCAACTTGGAGAGATTGTGTTAAATCCAATTGAAACCAAGTGCCATCGTGGGTCGGTTAAGCGCCATGAGTTTTCCTTTTTGCATTTTGCGCTGAGTTCAGCCGATACAAAAATTATAAGGATAATTTCGCAAAAAACACAAACTACCATAGGTAGCTTTAAGCTTCAGCAAAATGAAATTTTCCCATTTCAAAAGCCTTTCATCAAGCCAAAATTTTTAACAGGTGAAAATTCAGCCGCTTGCCCAAAAAATCAATATCCCCCGGAGGTTGACAGCAAAAAAATGAAAAGGCCGCTGAAAGTATTATTATTCACACATAGCCTTAATATTGAAGGTGCTCCAAAAGTACTTCTCGAAATTGCAAAAGGTTTGTCCGAGAACAAAAGTTTTACGCCCCTTGTTTTCTCCCCTCTCGATGGCCCCTTGAAGGCAGACATGCAAAACCTGAATATTCCTTTCATTTTTTTTCCTGATCAAATACAACATAAAAACTCAAGTATAGCCATTCACGATACAAACCAGCTTAATAACCTTTTGATGCTTGATATTTTAGAGAGCGAAAAACCTGATGTGGTTTTTGCCAATACTATTGTTAATAGTAGCATGGTATCTGCCGCACATCATAAAAAAATACCCTGCGTGTGGATGATTCACGAAAGCAGTTATCCGGCAGTAAATCAGGATATGACAGAATTTTGTTCGCGATCCGAAAACCTGAAGGCATTTATGCTTGCCTCGCGAATTGTTTTTTGTGCAGAGAGTACCCAAAATATCTACAAACATTTCGATTTTAATCATCGGTTTGCTATGGTTAAAAATGATATTGAAAATAAATTTGAAGCACTGCAATTGAATGATGAACTAAAAGCAAAAGCAAGGCAAAAGCTAAACATTCCCCACCAAACCATTACTTTACTTAACGTTGGACTTATTCATGCAAACAAAAATCAATTATTGATTATTAAAGCGTTGAGGCATATCCAAAACAAAAATTTCATGCTTTTTTTGGTTGGTGCAAGAAACGGATTTCCCTACATTGAACAAATACAAAAAGCAATTGTGGATGACGGTCTTGATGGTAAAGTAATTGTCGTTCCTGAACAAAAAGACATTTTGAATTATTATCTTGCCGCTGATATTTATATCCTCCCATCTTTGTCCGAGTCGTATCCGCTAACAATACTTGAAGCTATGGCCTGTGGTCTCCCAATACTTGCCACTCCGGTTTATGGTGTGAGTGAGCAGGTTAAATTTGGGCTGAATGCATTATCCATCTCGCCAAGTAACGAAAATGATCTCGCCGAAAAAATAAACCTGCTTATAAACGATACTGCAAAGCGCCAATCTATGGGGCGTAATTCCAGAAAACTTTATGATGAAATGCCCGGACTTACAAACATGGTAAACGAACATGCCCGAATTCTTTTTTCAGCCTGGAAGTCTGGAATAAAACAAGCAAAAAATGTAAACCATGCCAAATAGTAAATTATTGGTGAGTATTTGTTGCCTCACCTACAACCACGAAAAGTATATTCGGCGAGCATTCGATGGATTTCTGAAACAGGAAACAAGCTTTGGCATCGAGGTAATCGTGCATGATGATGCTTCCACAGATGGAACCACAAAAATTGTTGAAGAATATTCAGGAAAACACCCCAACCTTTTTCGACCTGTTTATCAAGATAAAAACCTTTACAGCTTAGGTGTTGGGATTTATCAAATTTATACCCGGCATGTTTTCCCATTGGCTCGCGGAAAATACCTTGCCATTTGCGAGGGCGATGATTACTGGACTGACCCACTGAAACTCCAGAAGCAAATCAATTTTATGGAGCAAAATCCTGAATATTCTATTTGCTTTCACAAAGTAGGTGCAACGGGTGACAAAGTCGATGATTTCCGGGAGCACGAAAAATATTTCAGCCATTTTATGCGTGATAGGATGGATTTTGAAATTTCTGATTTGATAAAAGATAATTTCATTCCAAACTGTTCGACAGTTTACAGGAATACAATAACAGCATTCCCCCAACTATTCGATGCCTGTGTTTTTCCGGATTGGCCATTGCATTTCATTTATGCGCAAACTGGAAAAATCAGGTTTTTGGATGAAATAATGGCCGTGCATCATAAACATAAAAATGGCATGTGGGAAGGTGAGCAGTATGAAGATCGGGTACGAATGATATACAATTTTTATCTCGATCTATTTAAACTGGTTTCGCCAACTTTTTATCCTGATATTTTTCAGGCACTCGAAGCACGTAGCAAAAGGAATTATCTTTCTGAACTTAGCAAAGATTTTAAGTTTGGATACATGCTGGGAATAAACCAGGAAAATGGAATCTCCAAAAAACTTCAAAATGACCTGGATTTAATCTTTGATTCGCAAAGCTGGAAACTTGCAAACGCATTAAGAATTGGGGCAGAACGCATTCTCCCACCAAATTCCTCACGCAGAAAAATATCAAAGCCAGCTTATCAACTTGCGAAATTAGTGTATCATAAATTTAAAACCTTTGGCCGCAAAACCAATGATAATTTTAAAGCAGTTTCTGAAATTCTTAACCAAAAAAAAGTTACAAATCAAAAATGGCCAGAAGATGCACCCTTGCTTAGTGTAATTATCCCAAACTATAATTACGGGAAATACATTGCCGAAACGATTGAATCGGTATTAAATCAAACCTTTGCAAATATTGAAGTTATTGTTGTGGATGGAGGTTCCACCGATCAGGAAACTCTGCAAGTGTTAAAAGAAATAAATCATCCGAAAATCACAGTTCATTTACGCCAGAAACGACATCTAGTGGGTGACAATCGAAACTATGGGATAGAGCGGGCCAAAGGAAAGTACATCTGCTGCCTGGATGCTGATGACTTGATTATGCCAACCTACCTCGAGAAAGCACTTTTTTTTCTTGAAGCTTCCCATTATGACGTGGTGTATCCTTGGGTACAATGTTTTGGCAATTCTACAGAATTGTGGAAAACAACAGTTTTTAGTTTTGAAGAAATGATTTCACAGGGAAATCCGGTAGCCACAATAGCAGTTTTCCGAAAAGAGGCTTGGAAAAAATGTGGCCCCTATAAAGATTGGCCCATTGGCAAAGAACACATTCCGCAGGATTGGGAGTTTTGGGTGCGGCTTGCAGGCCACGGCTACAGGTTTAAATCTATCCCAGAGTCTTTAATGCTTTATCGTGTTCACGGCGGAAGTCTCACCGATTTATGCCAAACAACACACGAAATGCAACGCAAAACCATTCGAGATGAAAATATCGACTTATATCAAAAGAAGTATAAGAAAGTACGAATAAGGGGCAAAGCCAAAACCTTCAGGGTTAAAAACCCATTCGTCAACCTAAAAAATAAAAAATCGAAGAAAAGAATCCTGCTTGCACTTCCCTGGATGGTAAGTGGCGGAGTAGATACTTTGTTTCTTAATGTGTTTTCAATGCTCTCGAAAGATTATGAAATTATAATTTTAACAACAGATAAGAAAGCAAAAGAAGAGGGGGATAACACGCCACGATATCAAAAAATTACGCAGCAAATCTACCACCTGACAAATTTCCTTGAAGATGAAAAGGAAATGAATCGTTTCATTTCTTTTATAGTAGCTGCCAAGGAAATTGATGTAGTGTTGATAGCCGGAAGTGCATTAATATACTCATGCCTTCCTGTGCTGAAAACAAAACATCCGGATTTGAAAGTGATTGATTCGTTGTTCAACGAAATTGGCCATATCCAAAACAACCGAAAATATGCCCGGCACATCGATGTTAATATTGTTGAAAATGAAATTGTCCAATCTTTGCTTATCGAAAAGCACAAGGAGGAATCACGCAAAGTCAGGCTAATTCATAATGGGATAAACCTCAACAACACCCTGGTGAATCCTGATAAAAACGCTATCCGTGCCAAATTCGGCATAGCACCAAATGTTTTTATGGTAGCCTGGATGGGCCGATTTTCGGGAGAAAAAAATCCGCAGGCTGTTCTTGAAATAGCAAAAATGTCTGATCAAAAAGAGTTTGTTTTTTTTATGGGAGGCAATGGTCCGATGTACGATGAAGTAGTTTTAGAAATTAAAAAAACGTTTCCTGAAAAGGTGATTCTGGCCCCCGGATTTGTTGATACACCGGAAATCCTCAGCATTACCGATGTGTTAATTTTACCCTCACTCATTGATGGCCGCCCCAATATTGTGCTCGAAGCCCTGGCAGCAAGTGTGCCGGTTATTGCTTCGGATGTGGGTGGACTCCCCACAATAATCGAATCGGGATTCAACGGATATTTGCTCAAAGCTGATGATTATAGTGGGTTTGCTGAAAAAATCAGGTATTTAAAAAGCAATCAGAAAGCGTTGAAAAAAATGAAAGTAAATGCCCGAGAATATGCAGTGGAATATTTAGATGATAAAATCATGCACGAAAAATACGCTGATTTATATTGGCAATTGTTGAATAGCAATAGATAATTTAAAAGCATTATTAAAAGAAATTTTTGTGAAAACAACAAAAATACAAGCCTCATCCTAAAAACCCTTTACAAATTGCATATCCGATTTAATGATACACACGAAAAGAAAAAATGGAATTCTTAGCCAATCGTTATTTTTAGGTATCTTTGTTATTAGATAAATAGATTCGATATGAGTAACTTGATGCGCTTGATGAATCAGCAAAGAAATTATAATATTTGATTGCAATGTTTGAGGAAATTGAAAATATAGATAAAATAGTTCAACACTGGTTGGAGTCGGCAGATAAAAACCAGGATACAATGTCACATTTAGTTAATTCCAAAGATTATAGCTGGGCATTGTTTTTAGGTCATTTAGTGATTGAAAAAACTTTAAAGGCAGTGTATGTAAAACGGCTTCAGAAACATGCAATATTCTCACATGATTTACTTCGATTGGCAAATAAAATTAACCTTGATTTGAGTGAAGAGTTTGAAGATTGGCTGGATAAAATTACTACATTTAATTTGAACGCAAGGTATGATAATTACAAACAGGACTTTTATAAATTATGCACCAAAGATTTTGCTGATATTTGGTTGGAAAGAATAGAAAAAATACGAGTATGGTTAAGAAATCAATTATAGATACGGCATCAAGATACGTAAGGCAATTGCCTGCAGACTTGATTGTTAGTAAAGCATATTTGTTTGGCTCATGTGCTCAAGGTTCTGAAAAAGAAGATAGCGATATAGATATTGCCATTGTGATTAGTAATATGATGGATTTCTTTGATACACAAATGCTATTAATGAGATTAAGACGAAAGATTGATTTGAGAATTGAACCCCATCCTATCAGGGAATCAGACTTTACAAATTTGAATCCTTTTGCTTATGAAATTCAAAAAACAGGGATTGAAATTGGTATTGAATAGAATGATATTAAGAACTATTCAACTACAAATACCCGATACGGAGTATCTATATTCATCACATCAAAATATTAATCCTAAAAATTCTGTACAAATTTCATATTCGATTTAATAATAAAAATCTCCACTAAAAAAATATCCATATAATTGTACAGACAAGGCATGCCTTGTCTCCCTGTGATAATACAGACAAGGCATGCCTTGTCTCTACCGCACCAAAAAAGAATGCCGAAAATATCCATAATAACCGCCTGCTTCAACCACGGCAAATACATCCACGAAATGTTGGACTCGGTATTTGCCCAAAGCTTTCAGGATTTTGAAATCATCATCGTTAACGATGGCTCCACCGATAACACCCGCGAAATCCTCGAAGCCATCCAACACAATAAAGTGAGGATTTGCCATACCAGGAATCGAGGCCCCGCCCATGCCCGCAACCTGGCCATTAAAAAGGCAAAGGGCGAAATTATTTTGAACCTCGATGCCGATAATAAAATCGCTCCCACCTTCCTTGAGAAATGTTTCAGCATTTAGAAATGGATATGAAGATTTTGATTTCTGGCTCAAGATTATCGAGCTTGGCAGGGAAGTACACAGGATTGATGAACCACTAGTATTTTATCGTAAATATCACAATCCGCAATTGAGCCGGTCGGGTCGTAGAACAAGCAAACAACAGCAAGTGCATGAAGCCATCGTGCTTGCATTTCAGCGACATCGAAAATTGTATGAGACCTTTTCGGATAACATGGAAAAGTTTGTAAATTATGAGAGAGATTTAAAAGTGAAACAATCCATTTTTGATAAAATAAAAAAAAGTAAATCATGCCGAACAAACCCGCTATAAGCGTTGAATCATTATCAAAAGTCTTCAAACTTTACCCTACGCGGCGCAGCCGGATGCTGGAGTTTGCACATCCCCTGCGCCGGAAGTTCCATAAAAAATTCCACGTCCTAAAAAACATAAGTTTTACTGTTGGCGAGGGTGAGGTGTTGGGTTTGATAGGCCAAAATGGCAGCGGAAAATCCACCATACTTAAAATCCTCGCCTCGGTAGTTACACCAACATCAGGTAGCTACGAATGTAACGGAAGGGTAACGGCATTGCTTGAGCTGGGCGGTGGTTTCGACATGGATCTTACCGGGTTAGAAAATGTGTTTTTTTTGGGGGCCATCCAGGGATATACCAAAAAAGAAATGAAAGAACGCCTGGATATGATACTGGATTTTGCCGAAATCGGCGAATATGCCAACCAACCCGTCAAGAACTATTCGAGCGGCATGTACGTGCGCCTGGCCTTTTCCATCAATATCAACATCAACCCCGATATCCTTATCATCGACGAAGCGCTCTCGGTGGGCGATATTCGCTTCCAGCAGAAGTGTTTCAGGAAAATAAGGGAGTTTAAGGATTCCGGGAAAACCATCGTCTTCTGCTCGCACAGCATGGCTGCTGTTCGCGATTTTTGTACACGGGTTATTTGGCTGCACCAGGGCGATGTAAAATCGGAAGGCGATCCCAGTGAGGTAACGGAACAGTATGAGCTGTTTATGGCGCAGGGCAAGGGGCTTAATAAAAATGTAAATATAGCCACCGGGGCACAGGGAGCAAACCCTTCTTTACAGGCCAGTTTGCTAAAAGCCCCATTAAATAAATACGCATGGATAAATACCGGCCAGATGTACCCCGATGGGAATGGTGAATTAACGATAAGCTATGCAACAATGATTAACAAGGCTATGGATGAAAGCACACGAGTTTTGCAGGGCGGCGAAGAGCTTCGGCTAGCCATGGTTATTGAAAGCTCAAAAACGATGGATAATGCGGGTATCAAGGTTCAGTTGAATGGGTCTTTTGGTGTCATCATTCTATCTGTCGATAGCTACTACCACCAGGCTAAACTGCAGTTTGAAGCCAACAATCCTGGCATTGTTGTCATCGATTTTAAAATGCCCCTGTTGAGCAACGGCAACTATTCGATAAGCCTGATTGCACAAGCGATGGTTGAAACCACAGTAGCTCAGGCCCATTCGTGCTACGATGCCATATTATTCGAAATTGCCAACCCCAATCCCATTTTCAACCAGAAAGCGAATATTGTAGTTCCTGATGTAAACATATCCACATTTCCAATAACCATGTAATTGCTTAGATTTATGAATAGTATCAAAGAACTTTTTGCGATCCTTCGTGGGATCATCCAACAGCACTACATCCTGAAAACGCTGGTAATACGCGATTTTAAAAGCCGCTACCTGTCTTCGTTCATTGGGCTGCCCTGGGCCTTTATCCAGCCGGCGGTGTATATTTTGGTTATCTGGTTTGCTTTCACTTTTGGGCTGCGTGCCGGCAATACTACCACAGGTTTGCCTTTTGCTTTATGGATGATTGTTGGCATAATACCCTGGCTCTACATTAGCCAAACCATGATTGTGGCGTGTATGGCCATTATCGAATATGGATATATTATAAAAAAAGCCAACTTCCAGGTCGGCATGATCCCGCTCATCAAAATATTTTCCGGCTTGTTGGTACACCTCATTTTGATTGCGATTACCATTTTACTCCTTGTCCTGAGTTACGGCATCAACCCTACAATTTATTGGATTCAGATATTTTATTAC
>Ga0075111_1000993_pt1 | contig 13265 bp, 9 predicted proteins | sample AntAceMetag02UKK_FD_69787 | JGI IMG/M metagenome (GOLD analysis project Ga0075111, IMG submission 69787) | Saline lake microbial communities from Ace Lake, Antarctica - Antarctic Ace Lake Metagenome 02UKK | ecosystem: Environmental > Aquatic > Non-marine Saline and Alkaline > Saline | place... | reverse complement strand
TATAAATATTTTGTCCCTGACGGGACAGCAGGTATCAATCCTCCTCTATTTACAAATAAAATTTGATGCATTCATAAAATGTAGCCCCTGATAGTCAATAGTCAATAGTCAATAGTCAATAGTCAATAGTCAATAGTCAAAATAAGAACCCCAGTCCTGTAGGGACTTTATATTTATAGATGATTGCATGGTAATAAACCCACGAGTCCCGTTAGGGACGTAATATTATTATCCCCTCGTAAAAACCCAATTCCTTACTTCACTCAAATTATCATTGTAGTAGTAGCCATCGTCATCAAATAACTTGAGTTTTTCTACTTCGGTGATTTTATTTTTGATAATGAACTGGGTCATCATTCCCCGTGCCCGCTTGCAATAAACTGTCAGGAATTTGTAAGTACCATTTTTATAATCCTTAAAGGTGGGCGTATAAACCTCAGCATCCAATTTCTTCTTATCAATAGAATTGAAGTATTCATTGGAGGCAAGATTAACAAGAATATTTTGGCCTGAATTTTTCAATGCTGTATTGATCGAATTCGTGATCTTATTTCCCCAAAACTGGTAAAGGTTCTTACCTCTTCTTGTTTTAAGTTTCGTTCCCATCTCCAAGCGATAGGCTTGAATCAAATCAAGGGGGCGCAGCACACCATAAAGCCCCGAGAGTATTCTGAGGTGATCCTGTGAAAATTGAAGATCATCACTACTCAGATCTTCCGAGTTAAGTCCGGTGAATACTTCCCCTTTAAAAACCAACAGCGCTTGCCTGGCATTTTCTTCGGTAAACGGCTGGCACCAATCCATGTATCTTGCTGCATTCAAGTCTGCCAGTTTAAGATTGATGTGCATCAATTCCTGAAGTTTTTTCGGATTAAATTTTTTTAATTTGTCAACCAGCAATTGAGCTTCAGCTAAAAATTCGGGCTGACTTGGATTTATTGCTTTTTCAGGAATATCAAAATCAAGGGTTTTAGATGGGGAGATAAGAATTAGCATAACTTAAAAGTAATAATTGATTGGGGGAAATAAGCTACAAGAAATAAATTGTCATTTATGGTCATTTGCACTTCGTGCGTGATTTGGCTTCGCCGTCATTTGTAGTCATTTTATGGTAATTAAAACATTCATCTAGGCATCAATAACTATAAATGACTACCAATGACAGATTTCGTTTACCACGGGTCAAAAGGGCTTCTGTAGCGGCTGCCAAAAGGATTGTTAAATCCACCAGGTGAAAAACCATTGTTCAGATATGGATTGTAGGGAGTATTGCCTTTGTTGATACTCAACTCCGCACCAACCTGAAACTTCTCGGAAACTTTGTAATTAAACCCAACAGCAACCCCGCCATTATCGAGGTCGAGTGCCCTGGGATTGACAGTCGGTTCGCTAAAAGTGGCGATTTCTTTGTACCCCCGGGCATGGACCATCAGACGGTCGTTCACCATATATTCAACTTCTACATACACAAAAGTTTGTGTAATGTTATTGTCAAATTGTGAATAGTTTTCGAAACCATATGGATTGTAGTAAGAGATAAAATTGCTGTTCCGAACCATCGCACCAACATTCACCCTGAATTTTGGTGAAACCTTATAACTCACATGCGGCGCAACATAAACGCCAAATAAACTGCCTCCACCAGAACCAACACCAAACGTTGATCCCATCTCCAGCCTCACACTCACTTTTTTATCAGGGTTGTAGGGCAATAATCGTGGGTTGCTGATAAAGGGCGTAATTTCAGTAGTGTCGGCAGCATCGTAAGACATGGGTTCAGGGAGAGTGTCTTGCATGGAAACTTCCTGGGCATTGAGTGAAATCAATGTCGAAAACAATGCAAGCAGAATTAGAATATATCGATTCATCATTGCTTTCCTTAATTTAGATACTTTGTTGCTTAAGTGTTGTTGGTAAACCTATCTTCCTTAACATTTCATTAGCTTTCGATACTTTTTCAGGAAATAGTACCTTATCATTAAAAAAATCAAGCGATTTATCAATAATCACAATTGGTTTTTTCTGAGTATTAATAATTTTAACATCTTTATGCATAAGATTTAATTTCAATCAGCATCGTGCAAAAATACAAAAAGTTCTAAAGATACTTGAATTAAATTCTAATTGCACCAAACGATAATTTTTATGAACTATGATTTGATTTTGAAAATTTAACGAATCATTCGTCTATTTTCGGATCCCTTTGTGTCTCCGTGCCTCTGTGGTGAAAAAACACCTAACCACGGAGACACAAAGGCACAGAGAAATTACAAATTGTGTGGCCGTACTGCAAGTTTAACTCTGTCAGTTCCGCCTTCGGCGAGATAAAACCTCCTTGCTCCTCCGCTAAAGCTTCGGCGCACGCGGACGTCGGACCCTGTCAGGTTAAACCCAACACATATTTCGCCAAATTTTCAAATCATCAAATTTCCAAATCATCACATCATCACATCACCAAATTTTCAAATTAGCACATTTTCAAATTAATTTCCTTTTCAGATTAATTCTTATTTTTACAAAAATTAAATCGCGTGTAGCTATGTCACAAGCTAAAAAATTTGGTGCTTTTGCAGGGGTGTTCACCCCTTCTATTCTAACAATCTTAGGTGTAATCATGTACCTGCGTTTGGGATGGGTCGTGGGTGAAGCCGGGCTCATCGGGGCGATACTCATTATTATTCTTGCCCACGTTATTTCGGTTTCTACAGGCTTAAGCATTTCATCCATTGCCACCGATAAGAAGATTCGGACAGGCGGGATTTATTACATGCTCTCGCGTAGTTTGGGCCTACCCATGGGTGGATCCATCGGAATCACCATTTTTGTAGGAACGGCCTTGAGCATTGCCTTGTACCTGGTAGGTTTTGCCGAGAACTTCCTGAGTATCGAACCCATCCGTGAATTCCTTAATTTGGGCACCACGCAAACCGATGTACGTATCGTTGGTACCACAGCCATAGTAATCCTTGTCATCCTTGCTTTTATCAGCACGTCCCTGGCCATACGCTCACAATTTATTATCCTCGGTGCTATTGCCCTGTCGCTGGTATCGATAGCTTTTGGTTTTTTCACCAATATCCAGTTACAGCCCGATGCACCACTATTTTCGGCAACACCCGATGCACTGCCCTTTGAAACCATTTTCGCTATCTTTTTCCCGGCAGTTACCGGATTTACTGCGGGTGTTGCCATGTCGGGTGATTTAAAAGATTCGAAAAAATCGATCCCAAAAGGAACACTATGGGCTATAGCAGTTGGTTTTGTGGTTTACATTGGGCTGGCAGTATTGCTGGGATTTTTTGTGAACCGGGAGCTTTTGCTTAACGATTATAACTTCCTGATGAAAGTAGCCATGTGGTCGCCGCTGGTAATTGCTGGTATTTGGGGAGCAACCCTGTCATCGGCACTGGGTGGCATTTTGGGGGCACCCAGAATTTTACAAGCTATTTCGAAAGATAGGATACTCCCAAAAATTTTCGGGGTTGGGCACGGTGCCAACAACGAACCACGCAATGCTTTAATCCTAACTTTTGTTATTGCCGAGGCAGGTATTTTAATTGGTGAACTGGATGTTATCGCGCGGGTCGTTTCGATGTTTTACATCGCAGCATATGGTTTCATCAACCTTGCGTACGCACTCGAAAACTGGGCAAGCTCCGATTTTAGGCCGAGTTTCAAAGTGTCGAAGTGGATTGGTATAATTGGCTTTTTTGCCTGCTTTGCCGTGATGTTTAAGTTGGATGCAATGGCCATGGTACTATCTATTATTATCATGTTTGGCATTTATTTTCTGCTAACAAAAAGGGAATTGCGCCTTGATTTTGGTGACGTTTGGCAAAGCGTGTGGTCTAACATTGTGCGTTCATCACTCAACCGGGTAGCCAGAAAAGGTTTGGAAACACGGAACTGGAAGCCCAACATCATACTTTTTAGTGGCGGGACAAAACAAAGGCCCTACCTGATCGAGTTTGGAAAACACCTGGTTGGGAAACAAGGCTTTTTATCCAATTTTGACCTGGTGGAAAAAATGGACAATGCAGTGCTGCCTCGTCATAAACAGGCTTTGGAAGCAGGTGATGAATATATTGACAGTGGGATTTTTTCGAGGCGGCATGCCTGCGAAGATGTTTACGAAGGCATCAGGACAATTTCGGGAACCTATGGTTTTTCGGGAATTGAGCCAAATACCATCATGCTTGGCTGGGCCAGGCAAAGTGAAGACCCAACACGGTTTATCGGCACAATAAATTATCTGAAGGCACTTGACATGAACATTGTGTTGATGGATTATGATAAGAACGTGGGATTTGGCAAGCTCAACCAGATTGATATTTGGTGGCGGACTACCGAACACAATGGCAATATGGCTTTGATGTTATTGAAATTCTTGTGGCTATCCAACGAATGGAGAAATGCCAAGGCCCGGATACTGGTTGTAAACCCGGTGAACGAACAGCGTGAAACCATCCAGCGCAATACCAGGGCAATCCTAGATAACATGCGTATCAACGCTGAGGTAAAAGTCATCAATAACCAGATAGAAAAAAGATCGTTTTACGATATAGTCCAGGTCGAGTCGGTTAATTCTGATCTAATTTTCCTTGGTTTGCCCGAAATTGAAGCCGGGAGTGAAGAACAATTTGTTAGTGAAACCAACAAACTTTGCGGAGATATTGGAACTGTTATCCTGCTGAAAGCTTCAACCACTTTTAAGAAGCTTCATATTGGGATCAAACACACACTGCTAAGCCAGGTTAACCGAATTGAAAACGCCGTTCAAAAAGAACATGTAGCTGTTTTGGATATCAAAGAAATTGAATACCCTGCCAAACCTGAAATCGCCAAACAGCTCAAATTGCTTAATGCTGATTTATTACAAATCAACAATTATTACCAGGCAAACTACCTGACGAAACTATTTGCATACCAGGATAACCTTATCAGCCTCATCAAAGAAGCGATAGCAAAAAGTTTTGGTAATATCCGCGATAAAGTTTGTGAACAGGGCAGCCTCGATCAGCACAAAAACCTGGTTAAATTCGAAAGCAATCTTCTGTTTAGGATCAGGAAAATTATAGACGATTTTGAGAAAGAAGTTTTCAACATCCAACACACAAAATTAAGCGATAGCGTAGCGTATTATTTTGCTGAAATTGACAAAGCAATTTACAATTGCCCTAAATATATTAAGGTTAATATTGAAGATGATGATTTAAAAAAATCGCATGACAAAGGCTTTCGTAAGCTCTTGTTTAAATCCGGGCTCAAAACCAGAAAACTTTTTTCTAATGGAAAAATGAGTTACCAACTCAAATATCACGACATCGTCCTCAATTATTTACAGGTAGCTTCCAACCGCTTAAAATTTGACATTCTCGACAAATGGGGCATTGCATCTTTGCAAAATGTGGTAAGGGGAAATAAGTTTATCGGCGATCTTGGCCTAGCCTTGTTTCAATTTGAGCAAAAAGCATCTACAAATGAGTTAACTCCCGATTTTATTAATGATAAGCAGACAGAATTAAACAACAAATTAGCGGAACTTGTAAGCCTTAACGACACATCAGGAAGGACAATAGAAAAAACCCTGTATGCCACCTCCAATGATATTTTGCAAAAACTATCCATTGAACTTAACGGGTTTAATGCCAATGAGGCTCTTAAGAAATATTACTTTGATGGAGAAAGTCGAAAAAATATCAGGCAATTCATCCAATCAATACCTGCATCGTGGCAACGGAACCAGACCTTGCTTTTCAATTCGATATTGCTCGAGATTTCACTTTTATCCTTCAACACAAAGCTTAGGCTGATTTTTAAAAACGTGACCGATGAGTTCAGCAACTTGTTTGAAGAACACGTAATCGACCAGCAAAAGAAATTCGAAGCCTTCTTCGTTGAGCAAATGGATTCGATGGAGCATAAAAAGGACTTTAAATTCAACCCCGAAAGTTTCAATGAATATGAAAACCGTGAGTTGATTCAGGCCTATTTTAACCAATTAACCGAAACTACTTTCCGCCGAATCAGGCTTGCAAGCAGTTCACTGCCCGAAACGATTGAGCTGTTAGAGGAATCTTCATCGGCTGAATTTTATTCCCGTCAGTATAAATCCGTAGAATCCGTTAACATTTCGGTATCCAAACTGATGGATTATCTTTTGCAAAGCGAGTTTGTTGAGCCACTGCAGGAAGCACTTACTAATTTGCCACAAAAAATTGAAAAGGCAACAATGGTGAATTCAGAGGCATTACGGGCCATGACTTTTGCTTTGGACCTGGAACGCGAAAAGGCGGGAACAACCGGCTTGTCCGAAGAAAAAACCATTGAGATTATCAGCCACCAATTAAGTGAACTCAGGCAGGAGTTGAGCAAATCTGAAGAACTAAAGGTGCAAATTTCCAGGATTTTCCAAGAAAGGTTGAACAGTTTTGAAGACAAATTATTCTTTCATTCATTCATCAAAGCTGCAAACAACCTTAAACAATATATTCGTGAAATCGAAAGCAAGAAACGGTGGTTTAAAATCCGCTCGAAGCGTGAACAGGCCGGTAACTATATGCAGTATTTACTCAACCAGTTTTGGTACAGGCAAAGCAAAGGGATTATGCTCACCCAGAAACTAAAAGCCAAAACCAAGAGTGATGAATTCCAGGTTAGCAAATCGCTAAATTTCCTTGAAGAGATTTCGATAAAACCCGAAGTGATGGAAAAACTGCCATTTTATTACAAGCAGTTATTTTTGCGTAAGCAGTATTTTTTGAACGAGTTTTGGGTGGGGAGAAAAAATGAGCTTTCCGAGGCAAGCAAAGCCCTTCGCCGTTTCAAATCCGGGATCAGGGGTGGCATATTAGTCACCGGTGACCACAACTCAGGGAAGACATTTTTCTCGCAATACTTCGTCAATCAATATTATCGTGATGCCAGTGTTTATAACCTTGCTGCGCCTTATGGCGGATCTACTGATTTAAATGTGTTTAAAGAAGCTATCGAAAATGCACTTGAAGTAAAAGGATCGTATTACAGGATATTTAATTCCCTGCCCGAAAACAGCGTAGTAATTATTGATGACCTGGAACTGTGGTGGGAGAAAAGTCAGCAGGGAGTGAATGTAATCAACCAACTCATCGACCTGATCGACAGATATGGCCACCGTTGTTTGTTTATTGTAAACATTAACCGCTTCTGCCTGGATGTTCTCAAGAAGACCAATGACATCAATAACTACTTCCTGAATGTGATCAACCTGGAACCCATAAACTCAGAGGATTTACAAAAAATTGTCCTATTGCGCCACAAGTCAAGCATACTCAACATCAGGCTTGGACGCAGGGTGAGCGAAACAATGAGGTCGTGGGATTATGCCAGGGTGTTTGCAAAACATTTTTCGTATTCCAAAGGAAATGTAGGTGTAGCCCTTCAAGCGTGGCTGGCCGGTATCATCGAAGTAGATGGGGATAAAATCTATATTCAATCACCGCGGACGCCGGACCTTTTTATTTTCGATTATCTCAAACCCGAATGGTACATCCTTGTAGTGCAGTTGATCCTTCACAAGCATTCGAACCTGCGCAAACTGTCGAGGATTTGCCAGACAAATATTGGCGATACAAAAAACAATGTTGAGATTTTGAAACGGTCAGGAATAATCAGCGAAAGTAATCCTGGGATTTACGAAATTAACAGCTTTATGTACCCGCATTTGCTTACTAAACTAATAGAGAAAGAAATGGTGTAAAGGTGAAATGGTTAAATTGTTATATTGTTGAATTGCCTGCCTCGCCTGTCCGCCGCTTCGCTATGGCAGGCGGGCCGTAGCCTATTCTGAAAACCTAAGTAACTACTTGAATTATGAAGGCGAAGGCGGGTTGAATGGTTGAATGGTTAAGGATTTAAGGTGTTGATGTATTGGTACTGGATGGTTGGTATATTTAGAAGCTGGGTACAATTAAGGGAACAGAATTGTACCTTGAAAATTTGATTTTAAACTAAGTAAGAAAAACACTATTTTTGAAAGATGAAAGATGAAAGAGAAAAACTAAAATTTATTGACCTGTTCTGTGGAATAGGCGGTTTTCGTGTTGCATTTGAGGAAGCATGTCGAGAGAATAAAATAAAACCAGAATGTGTTTTTTCTTCAGATATTGACAAGTTTTGTCAAGTTTCATATGAAGCAAATTTTGGAGAAAAACCACATGGAGATATAACAAAGATAGATGAAAAAGAGATTCCCGACCATGATATATTGTTTGCAGGATTTCCTTGTCAACCTTTTAGTATTATTGGTCAAATGAAAGGTTTAAATGATACCAGGGGCACATTATTTTTTGATATCGCCAGAATAATAAAAGAAAAAAGGCCAAAAGCATTTATTTTAGAAAATGTAAAACAGTTAGTTGGTCATGATAAAGGGAATACCTTAAAAGTCATACTTAAAACTCTGAAAGAATTAAACTATCATGTTCAATATAGTATATTGAATGCTTTAGATTATGGTTTACCTCAAAAACGAGAACGCATTGTGATTGTTGGTCATAAAGAACCAATTATGTTTACATACCCCGCGCCTATTAGGCCCTTTAAGCCTTTACATGAAATATTAGAAATGGAGTTAGATAAAAAACATTTGGCTTCAGATTATATTCGAGAGAAAAGAAAAGAAAGTCATAAATCCTCTTATTATCCATCTATATGGCATGAAAATAAATCTGGAAATGTGTCATCATACCCTTATTCATGTGCCTTAAGGGCTGGTGCTTCATATAATTACCTTTTAGTTAATGGAGTAAGACGTTTAACTCCAAGAGAAATGTTTAGGCTACAAGGTTTTCCTGATTGGTACAAAATAGTTGTTAGTGATGGCCAAGCTAGAAAGCAAGCTGGAAACGCTGTTCCTATTAATATGGTAAAAGCTGTTATTCAAAAATTACTTCCTTATGTTGCTACAACTATTGACCAAACACAAGTGTTTAGAGAATATGATTTGCAATACAACCCAAGTTAATGGAAAAAAAGTCGCCTAAATTAAGAACAGTTTGTAAATCTCAATCGCCGTTCCCACTAAATCAATTTGGGACAGATTTTCCATATAAACTTGGAAGAGAAATAGTATATCTACTTGCAAGTAAAGGCAAAGGTGTTCTGGAAGGTTCGGAGTGGGAGGAAATTTTTGCTAATTGCATAGGTGCTGATTGGAAGCCATCCAATGTGGGGCTTGATGATATAGTTTTGGGAAATACAGCATGGGGGGCAAAAACTGTTAAATCAAATATGAATGACTTTCGAGAGCTAAAGAAAGTTCGTCTAATTTCAGGTCGTAATTCGCCAGTTTACTCCTATGGTGGAACAATAGATACTTCAACAGACCCGAATTTAATTGGAGACCAAGTTCTTGAGATTTGGAATGAACGTGTGTCATCTATCCGGGAAAAATTTAAACACTTGAGAACAGTTGTTCTTGTTAAATCGAATGATTTGTCTCAGGTTGCAGTATTTGAATTTGATACCATAAGATATGATTCGGAACTGTTTGATTTTTCATGGAATAAAAATGGAAATCTAGAGGGTTACGATAAAGTAAAAGCTAGTAAACGATTTACTTGGCAACCACATGGTTCACAATTCACAATAACGGAAGATGTACCTGAACACACCTTGATTTTAAAGTTGAAACAACCCAAAGTTTTGGATAAAGATAAAATCCTTAACGCGATTGGATTTGATAACTCCTGGATTACCATTGAAAGGAAGTAGAGGGGTGTATTTTCGGAACGCTGCTATACAAGCGCAAAGCATCATATTAACCAATAAAAGACATCTTGTTATAAACCAAAACTAAGCTATCATGAAACATTTTATCTTGATTTTTCTGAGTACTTTTTTGTTAATCTCTTGTGAGAAAAATAATGATTCAGATGAGGTAAAACAAACTTCCACTAAGCCCGAAATACCGGATGAAATAATAATTGATATTAATACGGACAACAAAACTGATTTTGTGATTTCATACTCGGAGTTAGCAACAACGGATCTACCTTCATCTGGCGGCAGTATCATTGGATCAATAAACCCAATTGATGACAATCAAATACTATACAGATTTCCTGATGGGAACCTGTTTTTAGAAATGAATGATACCATACGTAAAAATGATAACACGAATTCAGATTGGGACAATTACCAGGCAGATATTATTTCAATTAACAGATACAATTACACAATATGGGATACTAATTGGACAACACTCTCTAAGCTTGAATCAGATTATTATTTAGGTTTTAAAATAAATGCTGAGAGTTCAGAAGAAATTGGCTGGATGCATTTAAAATTAAATTCAAAAACTGGAGAGGTGTCATTAATAGAAAAAGAAATTTCTACAATGGAAGAATTGATAATACAAAATTGAGTTAAATGGCAGCCCTGAAGAAGAATAATTTCAGAATACACTTAATAAAATAAATCAAACGATGGATTTTCATATCGAATTTTCAAATATTGCACTTTATACATTTTTACTACTTTCGATAAGCTTGTTCTTTTTCTTTCGGCTATTAAACTGGTTACTACCGATTTTAATATTCAGAAAAGGAAAAAGAAAATTAGCCTGGCGTTACACGGCAATGACTGAACTGTTTGTCTGGTCAGGATTTTTAATTTGGTCAGTTAATTTTCTTGCCAACAATAACCAGCTTTATGCAGTTGGGTTATTCATCATTTTGTTTTTGTTCACTTTATGGGCCGTATGGATCGGCCTGCGCGACTTTATTGCCGGTGCAATATTCAAAACTAACCGTAATCTCAACCTCAACGATTCAGTTAAAATTGATGAGTACAGCGGAAAAATTATAAAATTTACTTCCAACAGACTGGTATTGGAAACTGAATCGGGCGAAATCATTTACATCCCTTTTGCTTCCCTGTACGGGAAAACCATCATCAAATCACACCCTGCCGAAACTATTTTAAATTACACCTTCAAACTTGAAATAGCTAAGGATGCAGATATCCAAATGACCACAGAAAAGATTAATACCGACATTATCAACCTGCCCTGGTCCTCACTTAAAAAAGAACCCCAAATTAAACCATTGGGCGAAACCGAAAGTGGTTTCATGCTCGAGGTGACAGTTTTTTCGATGGAGAAAGACTATTTTCCGGAAATAGAAAAAGTGGTAAAACGAAGGTTCATCAGAGAAGCCCCACCTAAGCAATAGATTGATAATCACTTTGTTTTGATTCCCTTTAACAATTTTTATTAGTGAATAGAAACCTTGTATGGCTACCTTTGCGCGCAAATCTTTGTGAAGATTAATAAACTGTACTCACCAAACCAATGACAGTGGAAGACAAGATAATAGATACTACTACACTTGATGGAAAACGACTGTATTATAGTTTCCTTGCCGGTGCCCAACGCATATTCGATCACCAGGGATATTTGAACAAAATCAATGTTTTTCCGGTACGTGATGCCGATACAGGGACTAACCTTGCATCTACCATGCGATCGATTGTTGATACTTTTATTCCTACTAACAGCATTACAGCTACCGCTGATGCCCTTGCTGATGCAGCCTTGGTTGGCGCAAGAGGAAATTCAGGGATTATTTTCGCCCAGTTCCTTTATGGCTTTAGTACTGAATTTAAAGATGAAGAAACCATCAACGTTGATCGGTTTTCGGCAGCGCTCGAAAAAGGTGTCACCTATTCCTATGATGCCATGTCAAATCCCGTTGAAGGAACAATGATCACCGTGATCAGGGAGTGGGCTGAGAATATTCATTTGCTAAAGGAAAAGGTCCTCGACTTTAACCAGCTTATCACCGAATCGTACGCTAAGGCCAAACAAGCATTGTTAGACACGCCAAAAAAACTGGAAGTGCTTGCAAAAGCAAACGTGGTTGATGCCGGGGCACATGGCTTTGTTTACTTTTTGGAAGGTATGATCGACTTTTTTCAGCATGGCGAAATAAAAAAGATTTTAGGTGCCCGCAATATCATTAAAGTTCAAGATGCTGATGATGTACACAGCTATGAGGATGTGAATTTCAGGTATTGTACCGAGGCAATGGTTGTGTCTGAAAATATTGAAAGGGAACTGCTAAGGAGCAAAATCGATTTTCTTGGTGATTCACTGGTAATTGCCGGCTCACCCAAAAAAATGAGGATCCATATCCATACAGATACCCCCGAAAAATTATTTGTGAAATTGAGCGACTTTGGCAACATCACTTTTCAAAAGGTTGATGATATGCAGATGCAGATGCAGATTGCCGACAATCGTAAACATAAGATTGCCCTGCTCACCGACTCAACAAGTGACCTGCCTGCAGAATACCTCGAAAAGCATCAAATTCATGTTGTTCCTTTAAGCGTACATTTTGGAGATACCTATTATTTAGACCGTACTACAATTGATCCTGAAAGGGTTTACGAGCTGGTGAACAATTCCAAAACCTATCCTACTACTGCCCAGCCATCCTTCAAAGATTTTAGCAATAAATACAACTACCTGAGCACACATTACGATTCTATTATTGGCATTCACATAACCGAAGCGATGAGTGGTACATGGTCTAATAGCCGTAAAGCTGCAAAGACAATCAGTAATTTTACTAAGAAACCTATTTCGGTAATTAATTCCAAGCGCCTCACAAGTGGCTTAGGCCTCATTATTATGCGTGCTGTTGAAGGACTTGAAAGTGGAATGGGCCACCAAGAGCTTGTTGATAATATCGAAAAATGGCCGGATAAAACTGACATGCTGGTTACCACTAAAACGATGAAATACATGGTAAAAAGCGGGCGTGTGAGTAAAATGAAAGGGGCTATAGGCAGGATATTAAACATGAAACCCATCGTGATTTTAAATGCTGAAGGAAAATCAGAAACTGTCGGCAAGCCCCTTACCGAAAAATCGAGCATGAAAATGGCCATGAAAATGGTTGATCGAAAACTGAAAGATCAGGAGTTGTGGGGCTATGCCGTTACACATGCTAACAACCTGAAATCAGCCAATTGGTATGCTGAGCAAATGGAACTACGTACAGGTATGAAACCAAAATACATGAATTCAGCCTCACCAGTCTTGGGTGTAAATGTTGGCCAGGGAGTGGTTGCACTTTCGTTGATGTTTAAATAAACTGTTAGAGGTCAGTAGTTAACTGCATATCAATTCGGTTTGATAAATTTTGTCAGCCCTCACCATTCTGCCAATAATATTGTTGAATACGTTCCTTTTCATCTGAGAGCGGTTTATTCTGTAA
>Ga0075111_1000991_pt1 | contig 13268 bp, 16 predicted proteins | sample AntAceMetag02UKK_FD_69787 | JGI IMG/M metagenome (GOLD analysis project Ga0075111, IMG submission 69787) | Saline lake microbial communities from Ace Lake, Antarctica - Antarctic Ace Lake Metagenome 02UKK | ecosystem: Environmental > Aquatic > Non-marine Saline and Alkaline > Saline | place... | reverse complement strand
GATCGGGCCGCCTGGTAGGCGTTGCGGTCGAGAGGGGTGAAGGTGTCCACGCAGTAGTAGCCCGCCCGGACGGACAGATCCTTCGGCCTCCGTTCCGGTCGCCGGATGGGAAATACATAAGGATAGACCGGCTGCTTGCCGGTGAACTTCTGGCAGACGGCCTTGAGATAGTTGATAAAGTCGGCCGCGTGGACTTCGCGGATCGCTCCCTCTCCGAAGTGGCGCGGAGATACGGCTTCGAAAAGACCGGTGGAGTTGATACCCTCGAGAACAGCTCCCACCCGGACCGGGCGTTCCACATAGCCGCGCTGGTGAACCAGATGGACGCTGTGCTGATCGCTGCTGATCCGGGCGAATGGTTTCTCCAGGCGCCCCGGTTCCACCTCCCGGGGATGATCAGCCGTTTTGATGTACCTGGGCGGCCGAAATCGGACCGGATCATCGGTGAACGAACGGACGACCTCATCGATATAATCAGGGCTGACGGCCTGCCCGTGCTTGCGCCGGATGATGAGCCGGACCGCGGCCCGGGCTTCGTCGCGCCCAAGAGGGTCCGGTCGGCCCAGGCTGTCGAAGAGTAGATAACCGGCGCGGAGATTGGGTGCCGGATTGTCGTAGGCCGTGCCGGTGATCGGGCGACTCCCGTACTGTTCGTAGAAACGGAGCCGGCGGCGGTTCTCCTTCAGTTCGCCCGGATCTCCCAACAGGGCCGGTTCATCGGGGAGGGTTTCCATGTAGAGTCCCCGCGATCCGAGATCCTTGAGATATTCCCGGGTGGCCTCGTAGATGATCCCACCCAGGCCGCCCCCTCGCGTCCCCGGGCGGACTGCCATGTAATCAAGAAACGAACTGTTGATTTCGGGAAAGTGGAGAAAAAACGAGAACCCTGTTACGGTGGACCGGGAGTTTTCCGCGACCAGGAGAGTAGATCGGTAGCCGTACTTGAACGGGTTATCCAAAAGGTCGGGAATCGTATCAGCGTAGCCGGCGACATAAGGGAAGTTGGGGCGGAAGATGGCCTGGACCTGCTCGATGCGGCGCCGGTCGGAAGGAAGAGTCGAGTTATAAACTCGTCGGATTCGGATCATTATATCAATGATGTTATTAGCTTTACCACGTATATTAGCATCGGGTTAGATGTATTTCAACATAATAAGATTGGAATGTTTTTCTAGAAGTCACCCGCTTGATTACCTCCCTTCTGGTTCTTATTTCCTCGGTTCTCCCGAAGTACATATCCGCCGGCGTTGCATTGTTGAGAACCTCATGATACCCGTGGTTATTATAGTAATGGCCCTTCACTCCCTCCTGCCTGAGGTATTAAAAGCCGGTACAGGGACTTCCAGATGGTAGATTGGGTGTTTAGGTGGGGGGTATTAATAAATCAAATTGGAAGCATCCACCTATTTGTGGAGGACGATAGACTCACCTCTCGTAGTACCGCGTCAATTGTGCCAATCGTGTAGCCAATTCGCTGGTCAGCATGTCCGGATCGAGACGCCACTCCCATTGACCGTCCCCTTGTCCCGGCCTGTTCATCCTCGCCTCGCTATCGAGTCCCAATACATCCTGCATTGGTATAATGGTTAGGTCGGCTACGGAGGAGAATGCCCTACGGATGAACTTCCAGTTAATCTCCTTTTGTTCCGTTCCGAAATAGGAGAGTATTGCCTTCTTCTCGTCTTCGGGCAGGGAATTGAACCAGCCGCAAATGGTATCGTTGTCATGAGACCCGGTATAGACCGCACAGTTCGTCGGGTAGGACTCAGGAACATGCGGGTTGTTGGGTTTGTCCTTAAAAGCATACTGGAGTATCCGGACGCTGGAGAACCCGAGTATCTCCAGCAACACCTTTGTCTCCTCGAAGTGTACCGATTCCATCGCCTCAGCAATGATCGGGAGTGTCCCCAGCTTTTTTTCTAGAATACCGAAGAGGGCTGCCCCCGGCCCGTAGAACCATTGTCCCTCTGCCGAGGTCTTCGCTTCCGGCGGGATATGCCAGGCGGTATTAAAACCCGAGAAGTGATCCACCCGGACAATATCGACAAGTTCAAGGATGGTCCGGAACCGCCGCATCCACCAGTCGAAACGATCCTCCGACATCCGGATCCAATCGTACAGCGGGTTTCCCCAGATCTGGCTGACCCCCGAATAACCGGTCATTGGAACGCCAGAGAGGACACGACGCCGGCCCTGGTCATCGAGGAGGAAGAGATGCTGATGGGCCCAGACATCGGCACTATCGTAGCTTACGAGGAAGGGGATATCGCCGATGATCTTGACCCCCATCTCGTTACAGTAGCCCCGAAGCCTCTTCCATTGCTTGAAGAAGAGATGCTCGGCGAATTTAACTTCATCTATCTGTTCTTTCAGGCGGTTGGACCAATCCTCTAACGCAGCCGGCTCACAGAAAGCCAACTCATGGGGCCATTCATACCACGGAGTACCCCGAAAATGACCTTTGATGGCCCGATAAAGTGCGTAGGTATCTATCCAGGGGGTATGCTCGGCACAGAAGCGGTTAAAGTCATTCTGCTGTTGGCTGTCCGCCTTCCGGCGGAAATACCTGTACGCCGCACCGATTGTGTCCTGCTTGATCTGAATAGCCCGTGGGAAATCGACTCGGTCTATCGCGAATCCATCCATTGGGGGCAGATCTTTTGGTTCGAGGTAGCCGGTTTCCACCAGCCTCTCCAAACTGATCATAAGGGGGGCACCGGCAAACGCCGATGGACTGGCGTAGGGTGAGTTTCCATAACCGATCGGATTGATGGGGAGGATCTCCCAGAATCGTTGGCCGGCATTAACCAGCCAGTCAACAAACTGGTACGCTTGCGTTCCCAAGGAACCGATACCGTACGGTCCAGGCAGGGAGGAGATGTGAAGAAGTATACCGCTGCCATGTCTGAATTTCATGGTATGAGGACCCGTGATGTTGTTTCAAAGATGGTGCAAGTGGACACTGGGACATTCTTTTTTTGCTTACCGACTATTGGGTGCGGATCGAAGTGTTTATCCATCTTCTCCATGATCTCCGTTTATTTCACCATTGTCAGCGAGAAAATCCTTGTGACCAGAGTTTCTAAACTTGATTATAAATTTTTGGAAGAATAGTGAGTTGGGGACATTTATTTCGTTACCTTCATCATCGATCAATAGAGTGTAGAATGTGTTGATGGCTAGGACCTTCCCCTTTATCTCTTCCGGCATGATCTCGATTGTATCGTTAACTTTAAACGGTGATGTAAAAAATATAATAAGGCCTGCCGTGATATTACCGACCAAACTCCATACGGCGAAGAAGGCGATGGCTATCATTGCCAAAATGCCGGTGATGGAAATCCATAAATTCCTTACGTCAATCCCCCATACCAACATCAGTAAAGCAAAGAACAATCCAGCACTTAGAAAGACCATAAAACGTTTTACAGCGAAATACCTAGTATCCTGAAGTTTTAATTTTTTCTGTGTTTTCCGAGCGTAGAATTTAAAGAGCTGGAAACATACCACGGTAATAAGCAGTACGGCTACCGAGACCATTAGTTTTTGGATTATTTCATAATTCATAGCCACTTCTTCCTTTTAAAATATAATATCATGGTAACAAAAACACCCATCATTACCAGTAATACCGCCGGATAACCCCAGTGCCACTTGAGCTCCGGCATGAATGTGAAATTCATGCCGTAAATGCCAGCGACGAACGTCAGGGGAATGAATATAGTAGCGATAATGGTAAGGACCTTCATCACCTCGTTCATTCGGTTGCTGATACTGGATAAATATGTGTCGAACATACTAGAAGCCATATCTCTGAATGTCTCGACTGTATCAATCACCTGTATCGTATGATCGTATACGTCCCTGAAGTATACCCCCGTTGCATCCGAGATAAGAGATGATTCCCCTCTATGAAGACTGCTGATCACCTCCCTGAGTGGCCAGACCGACTTCCGGATAAACAGAAGCTCTCTTTTTAAATAATTAATCGCCTGTAGTGTTTCCGGACTTGGATCGGCAATCAACACTTCTTCAGTCCCCTCAATCCGATCTCCCAATTTCTCTAAAATCGAGAAATAACCATCAACCACTGCATCGATCAGGGCATAGACAAGATAATCGGCTCCCATCCTGCGGATTCGTCCTTTCGCCTCCCTGATCCGTTGCCTGATCGGATCAAAAACATCGCCAATCTTCTCCTGAAACGATATGACAAAATTAGTTCCGAGGATCAAACTTACCTGTTCAGAAGTAACTTCCAGTTTCTCTTCATCGTACCCCAGCATCTTCAAGACCACGAAGACGTACTCCCCGAAGTCTTCAACCTTTGGTCGCTGACCGGTATTGGCGATATCTTCTATAACCAATGGGTGTAAGCCGAAGTGCTTGCCTGCCTTCTCGAGAATCTCAGTTTTGTATATTCCGTCGATATTTATCCAGGTCACAGTAGATTTATCTTTGAACCGAAAACAATCTTCCACCGTCTTGAACCCTTTTTCCTGGATCTGGTCTTTATCATAGTCGATTACAGTAATCCTCACTTCTTCTGTCCTCTGCTTCCCTATATAGACCGCGGTACCGGGAGGAAGTCCGGCGGCTTTGGATCTCTTTTTAATGAATCTGAGCATGATCTCAACCTCCGTATCTATTGTTTAGACTGGAGTATACATCCGTTTTCTCATAGTCTCCAGCTTGCCAAAACACATTAGCTTGTCACCTAAAATAATCTTCGTGTCGGCTGTCGGATTTGGAATGGTCTGATTTTCCCTCTCTATAATTAAAACGAGAATATCAGATTTCCTTAAGTCAGTTTCATTGAGTGTCTTGTTTACTACCGAACTGTCTTCTGTGACTTCAATATGGGATATGCCGTACCCGCCAGGAGCCAAGAATATCTCTTCGAAAGTCACAGGCTCGATGATATCTTTTTTGACCAAACGCCTTCTTACAACTTCAGTTAACTTTTTACCATACTTAGTACCGGTAGAGACCTTAAAAACGATATATACAGTCAAAGCGACCACCACCAGGTTAATCCAAGGTAACAAAAAAGGGGGGAATATAGTCCGTAAAAAAGGGATAGTATATTTTGTTAAATAGATATTTGGTCTTAGAGAATTGGCGAAGGTAGCGACCATAGCAACAATACCGGCATTACCGAAGATAATGAGATAGGTCGCAATCCTTCTTCTCTGTGGACTGGCTATAACTAGTTCTGCCTCCCTTGTGGTGAATCCCGTTCCACTGAAACATGAGAGGGCCTGGAATTTTGCTGCCCTCCATTCGAGGCCGGTTAAGTTGAAGGCTACAGCACCAATTCTAACTACAATTACAGACACGATCAAAGCGGCAATGAATAACAATAGATTCATAAATATACTCCCTTCCTATAGCTTGTTTATCCTGTTAATAGTGTGCGTCGTTAACAGGATCTTTGTGATATTCACGACTTCAGTTGACACATTTCGGTTCTCATAATAGAACCGTATTTTAAAGGATGTCGTGATATGACAAAAGAACAATGTGAGGAGGAGATCACTGGCTATAGTACCGTGTCATCCGGCAGAGTTGTTCCGCCAGTTCGCCGGAAAGCATCGCAGGATCGTATCGCCATTCCCATTGTCCGCAGGATAGGCTCGGGGCGTTCATCCTGGCTTCGCTGCCCCGTCTGAATTTCATTGGGTGTGGATCCGTAATGATGTCTCATGATTGTTATAAAATGTGTAAACAGACTTAGTCTTTCTATGACGTGGTGTCTCCTTTTTCATCAAATTCGATACCTTCTATTTTTAATCGGGCCTCTAATTGTTCTATCCTGTACTTCAGGTCTGACATTTGATGAACCCTGCCCGACATTGCGTCTACCATGTCGTTCAGTTGAGATGTTCGCCTATCGACTAAGTCCTCAAGATGGTCTCTATGTTCAGCTAATTCTCCCTCCATCTGTTTACGCTTGCTGATGTTAACAAATGAAGCCATCCTGCCTGATATGGCATGTTTTTTATCGGTAACAGCCGATGAAGAAACTTCAACGGCAAAAGTTGTCCCATCCTTGTGAGTCGCGGTAAATTCCTCTGTCTCAGAGTTTTTCCTGTTTATGATCGCCTCCACATCGGAAAACTTGCGTATATCATCGCTGGCAAATAAATCGGTTGCATATTTTCCGAGAACACTCTCTTTACTGCTATATTCAAACATGACTACAAAGGAAGGATTAACATATATGATCCTGCCCTCCAGATTAGTTATAACAACACCATTAACGGAAGAATCCAGTGCATCGTAGGCGATACTTAATTCTTTTTCCGCTTGTTCTCTTTTTTTGATTAATCGGAGTATCAATGGGATTAAAAATATACCCACAATAATCAGGAGAACAGTTTCAATGATTGCCTCCCTCCAGTTAAAGGGGCTGGGAGGGATGCCGAAAATGATGTGGGGAAGTCCGAGTATTTCATTCAGCCAGAGTCCGAGGCTGATAATTAAAAGACATAAGACGGCGAAGAGTGATACCTTATCATACAGGTAATCTTTTACCGGAAGTTGAAGCCGAGAATCTGTATTGTCCGCCTCGGCAATCTCACAACATAGTTTTATCAACTTCTTTATGAGTTTATCTTTCGATGAAGTGATCCTCACTTCTTCTGTCCTCTTTTTCCCTATATAGACCGAGGTACCGGGAGGAAGTCCAGCTGCCGCGGATCTCTTCTTAATGAATCTGGGCATTGTTTTAACCTCCGAAACCATCCTATTATATGCTTTAAAGATGATTACTCGCATACCGGCGGAGAGACACATTTTTGAGGAAGGCACTACCCCCTATTATTACACCCTTCCCCCATAATAACCATCTCTCCCATCTGAATGCAGCTGATTATCTCTCCGGTTAAATAAACGTTCTCTTTTAATAAAGCCGGACCTAATTATCCATCATGGTTACCGAGTTCTTATTTGACTATCCGGTAAGTTGGATAAGCAAAATTAACCTTCTCCTCTTTTTCGAAATCCTCCAGTATTACCCTCGCAAACTCGTCTTGGGTAGCCCTGCGCTTCCTTGCTTCTGTCAAATACCTTAAAGTTAATTCTACTCCGCTGTCTTTAATATCCACGTATACAATTGGATTCAGCTTTCCATAGTGAATCATGTATCGCCGGGACATCCTTTTTATTTTCATCTTTACGATTGCTTCTATATCTTCCGCTCGGTCCAGTGCATGGCTGATCATGATTTCCTGCGCCCGTTTCCAATCACTCTCGAAGGTGATCAGAATCTTCAGTTCATTCCAGATAAACTCAAATCCACGACTATAGTTGTAACTCGCCTTTTTAAATATCTCGCTGTTGGGCACATTGACTATTCTGCCAGTACTCTGGTCGGCGTCTACCCAGTTCCCTATTTCCAGTAGGGATGTCTGCAGCATGCTAATGTCTATCACATCACCTTTCACCCCTCCAAATTCTATCCTGTCGCCCGCGTCGAATGGCCTTCGAAAAAGAATCATGAACCAACCCGCGAAGCTCAGGATCACCTCCTGCAGGGCCAAAGCCACACCTGCACCGACAGCACTGAGGAAGATGGTCAGGGAACTGATATGCTGAATCCAGATAAATATAACGAACAGGATGATCAACAGGTTAAGGAAGTAGATCACATATTTCCTGACTAAATGCTGTGTCCGCTGTTTCTGGACTCGAGCGTTAATGATCCTCACCAGGAGAAATACCAACAGATACCCAATCAACAAAACCAACCCGGTTTTGATCAGTTTCCTATATAGGACGTCCTGCCTACTTTTAATCTTCGTTTCCGCCAAGGCCACCTTTTCCTGAGCCAGGAGCAACTCATCCTCCATCAACCGGACTCTCTCTTGAATGGCCAGGGTTTTTTCTTCCGCGATCAGGACTTTTTCATATGCAGCCGAAGCTTCTTTCTCCTCTTTATCAGCCTTGGCTTCGGCCTTTCTGATCTCACCATAGTCAGCATTTATGCTGCGGACGACTTCAGCCTCCTCTTTAGCAAGTTCAGCCTCCTTAAGCTCCACTTCCGCTTTTTTTTTCTCGATCTCGACCGTTTTTTCCAGAATCTCCACCTCTTTCTTAGCCGATTCGACTTCTGTCTTCACATCTGCGGTCTGTTTTTTAGCGTCTGCGACCTCATTCAACTGCCGAATAATTCCGTCCGGATTAGGTGAAGGGGATTGGGACAGTTCCTGAGCATTTACCGGGGAGATCAAAGCTGGAATAAGACATGCCAGTATGAATAGCAGAGTGATCGCCCTTATATTAAATTGGGAAAGGTTCATAAAATATCTCCAGAACAACAACTATTACTCGGTTTAAATTGAGGTTCAACCGTCTGTTCATGAAGAATGGGAATTATATTACCATTCTTCATCTTTACTCCTGATTCGCTTTCATTTATATCCTACCATAGTCAATCCGGTATGTTATGTAGTAATATTTAATACTTATAACCCTTATTGTAATCTTCATAATCATAATCTTTATAATCGTAGTCCTCCTCATTATCTTCATCGTCCGGACCATCATCGTCGTCGTCCTGACTATCATCCTCCTCATCATCTTCCCCAACGAGATCATCATCCAGAGCCTCATACGTATACACGATTAGAGAGATCTCGTCGGATTCACTCTCACTCACTATACCCGTGGCCTTCACTTCCTCGCCTTCACGTGCCAAAAGCTCGTTCCCCTCTTCGTTATCCACCACCAAGTACTCTTCATCCGTTTTAGTCAATATCGATACCATGGACACCTTCCCTGCCGCATCCCAATCTACGGCACCTACAACACCTTGAATAGTGACAATATTATTTCTCATAATTTACATCCCATCCATAGATTGAAGCTGTTGAATCCTGCGCTTAAGATATGGTGAGGTCTGGATGGTGCTTTAGCAGCACACTCACGGGCGCAATAGTTAAGACAGGTTCTGTATTCCTGGAGCAGTCGATGGGCGGATAGGTATGTATGCCGACAAGATACGGTGAAGTGCCTAACTCCGGGTCAAAGAGCTCAACCCGACGGGACGCTTCAATAATACTCGTTGGGGCGGAAGACGTGCCGAGTAAGTAAGACACAGTCTTTTTCAGAGGTATGGGTAGTATGCCCACCCGAGCCAGGACGACTGACACGAAGGGGATGGGCACAGTACCGTCATACAGAAACTGTTCCACCTCCCCATCAATAGGCTTGGTCATTCTTAAGGCGCCTCATCTCCCGCCTCCGCTGGCGGGCACTGTCACGGCTTTTACGACCTTTAATATCACGTCCATCCCTACGATGATATCTCTCCCCGTTCGTACGGCTAAATTTTTTTAGACCTTCAAAATTGTCATCTAGAGATACGCCATACTTATCTTTCATTTCCGCACCTCGGTTAAAATCTTAAATCCTTGTATTGACGCTTCCTTATATATCTACAATACGTAAAGTCACCAATTATTAATGGTTGATCGGGAGAAGATCGTTGTTTTTTGTTCCGTTAATATCGGAACCCTTAATTCATGTATAGTAAAGTTATGTAGAGTTAGGTGTTTTGGACCAAACTACTCCATACTTTGATAGACTTTCTATAGATCACTCTCAAGTATCAAGAGCCAGTTTGATAGATTTTTTTAGAGGTTAGCGGAATTCGGTTTTCATTTAGCACCGGGCCAGTTATCGATCGCTGACAGAAGATCCCGCCCCATTACTACCCAGGCTCGGCCCATCTTAACAGCCCGGAGCTTGCCATCCGCAATCCAACGGCGGAGAGTCAAAACTTTTACAATCCCCAGGCCCTCCTCGATCTCTTTCAGTGTGTATGCCGTATCTCGTTCTATGTGTAAAGCCATGTGATTAGCTCTCCTTTGGCGTAAAACTTTAAATTTCCTCTTCTCATTCTATGATATCCAGCAATCGAGCAATCTCATCAGGTGAAGGGAGTTGCCCCTTGAGTTCCCCGGGCAATTGTTTAACCATTCGATAGGTGGCGACGCCAATAGGCCGGCGTGAATCGCGCAAGGCGTATTCAACAATTGTGCGGTTCTTCTCCTTGCACAGGATGATGCCGATGGAAGGGCCTTCGCCGTCTTCTCGCACCTGTCGATCCAGGGCGGTCAGATAGAACTGCATTTTCCCGACGAACTCCGGCTGGAATTCGCCGATCTTCAGATCGATGGCCACCAGGCATTTGAGACGACGATGATAGAGCAGTAGATCTATGAAGTATTCCTTATCGTCCACGGCAAGACGGAACTGACTGCCGACAAACGCAAACAACCCACCCATAGCGCGAAGAAAGTCCTCAATCCGCGCGATGAGGGCGCGCTCCAGCTCGCGTTCGGAATGTTCTTCTCCCATTTCAAGAAAGTCGAAGGTATATTCATCTTTAACGGCTAATTTGGCCTGCGACCGCAGTTTCGGCGTTAGCGCCTGGTCGAAGTTGGTCTGTCCGATAAGCGATTTTTCATAGCTCTGGTTCTCGATTTGATGAATGAGCACGTTCTTGGACCATCCGAATTTTCGGGTCATGCGAATGTAGAACTCACGTTCTAACGGGTCCTTGCAGCGCTGCATGATGAGGACATTGTGGGTCCAACCAATTTGTGCAACCAGTGGTTGCACTTTTGGCAACTCACAATATGCGAGGTAGAATTCACGTATGTAGAAGACATTGCGCCGAGAAAAGCCGGTCACCCCGGGAAATTCCTTCTGTAAATCTCCAGCCAGTTGTTGGACAATTGATTTCCCCCAGGTGTCGCCTGATTGCCGCTCGACAAGCAGGCGACCAATATCCCAATATAGGCCGATGAGCTTTTTGTTGACCGCCTTGAGTGCCTGGTATTGAGCGTGCCGGATCCGCTCTTTAACCTCGATCAGAAGAGCGGCGTAATCATCCGGAAGTCGTTTGACGATTTCATCCATACCCTCAACTCCTTGAGATTTTGATTAATTGTCTCTGCCGGACCATCGGCTTCCTCATTTCTTCTCCCCTTCCAAATATTGCCCGATGGCTATATTGACCAGCTCCGACAGGCCCCGGCTTTCCCGCTTGGCCTTCTCTTTGAACTCCTGGAGGAGCTCCTGGTCAATGTGGAATGTTGCCCGGACCGCGTTCAGGAGAATCTCCGATCGCGCCCTCTCTCCTTGCCTAGAGAGAGCGCCGGTTTTCTTCCGTTTTTCATATCGGCCCGGGTGGATCTGCCGACCGGTTTCAGAGCTGAGCGGCTTCTTTTTTGTTGTTGGTTTACTTTCTTTCTTCTCCTGTTGAACTTTCCCCTTCTTCCCGGTCCTTTTCTTCGATGGGGTTGCCTTCTTCGGAGTCTCGATCTTGCCGGTCTTCCGGATAAACGGGAGTTTATTGTTCACGTCTTCGGTAAATAATTTCTTCTTTGCCATTATTTAATCCTCCTGCTTGATAACCTCTTTGGCCAGGCTCTTATAATCCTGGGCGCCATGGCTCCGGGGTTCATACCGGAATATATCTACCCCCCGGATCGGGGCCTCAGCCAATACCACATTTACCCGGATCGAGGTTTTGAATACTCTCCCCTTGAAATGTTTTTTTAGTTCCCCTAGGACCTCCCGGGAGAGATTCGTTCGTTTATCGTACATACAGGAGATGATGCCGGTTATCTCCAGGGCCGGATTGATCCGCTCTTTTACCAGTTCGACCACCTCCAGCAGTTGGCCGGATCCCGCCAAGGCCAGGTACTGAGACTGAAGCGCGATAAAGACCTCTTGCGCGGCTGTGAGTGCGTTCTGAGTCAATAATCCCAGAGAAGGCGGGCAATCTATCAGGATATACTCGTAACGACCCCTGATGGGCTTGATCGCTTCTTTGAGACAACTTTCCCGGCCGGGTTTATTGTGAAGATATTCTTCCGCGCCGGCTAAATGGACATCGGCCGGGATTAAGTCCAGGTTCTTCAGGATTTCTACTGCAGCATCTTCCGCCCGGATCTCCCCCTGGATAACTTCGTAAACTGAGTTTACTTTATCCTCCGGACTTATTCCCAGGTGGAGGCTGGCGTGAGCCTGGGGATCGAGATCGATCAGCAGAACTTTTTTCTTCCGGAGGGCCAGGGCCGCTCCCAGATTAACTGTTGTGGTGGTCTTACCCGATCCGCCTTTCTGGTTTGCTAAAGCTATTATTCTGGTTTTCATAAACTTGGTTTACTTAGTTTACTAAGTTTACCTACTTCTTATAATTTTTCCAACAAAATCGGAACATATCCGTAATTTCGGCCCCCTGAACCGTACCTGTTTTCTCCCCTATGATCGATCCGGTACAAAATTAAGAAATTTTTGTAACATCTGTACCGTTTTTAATCTCGACGATCCCTCACCCATAAACTCTTATCCGGTAGTTTTCCCCCTGATCGATCTGTTACAAAATTAAGAAAATTCTGTAACATCTGTAACACTTTTAATGCGGTAGTAAACCACGCCTACGGCGGGCAAACTTCCGCGCTCTATATTCCGCGGTCAACGACCGCGGCTACAGCGCCTCGCTAAAAGGGTGCGACCCCGGTTCTATCTGCCGGTCCAGGGGCGCATAAGTGCTCAAACGCTCGTCAAAGCGTTTTCTTTCCCGGGATCGATGGTGTTCTCTTCCGAAAATCGTGGTTTTCTGGTCTTCCGTGTAAATAAATTATCTTCGAAGTCGCCCCGGTTTTTATGCTTGACTATGGTACTGATAATTAATGTTTTTAGTACCATACGAGATTGATTATTTATACTGACGCGGCCTTCGCCACCAGCTTGGCAACTTCTCCGCCTCGATCCTGCCGGTTGTCATCGTAAAACCGGAGGACCTCATAGCTCTTGTGCCGGGAGAAATCCCGGACGGCGGCCAGGTTACCGTTGGTGAGTTCCAGGGCCTCGGTGATCGCGGTATGTCGGAAGCCGTGGGGCCTGGTCTTTATCCCGGCACGAGCCGCCACGGTCAAAACGATCTTATAGATGCCGTCATAGGTAAGCCGACGGTCGACGCTCCGTCGATCGTAGTTGAAGAAGAGCGGGCCCGGTTCATCTCCCCGGAGTTCTATCCAGTCGGATAGAGCCCGGGCGGTCTCCTCCGGAAGCGCAACCAGTTCCCGTTCAAGCTCTCCCTTCCCCAAGATCGATAACTGACCGTCGTTGAGGTCCACGTTCTCGATAGTGAGTTCGGCCAGCTCGCCACGTCTCAAGGCCAGGTCGTAGAGCATCCGGATGATGGCCCGGTCCCGGATGTCCCGGGGGCGGTCCGATTCATGGAGTTT
>Ga0075111_1000981_pt1 | contig 13338 bp, 14 predicted proteins | sample AntAceMetag02UKK_FD_69787 | JGI IMG/M metagenome (GOLD analysis project Ga0075111, IMG submission 69787) | Saline lake microbial communities from Ace Lake, Antarctica - Antarctic Ace Lake Metagenome 02UKK | ecosystem: Environmental > Aquatic > Non-marine Saline and Alkaline > Saline | place... | reverse complement strand
GGCAACTATTTTTATTCGGGGATATATTTTAATGTTGCCAACAATTGGTTGTTTGGCATAATTTCTTTCCAGGCATTTACTTTACTTATCGGGCTTTTTCCGATCACTGCATGGACTTTGCTCTCGTACAACCGATATCTTAAGAATAACCTGAAGGAAGCAGGTTTGGTGAATGCACGTATTGTAGATGGTAGCAAGCATGAGCATCAATATCTTTCAGGAAAGGTGTTGAAGTTAACTTCGACCAATCAAGGCGATGGACCCGTGGAAGTATTCCTCGATGATTTTTTGTTTGTAAGGTCTGATGGCAACTATCTTGATGTTTATTTTGTGGAAGAAGGTAAGCTGCAACACTCGTTAATCAGAAATACCCTTGTAAACGTTGAATCGATGTTGAGCGAATATTTCCCGCCATTAATACGATGTCACAGAAGTTATATTATCAACCTCGACCAAATAGATAATGTGGATGGAAATGCCCAGGGACTGATTGTGAAATTAAAAAAATGTGACGAAAAAATTCCTGTTTCCCGCAAATATATTGAAGCTTTGAAGGAGAAATTGAAGTAGTTGCTAAAGCAATTTATATTTATCATTTATCATTTTGCATTGGACATTAGTTGGTAGTATAATCTCCAGGTTGTATTCCAATTTCCAAATTAACTCATTTCCAAATCTCCAAATTGATCAAAGATTCCTTGCCATTCATCCCAAACCTTGCCATCTATCCCTCCTAAACCCCAATCATCACTAAGGTTTGACAATCATCACATAAATTTGACTTGTGATAGCTTGCTGCTGTAGTTTTGTCAGCGAAAGTTTTTTTTATTGTCAAACTAAAAACATAATTATCATGAAAAAGTATTGGATTTTAGCAGTAGCAGTATTGTTAGTAGCAGCAGGTTTTATTTTAAATTATTCAGGTATCGATACATTCGGATCCGGCAAATTTGTTAGAGATTATTTTGCTGCTGGCGATTTTGCTATGGGCGTATTTGCTGCGGGAACCTTTGCCGTCGGTGTATTTTCAATTGGCATTTTTTCAATCGGTATCTTTTCAATCGGTATTTTTAATATTGGCTTGTGGGGCATAGGGATCTTTGTTATTGCATGGAAAAGAAAGTCGATTGTTGAAAAAATAAAAGGACGCAGTGGTGAAGAGAGTAGGGAGCGAAAAGGTTGAAAAGGTATAAGGTATAGTGGTATAGGGTATTGATGTTTTTTTTAACGGTAGGCAATCTTCTTAGAAAAACCCTCCATGTGGGATGTTAAAACTTGATTTTCAAGAAATTGTACCTTTCTGTTTATATGTCGATTAAGATTTATCTAAAAAAATGCCTTTTCGTTCCATTTATAGAGTTTTTTCAAGGGTTTTTGCAAGGAGATTTCTCCCTTTGGTCGAAAAGACAAAGTTGTTGTTCATTGGATTAGGGGAAAGGGAAAGCGGGCGCTCCGCGCCCGCTTTCCCTTTCCCTACCTGACATTCATGAGTTTTGTCATTTCGATGGAGTGCAGCGACTGAGAAATCTATCTTTACGGATATGATATTCTGATGAAAGGAGAGTTAAAGAGGAAAATAAGAAAAATAGAACGAAGAAGTAAAATACAGATTTAACACCCCACCTTCCAGGTCTCAATATATTGTGAAACCCGTACTGGGCCCCTACCTTTTTACCCCATTTTATCTAATTTTCTATTAAACCTATTTATTCAATTAGAGATGACGGATTAGCCATGAGACTTTATTCATATGCATTAAAAATTAAAGTATTCTTTTGTATTGTTGTAGCAGATATCTTCTACCATCTTACCCACCAATTCCATATCATTTGGAATCAATCCGTTTTCGATATCATTACCCAATAAATTGCAAAGTATCCTGCGAAAATACTCGTGTCTTGAGAATGATAAAAAACTGCGTGAATCGGTGAGCATACCCACAAAGCGACTTAGCAAACCCTGATTAGACAGGGCATTTAATTGTTTTTCCATCCCATCTTTTTGATCCAGGAACCACCATCCGGATCCCCATTGAATTTTCCCGGGTATTGAGCCATCCTGGAAATTCGCAATCATGGTAGCTACCATTTCGTTGTGTGCAGGATTCAAATTGTACAGGATGGTTTTTGTGAGTTTATTTTCTGCGTCCAGCCTGTTTAAAAACTTTGACATAGCGGCAGCTGCCTGGTCGTCACCAATGGAGTCAAAACCGGTATCCGGGCCTAATTTGGAAAACAAACGACTGTTGTTGTTGCGCAAGGCACCATAATGAAATTGCTGCGTCCAACCTTTCGCATGATCCATCAAACCAAATTCATACAACATGGCCGATTTGAATTTCTCTATTTCTAAAAGTGTAAGATCAGTTCCACCTCTGACCTTTAAAAATATCGCTTCAATTTCTCTGTATCGGTGAAGTCCTCGGCATGAAAGCGTTCCAAACCATGATCCGATAACTTACACCCCACCGAGGCAAAGAAATCATGTCGCTGATTTAAAGCAAAATGCAAAGTTTTGTAACTGTTGATTTCAATATCTGAGGCTTTAGATAATTTATCAATGTATTGATTATAAGCTCTTGCGTTTTCAACGGCGATTGCTTTATCGGGGCGCCATCCACCAAGAATACTGCCTCCATCTGCCATTAAATAAATAACCAGGAAGGGAAGTCCCATTTCTTTAATCTTTACGCCAAAATTTTCGGCCAGGAAGATTGCACCCCAAAATAGATAGAACCACCACACTGCATCGGTAACTTTAGCCAGTGCAAAAGCCCAGGCTTGTTTTGTAACAACCACGCTTTTCCAGGGGAGTTTTTCTAGGGATTCTTCTTCGGAATCACTCTCGATATAGGCCAATTCTGCCTTTGATAATTTTGGATGAGCCTCTGGATTTTTGTATGTCCGCAGCCACATAACAACCCAAATAGCGCTCAATACTCCCGTAATTAAAAAAGGTATGCGCCAATGCATCAGTTCACCTTCACCTGTGGGATCCGCCCGACCAATAAACGATAGCACCAATCACAAAAGGAGCAGCTATAGCACCCACACTGGATGCTGCATTAAAAATGCCCGTGGCAAATGCCCGATCTTTTTTCGGAAACCATTCTGCGGTAGTTTTAATGGCTGCAGGAAAGTTGCCCGACTCTCCGAAACCTAAACCAAAACGGGCCAAAATAAATCCAATCATACTAAACCCTTTTCCAATTGCGGCATGAAGCATTCCAAAAACACTCCAAATTCCAATAGAAAGGAAGTATCCTTTTTTGGTGCCAAGCCGATCAATTATTCCTCCCATTGATAGCAGACCAATGGCGTAAGCAATCTGAAATGAAATGATGATGTATGAATAATCCTGTTTAGTCCAACCAAACCATTCGATAAGATCGGGAGACATAACAGCCATCAGGCTTCTATCAAAATAGTTGATAGATGTAGCCAGAAATAAAAGGGCCAGAATCCGATACCGATAGGTTCCAACCGGTGTTTTTTCACTATTCATAACTTGTTTATTCATGAATTTAAAATTTATTTTTCAAGAGACTATTCCGAATCCCAATTTCGAGACCACGTATTTCTGCCAGGCCTTTTACCCTTCCATGCAGGGAATAGCCGGGATTGTTTGCTTTTCCTATGTCGTCGAACATTTGGTTGCCATGATCGGGGCGAAATGGAATTTGCCAATCAGGGCGACCTTCCTGCTTGCGCTTTTCTTCTTCGAGCACCAATTCTTTTACAACTTTATACATGTCGATATCACCGTCAAAAAGGTAATCTTCATAAAAATTCAAATCCTCATCGCGTGTTACATTTCGGAGGTGAACAAAATTTATGCGGTCGGCCAATTGCTTTGTCATTTCCGGTAAATTGTTAAAGTAACCTGCGCCAAAGCTTCCGGTACAAAGCGTTAAGCCATTGTTGGGAGAATTGTAGTGATGTACCAATTCCTTTGAATCGGCCAGAGTGGATACAACGCGGGGCAGCCCCATTAAACTCCAGGGTGGATCGTCGGGATGGATGGCCATGCGGATTCCCGAATCTTCGGCAACAGGGATAATTTGATCAAGAAAATAGAAAAGATGCTCCTTTAATTTGTCTTGATCGATTTTCGCATATTCCTTAAGTGCTTTTTTGAGATCAGCAATGGTATAACTTTCTTCGGCACCGGGCAAACCTTTGATGATGTTGCCCTCAAGTACTTTTATTTGTTCAGCCGAAAGGCTGCCGAACCATTCTTTGGCTTTTTTCCGGATTTTTTCAGGATAATCATACTCAGCACCTTGCCGTTCGAGCACAAACAATTCGAAAGCTGCAAAATGTTTTTGCTCTATTTCAGGGCAATGGAACCATCGGCAAATTCAAAATTGAGCTCTGTACGCGACCAATCAATAACGGGCATAAAATTGTAACAAATGGTATCGATCCCATGTTTGCCCAAATTCCGGATTGTAGTTTTATAATTTTCGATGTATTGCTCAAAACCCCTCGATTGCTTTTTAATGGCTTCGTGAACCGGCACACTTTCAACCACCGACCATCTTAATCCTGCTTTTTCTATCTCATTTTTGCGGGCAAGTATTTCGTCTTCAGCCCAGACTTCACCATTGGGAATATGGTGTAAAGCGGTAACTATGCCTGTTGCTCCCGCTTGCCTGACATCTTGTAAGGTAATTCGATCGTTGGGCCCGTACCAACGCCATGTTTGTTCCATTGCCATGTTTGTTCCATTGCCATCTTTATTCTATTTTAATATCTCAACAATTATTCAACACTATTTAGTGTTCGTCTATGAAGTCCGTATTTTTCACTAGCCCCGGGTTCCCGCTTCGCAGCGAGGCGAGTTAACCCGGGGATTAATGAAATAAACAGAGCCTCCCCCTCCTTTTCATCCTTCCAATTCATTCTCTGCCCTTCCCATGGGGATGCCAATGGCAAAAGGACAGGGCTATTGATAATTCAAAAACCCGACTAAAATGACAACCTCTATTTAAGGTCTGTCCATAAACTCGAGTGTTTGCTCTATAAAGGTCAAATTCAAGGCGTGTGAAAAATTCAAACCGCAGAATACTTTTGTATTTGAGGATTTGGATTTTGAGCAACAACGCAGAAGTTGGGCTTTATAGACGAATACTATTTAAACCCCGCCAAAAGCACTATAACCACCATCAACAGGGATGCAGATGCCGGTTACAAATTTTGAAACATCGCTCAATAAATAAGCTACCGTTCCTGCAAGCTCTTCAACCTCGCCATATCTTTCCATGGGTGTATTATCAATAATTTTTTGACCACGAGGAGTTGCTTCTCCCGTCTTTTCGTCAACAAGTAAAAACCTGTTTTGATTGGTTAAAAAGAACCCGGGGGCAATTGCGTTTACCCTAATGCCGGTTTTGGCCAGGTGCACCGAAAGCCATTCGGTGAAGTTGTTTATTGCAGATTTTGCGGCTGAATAGGCAGGAATCTTTGTTAAAGGTTTAAAGCTGTTCATCGATGAAATATTTAGCACAGCACCTTTTCCAATTTCCAGCATATCTGTGGTAAAAACCATTGTTGGCAATAAGGTTCCTTTAAAATTCAAGTCGAATACAAAATCAAAACCCTCCACATCCAAACCATAAAACGACTTTTCCAATTCGTTCAGATTTCCTTTTTCCAGGCGTTCGATTTGCGTGTTTGCTTTAGGCGAATTACCACCGGCACCATTAATCAATAAACTTATTTCCCCCAAATCGCTATTAATTTTTGCTTTTGCAGCCTCGAGCGAATTTTTATCAAGCACATTGGCTTTATATCCTTTGGCTATGATTCCGTACTCAGAAGCAATATCGCTGGCAACTTTTAATGCCATTTCCTCGTTCAAATCAAGAATGGCGAGTTTTACACCAACCGTTGCCAGGCCTTTTGCTATTGCCGTTCCAATAACTCCGGCTCCTCCTGTAATCACACAAACCTGATTTCTCAGGTCTTCAAAACTCAATGTATTCATATTTCTTAGTTTAAATTTTCATCACCTTAATTACCCTTTATTGTAATAATCAATATTTTCTTTAACAATGATATCAATGGGGCTAAAATTTATTTTTTGAACTTCTTTCTTCAACACCAAATAATCAAACAATGCCATGATGGCTTTGAAGGCCTGATCCTCGGGCTTCTGACCAATGAGGTAGCTGATATTTCCATTTTTGAGATGTTGGATGTTTTCGTTAACAAGGTCGTATCCAATGGTAACAAGTTCATTTATTTTATTTTCCTCGATAAAATTGGCCACTTTAAAACCCCTTGAGTTTGGAATAAAAACGCCTCCAATATCTAAGTTTTCACTAAAGATTTTGATCAATGATGAATTAGGTTCATACGATTCTAGTAGATCAATTTCAACAATGATAGTCTTGAGGTGCTTTTGTTTGGCTTGTTTAGCAAGATAGTGTTGAAACCCCAGAACCCGGGATTCGATATGTTGAGAGAATACTTTTTTGTTGGATTGTTTCACAACGAGCACCGTTGATTTAGCTCCAATACTTGAACTCATCAATTTGGCTGCAACCCTTCCACTTTGTTCAGCATCTTGTCCGAAATAACCAAGCTTGCCAACACCTTTAATATTCACATCGATAAAAACATAGGGAATATTCCTTTGGTTAAAAATGCTGATGTAGTACAAAGAGATCGACCTAAAGGATGGGTTCAAAACCACGCCATCAAGGTTTTGGTTACACACTTTCTCCAATACCTCTTTAAATGATTCCATGCTGGATGCATCGAAGTATTCGTAAATAATTTCAAGATTGTAATTTGCAAGTGCTTCGCTAGCTTTTTGTATGCCTATAACCGGTTTCTCCCAATAAGGATTGTTTTCATTTGAGTCCGGAATAACAATTGCAATGCGGGTTGTTTTTTTTGATGCCAACGATCGTGCCAACACATTGGGTTTGTATCCTAACTTATTTATAATGTTTAAGACTTTTTCACGTGTTCCCTTTTTTACTTCACCACGATTGTGCAAAACCCGGTCAACAGTACCTATCGAAACCCCTGCTGCCAGGGCTATATCCTTCACTCCGACTTTCCTATTTGACCTTTTAACCATTTTCCGTGTACGTTAACGGAGACAAGTATAGAATTACTTTTCAAAACCGTGTACCTTAACGGAAGAAAATTGCGGAACATAAATTCAATTCCCAATTCTTGAAGGATATTAATATTAGATCACAACTATTTAAAGGGTACAAAAGTGTAGAAAGTAATACTAGTTTAACATCAAAATGAGCCAAAGCGAAATTTTGATGCATAAATGGTATTGTTTTTTGTTTTCATGATGGATGTTACCTCCTTTTGGGTATTCATTGTTCTTACACAGGTAGGTGATAATTCGATTCATCAGCGTAATTCGATGATAATTCTTTTGTCAGGTAGAAATTTGCCTGCACCTTACTCAATTTAGAAATATTCCAATTTAATATTTCATACTATCTTTGCCCACCTAAAAACAATGATATCATGGCATATAATTTATTAAAAGGAAAAAAAGGAATTATTTTCGGTGCACTGAATAATATGTCCATTGCATGGAAAGTGGCTGAACAAGCCCACGAAGAGGGTGCAAGTTTTGTATTGACCAATACGCCGGTGGCGATGCGTTTTGGCGAGTTGGATGAACTTGCCAAAAAAACCGGCTCAATAATTATTCCGGCGGATGCCAGCAGCGAAAAAGATTTGGAAGAACTGGTGAAAAAGACCATGGATCATTTTGGTGGCAAAATTGATTTTATCCTGCATGCCATTGGTATGTCGATGAACGTACGTAAAGGCAATGTTTATAACGAACTCAACTATAATTACCTCGCTAAAACCCTTGATGTTTCTGCAATTTCTTTTCATAAAGTATTGCAGGTTGCTTATCGGCTTGATGCAATCAATGAATGGGGATCAGTGGTTGCTTTGTCGTATGTGGCCGCCCAACGTACACTTTACCGTTACAACGATATGGCTGATGCCAAGGCTTTGCTCGAGTCGATTGCCCGGAGTTTTGGATATATTTATGGACGGGAACGCAAGGTGAGGGTGAATACAATTTCACAATCTCCCACCAGGACAACTGCAGGTAGCGGTGTTAAGGGAATGGATGCGCTGTTAGATTTCACCGAACGTATGTCACCATTAGGCAATGCTGATGCTACAGAATGTGCTGAATATTGTGTTACCCTATTTTCAGATCTTACCAAAAAAGTGACCATGCAAAACCTTTTCCATGATGGTGGTTTCTCCAGCATGGGTATGAGCAACCGTGCCATGCAAATGTACAACAGAAGTTTGGAGTGTGATGATTGTCCTGAGGAGGAGGAGGAGATGAATTTGGATTAGTAGGTTTTGAGAATGGATTAAATCTGTGCTAATCAGAGAAATCTGTGGCAATTAATTGTTATCCATAATATTTTCGATTGGAAGCACCCTTCCCGCATCTAAATCCAGCATCGCGTTAATCAACATGAATTGAGAATATTTGGATAGACCCTCAATCTTAATTCTTTTGGGTTTTACTATTCCCACTTTCAGTAGGTATTCCCGTTTTGTACCCTTCAATAAAGGTTGGTCTGGGCTTACCCAATTTGTTCCATCAAATAAAATAATATTGGAATAAGAGGTATCAGTGATGAGTCCATTTTTTACAATCAGGATATCATCACAAGTCCCTTTTTTGGCCAGAAGTTTATCGATGCTCTTTCTGTTAGAATATTTGTATTGATAATCAATGTCATTGTCAATCACTAATTTCAGTGTTTCAACTAGCTTAGGCTGATAAACAATTAACTCAACTTTCCCGACTGACTTCCCATAATTTACCCGGCATTTAAAAACTCCTGTTTTTGCGAAGCTAGGAATCTCAAGTCTTGATTTCAGGGAAATCGAATCCATCATTCCCAAAAGCCCGTGCCTCGACTTGTCCATCCTTTCCTGATGAAAGGGCAGATTTTTCAAAATGCCGTTTTCAACTTTAATGGTTTCAATTAATGGGTACATAAATCTTTTGGATAAGTTCTTCATATTCTTTCCTGGCATCGCTCATCGAGGTGATCCCCCCGCCACTTTTAAAATAAAGCTGATTATTTTCCTTTTCGATAAAACGGATCACTACAGCGCTGTCCAGGTTTTTTCCATCATAATAACCAAAAATACCGGTATAAAAATTCCTGTTATAATTTTCAACCCGCTTGATAATTTCCACGGTCTTTGGTTTTGGTGCGCCTGTTATCGATCCGGCCGGAAGAAGCTTTAAAAGTATATCACCCAGGGTTGAAGTATAGCTTTCTGGAAGTTGCCCTGAAATTTTTGAACTCATTTGAAGCAATTCACCTTTGTGGGTTTTTACTTTTTCGATGTACCGGAATTGATCAACTTTAACATCCTCAGCAACCATACTCAGGTCGTTTCTTATCAAATCGACGATGGTGTAGTGTTCGGCAAGTTCTTTCTCATCTTCCAGAAGTTTTCTTTCAGCATCAGGTATTGTAGCGTCAATAGTCCCCTTCATAGGATAAGAAGAAATAACACCATCTTCAATTTTCACAAAACACTCGGGGCTGAAAACCGTAAATTCATCCCGGAAGTAAAGCTTGTACTTAGCTTTGCTGAATTGAAAAATTTCCTTCAGCGAAAGGTTAGTTTCAATTTTACTCTTGAATGTCAGGTTGAGCAAATAGGTATTTCCGTGCCCAATCTCATGTTGGACATGTTCAAATGCTTTTCTATACGTTTTAAAATTAGGTGGAATCGAGGTGAAGATAAATGGTTCACTGGCAAGGCCAATTTCTTTAGGAACCATTCCAGGCACCTGAAAAGAAATATCTTCCGGGATATTGTTGGCAGGAAACAAAAGCGGATTTTTCATGTCAAAATCAATCGCGAACAAAAAAGCTCGCCCCCGTGAAGCTAAAGCATTTACCTTTGCAATGAAATCAGTTTTTGTATAAGGCGGCGCTAACAATGAAAGTACTTTTGGTTGATAATCACGATTCGTTCACCTATAACCTGGTGAACATTATCCGCAAAAATAAGCAAGTCGGGCTTGAAGTGCTAAAGAATGATGAAATAAAAATTTCGGAAGTAGCTGGCTTCGATAAGATTTTGTTTTCACCAGGCCCTGATATCCCACGACAGAGTGATATGATGTGGCAAATTCTTGATCGCTACAAAAATGAAAAAAGCATTCTTGGAGTTTGCCTGGGTATGCAAGCCATAGGTTTGTACTTTGGTGCTAAACTCACCAACTTGCAAAAGGTTTTTCATGGTGTTACCCGACAAATCGAAATTCTTGATCCAGATGAAAAACTGTACAAAAACATAGAATCACCATTCACTGGTGGGCTCTATCATTCCTGGATTGTTGACGAAAATGGGTTTCCGCAAGACTTGAAAATCACATCAAAAAGTGAATATGGATTCATCATGTCGTTGCGACACATAGTATATGATATTGCCGGTGTGCAATTCCATCCCGAATCGGTGATGACAAAGGTGGGGGGGAGGATGATTGAGAATTGGTTGGGGGTGTAGATGCTTGAAAAACTAACGTTGGTAACATGTAATGTTTTGTTGCTAATAAACTGTTTATTATCGTTGCAAGTTGCAGGTTACAGGTTGCAACCTGATCCATGCCTGAATAGTGGTGACTGTTTTTAATCGGCTTATTGTAAAATCATTTTGAAAATAGTTAGATACTTCCTTCAATAAATTGTGATACTTTTTTTTATTATTCTAAACCTAACTTGCTCCCCCAAAAAGCTGGGTTATACATTACGGCGATAATTATCAATGCATTGCACGAGAAAAATTTTGGAGTTTGTGCTTTAGATAAAAATCAACCAGCCAAACCTTATTAATTGAACTCATAAAACATGGCACATGTTTTATGATATTTTGAATAGCTTATTGTATTTGAATACACTGCAGTGCGGTTAAAAAAAATAGAAATGTTTAAAAGCCATTACCAGTCGAACCCTGCCTCGCGACAAGGCGGGCTCTACGAGGTATTGAATGTTTGGAGGTAACTTCTTTCTCTACAATATTAAATCGCCTACGGCGAACCCGTTTCGCAGCGAGGCGAGTTCCGCGTAGCGGATAAAGTACTGTAGAAAAAGATGTTAGATTTTCTGAGTTATTCCCCTAGGGGATGAACAGTTTTTGCCGGACACCAATGATTTGAATACAGAAAATGATTACAAGTCTTGTGATGGCTTACAATAAAGGCCACGAGTTTTATCCCGCGGTCTCTTACTGTTCAGTTAAATGACTGCCAATGTCTTGCTTGATTAATTTATTTGGAAACGTTTATTGCCATAGTTTAGTCCTAAAAAGAAATTTGGAAATCCTCTGTTACTTTAAGTAAATATGACTTCCCCGAATACAAATTCTGAAGGGTAAATATCTCTTTTTCCGGCCAAAAAATTCCTGTTCCAATTGCTTCTTGTATTATTTCAATCTTTGACAGGTTTTCGCCAAATAAGACATTTATCTCAACCGGAACTTCGCTTAGGATTGGGATTAAATTCCAACCGGTATAGACTTCAACTGTTTTATCTGAAATCATATTTCCAGTTATTTCAAGCTGCACATTTTCTGTTACTTTAATAAAATATCCTGACTTATCAATCCAAAGATCAAGTGTGTTAATAGCTTCTGTTGGATAATACAGACCATTGAAATTTTGTAGTATGATAAACTCACTACTTATTTGATCAAATATTTCGTCAAATGTAAGTGTACTTGGAGTCAAATAGGATGAAAGTGAATTCCAACCATCAACCAAATTTATTGTCTGAGTAAATTCCTGTTGGGAGGATAATAGCTCAACAATAGCTGTACCCAATGGGGTAAATATTTCATCATATCCTTCGTATGGGAAAGTGAATTCGACGGGCTCAATCAATGATTCATTAGCCCAATATTTGAAAATAAAGCTATGCCCGGCCTGAAAACCATTTGGGCTGTCAGGGTCAATCCCGTCATCCATCGAACATATTACCTGTGTGAATTCCCCGGGTTGTATGGGTTCTTGCAAAACAATAGACCCAACACAGAATTCAGTATTTGATTCATCCAAATCAAAGATTCCAATTTCATCACCTGTCCCCAAAACTTCTCCATTATATGTCGCCTCTGTTACATAAATGTTCATTGGGTTGAATGGGGTTTCCCAAACAGGCTCAAATTGTTGTGCCAAAATGAATTGAAAAGAAACCAGGCAAAATATGGCGATTAGCAGTAAATGTTTATTTTTCATAGTCAAATGTTTTAAACAAAAAGAAGCATCAGCAGGACAAGTTTTCCCGCTGATGCAAAGAATTAAAACCTATTGTTATTTAATGAACAACTTTTTGTTCACTATAGAGATGCCTTTTTGGCTGGAATAGTTAATCTGCATAATATAGCTTCCTGGAATTAATGATGACCCATTAATGCTGATTTTTCCATTTCCAGCATAAAATTGCTGATTGTTGAGAACTAGTTCCTGCTGTCCTGCCATATTGTAAATCCTAATTGTAATATCTCCATTCATAGGAATAGTATAACATAACCAGGTTGAAGCATTGAATGGGTTCGGTGCTATTTCAAACAGAAGGTTATCAGATATCAATGCACCAATCTCCGTAAGCATTACATTTAATTCGCCAACAAAAGTTTCCAATGGCTGGAATGTCTCAATCCCGCTGATAAAATGGATATTACCCTCAAAAATAGCATTTGATTCATTTTGCCAAATGGACACTGAAGGTGTGTTTCCAGGTGTATATCCATCAATTTCTTCAGTTAGCGGATCATTCATGGAAACAGGGATTGAAATAAAATCAAATTGATCGATAACTGCAGCTCCTACACAAATTCCATTGTCATAAATTGCAATTTCATCACCCATTGCCAAATTGTCAAGTCCCGTTAATACAGCATTCATTGGCATGTAAGGATTGTTTTTATAGATAGGTTCAAAAAATTGCAGTTGTGCTTTTGGAGTTACAGCATCACTTTGGTATGGCGACATGCAATCAAAGTTTAAACTTGATATTGCATTTGCTTTAATATAGTAACCTTCACCCGGTTCAAATGCTTCGAAACCATAAACCCATTGTCCGGCAGGAGGCGGGAAAGGAAGGTGTTCGATGGCCTGTCCCTGGTCGTTTATAGCTTTTACAAGTATTCCTGCATTGATAAGAGGTTGAAGTATTGCCTCAGTTGATTGTGGATATTCGCATGGCATTCCTGTCATATTCCATCCTGCTCTTAATGGAATTTCCAGAGGGATTTCGACTGGCGGAGCTGTAATAGTTAAAGAAGTATTTTC
>Ga0075111_1000978_pt1 | contig 13373 bp, 14 predicted proteins | sample AntAceMetag02UKK_FD_69787 | JGI IMG/M metagenome (GOLD analysis project Ga0075111, IMG submission 69787) | Saline lake microbial communities from Ace Lake, Antarctica - Antarctic Ace Lake Metagenome 02UKK | ecosystem: Environmental > Aquatic > Non-marine Saline and Alkaline > Saline | place... | reverse complement strand
CATTAATAGCAAAAAAGGGTGGAGTGCTTCAGCGAGCTGGTCATACTGAGGCAGCGGTTGAATTGGCCAAAGCGGCTAATTTGATTGAAGCCGGTGTTATATGTGAAATTATTAAAGCTGATGGGGAGATGGCACGGGTAAAAGACTTAAAAGTATTTATTAAGAAACATAATCTAAAAATAATAACGATTGAAGATTTAATAAAGTATAAAGTAAAACGAGAACGTTTTATGAAACGAGAAGTTGAAACAAAAATCCCAACAGAGTTTGGTGAATTTACTTCCATTGGTTATGTTGATAGCTTAACTGGTGCAGAGCATATTGCATTTGTAAAAGGTAATGTGAAGGATAAAAAAGCTGTTTTAGTGCGTATGCATTCAGAGTGTTTGACTGGAGATGTCTTCCATTCACAGCGATGTGATTGTCGATATCAACTGGAAACTGCGTTAAAGATGATTAGCGCTAATGGCACGGGCGTTGTTGTATATTTACGGCAGGAAGGGCGCGGAATTGGTTTAATTAATAAGTTAAAAGCATATAAGTTGCAGGAAAATGGACGTGATACGGTTGAGGCAAATGTTGAATTAGGTTTTGCCCCAGATTTAAGAGACTATAGTATTGGTGCACAGATTTTATATGATCTTGGATTGAATTCAATTAAATTGATAACAAATAATCCTCAGAAAATTGTAGCGTTAAAAGGCTATGGCATAGAAATAGTAGATCGTGTTGCAATGGAAATGAAACCAACGGAACATAATAAACGCTATTTGCGTACAAAAAAAGATAAAATGGGACACATGTTAGAGCTGGAATAAGCGATAGAATCATATTAGTGATTTGCAATTCTAGCAAAAGATTCTATAATTAGCAGAACGAAGGAGTTGATAAAGATGATTTATGAAGGAAATATAAGTGGAAAAAAACGCAAAATAGCCATCGTCTGGAGTAGGTTTAACGATTTTATTGGCTCTAAATTATTAGAAGGTGCAATTGATGCATTAACACGACATGAAGTAAGTGAAAAAGATATCGATATATATAAAGTGCCGGGTGCACTTGAAATTCCATATGTTTTACAATTAGTGAAAGATATGGATTATGATGCAATTATTTGTCTTGGTGTTATTATTAGAGGCGATACGCCTCATTTTGATTATGTTGCATCAGAAGTATCTAAAGGTGTTGCCTCAATTTCATTAACATCGAAAATGCCAATTGTTTTTGGAGTATTAACAACTGATAATGTAGATCAAGCAGTTGAAAGAGCAGGAACTAAAGGTGGGAACAAAGGTGCACAAGTTGCAATTGATGCACTGGAAATGATCGATTTAAGAGATTCAATTAAATTGAAAACTAAGTAAAAGGAGTTGGCTTTATATGGGTGGAGTTGTTTTAAAGAAGGTTTTCAAAAATTTTGGGAAAACAAAAGTAGTTAAAGGTATCGATTTAGAAATAAAAGATGGTGAATTTATTGTATTAGTTGGTCCATCAGGTTGTGGGAAGACTACTACGTTACGAATGATTGCAGGTCTAGAAGAAGTGACGGCTGGTGATATTTTAATTGATGGAGAGAATGTAACAAATGTTCCACCAAAGGACCGGGATATTGCTATGGTTTTTCAAAACTATGCGTTGTATCCACATATGACTGTTAGAGAAAACATGGAGTTCGCATTAAAAATTAGGAAACACCCTCGAAATGTTATTAATGAACGAGTTGCTGAGGCATCTGAAATATTAGGCTTAACGGACTATTTACATCGGAAACCAAAAGAACTATCCGGTGGACAGCGACAACGAGTGGCCCTCGGAAGAGCTATTGTAAGACAACCCAAGGTTTTTTTAATGGATGAACCTTTATCAAATCTTGATGCAAAATTACGAGTTCAGATGCGAGGAGAACTTAAAAAGCTACATGAACAGCTAAAGACAACATTTATCTATGTTACACATGATCAAGTTGAGGCAATGACACTTGGAACTAAAATAGTTGTTATGAATGATGGAATGATTAAGCAATTTGATAAACCGTTGAGGGTATATGAACAACCGCAAAATACTTTTGTCGCTGGGTTTATTGGTTCACCCTCTATGAATTTCTTTGAGGGAGTAATTAAGAATAAAAAAGGTATATATATTTTTGAAAACAATGATTTTACTTTAACCTTACCTAAAGAATTAGAGAAAAAGTTGAAGAAAGCGGTTAATAAAGAAGTTGTTTTAGGTGTTAGACCAGAAGAGATTGTTGATTACAAGAAAGCTCAGAGAAAAAAATATTCAGATCAAAAGATTACTGCAAAGATTGAATTTGCCGAACTATTAGGTGCTCAGACATATTTGCATGTTTCAATTGATGGGCAATTTCTAGTTGAGGTTGACCCAAGTTATGAGTTTAAATTAGGTCAAGAAATTGACCTTGGTATACGTCTAACAAATATGCATCTATTCGATAGAGCGACTCAGCACGTAATAATATAATTATTCTACTTAAGTATTTTTAAAGCCTCTCCAATCGGGAGAGGTTATAATTCTAATTCTTCGATGATTTTTTTTGCAGCGGTTTGTTCTGCGGATTTTTTAGATTTTCCTGTGCCAGAGTGACTAATTGAACTATCCTCAAAATTTATTGTAGCTGATATGGTGTAGAGTTTATCATGACTAGGGCCACTTTCTTCTGTAACAACATAGTTCGGTAATCCGATGCCTTTGTCTTGAGTGTATTCCTGTAGTATTGATTTAAAATCTGTTAGGTAGTCGATACTTTCAGTTTCATCAAAGATTGTTTCGTAAATTCTATAGATGATGATTTTTGCTGCTTTTAAGCCTTGATCAAGATATGCCGCAGCAAATAATGCTTCCATTGCGTCCGATAAATTGGACGCAACATTTGCACCTCCGGTATTGTATTCATTTTTGCCGAAGAGGATGTATTCGCTTAAACTAATATCTTTGGCTTTTTTTGCGAGCAAAGAGTCGCTGATGAGCATAGACTGGCGTTTTGATAGCTTTCCTTCATCTTGCTCTGGATAGGTCTTGTATAAATAGTCTGTTATAACGATCTTTAATACAGCATCACCTAAAAATTCCATTCGTTCGTTGTGGCTAGTATGGTCTAGATTTTGCTCGAAACTATAGGAGCTGTGGGTTAATGCGTGGGATAGTAATGATATATTAATAAACTTGAGACCTAAGAAGGCCTCAAGTTTATTTAATTGTGTCATTCTTTCTTCAGAAAGCATATCGTCTATTTGAACGAAATTCCGTTGTCTTTCATTCTTTGGATTGCTTCTTTTAGTCTGGATATTTTTTCAGTAAGGGCCATACGGAAATAACCTTCACCTTCAGGGCCGTAGCCGTTACCTGGTACCACAACTATTCCACATTCGTTTAACATTTTGGCAACAAATGCTGAAGAGCTAATCCCTTTTGGCACCGGTGCCCAAATGTAAAATGTGCATTTAATGGGTTTAATGTCTAAGCCCATCGATTGTAATCCCTCAATTATCACGTCGCGACGTTCTTTGTATATCTCATTTGTTTCCGCAATTTCCGGTGCTGGATTTGTGAGTGCTTCAATTCCTGCGTCTTGAATCGCTTTAAAAATTCCAGAATCCACATTTGTTTTAATCGTTCCCAGTGCTTGTACTGCTTCTTTATTACCGACAGCCATTGCAATCCGCCAACCAGTCATGTTGAAGGATTTTGATAATGAATGAAATTCAATTGCAACATCTTTTGCTCCTTTTGCTTCAAGGATACTTGGTGCAACGTACCCGTCATAGCACATTTCGCTGTATGCTAAATCCGAGGCAATGAGTACATCATTTTCTTTTGCCCAATCAACTAGTTTTTGGTAAAAAGCTAGATCTGCAGTTGCAGCAGTTGGGTTGTTCGGATAGTTTACAAACATGATCTTTGCTTTTTTTACAACATCAGCTGGAATAGCATCTAAATCTGGTAAATAACCATTTTCTTCAAGCAGTGGTACAAAAAAGGGTACCCCGTCAGTTAGAATCGTTCCCATTTTATAGACTGGATATCCTGGGCTAGGAACAAGTACGATATCTCCAGGATCAATATATGCATAAAACAAATGAGCGATTCCTTCTTTCGATCCGATTAAGGATATTACTTCTTCATCGGGATCTAAGTCTACGTTGAAACGTTTTTTGTACCATGCTGATACTGCTGATCGATATGATGCTGTTCCTTCATATGGTGGATAATTATGATTTTCTGGTTTTTCGATTGCATCGTGCATAACATCGATAATGCGTTTAAATGTCGGTTGATCAGGATCTCCGATGCCTAGATTAATAATATCAATTCCCTTTGTTTTCGCAGCGGCCTTCATTTTATCAATCTCTGCGAAGAGATATGGTGGTATATTTTCAAATTTTCTAGATGTTTTTACCATGATTACTCCTTTTTAGTGAAATTATTTCATACATTGTACGATAATTTAATATAAAGAACAAAACTTAATTCTAGATATGGTACTTGCCATTTCTTTTAAAGTATATACTATTATAGTATAGGGGCTTAAAAAAGGGGGAATAAATATGATCTTTAGTAAAAAGAAACGAATCATAAATAATCCAGACCAAGTAGTCATTAGTTATATGGAAAATCATGATAAGCGTTATATTAGTGAAATATCTCTGGCTGACACAAAGATGATTGTGAGAGTTCTTAAGCAATTTGATGTGAAACGTGTTTGCAGTTTGTTAGTTACATTACCCAAAGGCAAGGCAATCGAAATATTTAAAATGTTTAAGTCAAGTCGTCAGAAGGAAATTGTAAAACGATTGCCATCTGAAAGTGCCGCAATGTTTATGAAAGAGATAATGAACAAGGTTGAGTCTTAGACTAAAACATCTCCTCTAAAAACTAGCTTTGCTGGCCCAGTTAGATATAAGTCCTCGTGATTAGGCCATTCTATTCTTAGATCACCACCGAGCAAATGAACTGTTGTATCATCACTTAGCTTTTTGTGTAGTATCCCCGCAACAACAGATGCACATGCACCAGTTCCACATGCCAGTGTTTCTCCACTGCCGCGCTCCCAAACACGCATTTTGATTTCGTTTTCTGAGAGAATCTCTATAAACTCAACGTTTGTTTTATTAGGGAACGATGAGTCTAACTCAATAAGTGGACCGATATCGTGAACAGGGAAATCTTCCGTGTTATTAATAAAGATAACCGCATGAGGATTTCCCGTACTAATAGGTGTTACGGTATATTGACGATCCATAATTGTTTGCCCTGGATTGTTGGCAGGGTATAACAAGTTGATTGTGCGTGTAAGTTCTGCTTCATTATATTTCGGTTGTCCCATATTAATTTTAACAGTGGCAGAGATTTCATCAGATTCAATTATTTCTGGAACAATTTTCCCGGCAAGAGTTTCAACTGTAAAAGTATTCTTTGCCATAATTCCATGTTCTTTTACAAAAAGAGCAAAGCAGCGAATACCGTTTCCGCACATTTCAGCCTCACTACCATCCGCGTTAAATATTCTCATTTTTAGATCTTCATTGTCTGAAGGCAGGACCAATATGACCCCATCTGCTCCAATGCCGAAATGGCGATTACATAGATGCTTCGATAAATCTGTCCAGTTGGTATTACTGATATCTTCAGCCATACAGTTAAGTAAAATAAAATCGTTTCCGGTTCCTTGCATTTTTGTAAAATTCATCGAATTGTCCTTTCCTTAAGTACATTAAGTAATAGAGATTATAGCAAGTTGCGCGAAAAAGTGAAATATAATTAGTTATTCTATTAATCCTAGACCCTAAAAAGCATGTCTATGGGATGAAATGAGGAAATCGAATGTGAAACCGACTGTTTTTTGTGTAATAATTTTATCTATTGAACTAATCGATAGAGTTGTTTTGTTATATATTGTCGAAATTTGCGTTCAACAAATGGATCATTACTTATCGAAAATAACAAATGAGTACCAAGAGAGCCTACGATATTAATAAAGGCTAATTTCCCTAGATTAGTTTGTTTATGAAAAATTTGTAAGATTTCTTTATAGACGATAAGTTTATTAAATATTGAAGCATTATTGACACCTCCCATGCGCATTCCAACAAAAGACTCATCGATACAGCTAAATGAAATTTTTTTATCCAATAAAAACCGAAGCATTAAATCATAATCACTTGCGATCCTGTATTTTAAATTGAATTTACCGTATTTTTGATATACTTCTTTTCTAAGAAAAAAGGTGGGATGTGGTGGTACTTGCCCCAGCTGACGAACTGGTCCTAATGTTTTGGGCGCTATTGCATAATTTAAAGTTTTGTTTGAATTTTTTCTTTGAACTAATTGAAGATTCCCATACACACAGTCGGGCTGTGTTTTATTAAAGACATCAACAATACGTTGAATTACTGTATTGTTTAAATAATAGTCGTCAGAGTTTAATATGCCAATCAATGATCCATTTGCAAGATTAATGCCCTTGTTCATAGCATCATAAAGCCCTTTATCTGGACCTGTTATCAGGCGAGTCGTAGGTTTGGAAAGCTCTTCAATTATCTTTAGAGTTTTATCAGTGGATCCACCATCCACAATTATATGCTCAATATTTGGATATGTTTGATTATTGATACTGTTTAGTGTGTCACGAATAAATTCGTCACCATTCAAAACTGGTGTAATGATTGTGAATTTCAATGCAATATTCTTTTGTTTCATAGCTAGAAGTATAAAATTCCTTTTTTTTATATATCGATCAAATAATGGAATAATCCCAAAATATTGAGAAAAATGCTAAAATCAAAATATGCTTCCAGATATGATTCATCTCAAAACTGTGGATTCCACAAATAATTATATATTTGAAAATTTATCAGATATTGTCGATAAACAGGTGGTGTACTCCGATCGACAAACAGCGGGTCGTGGACGATTTGATCGATCATGGGTGTCTGATCAGATTGGGAATGTATATCTGTCTGTTCTTTTGAAGCCAGAATGTGAATTATCTAAATTAGCTGTAATCCCACAGTATATGGCGTTGGTTGTAACACGAGTCTTAGAAAAATATAGTATCGACTCAACGCTAAAGTGGCCAAATGATGTATTGGTGGACGGGAAAAAAATAGCTGGAATTTTAACTGAAACTCGGGTGAAAGGAAATAAACTGAACCATATGGTTGTTGGTGTCGGTGTTAATCTACGTATGGATGAGGAAGCATTATCAAAAATTAATCAAGAAGCAACTGCCGTGAATCAAATAATCGGACATCCTGTTGGTCGAGATATTTTTATCCATGAATTAAGAGCCGTTTTTTTTAATCAGTACGATGAAGTAATCCGTGAAGGATTTAAGCACATTAAAGATGACTATGTATTGAAAAGTAAGTATTTAGGACAAAAAATTTGTGTAAAGAATGGTAGCATAATTTCAGAAGGTATTGCAGCGCGATTTAGCAATAGCGGTGAGTTAGAACTGAGTTCTAACGGAAGTACTATTTTGTTAAAAGCAGGAGAAATTGTCCAAATAATGGATTGATTTTTTATTCATTCTCAACCATAATGAGCTCTATTATGATAATTACTAGATTTGCACCAAGCCCAACGGGTCATCTCCATATCGGAGGAGCTAGAACTGCTCTATTTAGCTATTTATATGCTAAGCATTGTGGTGGTAAATTCTTGCTTCGAATGGAAGATACTGACCAAGAGCGATCCAAAAAAGAGTTTGCTGAGAGTATTATGCTCGATCTTCAGTGGTTAGGAATTAATTGGGACAATGAAGACGTTCCATTTCAATCACAACGTGCAGATATTTATAAAAAATACCTTCAGAAACTTAAAGACAATGATTTAGTTTATGATAAAGAGGGTGCTGTGTTTTTGAAAGGGAATGATGACCTTGATGATTTTGTTGTGATTAAGTCGTCGGGTATGCCTACTTTTCATTTTGCTGTAGTGATTGATGACTATGAGATGGGTGTAAATACAATTGTTCGTGGAGTAGATCATTTAACTAATACAGTAAAACATAAGCATTTATATAAACAACTGGGTTTGCCTGTGCCAGATTATTATCATATTCCATTAATAGTGGATGAGAATAATAAGCCACTTAGTAAACGTCGAAATGATAGTAGCATGGACTATTATCGTGATAATAATTTTTTCCCAGAAGCGGTATTTAATTATTTTTCACGATTAGGATGGGGATATCAAAACCAGGAAATATTTAGTAAAGACGAGCTTATTCAGTTATTTGATGTTAAAAAGACCTCAAAAAATCCAGCTAGATTTGATCCTAGAAAATTGGGTTGGGTCAATATCCAGTATTTAAAAAAAGCATCTTTAGATACGCTTAAAACCTATGACTATGAAAATACTAATAAGCTGATTGCTCTGATTGACCAATCAAAAGCGTCAAATACACTGTTAGAGGAATTACAACAAAAGGCTACTGGATTAACGGAGTTGGATAGAATGACGGCCCCTTTTTTAAGTGCTGATTCGATAGATGACTCACAATTTGCGGTTTATCAAGAATTTATTTCTATTATTATGCCGGATATTATTAAGATATTAGAAAATCTTGCTGATTGGTCTATGGATGAACTTAATTTAAAAATACATAATTATATGGAAGAAAAAGAATTAGGGATGAAGCAAGTGGCAATGCCACTTCGAATTATTTTGACTGGCCAGAAAAAATCTTTAGATTTAAATTCTATTTTATTCTATCTTGGAAAAGAAGAGGTTATGAGTCGACTAAATAGCGCGAAGTAATTATCCTAATTTCGTCCTATACATTGCCTGATATCGTGATTTAAAGAGAGTATTCTTTTTTCAATAAATTCTAATTCCCGTTCATTTTTTTTGATATTATCCAATAATAGTTGTCGGTTTTGTTCTAAGACACGAGTATTAATATTTGTACTAGTATGTACGCTAATTAACAGTTTCCCTTCAGGTGTTACATTTGCAATTTTGTTGTTGAGTTGATAAATATTTTCAACAACCATTAGTTTCCGGTGAGTTAAAAGTAGCATTTCGGACTTGATTTCTGTCAGTTTTTTGTAGCGTCCAGGAGACAAAGAAAAAACTGTGCTGAGGGATAAAACTAAAATAAGTGTTAGTAATATATTTGACATAACTTACCTTTGTAACAATACTAAAGCTGATTTCATTTTATAACGTTCTTATCAAAATATCAATTTATACTTCGACTAAATTGGTTTATACTTAAACGAAATATTTTGATGACGGATGTATCGAAGTGACAAGTGAAAAGAGAAGGAAATAGATGATAACGTTAGGAATTGAAACATCGTGCGATGAAACTTCTGTTGGAATAGTTCGGAATGGGACAGAGCTTATCGTAAATATTGTTAATTCTCAGATTGATGCACATAAAAAATATGGTGGTGTTGTGCCCGAGATGGCCTCCCGATTGCATGTGATGAATATTGTACCTGTGATAGAGGAAGCAATGAATTGTGCGTCTCTTGAGTGGGAAGATTTGGATATGATTTGTGCAACAATGTCCCCCGGATTGTTAGGTGCTTTGAGTGTTGGGTTTAATGCTGCGAAAACATTAGCATATACGTTGAAATTACCATTTGTTGGGGTGAATCATATTGAAGGGCATATTTATGCAAATTTATTAGACGGTAAGAAATACTTCGAATTTCCTGTGCTGGCATTAGTTGCATCGGGTGGGCATACTCAACTTATACTTCTTGAAAAAGAGTTTGAGTACAGATTAGTAGGGAATACGCTTGATGATGCGATCGGAGAAGCTTTTGATAAGTCTGCTCGAATTGTGGGTTTGGGTTATCCGGGTGGCCCAATTATCGATCAATTAGCAAAAGAAGGTAATCCAAAAAGATACCCACTTCCAGGTGTAAAGACAAAGAATAAAATGGATTTTAGTTTTAGTGGATTAAAGACAGCTGCTTTGCGAATAGTGAATGAAGAGGGTTTGTTTGATATGGATAATGATAGCCAAGAAATTAAAGATTTTTGTGCGTCGCTTCAGAACAGATTAATTGGAGAACTTGTAAAAAAGTTACTATATGCAGCTGAACAATTTGATGTTTCTAATATTTTAATTGCAGGTGGTGTGTCAGCTAATTCATTATTTCGTGAAAAAATAACGAGTAATTTATTCTCAGCATATAATGTGAGCATCCCCAAATTGAAATATTGTACGGATAACGGAGCAATGATTGCTTCAGCTGGTTATTATCGATATAAAAAAGGATTTAGAACCGATTTAGATGCAGTTCCCAGTTCTCGAAACAACCTGTGCATTTAGCCTATTCGGGCGATATTCACTAGCCGTAGTAAGTAGAAAATGTAGATGCCTGCAAACGACAGAATAACCGGTTTTGGAATTTTATTACTTAGGCGTACTGTTACATAAAGTAATAAGACACTGAGTGTCATAATAATAAAATCTGCTTTTAGTAATATAAAGTCTATTTCAATGGTAAAAAGTAGTGCAACCATGCCAAGGACCATTAAGATATTAAAGATGTTACTTCCGATGATATTAGCGAAACACATGCCCGTTTCCCCTTTTTTTATAGCAGAAAATGAGGCTGCTAATTCTGGTAATGATGTACCGATTGCAATAATGCTTGCTCCAATAACATATTCTTTAATTCCAAGTAGTTTCGCAATTGAAATGGCTGAACCTGTCATGAGTTTTGCTCCCAATAAAAGACCAATAACGCTTAGAAAAGTTAGCATAAATGCTTTTAGTTTTGAGTGTTGTATGTTTGTTGGAATTGACTCATCGGATGTCCCAGTTTTAAATGTCCGATAAATGAAAAATGTAAAGAATCCAAGAAGAACGAGTCCGTCTATTCGAGAGAGTAATCCATCCATTGCTAGGAGTATAAAAATAAAATATACAAGCATAGAAAAAGAGAGTTTATTTAAAATTTGAGTGCTTTCAGATTTGTTTAATAATATCGTAAAAAATAAACCAGTCCAGCCAATAATTAGTGCAATATTTGCGATGTTTGATCCCACTATATTTCCGATACTAATTTCAGCTGATCCCTGGATGAGCGCGAGCATGGATACTAAAAATTCAGGAAGGCTAGTGCCAAAGGCAATAACCGTTATGCCAATTATAATATTTGATAGCTTTAAGTGTTTCGCTAAGGAAATGGATGCGTCAATTAAGAGGTCTGCACTAAAGGACAGAATAATGAGGCCAACTATGAGTAATAAAATGGATAAGGAAATGCTCATATTAAATCCATTGTATCTTATTTCATCATATATAAATAGGGCAATCAGGCCGATGCATTCCAGTTCTTTATTGCGGCATACATGAGCACAATTCCAAACAGTTTCCGCAGAATAATCGTGGGCATTATTGATGCAAGTAAGCTCCCAATGATAACCCCTATAACCGAGAATATAATTAATTTTTTGGCTATGTTTGTATCGAATGCTCCTTTTTTATAATAAATACTAGCACTTAGTATTGCGATGGGAAAAATAACGGCAAGTGAGTATGCTTGGGCGCTGAGTTGAGGGATCTTGTAGAAAATGACCAAGACTGGAACAAAAATTGAGCCAGCTCCAATTCCTAGAAAACTTGATAGCAAGCCCCCACATAAGCCGATGATGAATAAACTCATAGTATGAACATCCGGAATCCTGCAATAAATAAGTAAAGAGAAAATAGTTTTTGGAGAATGTGATTATCAACTTTGTTTGCAAATATGCTTCCTATCAAAGCACCAAAAACCCCGCCAATAACAATCTTTAATAAAATGCCGAGTTGAATCGGGTTTAACTGATAATAGGTTATAAATCCAAGAAATGCGCTGATCCCAATAAAAAATAGTGCTGTGCCCTGTGCTTTTTTTTGTTCCATTGCAAGGAGTAGGGTGAATGCCGGGACAAAAATTGATCCGCCCCCAATACCAAGTAAGCCGCTTAAAAATCCTCCGAGAAAACCGAGGAATACTAGTTTTTTGTCCACAAAATTCGTTTGAATCGACGTTTACCGGCTTTTAGGATAAAGTCTTCATTAGATTTAGCAAGTTCCGATGGATTGTCTAGTTTCGTCCAGGTTTTACCTTCGTCACTTGTAATTGAAACAGCCCCTTGTTTAATTAATCGAAAGCCTTCTTTATTACTTGAAGTACATCCGCTTATGGATAGCAGTTGAGCCCAGGTTAAATTTTCTTGTTTGTTTAAATTGCAACCCTCTATATCATCGGGTAATTCTTTTTTCTTAAATAGTTGAATAAATGCTTCTTCAGCAGCTAGTGCCGCAGGTACATCGTAGTATTGTTCAATGATTGTTTTTCCAAGTTGAGCTTTTAGATCTCGTGGATTTACCCCATCATTTTTTATTTTTGTTTCCATGTTTTTAAGTTCTGTTAGGCTAGTATCTGTTAAAAGCTCAAAATATCTTAAGATTAGATTGTCAGGAATTGACATTATTTTGCCAAACATATCGTTAGCCGTATCAGTTAAGCCAATATGGTTTCCAAGGCTTTTACTCATTTTATTTACACCATCTAATCCTTCTAATATTGGCATGGTTATGAGTACTTGAGGTGGTTGTCCCGCTTCTTTTTGTAAATGGCGACCGACAAGTAGGTTGAATTTTTGATCAGTGCCACCAATCTCAACATCGGACTTTAAGTGAACCGAATCATAACCTTGAAGTAATGGATAAATAAATTCATGTAAACTAATCGATTGATTGTTTTTGAATCGTTTATTAAAATCGTCTCGTTCCAGCATTCGTGCGACATTATATTGTGCTGTAATATGAATTAAGTCTTTGGCCGATAACTTAGAAAGCCAGTCGGCATTATAGACAACTTTTGTTTTTGATCGATCTAAAATTTTGAAAACTTGTTCTTGATATGTATTTGAATATTCTTGTACTTCTTCAGCTGTTAGTGATTTTCTTGTTTTTGATTTGCCTGTTGGATCACCAATCATTGCCGTGAAATTTCCAATTAGAAATACAATATTGTGTCCTAAATCTTGAAATTCTTTTAATTTTCGAAGGACAACCGTATGTCCTAAATGTAGATCTGGTGCACTTGGATCGGCACCAAATTTTATAATTAATTTCTTCTTGCTTTGTATTAGTTTGTCAAAGGTATCTTCATTTATAATTTCAGCGATGCCTTTTAAAAGAGTACTGTCCATGAGAAAGTCCTTTAATGAATAGATAATCTTTGATAATATATCATACTGAGAAGGCGGAAAGCAAGGAGAGCTATATATGGTTTTTGAAAAACGAGTACCAATACCTACCAGTCACAAGATAAATCGCAATAAGATGGGTCATTCTTATCAGCTAAAGAGGAAGAAAAGAGAAAAAGTACTTA
>Ga0075111_1000975_pt1 | contig 13387 bp, 20 predicted proteins | sample AntAceMetag02UKK_FD_69787 | JGI IMG/M metagenome (GOLD analysis project Ga0075111, IMG submission 69787) | Saline lake microbial communities from Ace Lake, Antarctica - Antarctic Ace Lake Metagenome 02UKK | ecosystem: Environmental > Aquatic > Non-marine Saline and Alkaline > Saline | place... | reverse complement strand
CGGCGCAAGGACACCGCCATACCACTTGCTCGTCCCAGCCAGACTACCAAAGGTCGTGGCCGTATCCGTCGTTGGGTCGATCTTTAGCACGGTTGTGCTGTTATGCGGCATCACGTATATGCAGCCGTTCGGCGCAAGGACACCGCCATACCACTTGCTCGTCCCAGCCAGACTACCAAAGGTCGTGGCCGTATCCGTCGTTGGGTCGATCTTTAGCACGGTTGTGCTGTTATGCGGCATCCCGTATATGCAGCCGTTCGGCGCAAGGACACCGCTAGCCCACTTGGTCGTCCCACCAGCCAGACTACCAAAGGTCGTGGCCGTATCCGTCGTTGGGTCGATCTTTAGCACGGTTGTGCTGTTAAACGGCATCCCGTATATGCAGCCGTTCGGCGCAAGGACACCGCCAACCCACTTGCTCGTCCCAGCCAGACTACCAAAGGTCGTGGCCGTATCCGACTGCGTTGCAGATAGCGCATTTAACGCGGCCATGAATTGCGTGGAATGGTCTCCGCTTAGCGACCATAGCGGGAATGACGCACCGCCCGCCGCTCTGCCCACGCCCAGCCCCGCGCTGATTTGTGATGCGCCTAACCCTGGATTGATCATTACGCCACCTTCGGAGCCAAGCGCCCCGCGCTTATTTGGTTTGCTCCGAGCCCACGATATATCACTAGCTACCTATGTAACCGACTTTGGCGGCAAGAGTATCCGTATCAAGCCAAATATCTGATAAGTTATCTACACAAACGAATACCGAGTCAGTATTTTTTAACGGGTACCCGTTGGTTGACGAAACCACTGTACCACTTCCAACAAAGACCGTGCCTGCGTTAGCAGGCATTCCTCGAATCGTTACGCCGTAATACAAAGTTGCGGTACCAACTTGTATAGGAGTACCTGGACCTGTGATCGTTTGCTGACCTGCAACAACAGTAGCCGCTACATTAGAAATAGGGAGCGGATTATCCGGTGCTACTGCGGCACCATCTTGCGTTTGAAGATAAGTCATATTAATACCTCACATTACATTTATTGCAAACTGCAATTCGATTTTTTTGACCTGCTTGATGTAATTGACGAGTCCACGCAAGCGTAGGACCGTTCCACACAGCCTCTAAACCTTGCTCAAAAACGTTACCTAACGAGAATTCAGGGCGGTAATCTTGGCAACACATCGTTGCAGTACCATCAGAAAGTACCGATAATCCTGTAAAAAGAGATCTACAAGGCTCCACAGAAGGCGTAGTCACAGGGGTAGTGTTACCACGACCATCATCCGGCACAACAACTACTTCATCAGCCAACCCCACAAAAGTCTCGTGTAATCGTTCTGCGATGCCGTCGTTCAAACCTTTTAGCGCCACCCCCCGCACAGTCGTATGCCATTGAGGGTGTCGAGGAGCTTCTGCCAATACTCGGTAAACGTTTTTGAAAACAACATCCTTACTCAAGCCAGGACGAATTCTTTCTTGCTCTTCAATCGTTGTGTAATCAATTGAAAAAATCAAATCCATCACAGGGACTGTTTCAACTAAAAGCCCAAGTGCTTCAGCATCCAGTAATTGACCGTTTGTCGAAACGACGAGTTTAAGATCTCGAGCTGCGGACGCAAACAGAATAGGCCAATCTTTATAACAGAAGGGGTCTGCTGTGAAAAACGGATGTAACTCAGTACAGCCTAATTCAACAGCCTCGTCAATCAAACCCAATGCCTTAAATAAAGATATTTGGGCAGGGCGAGATCGAAGTGACTCCCGCCCAGCATAACACATAATACACCGTGCGTTACAGCGAGTCGAGGTTTCTAAAGCCAGCGACTTTAACTGCATTAGTTACCGTCAGCCCAAGTACCGACACTGGACATTTCAACCCAACCAGTCGCGTCAAGCGCCACCAATCGAATCCAATCGTAGGCAGTGGTGTTGGTCAACGAATCACCCGCCGCATTCACAATGCCCCAGATCTGATCGCCGTCATCTTCATCAATGATCATGTCATTGCCGGTAAAATTAATGATGGTTACTTCATACCCAGCAACTGCCGTCGGCAGAGTGATCGTAATGCCACTTGTGTCACCTAGATCAGAAATAACGCCACCGCTAACTTCAGCAATAGAAAGTGTTACAGCAGTACCAGTCTTAGCAATAACATTAGCCAGCCCCTGCACAAAACCGTCTTTCAACAAAACACTATCAAGCGTAACACCGCCTGCAGAGGTAAATTCATCGATCGTATCGATCATCAAGGCGCCGCCCACAGGCATTCGAGCCACGGGGGTGCCGCTATCAAGAAACTCCATGCTTGCGCCCAGACCATCGTTATCTACGACAACACCCGGCGTAGCCGTAGCAATTTGTGTTGGGACGACAATCTTTTCAAGAGGACCCCGCACGTTATAATGCGCACCAGTCCAGGGCGACCTTTGAACATCAAGGTCGGAGGACGCTGACTGCTGATAAGCAGCCAGCGCCACACCTAGAGACAGCACGCACAACACGAGTGAGATCGTGATCAAAATTTTAGTTGTGCGATTCATTGACTAACTCCTTTTAGCCTGCGCCAGTGGAGCCGTAAATCCAGCGCCACCCGTAAGTACCGTATGACCAACGGCCATACAGCCTCCAGCGCAAGGCCAGAGTATCGAAATCGCGCTCGGGACGAGGAGTCAAAGAAAGCGGAACGCGGTCGTACCAAACCAGATTATCGCGCATGAGGTTGCTATCGACCAAGAACCAAGCAGTATCACTGGTCAAAAACGGCCAAACCACCACACGCAAATTCCAGTTTGCAAAGATACTTAGATCGTAATTCGACTGGCCGGGGATGTACTCAGTTTTCGGGCCAGCGATCATCCAGGCAGCCTCTTCCAAGGCCGGAGGAACGATCAGAGTATCGGGGTTGATCAAGATTTTCTTACCGCGATCATCCACCCAATTACGCATAGCCAGTCGCGCAGCTACGATATTATCATGGGTCAACACACCCGTCGCCAAGTTACTTTGCGTAGTCGTATTGGTAGGACTATACGGGTGAGTCGCAACACAAAGGTAGGAACCGTCTGCAGTCGTTGTAGTATCGAAAGCATCGTTGAAGAGCCCTGCACCTTGCTTTTCGCGGGTATAAGCCGCTGCAGTCGCCAAACCCTGAGGCTTCTGGATCGCAATGTTAAAACGATCGTCCTCAATGATCTCATTACTGATTTCCAAGCCTTTCGCATAGCGCTTGTGAGTAATATCCTTCGCCCACAGACCCTCAAACGTATCGTACTCGAGGGTTCCATTGAACTCAGGAATCTCGCCCAAACTACCAACAGCGAACATTCGCTCACGCCAATCACTTGAAGTTCTCATGTTGTAAAGCAACGGCGTCACCGCCGGAATACGATTATATTGCTGCCAGAACACCCGCTGAACAATGGGGTCTAGGAGGTGCATTAGATTGCCACCAGGATAGATTTGCATTTGTTACCTCCTAGTTGTCAAAACCATAGATGTTCTTGAGCCGGACATACGCCCACGCATTCGTGGTGTCCAGATCACGGTCCAATACCAAACCAGCACCAGCACCTTCAGTTACGTCAGAAGCATCCACGGTACCACTGTTTTGAACATCCACAGTGCCGCCACGAATTGCAGTCGCATCAGGCGTTCCGGTATACTGCACACGAAAGACGTGCGCGGGGGTGCATCGAGCAACCGCCACAGAACCGCTCGTAGTGATCGTAGCTGCTTCAGCAGCAACACCAATCACAGGGTTAGTCCAACCATCACTAGCCACAGCAGCAGATCCCGAAGTCAAAATCACCAAGTCGCCTTTATGATACGTCATACCCGGCGTAGCTTTAATCTTTTCAATCCACGGTTTCGTCGCGTCCAAAGAGTACGCGAATTCGAAACCTTGAGTAAGAACTGCCATCCTAAATACCCCTATTTATTGCCTGCTACGAGGCGTCGTCCCTCTCTACAGGCTTATTAGGATTCCAACCGTTTGAAAATTCCAGGTATTGTTCAGGCGTAAGCTTGTCTTCATCACTGAGATATTGATTAAACGTACTCAACATTCTCTGCTGATTTCGATCTAGCGTCAAGGACGGAGGCTGTGTGCTAGGTTGACCCGCATCGGTTGGAGCTGCAGGAGGCTGTGTTGAAGGAAGAATTTCTTGCAGACGTTTGGCGTCCTCAAGCATTTCTTCGAATGTGTTTCCCTGCAATCTCTCAGCCAGTGCTACGGGGAGCCCTATTTGAGCACCCACCCTAACACGCAAAAGCTCTCGTGAACTTGCCACAGCATTGGCCTTGGCAGTTGCCTCGGCTTCCTGCGCTTTTTCTGCTAGTGTTTTATAATCCTCTTGCTTTACCAGATCTGCTCTTTCGAGTGCATCAAGCCGATCAGCCAGCTTTTGGCGTTCGTCACGAGCAGCATTTCTTTCGGTAACTACCTGGGCAAAACGGTCATACGGAACCCTACTATCTACGCCCTGTGTCGTCGGGCCTTCCGAAACATCATCAGTAGTTTGCGACTCTGCAGTCGAAATTTGAGACTTTGCCATTTTACATGCTCCTTTTGAGCCATCCGTTACGAGGATGATACGAAGTTAAAACTTTAAAACTTAAAAACTTACGCTACCTTTTATATGAGCGCGGTCGCGGTAGCTACTTAGGCGCTTTTCTAATAGCATCCACCTGCGATAAACTCAATGAGTTGTGCTGCAGGAAGGACACTTATAGTTTCAATATTACTACCACTACCACTATCACTATCACACTGTTATCATAACACAGAACACGAGTGTCTGCAACCTAATCATGTCGCTGAGTTGTAGGTTGATCCTGCTCTGCTATAGACTTGGGTTTGATACTAGACAACCCGGGCTGCACAACAGCTTTTGTAGACAAATTTGTCGAGGTTTCAGGTTCTTCAGGTTGCAAGGCCTGTGCTGTAGCAACCTCTTTTGCAATCTCATCCAAAATACGTTCGATATCCGGATCAGAATATCCGTACTCACGTAATCGCTGCGTATGTGAAATATTAGGACCCTTGAGGTTCACCGACTGAATCGCAACCAACTCATTGCGGGTTTCGAAATCACGCCACTGACACTCGAGCTGACTGGAAGCACCAAAAGTATACGTTTTCGTTTCTGTAGGTTCTACGACACCCTCTAATGCTTTAGGCGGCCATTCCCCGTATGCCTTTTGCATCGCCGCAGAAATCCGCATCATCCGCTCAAATTGCTCGCCTACATCAGACGCAAAACTCTCGCACTTTTCGATCAGTCCAACTTCGGCAGTTTTAAGAGCCTCTCCCGACGGAAAACGATCTCCTGGTGTATGAAAAGCATGTTGTGGTGTACGAGACACCGCCGATACAGCCGAATAATCCGCTTCAATAGCCTTTAACACACCCACAGGGTTTGCCGCAGCAAATTGACCAAAACTACCTGTTTCGGCAGGCAAGTTCCAGACTATACCCACAGCAGAGGTGTACCCACCGTCAGGGGGTTGACCTCCCGTGGAATATCGCTGCGGCCACCCTTGCTGATCCAAGATATTCGAGAGATCAATAAAGCCTTTGTTAAGCAGATCCTGAATAGGAATAACATTTTTAAGCTCAGAGGATCCGTGTGAACTAGAACTGCGCCGATTCACAAGATGCACAGCAGGGATAATCCCAGCATCCCATTTTGTAGAATCAATAACTTTCCAAACAATTGTAGTTACATCCTCGCCATACGCACCGCTGTAACGTGTAATTAAATCCTCTGTGTAGATGTTCAAACGCCAGCGCAAAGGGCCCCCCGGAACCTCGGGACGCAACGGCCAGCGTTTAAGAAAAGCGATCGGCTTATCGATATCATTTTCGTCGTAGACCATGTAACAGTTTCGAGGATCATTAATACGAAACCTTGGATAAGATACCTTACGTAGCGGATCGGTGTACCATTCTCCGATTAAGTAAGCATCCCCGTATACCAAAGCATCTCGATACAAGGAACTTTGTCGTGTAGCCAAACCCGAAAGACGCCACAATTCCCACGCCCAGTCATCAAAGTCATCCACGCCCGCATAGTTTGTTACGCGCAAGCGTCCAACCATCGAGTCTACCACAGTACAACAAACGTTCACCCGAAAGTTGACGAACCCATTTGATTCCAAAAATGTCCGCGCACGATCAGTCAGTCTAGCTTCTTGACCAGAACCCTCGTAATAAGACTCGTTATTAGCATATTGTGTACAAAGCGCTTGGTGCTCGTTCAACCAAATCTGAAATCTTGTCTGGTCAATCATCCCAAAACTCCTCTAAACGGCGCACATTAGCAAGCAAGTCGATATTCGACCCTTTTCGTCGTTGCCCTTCAACACAGGAGAAACATGCCCCAGCCAGTGCGTCACTCACGTCTTTTGAATTATGAACAAATACACCAGCAGTCAAAGCAAAGTTATGATGTTCTGCTACCTCAAAATCGTATACATCAGCCTTACCCGCAGGAGTCACAGACAATACAATATGATTTCCGGGTTTACCCGACTTAACCTGGGATTCAAAACCTTCCCATAAAACGCGATTAACAATTGTTCCATTCCCACAACCTAGTTGGTTAGCCATTGCATTAAGACTCATCGACATCAAAGAATCTTCCACCTGTAACTCATCTGCGCGACGATATGTACCATCGCGCAACATGAAAAGATGGTCGGGCGTACACCGAATATGCTTACCTTGATCAAGCTCTACCTCAACAATATCAACATTACGACGAGTTATACGAGGCTTAGATGCTACACCTACCGTAAGCTCTTTATTTTCATCAATACTGTAAACATAAAAGTCAGAACCGTCCCCGTACCTCTCAACAAGTTCCTCAAAAGTCGGATTGGTACCATCCAAGAGGGCTACACGAGTGTCACCTGTAAAACAACCAAATGACATATGATCTACTTTACGACCGTCCACAAGTTGCAACTGTAATAACTCTTCCAAAATGGACGTAGGCGCCGGAGGAACCGCATCCCACGTTAAATTATACCAGTCCAGCCCGCCCCAGATTAAGAGCTCCTGCAACGTATCATAAGGGCCTGTTGTGCGATCCACAGAGAGAATTTCTGCAGGAATATCTCGCTTACGCATTTGCTGGATCGAGTCAGCGGATTGCCAACGATCGTACGTCACGCCACCCATCCTAAAATCAAACCCCATCGATTGCAAATCAAAAATGATTTGACGTACTCGAGCAAAATCAATGTCATCCTCACCGGCTGTGAAACGTATTGCCAAATCCACATATACCGATGTAGCCAAATCCTTTTCGGTCTTTGTGTCGAATCCCATATCATTAAGCCGCGAAGCACCGACCAAACGTTCGTGATGAGCGCACTGAGCCGTCGGAGAATGCACAACCACCAAACCACAACTATCTCGATTTTTAGCCAGGTCAACGTGCACATATCGCGGAGCCTTGCAACACGGTATAAAACTAGGTTTGAACGTACCATCCTCGTTTAAGGGATGATCTCGCACAGTAGGAGAAGCCTCGAGTAATCGACGATTTCTAAAAAAGGCTTCCAAAGCAGTCGGAGGATCGGCCCCAAAATCACGTTGAGCGTTTCTAGGACTTCGCCTAAAGTCATCTTTGAGAGATTCGTAGGGAATTAACGGATTCGCTTCCCAGGTCGCCATATGCACAGGGAGCATTCTCGGAAACTCCCCCGACTCAGCCTGTTTAAGTAGGCGCATTCCCAGGTCGCCTTCCCATTCAGGAGAGCTGATTTCGACTGACCGAGCCTGCATCCCGAAACGTTTTGTTGAACCGCGCAACTTGTTATAAACATCTTCAGCATTATCTTTGCCGCTCGTATCTTTATACCGAGAGATCTCATCAAATACAACACAGAAAACCGTTCCTCCAACGAGCTGCGTAGCACGGCTGTGGCCGCATTTGATAACGATATTCTTACACAACTCGATACGCATTGCTTGGATACTTAGGACTAATCCAGAGGTACTGAACCAAGGGCCGCCTTGTTCGGCGCGGTCCTTAATATGCTTAAACACAGCGTCCTTGGCCTGATCTTCCGAGGTCGCCATATTCAAACAAGCAATGATCTCCTGACCAGGAGCAAATCCCCAATATGCCTGTGGATCCTCGAGTGTTACCAGCAAATACGCACAGTACCATGCAATAATAGCACCCAGAACACCCTTGCCCGAGCCCATGCCCATGATAGCAACAAGTTCATTATAGCCGTACTGTGGCTGGAAAAATTTGTAGAGCGCTTCTCGTTGCCACGGAAACAATTGCAGACCACAAAAATAAGGGTCCTCAGCAAATGTCACGGCATCCACAATGCCGTGTAACTGGGACCCATCCTGGCCTACCTTTGAAATTAGTGAAAGGAATCCTGCTGAATTCAGCAGTCGTGCTTTAACTTCCAGAGCCTTGAAAAAGTCTGAAAGCATGTATTCGGTATTGGGATCGAAAATAACGGATTCAGTTGCTGCCTTAATAACAAAATCCAAAGCTTCGATATCGCCTACACGAGCCTCAATCGCGAGATCTCGCTTAGCTAAAACATAGGCTTTGGCAGCGTCTGCCGTGGTATTCTGATTAACAAGTTCTTGAAAATCTACAAGAAGTTTCTTTGTGATTCCAGGAATACGTTTACTACCTGTAACGCCACGATGCTTCCTTAACCAACTATAAACATGTGTAGCCGAACGTCCTTCATCCACCAACATTCGGTAAATGTCGGGAAATTCGTTCGCATTGTAGATAGAAATAAATTGCGGGGCGGTTCCAGACACACTTCCTCCAACTAAAGAACTCATTCTTTAGTTAGTATAACGCAAAACAGGACTTATGACAACCTTACGAGAATGGCCCTAACAACACCGCATTTATCAGATATGGTCCTTAAAATGATTTCCTGGCCCTCATAATTCTCTCGAAGTGTCTCAGTACAGTCACAACCCCAACCATAAACCCACCCCGAGCCATCAGGACATTCAAACTGCATAGGCAACAACAACCCGCCACAAATAGGACACTTTGGCATTTCTTCGACTACACAGGAATGCCTGCGCATGGTCATTGCTGAGGCACCTTGTAATTCATGCGGTCGGCGAATTCTTGGCGCTTGCCCTTGTTCCAGTTGCGGATGGGGCGGAAATAGCCGACACAGCGGCTCCAAATCTCACAAGGGACTTTGCGCGGTTCGTTCGGGTCTGCTAAATCGAAAAGCGAAACTTGATTTTGAGCCATCTAATAATCTCCGGTACAATCGGTTTCTTAATAATGTCAAGATCAGGTGAAACTAACGCATCAATCATGTCAATTGTAGTGTTTAATTGAACAATTTGCAAGTCCATTACATCAACTAGCGTCTCGAGTTCTTCAATCTTTTGCCTAAGCAAGAGCAACGTAACATCGCGATTCACAGGGCCCACACCTCCACGTAGCAAATATCCGAGATATAGATCGGCAAAAGATACCCCTGGGCATGATTAGCGAGTCCTGCGCGATCTAGCAAGCACTTTAAGGTAGGCTTAACTTGAATACTTGTATCCGGCTCAAGATTGTAATTTTGGGAGGTATATCCCTGCATGACCCAACCAAGCGTAACCTGCACCGTGAATGGATTAGGGTTTCTAAGCGTTACTTGTAAGCGAACATCTCCGTAAGTATCGGCGTGACGCACAGGGATCATCAACTGGTGCGTGAACGGTGGGACTTCCAATGTCTTATTTACAATCAAAGACCAGCCACTTGCACGATGTACTAGGTTCCTGAAACGAGTTGCCAGAGACATCGAATAGCCCTCCCTGTAAGATACCCTGATCCAATCAAAATAGCGTATCCCATTAGCCTGATCAAAGCACCTTCCCAGCGAGACATTAATGATACGACATTTTTAACGATGTCAAAATCTAGGTCTAAAATGAGGCCGTCATCGCGCACATACCCGCGATGTGTAACAGGATCATCCTGCACTTTAAAACAAATAGGTTCATATCGTCGCATGATTATTTAATCCTTTTAACAAACACTAGAAAGTAACAGTGAAATTTCCGAGCATGTTTTTGATTTTTATGGTTATGACCGATCATACGATTCTTAGCAGTTAAAATAAACAGGTCTTTAGCGTAAAACCCCAATTTTTCGGCCTCTTGAATCAAGTACACATGAGACAGCCATTGCTTACCCGAGCTTACGGTATCCTGACACTTGATTACCAGAGTGCCATCAATCTCTAAGATGCGATAGAATTCGTGAAGACACTGAGTATACCACTGCCACAGATCAGAGATATACCTAAATCCCCCAAATCGTTCTCCCATAATACCTGTAGGCTTACCCGTTGTAAATCCTACAATAAACGGAGGATCGAAAATAATACTTTTCTTGGATTCGTCTGGAAGTGGTAGACACTCTGCCGCACAACGAAGAACCCCTTCCTCGCGAGGATATAAATCCGACACGAACGAAGGCTTGCAGATACGCTTATCCGTATAAAAGTTACCCTTTCCGTAGGTGGGGTCACAATCAAAGCCTGTAGGAGTATGTAACGTGATAATGTTTGCTAGAATATCGTGTTGGTTTTCCGAGATAGACCGGATAACCTTAACCATTATTTAATCCTTTTGAGGCTGTGAGTAATACCGTTGAAGTTCAATTCAGTCGAAGCGCCTACACGAAGATGCTCGCCATGCAGATGCACAGGGGTGTCATCCCCAACATAATGATGCGTTCCAACATGCACCGAGGCATACCGTATGACTTTATGGTGAATGCGACGACCATTCTGATACTGCTCAAAGAGATACTCCCGACGAGGCCCACATAATCCAAACATCAGTGACCGTTCTCCTTTTTGTATTGAGTTGTCTCAATATCCAACTCATCCAGTATCTTTTGCAACGTCCAGTTTTTGTCAACAGCATGTTGTATGGCGATTGCCAGGATCAATTCATTGCGTAGCTCACTTGATCGTTTATACGGCATCCCCCAGCCCCGGACGGACACGGTACAAAGTTCACGGGAGCTGTTCTTGGCGACAATCGCGCCACCGATATTCAACTGCCACTGATTAGCTGTGACATCCCCGACCACAAAAATCGCCTTTGTCGAGGTCGTCGAGGTCGTCGAGGTCGTCGAGGTCGTCGAGGTCGTCGAGGTCGTCGAGGTCGGCATTATCGGAGAGGTTGGGCGAGGATGATCAAGACGCCCAGGATATTTAAACCAATGATCCCGCACACGATAGCACAGGCGATGATGTTCTTCAACTCAGCCGGAGTAGGTTTCATACGAGCGTCCAAAAAATCGCAGCCGTGGCAGCGATCGCAGGAACGAGCAGCCATCGAGCAAGCCGGACTTTGCGATCTACCGTGGCTTCGGCGCGAGTTACCGCATCCGAGTAATCGGCATGCAGACCATGAGTCAACCACCAACTCACAGCAGCATTTTCAACAGCATCGTACTCCGATGCCCAGAGTCTGACCAACCCCCACGCAAACCAAATCAAGCCGATTGTTGGAAAAATCAAATGCTCGTCCATTAAACCTCCTTGAAAGATTGAAAGGATATGTCACACCACGCAACCACCGCTTCTTTTTTATACCAGAGTTCCTCTACCGTAAGACTTTCCCAGCACCATATATCGTAAGCAGGCTTGTATGTTGCAAGAATAACTTCAATCAAATGGGATACAGGGTTCTTAAATCGGATATAACCTGACCAATTCTCCGGCGGCAAGCCATCCGCGCAACCAATCCAGTTCCAGGTGTCCGGTGCATCCACCACAGGCACATAACGAGTCTGGACACTCTGAAAGGATAAACTTGATATGAACAACGTTCCACAATCCTCACAACGACGAATAAATGGTCCGGGGTTTGGGTTGGGTTTTCCATATGCGTCAACGGTATTTGTGAACCGATACACTTTACCGGTCTCGGTCCACAACTCGCGTTTAAGACCACACTCAGGACAAAATACCACAACTTTGGTTACATCGATATCCATACCCCTCCTTAATCCTTTCTAAAAGTGTGCCAGTTGTCTAAGCCGACACTACCCACAATACTGAGCCTAGACAACTGGCTATCTCAACTAGCGCATCCCCCTTTGCAGTGAGATATAAAGATGCGCTAGATCAACACCGCCCAAACTAGGATCCTTTCACAGGGTTTTTAGGAAAATTCACGTAGGCGTCGTGGCCGTAATACTTGACTGCAGCACGATCATAGGCCAGAGCAGCTTCCCGATCCGTGCGGTGCGCGGCGCCTAGATAGTAGACTTTACTGTCTACAATAATCCGAGCAACCCACTTGCCTGTGACTTTGTTAAATGTAACGCCCTTAAATCGACCAGGAGGCGGGGGACGTTTTTGAGCCTCAGATGCCTGATCACGAATGTAGAGGTTGGACCTTCGGCAATCAAATTCATCGTCATTCCGAAACCCCACCCAAATACTCTCGGCGGGGGGCGTGTCCAGCACAAAATGTTGCAGCGTCCTGGTCGAGTCACCCACATGCGCAAGCACAGAGGCGGGGCCTTCCCCGTAATACCAAACATGTTCGTCCACACGGGGGAGGTCCTCGGTGTCTACGATTGCATTACGGTCATGGTTTGTGACTACGACTTGACTGGGCATTAAAATTCCTTGATCACAACACAGATGTCATCGAATTCCAGAGGTTCCATCATCACCGTGTTACCCGTTTCGTGAAGGACTCGTCGATCAGCTTGAACCGCCCGCCACGCATTATGCGTCGCCAAGGAACCCGCGAGGTCCATGTCATGTTCAATCTCACGCCGAGACTTTGAGGTCCAACCAGGGCCCCAAACTGCGATAATGCGATTGGTATCCGGACATTTGAGTTCCTCGTCTGCGTCATAGGCCAGTGCCACAACATATCTCATTTCCATACTCCTTTTCGAATTCTCGAATATTTCTTTCACAATAGGCCGTTCGTCGTTGTACCGAGCAAGGTCGGGTGTACGGCGGTAAACCAAATTGAAATCAGACCAAAGCATTTCGTTATGTTGCACAGAGCTCCTTTCGCTGGTGTAACTGGATGGCACAGGGGTGTATGTGCTAGTGTATCTCATAGCAGTACAGATAGATTCTCTAGCTATAGAGAGTTGCTCTTCCAACGCGGTTGTGTCAACGTCAATTTTGAGGGTTGTTCCTTTTAGTATCATAACACATAGTATATCTCAAGATGCGACGTTTGTCAAGGGTTTTCGGTAAATTTTAAGATAAATCTTATTAAGTTATTAAGCGAAACGTTAATAAGATTTATCTTATTAAAGGTTGGGTTCGTTCAGCATGGATTTTGCGAGGTGGAAACCGTATGTCTCGATCGCCCAAGCGTTGTATGCACA
>Ga0075111_1000966_pt1 | contig 13440 bp, 13 predicted proteins | sample AntAceMetag02UKK_FD_69787 | JGI IMG/M metagenome (GOLD analysis project Ga0075111, IMG submission 69787) | Saline lake microbial communities from Ace Lake, Antarctica - Antarctic Ace Lake Metagenome 02UKK | ecosystem: Environmental > Aquatic > Non-marine Saline and Alkaline > Saline | place... | reverse complement strand
AAAAGTTTCAAGTTAAGTATGACTGTACGTATTATAACGGTATCTATAAAAAATTGTTACGGCATCAGGAGAAATATGGGGTTTTAGTTCCATATAGTTTTAGAAATATTTATATTTTTTATCCTAGAGAAAATTCTTTTGGTTGTGCATCAAAGATAGGAAGTAATAAATATAAATATACAGAAATATTTTCAAGAGATATACATCCTAGGCATTTAGAATTTTTAGAAAATGGAAATATTAAGGTATTAACCGCCTCGGTTCTTTCAGAGGTTAATGAACGAAATAGCTTCCGTGACATACCTGAAATTACTGAAGAAGAGTTAACCAAAGGATGGAAGCGAGAAGTTCGGATAATTGATGATAAAGAGTTGAAAAAGCTTTTTAAAAGGGTTCCTTAAGTCTAACTAACCCCACTAATCTTTCTGCTTATAAGCCAGATAGATACTTACGGGTAAGCTAAAGGCATTTATAGTTCCGTAATATATTGCTATCTCACAGACACTTTATTGCCATTGAGCTTAGGGCTAACCAAACGGTTGAAAGCCAGGTATATTAAGAAATAAACATATATTATCTATGTTTAGAAATAACTTTCTAGGGCATTATAATCGTTAGAGATACTATATATTAATCATAAAGAAACGGGGCACGTTAAATGGTTGAGATTAATAGCAAATTAGCTGAATTATTAAACGATGATAATCTTCGTTTAGATATCCCAACAAAAAGCGAACGTAATATGCGAGTATTCACTTTGTCAGATATTCATGCTGATTTACAAGAGCTCGCTAGTTTTATCACAAATAAGATGAGTAAGCAATTTACTGATACTGAGAAAGCTGCGAAAGTTATGTTAGCTGCTGCTTTGTACTTTTATGGACAAGAAGACATTAACCTTAGTCAATTAAAAGAGTTGTTTGATGATAAAACAAGAGAAGATATTACTATCTTAAGAAATGTTGGATTTCAACGATTTATGGACGGAGATAGTCCAATAAATATCGCTATGAGAGCATTTGAGTGTGTAGATATATCAAACTCATCGAAATCTAATAAAGAGTTAGTGGATGAGCTAGAGAGAATAGTTAGCTAATTAATCTTTTTAATGTTCCTGTATACATACCTCTGATATAATTTTCACATGAACTTTGATAAATCTTTATTTGATGAACAAGATAATATATTAGTAGCCTTTTCAGGTGGACCTGATAGCGTTGCCTGTTTGCATTATTTAGCTACTGAATGTGGAGATGTTAACGTTTCTGCTTTCTACTTACACCATGGACTAAGAAAAGAGGCTGATGAAGAAGTAACTTTTTGTAAGAGTTTTTGTGAAAAGTTAGGCGTTGCTTTTTATACTGATAAAGAAGATGTTTCCAAAATTGCACATGAACAGAAGAAAAGTTTAGAGCAGATGGGCAGAGAAGTCCGTTATGAAAAACTAGTTGCCTTAGCACAGGAGATAGATGCTTCTAAGATAATTACAGCACATCATTTAGACGATCAGGTAGAGACTGTTTTAATGCAGGTTTTTTCTGGAACAAGTGGTCTTAGGGCTGGAATTGCTGAGATAATTGAAGTTGATAATGTTGAAGTTATTAGACCATTACTTCATGAAACAAAAGCGAATATTCTTTCTTATTGTGAAGAGAAATCTTTAGAGTATGTTATAGATGCCTCAAATTTAGAAAATGATTTTAAACGAAACAAACTTAGGAATATTATTTTGCCGATGATTAGAAAGACAATGAACCCTACTATAGAGAAAGCTATAGAGCGTTATAAAAATGTTTCTGATGAGCTAAGTGATTTTGTTGATGAGCAGTTAGATGCAGCAACACAAGAGTTGCTGGTGAGTGGTGGTTATGATTTGGAAGGTTTTTTTAACCTTCATACTTTTATTCAAAAAGAATTTATTAAAAGATTGTTAGTAGCTAAAAAATCTGTATTTATTACAACTGGTTTACTAGAAGAGGTGTTGGAACAATTAAATAGTGATAAGCCAAATATATACTATATGATTAACAAAGAAGTAGTGCTGGTAAAGGAATATGATGCTTTTAATATACTTTCTCCAGACGATAAAGAATTTGTCTTTGGAACTCTTGTATATGGTGAAAACTATGTGTCTGACTATGTGATAAATGTTTATCTAGATACTATGTGTTTTGTTGATAAAGGGAAAAAGAATTCTATATGTTTAGATGCTGATGCTGTAGATATAACTTCATTAATTATAAGAAATAGAAAACCAGGAGATAGCTTTACTCCATTAGGAATGGACGGGAGTAAAAAGCTTAAGGACTATTTTATAGATAAGAAAGTACCTAAACGTGAAAGAGATGAAGTGTTGATTGTTGAACATTCAGATGGAATAATCTGGGTGGTAGGGCATGAGATAGATGACAATGTGAAGGTAACTGCTGAGACTAAGAGTTTTCTAGTAATAGAGGTGACACCCTTCCGTCCGTCTTCGCAGAATGCTAAGCCGGACACCTTCCCTTCGCAAGGGAAGGATTAGTAGCGTTTATGCCTAAAAGGGTTTTCAATAGGTCAGATCAGAAATTGAAAAGAAAAATTCTTCGAGAAAATTTAACAACAGCAGAAACAATTCTTTGGAATCATATCAAGAATGACAAACTTGGATATAAGTTTGTAAGACAATATAGTGTGGAATCTTTTGTAATTGTTTTTTATTGTAGAAAGCTAAAGTTAGGAATTGAAGTAGATGGAGACTATCATTTATCTCAAGTTGAGTATGATACTGAAAGAAGTATTGTAATTAGTCGTTACGGAATAAATATTATAAGGTTCACTAACGATCAAGTTACTAATGAAATAGAATTAGTGTTAGATGAAATTAATAAATCCTTCCCTTGCGAAGGGAAGGTGGCTCAACAAAGTTGAGACGGAAGGGTAAGCGTTAGACTTACGGAAAGGGTTTGTAATGAAACAATGGTTTATAGATTATGCAGAGTCTTTTTATAAAGACGATAAAGAATTCGATAGTGCTATCAAGCTAAAGATAGACCATACGTTTAGGGTAATCTCAATTATTAAAGATATTTGTAAACATGAAGAGCTTTCAGATAAAGATAAACAGATGACAGAGACTATTGCTTTGTTTCATGATGTTGGTCGCTTCGAGCAGTTAAAAAGATATAATACTTTTGCAGATGTGCTTTCTACAGACCATGCGTTGTTAGCTATAGATACTATTGAAGAGTTCAATCTTCTAAAAGGTTACAACGAGTTGGATAAGTGCCTTATTGAATATGCAATTACTCAGCACAACAAAATAATGATTCCTAACGATGCTTCTCCATCAGAGAGACTATATGCAGCTCTTATTAGGGACGCAGATAAAGTAGATATTTATAAAACAATGATAAACCATTTTAATGGATGGGACGGAAAAGAAGCTTCTATAGTTACTTTTGGGCTTACTACAGAAAAGAAACTTACACCTTATGCTGTTAAGTTGGTTGTAGAAGGTCAGCTAGTAGAGCATAAGCATATGCGTACTGCTTATGATTTTTTACTTATGCTTATAGGATGGTTGAATGACATTCATTTTGAACGTAGCTTAGAGCTAATAATAGAACGTGGATATTTGAAAACATTACTAGGTTTTCTTCCAGAAGGTAAGGAAAAAGATAAAATTGTAGAGTGGGTAGAAGCAATCCTAGCTCCCTCAGTCTCATGATTCACTTCGTGTAAACATTCGACAGCTCCCTCATCGAGGGAGCCTTTATTAGAGTCCCCCTCGATGAGGGGGATGTCATGGTCACTGAGCGTAGTCGAAGTTCAATGACAGAGGGAGCTTTTTGATTAGGTTCCTTTGTCTTGTCGAAAGCGTTCCTCATGTGAGAAAATAAACACATCAAACAAATAGGAGATTGTATATGAAAGGTATCGTTTTAGCAGGAGGAAAAGGAACAAGGTTATACCCACTTACTAAAGTAATGTCTAAACAACTTTTGCCTGTTTATGATAAGCCTCTTATTTATTATCCAATATCAGTGCTTATGTTAGCTGGTATAAAGGATATCCTTATTATTTCAACACCAACTGATATCCCACATTTTCAACGTTACTTTGGTAGTGGTGAGGATTATGGTTTGAACCTTAGTTATAAAATACAAGACAACCCAAACGGGTTAGCAGAAGCTTTCATTCTTGGTGAAGAATTTATCGGTGATGACGATGTTTGTATGGTGTTAGGCGATAATATCTTCCATGGTCATGATTTCGTTAATTTATTGCAAGAAGCTGTTGCAAATATAGAAAAAGAACGTGGTGGAGTAGTATTTGGTTATAGAGTAAAAGACCCAGAGCGTTATGGTGTAGTAGAGTTTGATAAAGATGGTAAAGCTATATCATTAGAAGAAAAGCCAGAATCTCCAAAGAGTAATTATGCAGTAGTAGGTTTGTATTTCTATGACAAATCAGTAGTAGAGATAGCAAAGAACCTAAAACCATCTCCAAGAGGAGAGCTAGAAATAACAGATGTAAACAGGATTTACTTAGAACAGAATAACTTACGAGTAATGCAAATGGGACGTGGGTTTGCTTGGTTAGATACAGGAACACATGAAAGTATGTTAGATGCTGCCTATTTTGTAAAAATGATAGAAGAGCGACAAGGGGTGAAGATCTCTTGTATAGAAGAAATAGCTTACCTAAATGGCTGGATTTCTAAGGAGCAGCTTATGAAGCTAGCTGATTCGCTTGATAAAAACCAATACGGTGAATACTTAAAGGAAATTCTTAAGTGAAAAAAGTTTTAATTGTCTTCGGCACTAGACCGGAAGCTATTAAGATGTGCCCATTGGTACATGAATTTAATAAATATCCTGATATCTTTGATACAAAAGTATGTGTAACAGCACAACATCGCGAGATGCTGGATCAGGTGCTTAACATATTTGATATAGTTCCAGACTATGACCTAAATATTATGAAACAAGGGCAAGATCTGTTTGATATTACTAGCCGAGTATTATTAGAGATTAAGCCTGTGCTTAGAGAGTTTAAACCAGATGTAGTATTAGTTCATGGAGATACTACTACTACTTTAGCTACTAGCTTGGCTGCTTTTTATGAGCAGATAGCGCTTGGACATGTAGAAGCAGGTCTTAGGACCTATGATATGACAGCCCCATGGCCAGAAGAAGCCAATAGACAGCTCGCTGATAGGCTTTGCACATATCATTTTGCTCCAACTCAAAGCAATGGTGATTGTATTGTAGCTGAGAAGATTAATAGCAAGCATATAGTAGTGACAGGGAATACTGTTATTGATGCTCTTTATTGGGTGATAAGTAAAATTGAAAATGATCCTGGTTTAAAAGAAACTTTAAATAAACAAATAGCCAATTTCGGCTACAAGAAACTATTCCCGATTCCCGATTCCCGATTCCCTAAAGATAATCCTGAAATTATCTTGATAACAGGACATCGTAGAGAGAACTTCGGACAAGGGTTTCTTGATATCTGTGAAGCTATTAAAACATTAGCAATAAAATACCCTACTCATGACTTCGTATATCCAGTACATCTTAATCCAAACGTTCGTAAACCAGTTGGTGATGTTTTAGATGGTATCGACAATGTTTATCTTATAGAACCTTTAGATTATCTTCCATTTGTATACTTGATGGGTAAGTCTAAGGTGATCCTAACTGATAGTGGCGGAATTCAAGAAGAAGCTCCAGGCTTAGGTAAGCCAGTATTAGTGATGAGAGATACTACAGAAAGACCAGAAGGAATTGAAGCCGGAACTGTGAAGCTAGTAGGGACAGATAAAGATAAGATTATTATAGAGATGAGCTTATTATTAGACAGTAGTGAAGCTTATGAGGCAATGTCTGCTGCACATAATCCATATGGAGATGGCAAAGCTAGCGAGAGAATCGTTGAGTATTTAAGGGATAATCCCCCTTCATCCTAAAGGATTCTTCCCCCTTTGACCTGCACGTAGCAAAGCGAAGTATAAAGGGGGCTTGTTTATTGTTGAGCTAGCCTCCTTTATCAAAGGAGGTGGCAGTCTGGTCACTGAGCGGAGTCGAAGTGCAGACTGACGGAGGATTATAATGAAAAAGTTTTTAGCGTTAACTTTTGTATTCTTTTTATCCTTTATTTTTTATCATGCTACACGTGTAATTATCTATTTCCCTTATACTCCGAGCCAGCTCGTAGTTAGCCAGAATGCGGTTTCAGCGGATTTGATCGTAGTAGCATCTGGAGAGATGGAACGAGTTGAATATGCTTTTGAGCTTGCTGAAGCAGGTTTTGCAGATACTATTTTCTATTCTAGTGGCTATATAGAAAAGTATCAGCGAGAGTATATTAGTAAGAATATCGTAGAAGGAATTACCTTTATTAGTACTAGTAACTCAATATCTACTTATACAGATGCTGTTCTTACAAAAAAGTTTATAGCTGGTAAAAATATAAAGAAGATTATCCTAGTAACTTCACCTCAGCATAGTTACAGAGCTTATAAGACTTTTTCAAAAGTGCTACCAAGAATAACGCTGCTTTCAGTGCCAGTAGCTAATTCTTCCTTTAATATTGAAGATGCTAAGATCAATAAAAAATCATTTAGCTATAGACTCTTTAGGTCAGAACAGTTTAAGTATTTGTTCTATTCTTTAAAATACGGCATATAGCCTCTCTTTTACACACCCTCCGGCTCCCTCTCTAGAGGGAGAGCAAGTAATTTTTATTTATTGATTTAGTATTGGTTCTATTTGTTTTTTTACTCCTTTGCGAGAGCGAATGTAGATGTAGTTATTGAATGGAGCGTAATGAGATTACGGAATCTATGAGCGAAGCATCAGAGTAGAGGGAATTTAAAGGGATGCGGAATCCCTTTAGAAATAATGTACTTAACCCCCAATCCATTATATAATTTAACTTTAATAAACAATCAAGGAGCCAACATGCCTAAAAAGAAAGCAATAATCACTGGAATTACCGGACAAGACGGAGCTTATTTAACGGAGCTTTTACTTGATAAAGGTTACGAAGTACATGGTCTAAAAAGAAGATCATCATTATTCAATACCGATAGAATAGATCATCTATATAAAGATCCGCATGATAAAGGCAATAACATTCACTTACATTATTCAGACCTTGCAGATAGCACCAACCTAATTAGAATTATCCAAGATGTTCAACCAGATGAGATATATAACTTGGCAGCAATGAGCCATGTTCATGTTAGTTTTGATATGCCTGAATATACAGCGAATGCAGATGGGCTAGGAACGCTTAGAATTCTTGAGGCAGTTAGGATTTTAGGACTAGGACAGAAGACCAAAGTTTACCAAGCATCTACCTCAGAACTTTATGGAAAGGTTCAAGAGATTCCACAGAAAGAGACAACTCCTTTTTATCCACGTTCTCCATATGGAGTAGCTAAGATGTATGCATATTGGATAACAGTTAATTACAGAGAAGCTTATGACATGTTTGCTTGTAATGGAATCTTGTTTAATCATGAAAGTCCACTTAGAGGTGAAACTTTTGTTACAAGAAAGATTACTAGAGCAATAGCTCAAATAGCTATTGGATCACAGGATTGTGTATATCTAGGCAATATGAATGCTAAACGTGACTGGGGGCATGCTAAGGACTATGTGAGAGCAATGTATCTTATGCTGCAACAAGACAAACCCGATGATTTTGTTATTGCTACAGGGAAGACTACTGAAATACGTGAGTTTGTAAGAATGGCTTTTAATGAAGTTGGAATAACAATGGGCTTCAAAGGAAAAGGCGTTGATGAAGAAGGTTTTATTGATTCTCTAGATGAAGCAGTTTTTAAAGCTAAAGTAGGCGATAAACCAAGTCACCTTAAAGCAGGACAGGTTCTTGTTAAAATTGACCCAAGATATTTTAGACCAACAGAGGTAGAGCTATTAATAGGTGATCCAACTAAGGCTAATACTGTTTTAGGCTGGAAGCCAGAATATGATTTAGCTGAATTAGTTAGCGAAATGGTAGAAAAAGACGTTGAATTGTTTAGAAAAGATAAGACACTTAGAGAGAGTGGCTTTCATGTTAAACAATCGTGGGGAATGTAAAATTTAGCAAAGCTAAATTTTAGAGTGAAAGGTGAATGGTGAAAAGGTAATGGATCATAAAGATCTTGAAGTTTGGAAAAAAAGTATAGCTTTAGTAAAAAAAATCTATGAGATAAGCTCAAAGTTTCCTAAAGAAGAGAAGTATAGCTTAACTGATCAGATTAGACGATGTGCTGTTTCTATTCCATCAAATATTGCAGAGGGTTCAGCTAGAAATTCAGACAAAGAATTAATTCAATTTTTATATATTTCATTAGGCTCACTCGCTGAATTAGAAACTCAATTAATAATATCTCAGGAAATTGGATTTATATCAGGTTTTAAAGGTATTGATGATGAATTGCTATCTATTAAGAAAATGTTGCTTGGATTAATAAAACATATAAGGGGTAAAAGCAATGTATAATAATTTTCTTCTCACCATTCACTATTCACCATTCACTTTAAATTTTGGAGATTTGTCATGAACAAATCTGCCAAAATTTACATAGCCGGTCATAACGGAATGGTTGGTTCAGCTATCGTTCGTAAACTTAAAGAAGATGGCTTTACTAATTTAGTTACTAGAACTTCAAAACAATTAGATCTTAGGAATCAATTAGCGGTTACTGATTTTTTTAAAATAAATAAGCCAGAATATGTTTTCTTAGCTGCAGCAAAAGTTGGAGGTATCCATGCTAATGATACTTATCCAGCTGAGTTTCTTTATGATAACTTAATGATTGAATCAAACATTATTCACCAAAGCTATGTAAGTGGTGTGAAAAAATTAATGTTTCTTGGAAGTTCATGTATTTATCCAAAATTTGCAGAGCAACCGATTAAAGAGAATTCGTTACTTACAGGTTCATTAGAGCCTACTAATGAATGGTATGCGATTGCAAAGATATCAGGGTTAAAGCTATGCCAAGCATATAACAAACAATATGGAACAAAATTTGTTTCAGTAATGCCAACTAATCTTTATGGGATAAATGATAATTACCACCCAGACAACTCACATGTGTTGCCTGCTCTAATAAGGCGTCTTCATGATGCTAAAGTAGCAGATAAGAAAGAAGTAGTGATGTGGGGAACAGGCAAGCCGCTTAGAGAATTTTTGTTCGCAGATGATTTAGCAGATGCATGTGTATTTCTGATGGATAATTATGACGAGAACGAGCATATTAATGTTGGTTCTGAAGAAGAGATTACTATAAAAGATTTAGCTAATGTGGTTGCAACTGTTGTTGGCTATACAGGTAAAATTACCAATGATACTTCGAAACCAGATGGCACTCCTAGGAAGCTAATGGATAGCTCGAAACTATTTGGTCTGGGCTGGAAGCCAAAAACTGTTTTTGTTGAAGGTATCAAGATAGCTTATAATGATTTTTTACAGAGAAGTAACTAATTAATTTATCTGATGAATATTTTAACAAGTGAAATAATAAGCACACTTACAAATATAGTTAATTCGCAAGAATTTGTACCACTTCATACTCCAATTTTTAAAGGTAATGAAATAAAGTATGTTACAGACTGTATTAAATCAAACTTTGTATCATCAGTTGGTGAATATACCAAAAAGTTTGAAGCACAGCTAAGCGAATATCTTGGAGCTAAAAGGGTCGTCCTTACTGTAAATGGCACGTCTGCTTTGCATGTTTGTCTTATGCTCTCAGGAGTGGAAGCGAATGATGAAGTCCTTATGCCAGCTTTGACATTTGTAGCAACAGCTAATGCAGTAGCTTATATTGGAGCAACCCCACACTTTGTAGATGTTGATGATGCTTCATTAGGGGTAGATTCTATCAAGCTCTCAAAATATTTAAGCGCTATTACTGTTATAAAGAACGGTGAGTGTTTTAACAAAGATACTGGAAAGAGAATTAAAGCGATTGTGCCAATGCATACGTTTGGGCATATGTCCGATATGGATGCAATTAATGCAGTTGCCGGGGAATACTTCATAGATGTTATAGAAGACGCAGCTGAGTCACTTGGAAGCCTTTATAAAGGCAAACAGTCAGGAACTTTATCAAAACTAGCAGCACTTAGCTTTAATGGTAATAAGATTATTACAGCGGGTGGCGGTGGTGCAATAGTAACTAATGACGATAATTTGGCAGATAAGGCTGTTCATATTACAACAACAGCAAAGAAGCCTCATAAATGGGAATATCATCACGACATGGTGGGCTATAATTATAGAATGCCAGCAATCAATGCAGCACTTGCCTTAGCTCAGCTTGAGAATTTAGATGAGTTTTTGCTAAAGAAAAGAGCTCTAGCTATTAGATATAAAGAAGCTTTTGCTAAAGTAGCTGGCGTTAAGTTGTTCATGGAGCCAGAGTTCTCACAAAGCAACTATTGGTTGAATGCATTAATATTAGATGAGGGAAATGAACAGTTACGAGATGAAGTGTTAGAACATACTAATAATAATTTAATAATGACTAGACCAGTATGGGATTTGTTAGATACACTTAATATGTATAAGGATTCTCCAAAAATGGACTTAACTGTTTCTAGGAGCTTGGCAAAGAGGATTATTAATATACCAAGTAGTGCGTGGGTAGGGAGTTAATATGGCTGATATTTTAGAGCTGATTGGAAGAGAAAAAAACTTATTTGATGAGGATATTCTTGCTAATAAAGAGTTGCTTTACGCTATTGTAGCTTCTTCGACTTTTTTAGTTATTGGTGGTGCTGGTGCTATTGGGCAGTCAGTAGTAAAAGAGATATTTAGCAGGAACCCAAAGAAACTACATGTTGTAGATATAAGTGAAAATAATTTAGTTGAGCTAGTTAGGGATATCCGAAGTTCCTATGGTTATATAGATGGAGATTTCAGAACCTTTGCAATAGATGTTGCATCTGTAGAGTATGATGCGTTTATCAATAGCTATGGAGAATATGATTATGTCCTAAATCTGTCCGCATTAAAGCATGTAAGAAGTGAGAAAGATCCATTTACATTGATGCGAATGATAGATGTGAATATTTTTAATACTGACAAAACCATTCTTCATTCTATAAAAAATAATACCAAGAAATATTTTTGTGTATCTACTGATAAGGCTGCTAATCCTGTGAATATGATGGGTGCTTCAAAAAGAATAATGGAAATGTTTCTAGCAAAAAGAAGTAGTGATATCGCTATCTCTACTGCAAGGTTTGCTAATGTCGCATTTTCTGATGGATCATTGCTTCATGGGTTTGATCAAAGAATAAAGAAAGTACAGCCAATAGCTGCACCAAATGATGTTACAAGATATTTTGTTACAAAGAAGGAAGCAGGGCAGTTATGTTTGTTGTCTTGTTTGTTAGGGGATAATGGAGAAATCTTTTTCCCTAAGTTATCAAAAGAGCTAAATTTAGTAAAATTCTCAGACATTGCAATAAAGTACTTAGAGAATTTGGGCTATGAACCGTATCTCTGTGATAGTGAGGATGAAGCTAGAGATAGAGCTGAAGAACTAGTTAAACAAAAAAAATGGCCATGTTACTTTTTTCAAAGTGATACAACTGGAGAGAAAAGTTTTGAAGAGTTTTATACTGATAATGAAGAAGTTAATCTTGATAAATTTAATAATATTGGGATAGTAAACAATAGTTCAGATTTCAATATAGAGTTGTTGAATAAATTCGAGTCAGAAATTAAGTCTATGAAAAGCTCTTTAGCTTGGGAAAAGAAAGATATAGTTAATCTGTTCAGTGCATTATTGCCAAATTTTTATCATCAAGAAATGGGTAAGTTCTTAGACGAGAAGATGTAAGAGTGCGAGGTATATAGATACTTAGGTTTCTATTTCCTGTGGAATGTTATAATACGGTAAAAGAATTCATAAATAGGAGTGAGTAGTATATGAAAATAGGAGTTGTAGGAACAGGTTATGTGGGATTAGTTCAAGCTGTTGTGCTTTCTGAGTTCGGTGATGATGTAATCTGTATGGATATAGATGAATCAAAAATCAGCACCCTAAACAATGGTGGGATTACCATTTATGAGCCAGGTCTATTGGAGTTAAAGAATAGGAATTTTGATCGCGGAAGATTAACTTTTACAACAGATATTGCTGAAACTGTAAAACAAGCAGAAGTGATATTTATAGCAGTAGGCACACCTCCTATGGATGATGGTTCAGCAGATTTGAAATATGTTTTAGAAGTAGCAAAAAACATAGCTACGCATATGGATAAGTATACGGTAATTGTTACAAAATCCACTGTACCTGTGGGAACCGGTAAGCTTATAAAAGAAACAATAAAGTCAATTATGTTAAAGAATAATAAAGAAATAGAATTTGATGTTGTTTCAAATCCAGAATTCTTAAGAGAAGGCAAAGCCATTAGAGATTGCTTTACTCCAGATAGAATAGTAATAGGTACTGAATCAGAAAAAGCTAAAAAAATAATGGCAAATGTTTATAATGTTTTTACTATAAACCAAACACCTTTTGTTTTTACAAATATAGAAACAGCTGAGCTGATAAAATATTCAGCAAATTCATTTTTAGCTGTTAAAATCTCATTTATTAATGAAATGGCTTTATTGTGTGAACAAGTAGGTGCAAATATTCAGGATATTTCTAGAGCAATGGGTATGGATGGAAGGATATCTCCTAAATTCTTGCATGCTGGGCCAGGTTATGGTGGTTCTTGTTTCCCAAAGGATTCTAAAGCACTTGTAAATACTGGAAATAGAAATGGTGTTGAGATGAACGTAGTTAGTGCTGCGATAAAAGCAAATGAAACACAAAAGAAAGCAGCAGTAATTAAGGTAATTAATACGTTAGGTGATGTTAAAAACAAAACGATAACAATCTTAGGTTTATCTTTCAAACCTGATACTGATGATATGCGTGATGCGCCTTCAATAACTATCATATCTGAATTGATTTCAAATGGTGCAAAGATTAAAGCTTATTGCCCTCAAGGTATTAAAGAGGCTAAGTGGAGATTGGAAGAGTATAATTCTGATATTAAGTACTGTGAAGATGAATATGAAGCAGCTATAGACTCAGATGCAGTTGTTGTAATAACTGAGTGGAACGAGTTTAGAGGTGTGGATCTTTTAAAAATGTCGAGTAAGATGAAAAATAAATATTTATTTGATTTTAGAAATATCTATGTGAAATCTAATGAGGCAAGAGATATCTTTCTATATTATCCATTAGGGAGTGATTGAAAAAGAAAGAACTTAATTGGGAGCCAAAGATTCAGCTTGAAGAAGGCTTAAAGAAGACTATTAAGTATTTCGAGAAGATGGTTTAGGCTACACCCTTCCGACGATAAGTGACACTATCAATCTCCAGTTCACGTTTCCCGATTTAACAAATCAACGACTTAACAACTA
>Ga0075111_1000965_pt1 | contig 13446 bp, 6 predicted proteins | sample AntAceMetag02UKK_FD_69787 | JGI IMG/M metagenome (GOLD analysis project Ga0075111, IMG submission 69787) | Saline lake microbial communities from Ace Lake, Antarctica - Antarctic Ace Lake Metagenome 02UKK | ecosystem: Environmental > Aquatic > Non-marine Saline and Alkaline > Saline | place... | reverse complement strand
GGGATTGGCCTGTCCACAAACCCTGCCCTGACATCAAAATTCGATTTACCAAGATATTTCAATACAAACGATTTCTTAATCTTCACATCAAGTTTATTGTAGGTATATTCACCATTAAGAAATCCATTAATTCCCCTTGTGTAGTTAAACCAGACGATAGGGTAGGTGGTGCCCATTGAAATTTTGTTGTCGGGCATTTGCAGGAATTTTTCCTTGTAGGCAAACCTGAAACCTGCCTTAACTTCGGTAAAATAGAATTCACTCGTTGAGGGGTTTTGTTCACTGCTTATACCTTCCGGCACATATTGGTATTCATTGGCGGCTTTTTTGTAATCGGCGTTTAAGCCAATATTTAAAGTAGCCCATCGCAGGGCACGGACACTGAGTGAAGCATACATGTCTTGGGTCTTGTTCATCTCTGTTATCAGGAAGTTCCTGAAATTGTCAGGATTAAGCGTGGCATTGTCATCGTCCCAAAAACTTACGCCCCCGGTTTCGGTAACATCATTAAAGTATCCCAGGTTTAATTTCAATTCGCTGTATTTGTCGATAAGAATTCCGATACTGCCACCGTACTTCGACTCCTTGTCCTTTAATCCATAGCCCCAGTATGCTCCGGCATCAAAGGTTTGCGAAAGCTTTTTACTTGTAAGGATACCCAGTCCAAGATAAAGGCCTTCGTAGGAATTGTATCTGATTATTTTTGTCAGGTCGATGTCTATATAACCCAGGGGCAGTCGGTTGGATAGAAGCGCATTTAGGGTACTTGCCTTTTTGTCGAAGTTGTTTGCTTTGCCAAGGCTATCGATGTATTGGTAGGTCCGACGTTCGCGCTTACTCAGTGAATCATCACGGTAAGCCAGCCAAAACCCTTCTGTACGGTCGCCAGCATTAGGATCCACTTCGATGGACACCTGGTTGAATTGTCGTTTTACCAATTCAGGGTTCAGTACAATGTCGCGGATGTAACTTTTGCCTGTGCCTATGGGTGCATGTTCATTAACTTTCACATTGTTAAATGTGATGGCGGTATTCAATTGCTCAGGAAACCATAATGTATCTTCGATAAATTTGTATTTCTGTTGAATCCTGATGGTCATTCCTTCATCATCGCGTGATGGTTCAGCAATTACATTTTGTATTGCCCAGTGATTGGTATTGATGGACAACATTCCTTTAAGTCCATCGAAATTGGTATTGATTGCCGGGCGGTAGGAAATAATGAAAACGGTATCGTCTGTCGCAGTGTAGGTGGTGTCTTCTATCTGAAAGAAATATTTTCGGCTACTTCCTTTCGATATTGGGTTGATATATTTTTTACCTGCAATACTTATCATTTCCTTGTAAAAGGATGAGGACTGAAGTTGAGAGCTAAGGAAAAGAAAAACAGGATCTTTAAATCCCGATATTTTGGAGGCGATTACTTTCTCGCGGTTACGGTCCGGAGCCAGGAATTTTCGCTCTGAAACCGTTTCGAGCATAAAAAAATCTTTGTCTTCAATAAATTGCCTGAGCCTGATTTCACTTGAGTCGGGTGCTGATGTTATCGAATCGGGAATGGCAAGGGTATCGATGGTAAAAATCATCTTGTCGTAAGAAGTGTACGCAAACGACTTGATTTTTTCGGGATTGTTCCTGTCGCGGTTTTTAACAACATTTCTGATAATCCTGTGGGCAGGGTTTTCTCCGGCAACAATTATAACCTCTTCGAGTTCTACCGACGTTTTTTCAAGGTAAATTTTGAGCAGTTCCTTATCCTTATCGATATAAACGGTTTGAGGTTGGTAGCCAACATAAGTAAGCTTGATAAACTCAATTTCCTGACTGGAGTAAATTGTAAATTTCCCATCGATGTCGGTGGCTGATCCTATCTTGCTGTTGTTGGCAACAACATTAACAAAGGCCAGGGCCCGTTTGGAGTTGCTATCGTAAACGGTACCTGAACAGCTATAGTTTTGGGCAATAAGCCCAAAGGGAAATTGAAGCAAAATGATGGAAAAGATGACAAACCTCAGCATTATCGAATACCTAAATATAGCGCCCATCTTTTTGCTTATAGTAATCTGCATTAGTCTAAAAATCTCAAAATTCTCACATTGTGATGCCTCTGGCAAAAAGCCAAAATTCAAATAAATCTCAATATCAAAATCTCAATGTTCAAAACCGTTTCAGACTTCCATACGGACAAGTTTTGAAATTTGATTTTTGAAATTTATTTGTCATTTGAAATTTGTGTTTTGGTGCTTATTCATGTAAAATGGTGACTTTATGGACAGACATTAATTAGGCTGCAAAATAATCTTCCAGTTCTTTCAGTGTGGTATTGCTTTTTTTGATGTCTTTATATATCTCGCCGTTATCTAAAACCACAATCCTTTCGCAAACTTCGGTAACATGGTTCAGGTCGTGACTTGAAATGAGCATGGTAATTTCTGTTTTTTCCTTCAATTCATTCAACAAATTATTCAGCCTGATTTGTGTTGTAGGATCGAGGCCGTTAAAAGGTTCATCGAGTACAAGGATGTCAGGTTTGGTAAGCAATGAGCCGGCGATACCTACTTTTTGCTGGTTACCCTTGGATAGTTCACGGACGTATTTTTTCTTATTCAATACTTCGCCATTGAAAAAGGTTTTGAAGTTGGTGTAAAACTCTTCGAGGTCGCCTTTTGGGAGGTGGTGGATGTTGGCAAGAAATTCAAAATATTCTTCGGGTGTCAGGAAATCGATAAGGAAATTTTCGTCGAGGAATGATCCAGTAATCTTTTTCCAATCCGAATTTTCAGCCACATTTTCCTTATTGATTTCAACTTTTCCGCTTGTCGCCCTAATCAGGTCAAGTATCAACCTGAAAAATGTAGTCTTGCCTGCACCGTTGTTTCCCACCAGGCCAAAGGCCTCACCCTTGTTAATTTTCAGGCCCGGAATGTTAAGAACTACTTGTTCGTTATATGCTTTTGTAAGTTCAATTGATTCAATCATTTCTATTCTGGTATTTTATTGTTGTTTCTTTCTGTTCGTTATCCAGGGCCGCCATCCCCTCCTCCGTCGGGGCTTGCATCCCTTACTCACGATTAATGACCATCAATAACTTTTATTCTCTCATTCTCTCATTCAATCATTTGATCATTGTCTTTTGTTTTTCCCCAGGGCCGCTATCCCCTCTCTCTGCCAACCGAATCGAAGTGAAGGTTAGTTGGTCGGGGCTTGCATCCCTTACATTCTCTCATTTAATCATTTTATCATTCTCTCATTCTCTCATTCTCTCATTCTCTCATTCAATCATTCTCTCATTCTCGCATTCTCGCATTTAAGCATTTTTATCATTGCCCTCCTAATACTTCTGCCTGAAACCGTCTGCAATAATATATCTTCGGTCAATAAATCTCTTTACGGCCATTTTGATAAGGGTTTTTCTAAAAGCGAAAGCAATAATTCCTATTACACCTATCGCAATAATGCCAGCTGTTGATTGGCCAAAAGCCCAAAACGGCAGATAAATCAGCAATGGCATTATCATGATCGGGAAGGACATTAGAAATTGTGTGGCACTTATTCCCTGGTAATTAAAAGCTGCACCCTTCGAAAGGTCAAGTCTTTTTTTATTGTTGGAGGCCATTAGCAGCACAAACACAGGGCCCACCCCAATATTAAATAGCATTGAAGCAGTATTGATCATTAAAATTTCAAATCCGTAATAAACATAAGGAATAGTGATTATATAAGCTGCCAGTGTAGTTCCTGCCATCAAATAGTATTTCGCCTTAAAGTATTGGTGGAAATCATCAACATGTGTTAATACACCATCAAAATAGGAGCTTTCCCAACTCAAAACATACTGGCCGTAAATCATTAGAACTGGTGCCGTCATAAAAGCACCTACAAAAATCAGCATGCCCGTCATGCTCATGTAAACGTCCTGTGTGTAAAAAATAAATCCATAAAGCAGGAACATTGGCGTAAAAATCAGTGAACTTTTCGGACGCTTATTTCGCATAAATAGTTTAATTTCAAGCAGCATCATCTCGCCGATGGTGCCAAATTGCTTGAGGTATTTTATTTCGGATATATTTTTTTTGGAACCTTTTTTGAACTTTGTGTTTTCTTCAGGATAAAGCTTACCGATCAGGCTTTTGTAATTTGCAACATAGGCCACAATTAAAACCGACAACGGAAGTAAAATCCAAGCTGCATGTGTTAAAATTTCAGTGAATAATATGGAGGAATAATCGCCAACCGAGAGGATACCATAATAATCAAGCGTTCCCAGTCCGATTAGGATTACAGCAATAGTCCCGGAAATCCAGTTATTGCCAGACAGGTTTCGTTTAAAAAGAATGCTTAGGAAATTTACCGACAAAACCGTAAAAGCAATAGCAAGTAGGTAGGTTAAAAGCTGTAAGCCGGAATACCACGGAGCCATCTGGAAAATTACAAATGGGATAAAAATGAATATGGGCAGGAAATTGAAAAAATGCAACAAGGATTTACCGAGCACATAATTTACCAGGGTAGATTTTTTTATGGGCAGGTGAAGATAGGGTTGAATGGAGAGTACCGGGACTTTCTGGATAAAAAGGCGCAATAAAAACCCCAGTGCGAATCCGTATAAAATAAAAGAGTTGAATTTTTCAACAGGATCGTCATCCGGGAATATTTCATCGAACTTACTGGCCACAAGGATGCTGCCCCCAATCAATTCGGTAAGGACGATGAAAGCAATAAAACCCAAAAAGATTTTTACACCAAGGGCCTGTTCCCACATTGAGGAACGGCGGGTTTCTTTCCATTCGTTTCGGATCAGTAATTTTAAAACCATAGTTGCTAACTATTTAGAAATTTATTACACGAATCTATCTACAGATTTTTACATTGACCTTTGCACAGTTGCAAGTTCTATGTTGCAAGTTTCAAGAAGTACCACAACCTGAAACCTGCAATTTGAAACCTGCAACAGTATTTTATATAAACCAAAAGTAATTTACATATGTGCAAGTTGTATCATGAATGATAGTTCCCGCACAAGCAATAATTATGCAAACATACTTAAAGTTCACAATTCCAGTGCAGTTTCGCTTTATTGAAATTCAAAAGTGTCAAATATCCTTGTACGCTTGTGAACACAATTTTTACATGAGTGGACAGTTGGGCAAAGAGATTAGAGCATAGAGCATAGAGCAAAGAGTATAGAGCAAAGAGCGAAGAGCGAAGAGTTTTGAATTTCTTCAATTTCCAAATTCACTCATTTCCAAATCACCAAATTATTTCAACTTCTCATTATTCCTGTGCCGTTCGGTATCTCTTTTGGTCTTCTTTTCCAGGTTCTTTTTCAGGGCTTCAGTTAGGTCAACGCCGGTTTGGTTAGCGAGGCAGATCAGTACAAAAAGTACATCTGCAAATTCGTCAGCCAATTCCTTTCCCTTATCCGATTCCTTGAAAGATTGTTCGCCATATTTGCGGGAAATTATCCTTGCCACTTCACCCACTTCCTCGGTAAGGATAGCCATGTTTGTCAGTTCGTTGAAATACCGGATGCCGGTGGTGTTGATCCAGGTGTCAACGGTTTGTTGTGCTTCTTGAATTGTCATGAGTTTTGATGTTATTAAGTTTTTATTTGGCTTTGCCATCGGTGATTGTCATTAGCACTTGACCCACCGCCATAGCTTTAGCGAAGGTGGTCGCGCGTAATTAAATCGTCATTTGCTGCGCTGTCATTGATTGTCATTAAGCTGCGCTGTCATTTGTCGTAATTCGACTAATAACAACCAAAAACAACCAATAACAACCAATAACCATCAATGACCATCAATGACCATCAATGACCATCAATGACCACCAATAACCACCAATGACCACCAATGACATATCTTGACCTCAAAAGATTTTAATTTCTAATAAAACTAATTGATACAAAAGTAGCGTTTCAATCAAAAATATGTACATTTACTCATTCGTTTTAAATTGATTTTTTTCAAAAATTGAGCAATGCAAAAGAGATATCCATTCATTATGCGGGCAACCTATTTTATGATGTTCATCATATTGGCGACCTTCATTGTTATTGTTGCTAAAAATTTTCTTGTTCCTATCGCATTTGGTTTACTGATTGCATCATTATTGTTCCCAATCTGCCGCTTGGGATGTAAATTGGGATTGCCCAAGGCTTTATCTATCATCATTACTATAATTTTAATGATAGTATTTTTTGCCGGGGTATCAACCTTTTTTGTTGGGGAAATCTCAAATCTTGCTGCTGACTTTCCCTCGTTAAAAGTCAAAGCAATTCATAATGTGAACGAAATATCCTTGTTTATTCAAAAAACTTCTGGAATTGAAACAGCAAGCCAGAAAGTATGGTTAAGAGAACAGGTAGATAATTTATTCACTACGGGAAATCAATTGATGAATAGCATACTTAATGCCACTGCCGGAACGGTTTTTAAAATTTTCATCATGCCGGTTTTTGTATTTTATATTTTATTTTACCGCGAGCGGTTCCATTTCTTTATCATGCGGGTTGTTCCAAAAGACCAGAAAAATAAGGCCAATAAAATTCTTGATGAGATTTCATTTGTTTCACAACGCTACCTTGGAGGGGCTTTTATTGTAGTGTTAATTCTCTCGGTATTGAATTCCCTGGGCCTGTATATTGTTGGTGTTGAATATGCGATTTTGTTCGGTGTAATTTCAGCTTTGTTTAATTTTATTCCCTACTTCGGAACATGGATAGGTGCCTTTTTCCCTTTTATGTTTGCGCTGCTTACCGGTGATTCACCCAATCTCGCACTGGGGGTGCTTATTTTATTTGCCATTATTCAGTTTACTGAAAACAACATACTTACACCCAATATAACGGGTGGTGTTGTCAGGCTCAACCCATTTATCACCATCCTTGCGCTGATTGCTGGGGGTATGGTTTGGGGCGTTGCCGGCATGTTGCTGGTAATCCCTTTTATAGCAAGCCTAAAAATTCTATTCGAGAATTTTGATTCAACCAAGGCCCTTGCCTTTTTACTTGGCCGCCCCGAAAACGATGCCTACATGCGCAGGGTCAGAAAAATCAAATCTATTATGAGGGGAAAGGATGAAGAGGAGAACGAATGACAACTTCAATGGATTGATGTTGGGTTTTATGGTACTTTTGTTCTCTAAAGTAATTCAAAGATTCAAGGATTTGAAGATTCAAGGATGCAATGATTCAATGATGAAATGATAAAATGATGAAATGATAAAATGATCCAATGATGGAATTATGGAGTGGTGGAATGATGGAGGGTTGAAGTGATGGAAGATAGGAAGAATGGAAAAACTTTGGAGCGAAACGAAATCCCGAAACTTCGGGGATGGAAAAATGGGGAATGCAGATGCAAGTTCGAAGTTTTACAAGCAGTTTTTTGAAAATTTCAGGTTTCATCAATGTCAATTCTCTTCTCTATGATTAAATAACTTCGAACGGATAGCGGCGACAATGAAAAGAGAAAAAATTGGATTAACTATATTATTAACCACTACCAATTAGCTTTTAACTTTTAACAATTATTTTCTTTGAAAAATAACAACGACAAAACACAGATCGTCATTAAAACCCTCACCGGTTTGGAAGAGGTACTTGCCGGCGAATTGCTCGCCCTGGGCATCGAATCACCCGTAGTATTAAACCGGGCGGTAGAATTTCATGGTACAAAAGAGCAGCTCTACAAAGCCAACTATTTTTGCCGCACAGCATTGAGGGTATTAAAGGTAATCGGAACGTTTACCGTGGTCGATGAGCATGATTTGTATAATAAGATTAAGCAGGTCAAGTGGTCCGATTATATGTCCATCAACCAAACCCTTGCAGTTAATGCCGTTGTAAAGCGCTCCAGGATCACGCATTCGCAATACGCCGCATTAAAAACCAAAGATGCCATAGTTGACCAATTCAGGGAAGAATTTAACAAGCGGCCCTCGGTTGATCTGGATGATCCCGATTTGCGGATAAATGTACACCTCAATGGCACGGATTGTACTTTGTCGATTGACAGCTCCGGAGAGCCATTGTTTAAGCGCGGTTATCGCAGGATTCAGGGTGAAGCACCAATGAGTGAAGTGCTTGCTGCAGGAATGATCATGCTCTCGGGTTGGGATGGTAAGCAAACCTTGCTCGATCCCATGTGCGGGTCAGGAACAATTTTATCGGAGGCCTGTATGATTTCGGCCAATGTACCCGCGGGGCATTACCGAAGGTTTTTTGCTTTCGAGAAGTGGCGTGACTTTGATGCTGAACTGTGGGAGAAAATCAAGGTTGATGGCCGAAAGGCAATGGGCCGGGTTAAGGCGAAAATTGTTGGTTCCGATAAATCTTCAAGGACACTTAATGCGGCGCAAATCAACCTGCGCGCATCCAGGTTTGAAAAGTATGTGGAGCTCAAAGCCATCTCTTTCGAGCACAGCACACCTCCCTCCGAAGAAGGGATCATCATAACAAATCCTCCCTATGGTGAGCGTATCGAAAACACTGATCTCCCCGGTTTGTATAAAATGATTGGTGATGTACTCAAGAAGTATTACAGTGGCTGGGAAGCCTGGTTAATTACTTCCGACAGCCCTGCATTAAAGTCGGTGGGATTAAGGACTTCCAAAAAAATAGTACTTTTCAACGGGCCACTTGAGTGCAGGTTTGTGAAGTATGAGTTGTATAAAGGCACTAAGAAGACGAAATATCAGGAGTAATGAATTCTAAGTACACAGTCGGCAGTTCGCAGTCGGCAGTTCACAGTCGGCAGTTCGCAGTCGGCAGTTCACAGTCGGCAGTTCACAGTCGGCAGTCTTCAGTTGGCAGTCTTCAGTTTGTTAGCTATTATTAGAAAATTGGAAGGGATGCCCGCCTTGCCGGCGAGGCAGGCAAGCCCCGAAGCATGAGGGCCTGCCTCGCCGTCGCCAAGGCTGTTGCAAATGGCAAGGCGGGGAGTTGCACTCACTATTCTGGGTTTAAAGCCCTGACTAAAAGGAAGGGATGGAAACCCTTTACTAATGTGGGCAAACCCCGCCAGATAGCGGCCTCTGACTCATTAGTTCAGTTGTGCTTTTTGCATGGTGCTATAACTTTCCCACATAGTGGTGCCATGCACAAATCAGCACATTATCAAATTACCAAATTCATACCTTGCTGTTTTCACCTTACCGCTTCACAATTTTCTTATCGGCCATCTTTATCCCGTTCACAAAAAAGTTGACGATATACGTTCCAGTCCTGACAACACCGCCATAATCATCCGTTCCTTCCCAGGTCATGGTGAATTCGCCCCTCGATGTTTTGGCATCCATCAGGGTGCGGAGGTGGCGGCCATTGATGTCGCTGATTTTTACCACCACTTTGCCCGGGTTATACAGGCGGAAACTGATAAAGGTATGGGCCGTGAAGGGGTTGGGATAGACCAGCACTTTGTTGTCATCTTCTTTGTAGCCCGCGAATTCTTTTACCGATGTAGTGGTGTCCTGGAATTCGTACGCACCCATGTCTATCCTGCCACCCGAGATGCGTGGATTGCCTGCCAGGTCTGTTGCCGGCAGGTGGATGGTATCGCCATCGTATTTGTAAAGTACAATCTTTTCGTCTTCTATCTTGATGTAGGGGTAATCCATCCACTCTTCATACATGGGCGTGCCGGCATTAATGCATGGCGAATCGTTGAGCAGGTAGTAGGCGGTGTCTCCTGTGCCGGCCCAGCGGGGGTCTTTATCTATGTTGCCATCTAACCAGTTTAGGGTATGCTGATTGTACCAGTTTTTAATCTCCTGCTCGCCCCCTTCGATATTGGAATAGGCGATGCTGGCAGTGGCGGGGAAATCTGAGCCTGGATTATTGCCCAGTGAGAGTTCTCTGAGTGAATCACCAAATAAAATAGAATTGTAAATATTTAATTCCGAGCCTTCATCTACATTTACTGCAAATCCTTGTTCCCCGCGAACCACGTTATTGCCTATGGTTGCATTTATAAGGTCAACAGTTGCATGGTTATTTATTATTAAACCTCCAGCCATACCTGACCCCCATCCCGGGTCGGGAATCCTTAGATTATCAGTAATTTGAAGGTTGATGATTTTTCCAATAAGCCTGCCGGGTTCAATTAAATTTCCGAAAATTCCCATACCAAAACCTTCACCTACTTCAAGGTCGGAGTCAGGTTTGGCATCTATAATTTTACAGTTGTTAATTTCAAATGTTTTTTGTGGTTCAAATGAATTTCCAATTTGAAAATTTTGCCCACCTCGATTGTCTTTTAACCAAAGATTAGTAAATTTCATATTGCTGCTTTTCGAGCAATATATCCCTGGAGTAAGTGAGCTACTACAGTTATGAATGTATAGATTGTCAAGCAAAACATTACTGCATATTTCCACACATAGACCAGAGTAGTCATAATAAGTAACATTCCCGAAACCGTTTTGGAATGTTATGTTTTTTATTTCGAAACTTTCCATCAGACCGTAACCCTTAAAAAAATAATATAAAGAATCAGCATCGAAAATGGTGCTGTCCCTGTTCTCTCCTATTAAGGAAACATAGCATCTTCCGTTTAAGGGAAACAACTCGCCGTTTGTAGAGGGTGAATACACACCATTGCTAAGAAAAATAGAATGCGGGTTGAGACTATCGGAGGATATGATATGGTAGGCATATGCTATCGTTTTTAGGGCTGTGCTGGGGGTCAGTCCATCGTTTAAATTGCTTCCTGCATAAGGGTTAACATACAGATCTTGTTTTACGGGCTCAACTTTTGCATTTTCAATACTAATGGTCAGATCATTCAATGGAAAATTATTGACATCAAAAGAGTATATAAAATGCTGAACAGGATTTGTTACTGTAAATGTATCTAATACGATAAACATTTCTGGAGAGTAACTGCTTTTTGCAATATCAGAACCAAAAGAAGATGAATTTAAGTATATGCTATTTTTAATATCATCGTCAAAGTATATCTGTGAATCATACATATTAAACAATCCACCTCCGCCATTATATGCAAAATTGTATTTTATTGTATTCCCCGACAAGAATAAGTTCGAATTAGTAACTGCAATACCTCCGCCAATTTTAGCATTATTGTGTATTATGATATTTTTTGTAATACTTGGTGATGAATTATCAATATAAATTCCGCCCCCTCTTTGTCCATTACCGTAGCCACAACCGTTCATAAATGTAAACCCATTAATCGTGATAACTGCCTGCCCTGTGTTAATAAGAGCAATACAACTCCCGTTTTTGTTGCCATCGATAATTGTATTATGGATATAACTTTCATCCTGTGTGGTAAGGTAAAGGCTGGCTATGGTGATGTCTTTGAATTCGTCGGTCATGGCGAGGTTTTCGTAATAGGTGCCCGGCCAAACTATAACCGTATCGCCTGAAGAGGCTGCGAGGTAGGCTTCTTGGATGATGGTAAAGTCGCCTGTGCCGTCCTGTTTAACGGTGAGGATGGTTGGGAAGAGGGTGGAAGGGAGAAGGGAGAAGATGGAGGTGAGGAGAAAGAAAAGGAGACGGAGAGAGAGGGAGACGGAGAGAGGGGGCGACCCACCTGCGCTAAAGCTTCGGAGGACGAGGGGGGAGAGGGGGCGGAATCTCAATCTACCCATCTTTATTTGTGCTTTTATGATAAGGTTTTTTATTTTCATGATATGCTCTTTTTTGATATAAAATGTCCGATGTAAGATGTTTGATTTTTGATATGGTTTTACTAAGCTGGACGAACCAGAACCAATGAGTTTATCATCTGTTTCTAAAATCCAAAACTCAAAGCACAAATTTCAAAACTTGTCCGTATGGATAAATTCCAAAATATTAAATCTCAAATTCTGAAACGTTTGGAATTTGCATTTTTGATGTTTGTTATTTAATTGGGTTTTGAAATTTGCATTTTGAAATTTCATAGCAAAAAACAAAAACAATTTCAGAAATTAGGAACATCCTATATCTTACATCAAACATCGGATATCTTACATCATTTTCTACTTAATTAAAACCACTTTCCCGCTCACTTCATCACCATTGCCAGATGTGAGCTTGTAAAAATACAACCCGTCGCCGAGGCGGTTACCAGCCTTGTCGACCCCGTCCCAGGGTATGGTGTAGTAGCCGGCTGCCAGCTCGCCATTCATCAGCTCACGCACCAGCTTCCCGTTTTGGTTGTACACGCAAAGGCTAACAGGGCCCGTGCTGTTGAGCCTGAAGGTAAAAAGTGTTTCGCTGCGGAAAGGGTTGGGCGCACAGTTGGCATCGCTTATATTTGCAGGGCTTTGTGCAACAGTCCCGGCTTTTAGCGAGGCAATATGGTACTTTGCCCTTTCGCCCTTGTAAATGCTCCGTTTTTCGTACAGGCCGTTAAAACGGTTTTTTACCGAGTAACTTCCTTTATCGATGGGCGCTGATTTATAATCGGACCAGGTTTCAAATTCAAGTGGTGTGCCTGATGGCACATCCTCAAGGTAGGCGTTTACTTCAACAAGCGTATCGCCTGGAAGGCGCACTGCGGCACCAACCACCTCACCGTTGGCCAGTACGGCAATTTCATCAATATCGCTGTTTTCGTCAGTTTCAATAAATATGGGGAGGTAAGTTGCCTGCTCTTCATATTCATAATACTCAGGGAACAGGGTTTCCATCTCTTCGGCGGCTTCCTGGGGCTGGTTCCACTGTAAACTTGCCATAGCATCGCTTTCAAGGATAAGCATATCGCCGTAATGGATGGGCGTTACCTGACCCTTGATCTTCCAGGTGTAGGGTTCGGTGGTGCTTTTAAACATGGCCCAGTATTGTGCCTTTATCACGGTAAGTACGTCCAATACATCTTCAGGAATGGCATCTTCGGGCAGTTGTGCATCCTCAACAAAATAGCCCACCCAGTTTTCGGTATTGGGATAAATGGTGAGTGATATTGATGGATCCAGTTTAGCGCCATGCAGGGCAATGTCGGGCATGGGGCTGTCGGTAAGATCGAGTTCAAGCCTGTAGCCTTTTGTGCTGCGTACATTGTCTAAGTCACCAGTCCAATTTGGAAATTGATAATTCTTGTATAAACCAGCTTGATCCCACAATGTCATATCCAAATCCGGAAAATAATTCACCCTTTCAAGTACTGGTATTGTTGGTGTATAATCGTTACCTACCCTTTCGAGCCTTGGGAAGGAAATCCAGTTCCAGCCATCTTGTAAGCCTATCTTGTCGGTATGGGCTTTAATAACGCTAATATTTGAGAAATCGCCGTTTGGCCAGTAGATTTTGTTGGTGGAAGAGTTTGTAATTGGATGAATTTCGTCATTCTTTTGGCCAACAATATAGTTTCTGTTTAAAATGTTACCGGTGTTTATATTATTAAGATCCGAATCATCTAAGCAGTCTTTAACACCAATAGATAATTCGGGTAATTCGTACGGATTAGTTTGATTATCAACCAAAGTATTGTA
>Ga0075111_1000953_pt1 | contig 13489 bp, 11 predicted proteins | sample AntAceMetag02UKK_FD_69787 | JGI IMG/M metagenome (GOLD analysis project Ga0075111, IMG submission 69787) | Saline lake microbial communities from Ace Lake, Antarctica - Antarctic Ace Lake Metagenome 02UKK | ecosystem: Environmental > Aquatic > Non-marine Saline and Alkaline > Saline | place... | reverse complement strand
AGAATCAATGCTGTTAATGCGATTACTGTTCGAACAAACTTTAATTTTTTCATGATGAATTGTTTTGTTTATTTTTCGGTTTCAAAATTAAAATAAATTTGTTTGGTCTTGGCAAATATGCTGTGCAATTAAACATTTGAAGAAAAACTCCATTTTGAGTGAAATGTAAAAAGCCCCTATAATTCTTTATATTCTAATTTTCGGTCAAATGCTATGTCATTAGCCATTGTCATAATATTATATTATTCTGATTCGTAATGTCCATTTATTATGTTGGGTAACGCTCGGCGGCGATGGCCTGTGCCGCAATTACCCCCAACCGTTTAGCACTTTTTCTGTTCGTAAAAATACACATTTTATCATTAAACTAGTGCACCCACCGCGGCATGGGCCATGAGCCGCTGTTAAGGTTTCGTGGCCTTTTTCCGTCTGCCCCGGCGTGGGGCAAGGTTTGCTTTGGTAGCTGGCCTCGTGCGCAAGGTTGGCCGTGCGTTGGATTTGGCCTGTGGCATTTGTTGGGGCTTTTGGGTCGGGCAGTGTGTTGGCATTGGCCTTTGGCCGTGCGGCAGGCCATTTTTCGTGCGGCAGGCCGTGTTTCGGTTTTGGCCTCGGGCAGTGTTTCGGACAGGGTTCGCCAGTGCGTTGGCTTTGGCCTGTGGCCGCAGCTAGTGCCTGAACAAACCTGTGCGTTGGCGAAAAACAAAGCACCCAACTTTCGAAGCCTTCACGAAACCAAAGAACTTGTGTTATTTATTAGAGGCGGCCATGAACTTTTAACGTTCAGAATATGGGGCGTTTGGCATTTCAAAGCACATATCTTTCAATTTACTACTATGTTTATTTGCTGCTAACATCTTCATATTTAGCATTATCCGCCAAATGCCCTATATTTATTGTTAGCACCTTTTATTTTTACCAATCGTCATTTTCAATTTCTTTCGATGTATTACCTTCTTTAATGGTTTTTTCAATTGCATCCATTGTCGCTATTGCTGCTTTATGAGATTTATAAAATGCTTTTCCCATTACTGTTTTAGCATAGCCTTTTGGATTAATTGGAAATTCTTGCTCAACTTTCATAGTTGAATATGAAGGTGGTGTGTTTCCGCCTACTATTTTCTTCTCATATTCAGTTAATGTTAAAATTATTCTGGCTTTACCTTCTTTTACATCAACTCTTACAATATGCCAACAATCGACATACGTTGTAATTAATGAAACTCCGACATGAACATCATTATACAATCCTTTTCCAACCACACGTCCCAATTCTTTGTCTTGTGTCTGTATAACTGATTTACCACTTCCATAATTATAAACAAAGTAGTTAAGCACTCTATTATAAATCTCATCATTTGTTAAGTCAGGTGCTTCAATAACACGAGAATAAGTTACATTTCCATTATCATCAAGACTCCATTGTCCGTCAATTTCTTTCAACATGCTTTTTGTTTTTGCATTCTGTCCAAAACTGAATGTTGCAATTAGAATTAGAATTGCTAAACCTGTAATTTTCTTCATTTTCTATTATTTTTAAATGTTAATTAATGTGCGATATTGCCTTTCTATAATTGGTGCTAACGGTTAGTATAAGAATAGTAGCCGATTGCGTGGCACTTTCCTGTCAAATTACACAAAAGTTGAAGCGGGCTACAACCCTTGAATTTACTGCTATTGCGGCTATTATTTTTATACATTGTTGTGTTTTCGTACTTTATTCACGCACTGTTTTAGAGATGGCGAGACATACTCTTTTGCAATTTTTGGCATAGCGTTGGCTAGTGCGAATTGCAAATGTGTATGGCTTTTAGCGTTGGCATTTTTCATACTTATTGTTCTTTATTTTTCTTCAAAGAGTTCAATAATTCATTAAGTATGTTTATCCCTAAACTTAAGAATGTCTCTGCTTCTCCATTGTCTATTTGGCTTATATGTGCTGCTTTGTTTCTAAAGTCATCTGTTAATGCTTTCAGGCTATTAATAAATACAGAATTTAATAATCGCTCTCCAGAAACTGAGGTAATATGTTTACGAAATTCTTGCAGTAAATTGGAAGATTTAATTGTTTTTCCATTTTCGTCTGCAACATAGCCCAGTATGAAAACCATTGTTCCTAAAGTAAATTTATCTGTTTTTTTACTTAATAATTTAGCAAAAACCTTTGTTTTATTATTTCCAAATTCGATTTCTAAAACATTAGAATCTTTTTCTAAGATTCCTTCTAAACTTGGATAAAAAGAAACGAATACTTTATGCAACAATTCATTTTCTATTGCTCTAGAGAATTGTAAAATAAACGGCGAGAAATCAAGCACATTATTAGACTCAAATTTGTCTTTTAAGAAAAAAGAAGATGCCAAAAACATTTTAGAATTGTCAATTAATAAATCGTAGTTCTCTATGCTATTTTCAACATTTGAATAATAAACTTGTAGATTACTTGATTTAGAATTCTCATCTAAAATTTTATAAATAGTTTCTATTCTATCGTCTCTTTCGATTGATGATTCTTTTATTTCATTGAACTGAACAGAAAGCTTAGAGAAATAGGTTTCTACGGTATTTCTCAACTGGAAAACAACAGTTGTTAATTCCTTTATTTCATTAAGAGTATTATCTTTTGATTTTATTTCAAATACATCTTCTATAATTTTTGCAATATCTTTGGCTGATATTCCGCCTTTTGCATCATCTTTAGTTATTATCAAAGAACCATTATCGCCTCCACCATCTTCAAATGGAAGTATATTTTTGGATTTGTACCAATCTAGTTTTTCATTCCATTTTTGAGCATAATCTGAATCATTTAACATTCCTAAATGCTCCCAATAATAATCGATACCACTATCATCATCGACAATGTAAAAATCAGGTCTTTTTATTTGACCGTCAATTTCTAACTTATGTTCATATTCTGGTTCTAAATCATTTTTCAGAAGTAATTCATAAATTATTACTTCTGATTTTGAACGCAAAAATTTTCCATCAGATGCACAATGGATAAGATTTTTTTCAAATAAAATTTCTTTGTATTTGGTAATATTCGGTTTGTAAAATAGGTTGGTTATGCGTTGTAAATTCGCTGAATGAGAATCATTGGTATAGTTGAAGAGCATTTGCGAATTACCTTGGTAAAGTAGTATAACTTTATCTTCTTGCCTTGTCATTGCAGTATAAAGAAGTTCACGAGACAATAAAACGCAAGGTTCTGGAATTGCCAATATTACAGTTTTAAACTGGCTACCTTGTGCTTTGTGAATTGTTAAAGCATAAGCCAATTCTAAAAAGTTCCCATTTTCTTCATCAAAATCTCTGGAAGTAAATTGATATTTATATCCAATTTGAGAAGAAAATTCTACTTCTAATTGATAAGGCTGTTTTCCTTTCCATTTAGTATTCTTCCAGTTTGTTCGCCCAACTGCAACTCCTATTTCTCCATTTGCTAAATAATTAATTCCATCGTTTGGATATGTTCCTTTGTCTCTTTTACCATTTTGTAGGTTAATTACCTTGTCGCCATAAATGATATTTTCTATTCCTAGTGGTTTGGGTGTCTTTTTTCCATTATAAGCCCAATGCAAAGCATCTTTTTTAAATTTTTGATGAAGTCCTCTGTTTAATTGATTTGTTCCAAAAACTTTAGATTTTATTGGGCTAAGCAATTGCCAATTTTCAACACTCTTTACTGATTCTCTCCAATTAAAAAAACCTGCGCCATTTGCTCCAATAGATTTATTAAAAGATGCTTCGTCTGTAATTCCTAATTCATTTTCCAATACATCAAAAAGCAAATTTTCAAAATCTGACTCATTATTCCAATTAAATATTTTTATGTTTTCACTTTTACCGCTAATTACTTTTTCAAAAATGCTATCAGCATTATTTTCTTTTATATTCCCACCGAATAGATTAGCGAAATCAGTATCAAATCTTTTTTCTTTATCCACTTGTACCTGTCGAGCAGATGTGGTTAGTTCAATATAAGATTCTCCAATTTTTGGAAATTGATTTTCAATGCCTTCTGGTTTAATATAATTAATGATGTCAAAAAATGGTCTTCCAGCACCAATTGGTGGAAGTTGTCTATAATCTCCAACAAGAATAAGCCTTTCAACCCTTTTTAAATGTTGTAAAGTTGCAGCCAACATTTCTTCGGTCAACATAGAACACTCATCAATAATGACTGTTTTATATCCCATTTCTTTATCAGCATCATTTAAATGAAAAGTTTGTGTCGAACCTCTAAACCTTCTAGATTTAAATAAAAAACTTGCTATCGTTTTTGCTGTAACTCCGTGTTTTTTTGCTTTTTCCTCCATTCTAACACGAGCTTTTCCTGTAGGTGCTAAAAAGAGAATATTTCCTCGTTTAATTTCTGGAATAGATGCCAATGCTGACAATAAAGTCGTTTTACCTGAACCAGCTTGACCAATTAAAATAGAAAAACGAGAATTAGCCATTACTTCTAAGGCTTTAATTTTTTCTTCTTTAGCTTTTCTATCAGCTTCTGTGTCTTTAAATGAAATTTCATTTAAATATTGTTCCCAATTTTCTTGAAAATTATGTTTTTTAGCCTTTAATCTTTTTGTGATTACGGTGTTAATTAATTCTGCCGTTTCATTAAATCTTGATAATTGGTATGCTTTTTTATTATCTGCTGTGTAGTGAGTTATTATACTTTTATCAAAAATTGAAGATGCCAGATTAAAGTAATCAGCATTAATATTACATTCTGGTTCAATCGGTAAATTGGAAATGTTTTTGATTATCTCATCTTCTGGAAATAGTGTATGACCATTATTTGTTTGCTTTTCTAATTGCATTATGGTCAATGCTTTTATTCTTTCCTTGCTTAATTTAGAAAACTGTTTTGTTTGGCTTGGTTCAAGCTTTTTATTTCTATTTAGCATTAAGCCAGTATCTATTACTGAATAATTTATTGGCTCTGTTGAATGTATAGAGATTTCATATAGCAAGTATGGATTTTCAATTATCTCCGTGTCAGTTTTATGTTGATATTTTTTTTCTCTCTGTTCAATGTCAAATATTATGCTTGCTTGAGATTCACTAAGATTAAATCTACTTATCAATTGCAAAAGAGATAAGCGATTTATTTGTTGTTCTTTATAGTAATTCCATATTTCTACATTTTCTACAGAAACACTATCTTTTAAATTGTCTGGTAACAGATTTAAATTAGACAAAACTTTATCTAAATATTTCCAAGGACAATCCCCTTTTTTAATATTGTTGAAAATATGCTGTGCTAAAAAATGACCCCTTTCTATACCTAAACTTGTCAAGGCAACTCCAAAACCAGGATAATCGCCTCTCAGTTTTTTGACAATAGTTAATTTTTTACTTAACCATTCTAAAATGTTATCCCAATTACTGCCAATTTCTAACTCTTTTGCTAGCTCTATTTTTTTGACAGATTCTCGAAGTATATAAATTGCAAAATCGTGTGATACGTGTTCTGTTGCATATGAAAATTCAGACCTGAATTCATTAGGAATTATTACAGCAATACTCTTTGGGTCAAAATTGGGATGCTCCTTTTGGTACTCTATTGCTTGCTGATATGGGAATAAAAAACCTTCTTTACAATTTGGTCTAATACTGTGATTAACCATATGTTCCCAAGGCATAGAGATAAAACCTGTATCGTCTGATGTGTTAAAAGCCTTTTGCTCAATTATAGAAGTTATTTCGCCTAGACCAACTAGAACTCTATTGTTTTCTTCTACAAAAGGTACTTCTTTTGCGTAGAAAAAACTTAAAGATTCAATAGGATTGATATGTTCAAAAAAACAATTAAATACAGACTTTTGATTTATGTAATCTTGTACCCAATTCGTAGTAAATCTTAATGATTCATTATTCGTCTTTTTATAAGGTTCTCGATTTGAATCATAATCTAAGTCGTATTGTTCGGCAAATTCCTCAGCGTTTTCAGGCATTCCCCATCTAAATGGGATGGCAGTTGCACTATATTTTGGAAAAATTACTGGTGTAGGTTGAAGATGTTTGTAGTAGTCATTATAACTTGTTGCATATGGATGTTTAAGGTTTTTGGTAAAATCAAAATCCGCCATAAACATTGCACTTTCAGAAATACAAGGTGGCAATTTATTTTCATCTTTAATGTCACAAATTCTTTTTCCAGCTAATTCCTTTTCTAAATCATCATTTCTGTTTTCCGCACAATTTTTTAGAGCTAAACAAGCATCATTATTTTTTGCGTTTTTACAAATTGTTCCATTCCAAGCATTATCGTGCCAAGGAACTCTAATGGATAAATGCTTTTTTGTGTATTTTGGATTGTATTTTATTTTCATTCTTCTTTATTTTCTGAATTTAGCATTGGCAAAAAATTGCTCTTTTGGTTTTTTTAGTTTTGGCTTGTGTGTAGGCAAAAAACCAAATGTGCAATTTGTGCGGCTGGCTCGTTTTTGTATGAAACACAACGTTCCCGCGGTATGGCCAGTTGGCGTTTTATCCACAGTATGTTTTTTAATTTCTATTTCGTTCAAATTTACAATTCATTTTTTTAATACGACTGCACTGCCAATTGGCTATGACCGCGTGTTATAGGCTGGTTTCTAATTACTTCATAAGTCCCTTGTGGAACAAATTCTTTCCATTTCTGTCCAGTTAAAATCTTACTTCTGATAATTGTTCCAGTTACTGGTTTTAATGCATTCTTGTCAATGATATTAACCTGGAAGCCTTCGTCAATAAACATTCTTATCTTTTTCTTTTCCCACTCCGAAAAAATATTTACATGTTGTGTCACATTTTGGGGAACTGGAAGATAACATGACCACTTATTAATATCAAATAAATGAAATGGTATAAACATTACTTTTTTTAACTGTACATTTTCATATTCAAGAGATCTTTTAATCATTTCCATTCTTTGAAAATAATTAAAAGGATTTGAATCTGACTTATGTCTATGTTCAGATGTAACTTCGTAAATCAACTCTGATGGTTCTGGATTTGTTATACCAATAATTAATTGCTCAGATAATTCCAAAGCTTTTAGAACATACTGTAGGTGTCCAATGTGAAAAGGTTGGAATCTACCATGCACCATTCCAATTTTACATGTTCTATTCATAAAATAATTTTATTATCACTTTTATTCCAAAGAAAATCAAAAAGGTTATTTAAGCTTTCGACAAAAGGCCTTTTAAAATCTAATTCCCCTTCGTTTTTATCAAAGATCAATTGTGGTGCCTCGTAGCCATTATGAGATGGGTCATATTCGGCTATATATGCAATCTCTTTATTAACAATTTGAATTCTCATGGGTGGTTTTGTGTCATACAACCGCAACTCAATATTGCAATTACATTCTTTTGCTCTGTCCTTTAAAAGTTTAATGTTCTCATTTATAATTTTGATTGCTTTTTCTCGCTTACCTGTCTTATAAAGCCAGGTGCCAATTTTTTCCCCATCTGGATCTAAAAGCATAATTCTAATCTTTCTTTCATTTGCAAAGACTTTGTCCATGATAGTTTTATCTTTTAACATATCCTTTATAAACTTTCCGCCACCAATACCTAAAAAATCAAATGAACTATGAAAATCTTTTCTGAGAGCTGATAGTGTTGAAGTACCATGCTTAAGTTTTGGTTCAATTGATCTTAGACCAACAATTTGACAACCTTCAACAATTTTCACTAATTTATTCATCCAATTGTATTTTGGCAATGTACTATAGTACCAACTAACCAAAACAGAAATCACTATACCAATAATAGTTAATATGAAACTTATCCATTCAGTAACATCAAGTTCCAATAGGTGAAATAAGTAAGGTGAAATAATTAAAGCAAATCCAAAAAAGAAGAATATGATTAGAATTTGATTGTTAATTTTCATAGGTTCAATTTTATAATGTTATGTTTCGGTTATCTTTTTCAAACTTGCCTATAACGTTTGGCGGCTATGGCCTGTGCCGCAATTACCTCCAACCGTTCAGCATTATTTCTGTTCGTAAAAATACACATTTTATCATTAAACCGGTGCACCCACCGCGGCATGGGCCATGAGCCGCTGTTAAGGTTTCGTGGCCCTTATCCGTCTGCCCTCCCGATAGCTATCGGGATTGGGCAAGGTTTGCTTTGGTAGCTGGCCTCGTGCGCAAGGTTGGCTGTGCGCGGGGTTTGGCCTGTGGAATTAGCGATGGCTTAGGGTGGCTGTGTTTCGGCATTGGCCTTTGGCCGTGCGGCAGGCCATTTTTCGTGCGGCAGGCCGTGTTTCGGTTTTGGCCTTGGGCCGTGTTTCGGTCAGGGTTCGCCAGTGCGTTGGCATTGGCCTGTGGCCGCAGCTAGTGCCCGGACAAACCTGCGTTGGCGAAAAACAAAGCACCCAACTTTCGAAGCCTTTACGAAACCAAAGAACTTGTTTCATTAATTTGAGGCGGCCATGAACTTTTAACGGTCGAGGCTATGAAGCGTGGCGGGGTTAGGAGTACAAATCTTTCAAATTGTGATAAAGATAATTCGAAGCGCAAATCTTCCATTTACTACTGTGCCCGCCATGCTTTATCAGCCTTTGTTAGCAACTGGGCGTTCATGTCTTTCTTGCAGTAGGGCAGGCAAGCTCTTTGCCAGGTTTTGGCTTGCGCGAGGGCTTTTCCGAGCGACCTGGTAATGTGCTTGGGTGCGAAGTGTTGGCTCTTCAACCAGGTAGATACATGCACAAGTATTGGTAAGTATCATTGTTCAATATATTACTATTAGAGCTTTTTAGAATGAAAACCTTACTCCTAATAAAATTTGGGACGGGCGAAGCACCTGGACATATTCAGTAACTATGAATTGGCTGTATTGCTGATCAATAAAAGTTTTACTGTTCAGAACATTATTCCAGCGGACTTCAAGATCAATTTTGGATTCGCTAAATGAATATCTGTACAGTAGATCAACAAAATTGTACCTGGTGCCATTATAAGCGTAATATTCAAAATTCAAATTAACCAAATGAGTGGCAGCAAAGGCATTAAAGTTAAAATAATGCTTATTTATATTTACAGTATTGCGAAGCTCATTATTGATTTTTGAATTTACCACATTTGTATAGAATTTATAGGAAAGGTTAACCCACGAAGCAGCATTCAGGTAAATCTCCGGGCCAAGCGAATACGACATGGTTCTTGTATCAAACAAGTCATCATTCACAAATGTTTGTCCTATTGAATTCAAGAAAAAAGCATTAAAACTTAGAGACGATTTAAGTGCAGAAATGTATTTACTTGACCTAAATTCAATGCTGTGAGATAAAGTAGAATTAGGAAACTCAACAGCGGTGACTATAAACGAGCCATCATCCTGCAACTGATTACTATATAATAGGTTTGACTCGCGAATCATATATAAATAGGACAGCTTATTAAAAAATGTTGTGATGGTATTCCTGTATGAAATTGAAATTTTACCCAAATGACGATTCAACTCCTGGATTAATGCATCTGTTTTAATTAGCTTTCGATAGTTCTTAAGCATGTAGTTATAGTAAAAATCATCAGGATCATTCATTCTTTGATAAAACCTCCATGATGCATGAAATTCCCACCAACTACTAAAAGAGTAATTCATACTATATACAGGTGAATGCAGCAGCTTAATTTTGCTATTTGAAAGGGCTAACTCATTATCCTGATAGCTCAACTGCTGCTGGTTAACCGGCCAGGAAAGCAATATTCGCAGATTTTTGTTTTGATATTGAACAGAGGGATTCAGATAAATTTGATACTGGCTTGCTTTGAGTTTATTTTCTGAAATTAAAGTATCGCTTAAAGAATCCGGCTGTTCGATAAATAATTTTGTATTTAAATTCTGCACACGATAGGCGAAACCTAACCTTAAGGAAAGTACCCATCGCTTAAGCTTAAAATTGGTGCCGGCATAATGATCCAGATAGGTTCTTTCTATCGTAGCATCCTGAAGATTCTCTGCTTGTCCGGTGATGCTGTATTGTTGGTTTAAAAGCTGGTTAGGAAATACAGATAATTTTTGTACCCCATCCTGATATTTTATTAAAGACTGAAACTCGATTAGTGATGTGCCGATTCGTAAAATGGTATTTAACCTGTTTGAAAGCTCTTTATAAGGTGTATTAAAGTGCTGCAGTATTGAATCATTCGCATTAATAATCAAATCCTGATAATCAGCTTCGTTAAACCTGAATTCGGTTTGATTATTCAGAAAATTGCGTTTGGTATTGCGTTTTAAATGGAAAGTGCCCTGCCAATAACGTCTTGAATGCTTTCGGTAATAGTTCTCAATTATGCGCAAAGAATCATCAGGTAACAAATATAAGCTATTAATTTCGCTTTCATTGTTGCGTAAGTCATCCACAAAAAAGATGTCGGCCCTTAACTGCAAATCTTTTTTAAGCGGGACTAACATGTTGAAATTGGCCAGATGTATCTGGTTATCGAGATATCTTTTTTGATCTATGGCTCCGTACTGTGTGTATGATCCCACATCAAAAAGCTGAATTTTTTCATCTGGTGCATAAGGAAATTGCATTTGACCGTTAGACGTTAATTGATCAATTTGTTGCGACACATCATTGCCTGTGTTGTTTGTCTGGTAAGAAGCCAACAATTGAAACCGGGTACTCAGAAGCATTGGCGTAAGGTTTACATCCCACAGCCAGGGTGAAAAACCAGTGGCAACCTTTCCGCTGCCCGTGGCAGCCGCTTTCTTTTTTAATTTAAGATTGATGGCTGCCTGCGGAGAATAAACCCTGTCTTCGAGGATGCGGATGGGCTGATGATTTTCAAAAATTTCTACTACGGAAACCGCCTCATCAGGTAGGTTCTCACTAATTTTACTGTATCGCCCATCGGTAAGGTCTAATCCTTCTACGTAAAATGTATTGATTGGAAGACCCTGGTATAATATCTTACCATTGTCTTCAATCTCAATGCCCGGTAGCTTACGCAACACATCAGCAATGGTTTTGTCCTCTTTCCCCTTAAATATGTCAACGAGGTAGCTTAACGTGTCACCGTGCAACTCAATAGGCTTTGCTTTTACGGTAAAGGTTTCTAATAACTTAACATCCTGCCTGAGCACAAAATCAACCTGCTGGGTTTTATTGGGGATGGTATATTTTTCGGTTTCAAAATTCAGAGCACTGGACTGAATATCAAGGCTGTCGGCATCAAGCGTGACTAGGATTTTATATTTGCCTTCTCCATCAGTAAAACCAAATGCTTTAGGGCTTGTGCTTTCCCTGGTGAATACTGTGATATTAATAAATTCGATGGGCTTCCCTAAAGTGTCGGTAACTTTTCCGGAAAGCTCAATTTGAGAAAATGCTGAAGCTGCATAAAAACAGGATAAAATTATGATTAGCAGCCCTGAATAGCATTTCATATCTTATAGGCTAAAACTCAATGGGGTTATTCTTTTTCGATGCATTCCTGGCAGCCCGCTGCTGGCCTTCAACACCTACCCCGGCTTCTTGTGCACGGTTTACGATGTCGTGTTTTAAATTTTCCCGGGCTTTCAGGAAATCAGTGCGGCTTGTCTCCACCCAATCCCTGTCGATCAATTCAATTGGAACGCCTTCATCATACCGTTCCAGCTTTTCCATATCAAATACATAATGTTTTTTATCATCATAAAGCCTGATAATCAAACCCGGCAAGCCCCTGAACTTGTATGGGCCATCACTTATGGGAATTTCGGTGGTGTACCATGCCACCCAACGCCTGCCGCCATAATCCGTGAAAGCGCAATTTGCCTTAAAATCCCCTATTGTGGTAGTTGAATCCGTTAGTTGCCATTCGAATACACCAAACGGCTCGCTATATTGAAAGTAGGTAGGAATAACTTTTTCCATATACGTTATTTGTTCCTTGGGATAATTTTTATAAATTCTATAACTAAAGCGACTTACATAATTATTTAATTCTTCTCCTTTCAATAAATCCGTAAGCCGTCCTTCTGATTCCGCTTTTCGACCAATCAAAAGAACTTTATACATATTTTCGCTCATAAAAAGGCTTAAGGATTTTCCAACAAATAGCAACATTTCTTCATTTCTGACTTTGTCGAGATGGTTTGTATCCTGCTTCCAGGTAATTGTGTAGCTTACAGAAATATTCGCAGTATCCAGGATTTCTGATGGAAGTGCGAAAAACTGGGCAGAAATTTTTACGGGAAACAATTGAAATACAAAAATTGTGAAAAGGATTGCTATCGATTTTTGCTTACTCATGTCTGTTCTTTTTCAATTAAAAACATTTTACATCTTAAAATATTGTTTATCCTTAATCGTGTGAAATCAAAAAAAATCACTTCTGCAATATATGCTATTGCAGAAGTGAAATAAAATACACTACTCATCAGGACTACCACAAAAGTGGTTATGCCAAAATAAAAAATCATTCCAATCGCATGTAAGTGCCGGATGACCGCAATAAGATGCCCAATAGCACGGATCTTCATCCGCTGCCTGAGCAGTTTTTGGGGTAAATGTCATTGCAGACATTACAAACAATAATGCGAGGGTTGCAAATACTTTTTTCATGATTTAAATATTTTAAATATGTGGGCTGCATTTATAGTGGCATCACCCTTAACACTTACTATAATTTCGATACCTAAAAAATAGTATTCTCAAAAGTACAATTAAAATACCTGAGTTTAAACAAGTGGTCAATTTATCTAATAAGCGATTCAAAATCATAAACGAGTGGTATCATTTTATAAATGAGCGGTACACTATCTTTCAATAATTTCTTTCAAAATGTACCATTTCCTTCTGGAAACATTCATTTCAACCCCTGTGGTGGTTCTGAGACACCTCTTTTTACCAGATACATAGCTGTCAAAATACTTCAAATTAACTAAGATGTTCCTGTTAATCCTACAGAATCCATATTCATTCAATTTTTCTTCAATCTGTTTGAGAAGTATAGAACAGGTTACGGGTTTATTTTTATTATTTGTATGCAGAGTTGATATGTAACCGTCACATTCAACATACACAATATCTTCAATCGCGATGTGGTGTACTTTCCCTTTTTCTTTCAGGATTATTGTTTTATCACGTTGATTGTTAAAGTCCATTAGTTTTAGTTTTTCATGTGCGCTGGCCCAAATTCAGGCTCTTTTGGTTTTTCACCATCGGCTTGTGCGTAAGAAAAAACCAAATGTGCCTGAATGTGAGGTGGCCTTCGCCTTGTTGCTAACGGTCCGCGGCTATGGCCTGTGCCGCAAAACCCCCCAACCGTTTAGCACTTTTTCTGTTCGTAAAAATACACATTTTCCCTTTTGGCCGGTGCACCCATCGCGGCATGGGCCATGAGCCGCTGTTAAAGTTTCGTGGCCTTTTATCTTTCTGCCCCAGCGTTGGCCAAGGTTTGCTTTGGTAACTGGCCTCGTGCGCAAGGTTGGCCGTGCGTTGGATTTGGCCTGTGGCATTTGTTGGGGCTTTTGGGTTGGGTAGTGTGTTGGCA
>Ga0075111_1000946_pt1 | contig 13537 bp, 13 predicted proteins | sample AntAceMetag02UKK_FD_69787 | JGI IMG/M metagenome (GOLD analysis project Ga0075111, IMG submission 69787) | Saline lake microbial communities from Ace Lake, Antarctica - Antarctic Ace Lake Metagenome 02UKK | ecosystem: Environmental > Aquatic > Non-marine Saline and Alkaline > Saline | place... | reverse complement strand
TTCGCCGATTTTAAAGTTCTCCAGGGACCGCTGGGTCTGGGCACCCCACAGGCAATCTTTGGGAACAAGGATCTCTCCCATGGTATCTGTTTCAATTCGTGTCTCCATCAAAAGCTCCTTGTGCCCTGAAAATCCATCAAATTTTTTCCCTTACCTTTTCTCCCCTACCTTTTCTTTCTTGCCAGGTAAGACCTCTACAACATCATATCTTATCTTCTCAGTATAATAGAATAATTGCCAGTCGGTCAAAAAGCAAGCCTTGAAAATCACTTTACATAAATCCATGATATTTGTTATGAATGGGCACCATTGAATTTAAGCGGTTTCATCTGATTTAAAAAAGGAGGTTTCCAATGGGGACCCACAACCTTATCTTTCTATAATTTCTCGAATGGTTTGACGAAAGCGGCCAGGAGCTGGTTCACCGGCTCCCGGAACAGGGGTCCGCCGACATAAAATTTGGTGCTCAGTTAACAGTGAGGGAAAGCCAGGCAGCTGTTTTCTTCTATAACGGTAAGGCCGTGGGGGCCTTTGGTCCGGGCCGACACACCCTGAAAACAGCCAATATCCCTATTTTGACCAAATTGGCCAGCTTTCCCTGGGGGTTTAAAAGCCCCTTGCGGGCAGAGGTCTATTTTACCAATCTTAAAACCTTTACCAATTTAAAATGGGGCACCCGGGATCCCGTGGCATTCAAGGACACGAAACTGGGGTTGGTCAGACTCCGGGCCTTCGGCATCTTTAACCTGAAAATCGTCCAGCCCGTGCTCTTTGTCAACCGTCTGGTGGGTACCCAGGGGGTGTATACCACTGAAGAAATCAGTGAATCTCAACCAGGTGGTGGTTTCCAGATTCAATGATTATATCGGTGAAAAGATCTCCACCATCTTTGATTTACCTGCCCAATACGATGAACTGGCAAAGGGTCTTTCCGAAAAGATACAAGAAGACTTTTCACGGTTTGGCCTGGGCCTGACCGGTCTTTATATCAACGCCATTACGCCTCCCCCGGAGGTCCAGCAGGCCATTGACGACAAAAGCCGCATGGAAGTCTTTGACGACATGAACAAGCTCATGCAAATGAAGACTGCCATGGCCATGGAAAAAATTGCCGAAGGGTCTGACTCCATTGCCGGAAATGGGGCCCAGGCCGGCATGGGAATGGGGCTTGGGGTAATGCTGCCGGGCATGTTTGCCCAGCAATTGTCAAGCCAGGAGGGAGATACCACCTCCCCACCCAGTACAACCCATTGTTGTGAATGCAAAAACACAATACCAATGGATGCCAATTTCTGCCCCCAATGCGGCCACCAGCAGGTAATCTTTGAAAAATGCCAAAGTTGCGGGAAAAACATTACGGTGGGGACCCAATTCTGCCCCCGGTGCGGCAAGGCAGTCCACGAAGAGATACAGGCCCGATTCTGTGCCAAATGCGGGACAAAAGACCTGGGGGATGCTCTTTTTTGCAATCAATGCGGAGAAAAGCATTAGTTTCACGGTTGAACATCAATGCCCTCAATGTGGGGCACCCATCATTCTTGGGGAAGAGACCCTTTTTTTTGTGTGCGATTTTTGTCGGGTGCGGTCCTGTATCGCCCAAAAGGGCTTTGCCCGGTATTATTTTTCTCCCTCCCCTGATATTCCCACAGACTATGACATCATCTACCTGCCCTATTGGCGATTCAAAGGGGTCCGGTATGCCTGCGGTTTTTCCGGGGTGACGCATCGATTTCTGGACATCTCTGCCCTGGCAATGGAAGGGGGCCCCAAAAAAATCCCTTTTTCCCTTGGGTTCAGGTCCCAGGCACTTTCCTTAAGACTGGTTTCAAACGAGACCCAAGGCAAATTCATCCAGCCTGTGGCATTTAAAACAACGCTCCAGACCCTGGACAGACCAGGTCGATCCCTCAAAAAAAACCGGTCCCCTGTTTTCCAGGAAGATATCGGCGAAACCACAAGCCTGATCTATTCCCCTTTTTATATTCATGAAAACCGCCTTTTTGACGGCATCCTAAACACCCCCATCCAGACAATTTCACCCGGAGATATCAATATAACCGAGCCGAACCTGTGCTGCCGGAAAAAGAAACAGTTTTTGTTTCAGGAATTTGCCCCGACTGCGGTTGGGACCTTGAAGGGCATTTTAATTCCCTTGTGCTGGTCTGTAAAAATTGCCATACCCTTTGGAGAACAAGGGGCAACAAACTTGGAAAAATTAAATACACAAGTGAGAAACCCAAACAACCCGATGATGTCATGATCCCCTTCTGGAAAATAAAGGCTGATCTTTCCCCCATTGCCATCAAAACATATGCAGACCTGGTTCGCATGGGAAACCTCCCCAAAGCCATCCAGCCGGAATGGGAAAATAAGTCCCTGTATTTTTGGGCACCTGCATTTAAATTACAGCCGAAAATTTTCCTGAGACTCAGCACCCAGTTTGTCATTTCCCAGCCGGATCCCTCCCTTGAAAAAAAAATCAGAAAAAATATCCATCTGCCCATCACCCTGCCCTCAGCGGAAGCAACCCAAAGCATAAAAATCACCCTGGCCTCCATGGTGCGCCCCTTAAAAGATCATTTACCCGTTCTTTCCATGGCAACGGTTGTGCCCAGGGAAATCGGTCTTGTTTTTCTCCCCTTTGAGCCCCGGCACCATGAGTATGTCAACCCGGATCTCAATATTGCCATCAACAAAAATATCCTGGCCCTGTCCGAAAATTTATAAAAAACCGGGATATCATCAGCTAACCGGACATCACTAAACGAAGATGCACTTTTTATCATTCAGGGCTGCTATGAATCTAACCACCAGGATCGACAGTAAAAAAGTAAAAAAAACTTCAAATTTGAGGAAAACACTAATGATCAAACCCAAGTTGGAGATGAATGGATGAAAGATAATATAAAAAGCGTTTCATTAGGTTCCATGCGGATACCATTTTTTGTGTTGCCTCCCACCTGTATGGGGCTTGGGTTTGCATCGGCCGTTTATACAGGAAGCACCATCAATATTTTACATGTGGCGCTTGTTCTTGTGGGGGCAGTTTTAGCTCATATCAGCGTCAATGCCTTGAATGAATATGATGACTTTAAAACAGGTCTTGATTTTAAAACCTCTCAAACACCGTTTAGCGGCGGGAGGAAGGCTATACCTGAAACTCCGGAAAAAGCTCATCACGCTATTATCACCGGTATAGTCTCACTATCAGTGAAAGCTGTTGTTCGCTTTATCGATATACATCTTTTCGATGACCTACTTTTACAACCCAGACCGTCAGCTCTTTGTCCTGAATCGAATATACAATTCGATATTTACCTTGCCGTAATCGATATCGATCTTGGCCAGTGAGCTTCTCACACCCAACAGGGCGGGGATCACCTGATAAGTCTTTTATCCTTTTTAAAATGTTTCGCAGATCCTTTTTTGGAATCTTTTTCAGGTCCTTCCAAACTGACTCCCGAAAATAAACTTCATATTCGGCCATCTTTTTTCAGCCTCTTTATCATTTCATCATAGGAAATCAGGGCTTCGTCGGATCTTTGATCGAAGACTGCAAGATCCTCCGCATCTTCAGCGAGAGTTTCTCTGATGGCTGTATTAACAAGGTCGGAAATAGATCTGGAAGTCTCAACTGATTTTAATTTCAATGCCTTATGAATAACGGGATCAAAATAGATAGTTGCTCTTTTTGCGGTTGCTGCCATAATGTCACCTCCTATTATGTGACATTATAACGCTATAACGCTTTGACGTCAATAATCATTTTGTTGGAAGCGAACGGAAGAGCTCAGCCGACCGGGGGGAAATTGCCGAGTGCATTGTTAAAGCCAATTTTTTCTGCAAGGTCATCTTTATTTACAGTATAGATTTGGGTAATACTTACCACACTTTTTTTGAGAAGATTTGCTTCACCTTTCTGCAAGGTAACATTGCCAGGAGATAATCCTCGTTTCAGGTTGGAAGTAAGCGAACACACGACTATAGTATCGATTCTGCGGTTTTTCCGGGGTGACACATCTATTTCTGGACATCTCTGCCCTGGCAATGGAAAGGGGCCCCAAAAAAATCCCTTTTTCCCTTGGGTTCAGGTCCCAGGCACTTTCCTTAAGACTGGTTTCAAACGAGACCCAAGGCAAATTCATCCGGCCTGTGGCATTTAAAACAACGCTCCAGACCCTGGACAAACCAGGTCGATCCCTCAAAAAAAACCGGTCCCCTGTTTTCCAGGAAAATATCAGCGAAACCACAAGCCTGATCTTTCCCCCATTGCCATAAAAACATATGCAGACCTGGTTCGCATGGGAAACCTCCCCAAAGCCATCCAGCCGGAATGGGAAAATAAGTCCCTGTATTTTTGGGTACCTGCATTTAAATTACAGCCGAAAATTTTCCTGAGACTCAGCACCCAGTTTGTCATTTCCCAGCCGGATCCCTTCCTTGAAAAAAAATCCATCTGCCCATCACCCTGCCCTCAGCAGAAGCAACCCAAAGCATAAAAATCACCCCATTAAATTCCCCTGGAGTCCCAGGCCGTAGGCAACACTGGTAAAGGCATCGGCACTCCGGATTTTATCCTTTCCGATCCTGGTTTCAAATATTTCCCGGATCAAAGGAATATAGGAAGACCCGCCGGTTAAAAAAACCACATCAATATCGGAGCAGGACAGGTTGGCTTTGGCCAGGGTTGAATCGATACAGGCATTGAGGGACGCAACCTTATCACTTATAAAACCTTCAAATTCTTCCCGGGACAGCAATTCGTCAATACAGATATCATACTCTTTAAAAGAAATATGGGATTGTTTCTTCTCTGACAACTCACATTTTGTCCGCTCAATGGAGCGGAACAACAGGTATCCGTAATTGGCATGGATCAAATTTTCCAGGTTTTCCAATAATTTTTTGTCCCGGAATTTTGCTCTGACCTTGAGTTCTTTAATATTGTCCAATGTTCTGGGCAACCGAAGCTGTGGGATAAGATGCCATTGCATCAGCTTCCGGATAACAAGGGGGGACAACCCAAAAAGGTTATCGCTCCACATGGATTTCGCCTCTACATTTTTCCCATAATGGATGGCCACTTTTTCGCGCATAATCTCAGAATCAAATACATCACCGCCAATATAAACACCCCCCACCGAAAGGATATCCCGTTCCCTTGCCGCTGTATGGCCTTGATTGTTCCCCGCTTTATAAATGGTAAAATCCGAGCTGCCGGCCCCAAAATCCCCCACCAGAACGATCTGTTCTGTTCCGACTTCAAGGCTATTTTCATAGGCCAGGGCTGCTGCAATAGGTTCCAGTTGAAAGGAAATATTCTTAAATCCGGCGATCTGGGCTGCCCGGGTCAGACGGACTTGGGCAATTTCATCCCTTTCCCTGTCCTCTGAAAAAATAACCGGCCGCCCCAGAACCAAATCAGAGACCTCCTGTTTGATGATCTCCTGGCCCCGTTGTTTCATGACCTTAAGGAATATTGCGATCAATTCCTCAAGGGTATAGGATTTGCCGTAAATATTTGTTCGTTCAAAGGCAGTGTCGGGAAGAAAGGTTTTGATGGATTGCATATACCGGCCATCGGCTTCATTCTCAATGTAGGCCTTTACCCCTTCATATCCGACATATGAGCGTATCCGGCCATCCTCCTTTAAAAAATAAAGAATTGATTTTAAAGAATTGGATATCGGATTTTCCCTGTCCACATCCAACAGGGTTACCTTGCCGTCCATGTTCACGGATAATGCTGAGTTGGATGTTCCAAAATCAATACCAAAAATGGCAGACATGATAGATTTCCCCTGGTATATAAACGATAAAAACCCCGGGAAAGACTCTTGCCCGGGGTTTTTACGGCTATCTTTTTTTACAAAAGGTCTGCATAAAAATCATTGCCCTTATCATCCACAAGGATAAAGGCGGGGAATTTTTCAACCGTGATCATATAAACAGCTTCCATTCCCAGTTCTTCATATTCAAGCAGTTCGACCTTTTTGATAAAATCCTTGCCCAGACGGGCGGCAGGTCCCCCGGGAGATCCCAGGTAGAATCCGCCATGGGCCTTACAGGAATCGGTCACCTGCTGGGTGCGATTTCCCTTGGCCAGCATGATCATGGAACCGCCTTCCTTTTGAAAAACCGGCACATAGGGGTCCATGCGGCCTGCCGTGGTCGGACCGAATGCCCCGGAAGCTTCGCCCTCGGGTGTTTTGGCAGGTCCGGCATAATAGATGATATGGTTTTTAATATAGTCCGGCAGGCCACGGCCCGCCTCAAACCCTTCCATGAACTTGGCATGGGCGATATCCCTTGCCACAATGATTTTCCCGGTCAGGGAAAGTCTTGTGGAAACCGGATATTTTGATAATTCCGCCCGGATCGCGTCCATGGGCTTATTCAAGTCAATCTCAACAGCCGGAGTCATCTCAGGCTCTGTTTTTGGCAGGTATTTGCCAGGGTTTTCTTCTAATTGTTCCAGGAAGATCCCCTTCCGTGTAATCTTGCCCTTGATTTGGCGATCTGCAGAACAGGAGACCCCAATCCCGATGGGACAGGAAGCACCGTGTCTGGGCAGCCGGATCACCCGGATGGCCAGGGCAAAATGCTTGCCGCCAAATTGGGCGCCCAGGCCAAGGCCCTGGGAACGGAGCAACACCTTGTCCTCCAGGTCGATATCCCGAAAGGCGTGGCCGGTCTCACTCCCTTCAGTGGGAAGGGTATCCAGGTAACGGGCCGAGGCCAGTTTAACAGCTTTCAGATTCAGTTCCGCCGAAGTACCGCCGATGACAAAGGCGATATAGTAGGGCGGACAGGCAGCCGTGCCAAGGTCTTTCATCTTTTCCAGCATGAAGTTGATCAAAATTTCCTCGGAATTGAGGGTGGCCTTTGTCATCTGGAAAAGAGCGGTTTTATTGGCAGATCCGCCCCCCTTTGCCACGAACAAAAATTTATACTCATCCCCTTGAACCGCTGCAATATCAATCTGGGCTGGAAGGTTTGTTCGTGTGTTCATCTCCTTGTACATGGTCAGCGCCGCATTCTGGGAATACCGCAAATAATTTTTGGTATAAGCCTCAAAGACACCACGGGACAATTCTTCGTCATCATCGGACCAGGTCCAAACATGCTGGCCTTTTTTTCCCATGATAATGGCCGTACCCGTATCCTGACACATGGGGTATACTTTCTGGGCTGCAATCACTGCATTTTTTAACAATTCCAGGACAACATACCGATCATTGTCACTGGATTCAGGGTCCTCAATGATCTCCTTCAATTTTTCAAGGTGTTCTGATCTGTAAAGATGGGCCACATCCTTGAAGGCTTGTTCCGCCAATATATTCAGGGCTTGTGGCTCCACCATGAGCACCTCGTTTCCCTCAAACTCCCTGACCCTTACATGCTCTTTGCTAACCAACCGATATTGGGTTGTGTCGGGTCCCAGGGGAAACATTGCTTCATATTTAAAATCCGTCATTTTATATCCTTATAATGCTTTTATCTCACCTGGACCATTTTGCGTCTCAGGTAAGCAATCTGGGTCTGGTGGGGCAGATCTTTGGGGCAATAATCTTCGCACCCCAGAAGCGTCATGCAACCGAAAACCCCGTCATCATCCCCTATGATTTCATAGAATTCTTCATCGGTTCGTTTATCCCTAGGGTCCAGGGAATACCGGGCAAGTCTCATGAAGCCGACAGCAGAAAGGAAATCAGGGCGCATCCGTTTGGTGGCACAGGCAGAGACACAGCAGCCGCATTCCACACATCGCTCCAGTTCATATATCTGATCTGCCACCTCAGGGTCCATGCGCTCTTCCAATTTTTCATAATTGACTTCATCGGCATTGATGTCATGGATCCAGGACTCCACCCGCTCGCTCATGGCCCGCATAAATTTGCCCGTGTTCACGGACAGATCGCCTATGAGCTCAAATCCGGGCAGGGGCAGGAGTTTGATTTCACCGTCGGGGAATTTTGAGGTCAGGGTCCGGCAGGCCAAATCGGGTCTGCCATTGACCACCATGCCGCAGGAACCGCAGATACCGGCCCGACAGACAAAATCAAATTGCAGGGAGGGATCTTGATTCTCCCGGATATCATTCAATGCGATAAAAATGGTCATCCCCGGGGCTTCCGTGACTTCATAGGTCACCATGCGGGGCTTATCCCCCGGCTTTAGGGGATTGTACCGAAATATCTGAAACTTTAATATTCTTGCCTGATCACTCATTATTTGTACCCCCTGCCGATACGCTCATTTTTACCTTTAAATTTTTCCGGAATGGTTAATGGATTGAGAAGCTCCTGCATTTCATGGCGGTCTGCCGTTGGATTGGCCTTTTTGATCTCTTCAACCTGGGCCACCCGTTTTTCCGTGTCCGGATGGTGAACGGTATTGTCCACCCCATAACCACGGGATCCCGGGGGCATCTCCATGCGCATGACATCCAGGTCTTCATAGGCGACTTCGGGCAGGTCGGAAGAATCATCTGTCCAGGTGGTAAGGGTTCGCTTTAACCAGTCCCGGTCATTTCTTTCGGGATAATCCTCTCTGGCATGGGCCCCCCGGCTTTCGGTCCGAAGCAGGGCGCCGTAGGCGACACACTGGGCCAATTTGATCATCTTGGGCACCCGGATGGCTTCCACCAATTCCGGGTTGGAAGAGGAAATCCTGTTGCGAAGTGCTATGTTTTTTGCCCGCTGGTTCAGCACTTTGAGCTCTTCAACCGCCTTGGCCAGATCTTCACCATTTCTAAAAATGCCCACGTCATCCATCATAATTTTCTGCATTTCAGCCTTCAGCTCAAAGGGATTTTCTCCATAATCTCTGACCAGCAGATCCGTAATTTTCTTTTCTTCCTTCTTCATGAAATGCTCAATGGTGGCGGTGGATACCTTCAGGGGATTGGCAGCACAATGGTCCGCCACATATTCCCCCACGATCATTCCGGCCACAACGGTTTCCGCAACGGAGTTTCCCCCCAGGCGGTTAAACCCATGCATATCCCAGCAGGCCGATTCCCCTGCTGAAAACAAGCCCTTTAAAGTCGGGCTTTCACCGGTTGGCTTGGTCCTGACACCCCCCATGGAATAATGCTGGGTGGGTCGCACCGGAATATATTCCTTCACCGGATCAATTCCCAGAAAATATTCACAGATCTCTTTGACTTCCCTCAGGTTTTTTTCAATGTGTTTGCGGCCCAACAAGGTGATGTCCAGCCACAGGTGATCTCCGTAACGAGACGAGACCCCTTTTCCCTTTCTCATATGCTCGGTCATACGGCGGGAAACAACGTCCCTGGAGGCCAGCTCTTTTTTGTCCGGCTCATAGTCGGGCATGAACCGGTAGCCGTCCTTGTCCAGCAGCAGCCCGCCATCGCCCCGGCACCCTTCCGTCGTCAAAATCCCAACCGGAACAATGGCGGTGGGGTGAAACTGAACCGCTTCCATGTTCCCCAGGGTGGCAATGCCTGTTTCCAGAGCAATGGCAGTTCCAATCCCTTCTGAAATCACCGAATTGGTGGAAACAGAATACAACCGGCCGTATCCGCCGGTGGCAATGACGGTTGCCTTGGCCACATAGGCGATGAGCTCTCCTGTAATCAGATCTCTAACAATGGCACCATTGCAGACCCCGTCTTCATGGATCAGAGCAATGGCTTCTTTTCTTTCATGGACCGGGATTTCCATCTGAATCGCCTTGTTGTCCATGGCATAGAGCATGGTGTGCCCGGTTCCATCCGAGGTAAAACAGGTTCTCCATTTTTTGGTGCCGCCAAAATCCCTGGCAGTGATCAGTCCCTGGGCTTCATGCTTTTCCGTGATGGTGACTTTTTCACCATTGATGACAACATCCCTGTCCCCCCCTTGAACCCTGGACCAGGGTACTCCCCAGGTGGCAAGCTGACGAATGGCTTTGGGGGCCGTGTTAACAAACATCCTGGCAACATCCTGATCACATCCCCAGTCGCTTCCCTTTACCGTGTCTCCAAAATGGACATCTTCATCATCCCCATCCCCTTTAACGCAGGCCCCAAGGCTTGCCTGCATTCCCCCCTGGGCAGCGGCCGAATGGGACCGTTTGGCGGGAATCAAAGAGAGAATGATGGACTCATACCCCCTTTGCTTGGCAGCAATGGCAACTCTTAAGCCCGCCAGGCCGCCACCGATAATAAGTGAATCTGTATATATGACTTTCATAAAAAATTTCCTTATCTTAATGTGTTTATTCCGCGGGTTTCTCGCCGTCATGGGCCATATCGACCGGATGAGCCTCTTCTGCCACCGGATGTTCTTCAACTGCCGGGTGAGCCTCTTCGACTACTGGGTGAGTTTCTTCAACCGCCGGGTGGGCCTCTTCGACTACTGGGTGAGTTTCTTCAACCACCGGGCGGGCCTCTTCGACTACCGAGTGAGTTTCTTCAACCGCAGGATGCTCCTCTTCAACAGCCGGGGCAGCGACTTCTTCTGCCTGAAACGGTTCTCCGGCAACAGCATGGGTCCCATAGCGTTCACCCACTTGATCCCTATGGTTGATACCAATCACAATAAACACAAGCAAGGCCAGCACACCAATGGACAAAAAGAAAATGGTGAGTCTGTTTTTCAATACTTTCATTTTTTTCCGGGAAGCCCGGGCGTCTTTTCCTGCAAACCAGCCCCATTTCATGCACAACCGGTAGATACCGATGGTGCCGTGAAGCTCCACACAAATGAGCAAAATCAGATATAAAAACCACATATTGCTGGAAACCACCCGGTCTGCGGACAGATAGGGATCAATGCTGCCCGGATGGGTGAGCATGATATACAGATGGACCGAGCCCAGAAAAAACATGAGAAAACCGGTAACCACCTGAATATACCAAAGGTTGGTATCGGTGTGGTTCATCATAACCATCTGGTCCCTCATGATCCGGTGTTGTTTCCAGGAAATGGGAAATTTTCGAACCCCCAGCAGTGCATGGAGAATAAACAGAGTAAAAATCGTGAGCACGGCAAAAAATACCGCGATTGGATATCCGTGGCCCGTGTCTGAAAGAAAGGATAACTCCATGGTCTTTGCCACAAAATTAAAAGAGCCCTTCCCCAGGATCACACTGCCCACAAGGATCATGTGCACCCACATGAACAGTCCCAGGATCAGGCCACTAGCGCTCTGGGCCAGGTCCAGCCGTGCCGGTATTCTGCTCTTTTTTTTGTTTGATTCAATCGTATAGCTTTCCAACTTTAACCTCCTTAAGGTTATCTAAAATACATCTTTACAAATCCGGCCGATTTGCCCTAGGTTTTCGCAGACATGGATTCCATTTTCTTTGAATGCCGCAATTTTTGCCTCGCCCGTACCGCTGGACCCTGAAATAATAGCACCGGCATGCCCCATTCTTCTGCCGGGCGGTGCTGTCAGGCCTGCGATAAAGCCAACCACCGGTTTTGTCATATTCTCGTTAATGTAAGCTGCTGCCTCTTCCTCTGCACTGCCCCCGATTTCACCAACCATGACGATGGCGCTTGTTTCGTCATCGGCTTGAAACGCTGACAATACATCAATAAAATTGGTGCCGTTCACTGGGTCTCCGCCGATGCCAAGGCAGGTGGACTGGCCCATCCCAAGCTTTGTCAGCTGGTCAACCACCTCATAGGTAAGGGTGCCGGATCTGGAAACAACACCGATACTGCCTCGTTTGTGAATTTTGCCAGGCATGATCCCAATTTTGCACTCGTCGGGTGTGATAATACCCGGACAATTGGGGCCGATAAGCCGACAATTTTTAGTGGCCAGAAAATTTTTGACCTTAACCATGTCCAGGATGGGAATCCCTTCGGTGATGCAAACAATCAGTCGTATACCGGCATCAGCTGCTTCCATGATGGCATCAGCCCCAAAGGGCGGCGGCACCAGAATCAAGGAAGCGTCTGCGCCTGTTTCTTTTACGCCCTGGGCCACGGTGTTAAAAACCGGAACAGTGTCCAGCTGTTGTCCGCCCTTGCCCGGGGTCACCCCGGCAACGACCGTTGTACCGTATTCAATACATTGTCTGGCATGGAAACTGCCTTCATTGCCGGTAATTCCCTGGACCAGAAGTCGTGTGTCCTTATTTACAAATATACTCACAATTATCTCCTTTAATTAGCAACCGCAGCAGCTATTTTTTCGGCCGCATCGGAAAGGTCGGCGGCAGTGATCAGGTCCAGCCCTGCGTCGGCCAGTATTTTCTTGCCTTGTTCCACATTGGTTCCTTCCATTCGAACCACCACCGGGATATTGATGCCGGTTTTCCTGGCAGCATCCACCACCCCCTGGGCAAATATATCGCACCTTAAAATGCCGCCAAAAATATTGATGAGCACCGCTTTTACCTTGTCATCCGCCAGGATGATCCGAAGGGCATTTTCCACCTGCTCAGAACTGGCGCCGCCCCCCACATCCATGAAGTTGGCAGGGGTGGCCCCGGCATTTTTGATAATGTCCATGGTGGCCATAGCAAGACCCGCTCCATTGACAATATTGCCCACATTACCGTCCAGATTGATATAGTTCAAATTGAACTTGGAGGCTTCCACTTCCAAAGGATCTTCTTCATCAAGATCCCGAAATTCCAGCAGATCCTTGTGTCGATACAGGGCATTTGAATCAAAATCCACCTTGGCATCCAGGGCCAGGACTGCATTGTCTTGGGTAAGGATCAAAGGATTGATCTCCACCATGGAACTGTCATAGGCAACAAACAGTTTATAAAGATTGGATAAGAGGCCTGCGAAGGATTTCATGGCAGCTCCGGGCAGCCCCAGGCCGAAGGCAACTTCCCGGATCTGGTATCCCTGGATGCCCATGAGGGGATCCACATAAACTTTTATGATTCTTTCAGGGGTTTTTTTGGCCACCTGTTCAATATCCATGCCCCCATCCTGGCTGGCCATTATCACAACAGAAGCCGTTGCCCTGTCCACCAGAAGGCTTAAATAAAGTTCCCGTTCAATCTTCTGACCGGCTTCGATGAGCAGCTTTTGAACCAGCCGTCCTTCAGGGCCTGTCTGATGGGTGACAAGGGTCATGCCCAAAATCTCAGAGGCCAGGGTTTCGGTCTCTTCCAGGGAAGCGGCCAGTTTGACCCCCCCGCCTTTTCCACGGCCGCCAGCATGGATCTGGGCCTTGACCACCACAGGAAAAGAGCCCAGCTCTCCGGCTATTTTTTTTGCTTCTTCCACAGAAAAAGCCACTCGCCCCTCAGGTACCGGAACATTGTAGCGCCGAAACAAGTCCTTTGCCTGATATTCATGTATTTTCATCTATCATTCCTTAATATTATTAATTATAAATATGACAACAGCCGCTCAGCCGCAGCTGAAGGCGATATTTTTTCAGTTTCCACCTGGTTGGAAACCAGGGGAATCTGTTCATTTATCTTTTTATTGTGTTTAAACCGTTGTTTTAATCCCTCCTCCACCAGTGTCCACATCCACTCCAGAGATTGATGTTTCCGTCTTTGTTCAAACTCCTTGGTTTCCTTAAATTTGTCCCTGTGCTCCAGCAC
>Ga0075111_1000945_pt1 | contig 13539 bp, 10 predicted proteins | sample AntAceMetag02UKK_FD_69787 | JGI IMG/M metagenome (GOLD analysis project Ga0075111, IMG submission 69787) | Saline lake microbial communities from Ace Lake, Antarctica - Antarctic Ace Lake Metagenome 02UKK | ecosystem: Environmental > Aquatic > Non-marine Saline and Alkaline > Saline | place... | reverse complement strand
GTCAAATTTATTTTCTGAGCACGCGAACACGAATGCCACAAGGACCAGAACCATGGGCAAGCCCTTGAAAAGGAGATAAATATTTGCCAAAAATTGCTTCATAAATTATCCGTCAAATTTATTAATAAATCCGAAATAAAAAAGCCCCGATTCGTCCCGCCGGTATGGCAGGATGGATCGGGGTTTTTAAACAAATTTCCAGACTAAAGTTTGCTTAAACACATACCACAACATTTTTAATTGATGCGCTGATGATAAGCCGGATAAATGCTTTGTGGAGTTAATTCTTATTGGACTTCAAAGCACCAGATCACCCATTTTTTTTAAAAAAAAACAAAGCCCCCGAATAGGGGAGCTTTGTTCAATGAAAAAAACAATTTACTATTTGATTACAGTCACTTTTGAGGTAAAGAACGCTTTATCAGAAACTACATTAATGATATAGGTTCCATTTTCAAGATTTGAAATATCAAGGGTGCAAGAGTCTTTAATATCATGCATTTCTGCAACCAACTGACCGTTAATATTGTATATGAAAACATTCCCCGAGCTCGAAGGGTTTAAAATTTGTATCAGATTCCTTGCCGGGTTTGGATAAATATTTAAATATTTATTTTCACTCACATTCGGCATCCCTGTAACCAATTCCTCAGTAGCACCATTTTCAATGAATCCGGTATTCTGATCAATTAACATACCTACGATTTCGATGTTGTTGACATCCCAATCGGCTGGAATTGTTGTGTTAAAAGTATAGCTAAAGGTTTCTCCTTGGTTTACTGTATCCGGAAGGCTGCCTTCAGCACCTGCAAAACCACCGAGAATGGCCCTTGCTACATGATTGTACTCCATGTCTTCGGCAGGAACAGGATTAGGAAGGTTTTCAAAGCCCCCCATCGGCCCCTGGGTACCACCTGAGTAATTATTCGCTTGTGCCCAACCTGCCCCTGTGCCTGTAACCCCATTTTCAGTCAACACTGCGTTGAACCTGAAGTTGGCAGCGGTAGCCACAAATTCGGATGTAAGGGTAAAGGTAAGCCCGTTTGTTACAGCATTAAATGCTATATCTGAAATTGCGAGCGTAGCAGGGGCGACTCTGGTCATTCTACTGTAGTAAGCATTTTCAAAATTAGATGGATCTCTCTCAAGTGCGCGTTCAATAAGGCCTCCGGGATATCCAAAAAGCAAAGGTGCAATGCCGGCATCGTATTCATCAACAACCATAGGATCGCTGTTATGAACAGCAATACCGATCCAGGTATCTGGATGTTTCATGGCCATCGAATCCATATAAACAGCTCCTCTTGGGCACCAGCCGCACCATGTTCCGGTTCCTTCTTCTCCTACTACCTTTTTATCCGGCCTATACGGAGCTATCGAAATAGACTTGCTTAGCATATCGTTACCGGGGTTCTCATCTCCGGTAAGGTAGGTCTGAACCTGGACATTATAAACGCCAACTGTAGCTGGCCATGCTGCAAATGTTGCCTGATATTCCTGACCAATTTCCAGATTAGAAACGTCGATCGTTGATGTGTAGCCGGTACCAGGAATTGTGCATGTAACAGGGAAGCTGATTGTTTCAATACCATCATTTACGATGGTGGCTTTGGGAATTACATTACCGGCAAGCATTACCGGAACCATATTAATAGAGGTAACACCTGCGTTTAAACTGGTGGAATTGCCGGTAATCAGTATAGAATAATCTTCCCATTCGCCCCATTCTAATGTGGCACAGGCATCAGGAGAGGTGGGGTAATAGAAACTGACTCCGACCCGCATGAAATGAAGGCCTGGTGTTCCATTTTCCGGAATTATGATATCTATATTGTATGTTGTACCTCCTAATTCCATTTCATAATCAGTGAGTATCAACTCCATCGGTGAAAATACCAAATCATGGTTGAAGTCAATCCAGATTGATGCAATCTGACCGTTATAACCGCTTTTGATGCTTGCTGTGTAAGTTGATCCGATTTCGGCTGTACCTTGTAAATTGGTAAAATTGCCATATCCATCGGGACTGCATCCACTCCCCAGGTTTTCAATCCCGGCAAAAGTAAAATCATTTATACCATCGCCCCCAGTACAGTCTCCTCCGGGAATACAATAATAATCAGGATTATAAACCGTGAATGACTGCTCTCTCTGATCGTTTGCAGGAAATTCATCACCTGCAAGCATTGTGGTTACGTTAGCAGTATAATCACCAATGACCGTGATCCAGGGATCAAAATTTACAATAGCTGTTTCATTAAAAGCAAGGTTTGTAAGCTGTTTCGTCGATTCAAACACTACATTAGTACCCTCACTAATACTAAGTTTCACATCAAACGAAACAGTCTCAGATCCGTAGTTATTAACCTGTGATGAGATAATTAATGACTCATCGCCATAAATTTGATTTTCCAGACCTATGATTGAGCGTGTTGCTACATCTTTGAGTATTGGATCTCCAAGTGCTACATTATCAATGTACCAGCGTTCGATCAACTGGCTATTGCCATCGAACTTAAAGCAGAACTGAAAATTCGCTGAGCCTACATCAGGGGTGGTTACAGTAAATACCTCAAAGGCAGCATAGTCTGAGGTTGATGTCCAGTTCATTGACCATACTTCGTTCCAGGTAGTACCGCCATCACTTGTGGTTTCTACACCAACCGTGAAGTCACTGTTCCAGGGAAGTATCGCATGCAGAAAAGATAGATTAATATTACTGTATCCGCTTGTATTTACAACAGGTGAAATCAACCTGGATGTACCTTCAAAAGGCGGGTTATACCACATAAGGGCTTCGGGGGGATTTCCACCTGCAGAGTTACCATCGAAGGTCTGCCAATTATCGACTCCTTCGCCTGCGATCGTCCAGCCATCAAGGTCATCCGAAAAATCTTCGAAAAAAAGCACATCTCTGGACGAGTTATACCAACCAAGCGGAGGGCTGTTTTTCAATAGAGATGTTTTTTGTTTTTCAGCATGTTGCCTGTTCATGTTTCGCTGAGCCATTGTATTAATCGAAATCGTAATTCCGAGCATCAGCAGGAATAGTAAAGTAAGGTTTCTGTTCATAATCCTTTGTTTATTAAATGAATAGTTAAGTTATCTGATTTATTTTGAATTTTTAATTTTTGTCTTCCCTATTTGTTTTTTCATTGATTTTAATCAGCAATTTTTCCATGACCTTTCTTTCGGCGTTCTTCTTTTCGATAAATTCATTCATTTCTCTCAAATGATCATCGCCTCCGTGTGATGAAAAAGTCTTTTTAATTTTTGACATATTTCTATTGTGTTTGAAAAAGTATCGCAAATGTACATTCTCGATTTCAAGAAGTACAAGTTTGAAACCCTTACTTGGCTATGATAAGCGCAGATTTTGCCCTTACAAAGCCCTTACAAAAAAATGTTGGTAATTGATAATCAGTAAAATAGATTTAATACTGACTTAGGAAGGTGATGAGGTTGGTTTCGGTATGGGATATGCCTAACTTTTTACGAAGTCTTATCCGGGCCATTTCGATTGCATTGAGGCTCTGCCCGGTGATTCTTGAAATTTCTTTTGAACTCATATCTAATCGCAGGAAGGCACATAAGCGTTTTTCGTTGGGAGTGAGTTCCGGGTAAAGCCTTGTAAGTGTTTCATAGAACTCATTATGGACTTGGTTAAAACGGGCTTCGAATTCTTCCCAGGCATTGGCATCAAGTGATTCCTGGATTTTTTTTGCTATTTGCCTGATGGCTTCCTTGGTCTCTTCTTTTACGGCATTCCTTTCAATTTCAACAAGTTTGGTGGTCAATGCCGACAATACTTTATTTTTCTCGATAGAATACATCACACCGGTTGTGAGTTCTTTGTTTTTTATCTCCACATCTTTCTCCAATTGCTGCTTTAGCAGGAACTGGTTCTTGTTCCTAATCCTTAAGCGAGCGTAGAGAAGGATGATGATGATAATAATAAATATCAAACTTCCTATGAATATAATCTTTATAAAATCGCTACGTTGCTGCTGTAGTTCAAGTATTTGCTGTTGTTTTTTAAATTCATATTTCAATTCCATGTTTGAAACTTTCGAGAGTTGCTCTTTCGAATTCAGGCTGTCCTGAATCCGATAATAATTCAGCTCATAGAGATTTGCACTATCAGCATTACCAACGAAATTATAAAATGATTGTAAGCGGGAACTGGCATTTTTTTCAACCAGGATTAGTTTATTTGATTTACTGAAATTGTATGCTGCATTTGCGTAGTAAAAGCTTGAGTCAGGATTGTGGAGGTTTTCAAATGCCTTGCTAAGATGAATGTAGCAATAAGCAATCCCCTCTTTATCATCAGTAAGTTCTGCAAGTTTTTTCGACTTGTGAAAGTAAGCTAAACTTTCAGCAGGTTTGTTTTTACTTTTCTGGATGATTCCAAGATTCATCAGGTTTATTGCCTGTTCCCTTTCTTTACCAAATGATTCATTAATCTTTAACGCTTTTTTAAAATACTCTTCGGCCTGATCATATTTACCTTCAGTTTCATAAACTACGGCCAGATTGTTAAATGCTTTTGCAAGGCTTTTATCATCATTCACCTGTAAAGCATAATCTAAACTTTGTGTATAATAGGTGCGGGCCTTCTCAAAATTCCCGAGGTCGTAATACAAATACCCGATTGAGTTTAATACATTGGACAAATCAAGCTTATTATCAATTTTCTCAAAGATCGCTAAGGATTTAAACAAATATTCTCCGGCAGTTTCATAATCGTATAAGTTTGTCAGGAATAAGCCAATCTGATTGTAGGATAATGCCAGGTCTTTGTGGTTTCCGTTTTTTTTAACTGTTGACAGGGCAATCTGGGCGAACTTGAGTGCAGGCCTCAGGCTATCCCGGTAAAAAAACAGGTCAGCAATTTTATATGCTGACTGCCATAACTCCATATCTGTCTGGAGTTTTTGAGCATATTTATAGGATTCCCGGGCGTAAACCAAGCTCAAATCCGGGTTCGATATTGAAAATGAATCCGCAAGCACCAGTGAAATTGCATGTTTTTGTTTAAGATCGTCAGTGATTTCTAACTGAATTGTCAGACTATCAATGTTACCAACTGCTTTTTGCTGTGGCCACAGAAATGTAGAAAAAATAACAAATATCAGATACCCAAATCTTTTCATCCCACAAAAATAGGCAAATTGTGGTCTGAAGACCGCTCATGGAGGAATTTCATTTTTAGTTTATTAAAAGGAACTATGTTTTCCCTGAGAGGAAAAAGCCTTTCAGCGAATTAGTGTTTCACTGGTTTCAGTTTAGTGTATGCTTACATTGGAGCGGAGGAAGTATAAAATGGAATACTTCGCCTTTGTTAAAAATAACAAACGAAATAAAGGAAAATGCCTTATAAATAAATGGATTCCTATATTTGATAGTCAATCGCTCCGGCTTCAAAAAAAATAAAACCCCAATCCATCCCGCCGGTTTTGCGGGACGAATCGGGGCTTCAAAAAAGTCGGGGTGAAGCTTTAAGCCACACCCTGACTTTAATAATATTCATTGGAGGACTAAATAATGTTATTGCAATTAGTCATCCAATGAATTATTCTAATTTCATTCAATCACGAGTTTTCTGGTAATTACACTATTATGAGAGAAGGCTTTTGCAAAATAGATTCCTGATTTTAATGCAAGGGTGTATTGCATATTTTTTTCAATTTATAGCTTTTAAAAGTACAATATGTCCCACATAATTGAAAGCCAAATTTGAGGCGTATGAATTTATTTCAAAATTGCAAACTTCTTCACATACATCTTACCGTCAATCATGGCTTTGGCTAAGTGAAAACCATTCTTAAATTCAGACACATCAATAGCGTAATTTTCTGAATCCATAATGGCTTTTTTAACAGAATTTCCCCGGGAATCAAAAATGGTGATTATTGTTCCTTGCGAGGCATTGATATAAATAGTGGATGATACAGGATTGGGATAAATAAGGAAAGCCTCATTTAGCTTAGGGTTTTGAATATTGGTAATACACTCCATTTCCTCAATTCCATAAAGAGGGAAATAGTAACTGAATACCTGCATGGTTGGGGGGCTAAAAATTTCTACCACTGTACTTGATTGATCTATTAAACAAACAAAAGGAAAGCCAGTGATACCGTATTGGCTTACCACAGCGTTTCCCCCACCTTCTAATCCGCTTGCTGACGGATATAGCCCACCGTAAGTTTGTTCATATTGTAAGACTTGCTCATCGGTATTACCATAATCGATCCCCAATATTACAATATCGCCCTGATTACAGCCATAGGTTATGAATGCCTGGCTAATTTGAGGTGTATAATATTGACATGGGCCACAGGTTGTGTAAAAGAAGTCCAACATTACAAACTGTCCTTGTGAGGTATAATCCGATAAGGTATGCGTGTGCCCGTGAACATCAGTAACGGTGAAGTCGGGGGCTATGTCTCCAACCTGAATTTGTGCGCTTAATGAGCCGATAAAGAGGCAATATACTGTGATAAATATTAAAGTAATGATTTGTTTCATAATTATTATTTTTAGTTCGTTTATTGCTGGAGATAAATCTTCTTAACGTATTGTTCTTCTTCAGTAGAAAGTCTGATGATATAGATTGATTTTTCCAAGCCCTTGGTTGAAAACGTGTGAGACATGCCCTGAGGGTGAGATATGCATGATGAATAAACATTATTACCCAGAATATCGTAAACATCAACATTCACATTATTCCCGACGAACTCGTTTGGTAAATCAATATTAATACAACTTGGGTTTACCCTAAAACGAACCTGTTCCCAGGTATTGTTTTCTTGTATGCCAACGGTGTTATTGTAAGGACAGTATCGTATTAAAGAACGCTTAGTAGAATCCGGTACAATAGGATGATAGCCCCCCACAACATAAATACAATCATTTATTGTTACGGTATTGTGGTAATATCTTTCGATTGGCATAGCCGGTCCCTCTGTATATGTTTGGGATATAGTGTTAAAAATCCACACAGTGTTATTAACCCAGTCGTCGACCGAACCTCCTGTTAGGTAAATTGAATCGCCAACGGCAGATCCTTCCATACCATGAACAGCCTCCGGGAAATTAGGCAAAGCTGACCATTCATCTGAACCCGGATCATATACATGTGCATAGTTTTTTGGGGCTGAATAACCACCACCGCAGAAGCGATAATATTTTCCATTTGATGCACATCTGGCACTATACATAAAAAAATTGTCGGGTAGGCTGGCCTTGTCTATCCAATTATCTGTAATGGGGTCGTAGGCCTGAAATAGAGTTGTGACACCTTGACCTGCAGCAGTATAAACAGTATTGTTGATACTTGCGCCATAATGGATGGCACGAGGAGCGGTTAAGGATGCAGCCTGCGACCATGAATCTGTTTCCGGATCATAAATGTAATGATCGTCCAATGGTGTTCCTGAATTCGGATAGCCACCACCAAAATAGTGTAATTTTCCTTCGGCAACAGCACTAGCGGGCATTTGAGCGAGATATGGCGCCGAAGCTAATGTTGTCCATTCATCTGAATCCGGATCATAACTATAGTGAGAATTAGATGCACCGGCGCCTCCACCACCACCAATTAGATGAATGTGGTTGTTCAATACAGTAACAGCAGAAAAGTTAAGTCCTTCCGGAATATCTGCCAGACGCTCCCATTCCTGTGCATTCATAATAGGACTGATGCCTAGAAAGAATAAGATTAAAAATAAAGTGTAAACCTTCTTCATAGTAAAATTTTGTTTTTTCATATTAATTACATTATTATTTATTTAGTGCTGCAATATTAAGCCATAAACCCATTTTTAGTAAACTTTACGGGCTGTATTTTACCATAAATAATCTTCACAGAACCCTTGATTGGTTATCACAATAGATTCACATAATTTTCTTATGCCTTGATATTCCGCTAAATATGGGAAGATGATTTTTTGTGTGTGCTAAGATAGATATTACAAGAACAAAGCTTTTGGCTTCGATTTGTGAAATGCGATCTATGGGAAAAAATAAAATTATAACTGTTCCAAAAAACTAACCAGATTAATGCTTTTATCTTTAATCATTAATTTTTCACGGATACGGTGACGTGCCATTTCTACACTTCTTACAGATGAGTTTGTTAATCCGGAAATTTCTTTGGTAGTCATTTTTAAACGCAAATAGGCACACAACCTTTTGTCGAACATAGTTAGTTTGGGGTTCAGTTCGTTCAGTTTTTTATAAAAGGATTCATAAACACGTTCAAATTGTATTTCGAAATCCTTCCATACGGTATCGTCAACATTACTTCTGAGTTTGGAAATTACCTCCTGAATAACCGGTTGGTTTTTAGTGGATATTTTCATATTGGCTACTACAAGAGTATCAATTACATCGAGCATTAAATCATTTTTTTTCTGCAAGTAAATAATATTAGTAGTAATCTCCTTATTACGCATTTCAAGTTTGTCATTTAAGGATTGTTCAATCAATTCTAGTCTTTCCTTGTCGAGTTGAAGATTCTGGCGAAGAAGGATCGCCTTTTTTGCTTTTGTGTGTTGGTGAACCAGCAGTGTGATAATTAGTGAAATAATTAATACCGAAAGGATTAAACCGCCAACGATGAAATAGGATTTTTGTTGAATATTTAACTCCAGTAATTGTTTTTCGTTTTCAAAATTGTACTTGAATTGAAGTTCCGTCAGAGTTTTTGTATTCCGCTCACTATTTATAACATTGTAATAATCGAGATATTTGTTTAAAAAATCGAAAGCCAAATCCAATTTATTTTGCTCCTCATATATTAAGGCAAGATGTTGTGCGCAGAACATTGAATAGTCAGGCCATCCATGCGCAACTGAGGCAGCAAAAACTTCCTTAAAATCATGTTCAGCCCGGGTATAATATTTTTGTTCGAAAAGCAGTTCGCTTCTTTTCATCAAAAAACTGTTCTGCAATTTAACATCATTGCAAAGTGCCGCCAAATCCAATGCCTTATTAAAATACTCCTCTGCCAAAGCACTATCGCCAAGAATTTTATACTCTTGAGCTAAATTGCTGTAATTGATGGATGAGAATTTATTATTTCCTTTTTCAAGATTCAATTCTAAAGCATCATGGTAAAGTTCTAAAGCCCTTTGGTGATCTCCCCGTTCCGAATAGATACTGGCAATGTTGTTCAAAGCACTAATTACGATGATGTTGTTTTCTCCTACTTTTTCCTTTTCGGCCAAAACTCGCTGATACATTTCAATTGCTTTGTCAAATTGTTTCGACTTTTTATACATAATTCCGAGCTTATTCCAGGATCGCAAAACACCATTAAAATTATTTAAATTGGTTTGAATATCCAATGCTTTGGTATAATAACTATAGGCCTGGTCGAATACATGGTTACTCGTATAAATTGCTCCATATACCCAAAAAACACTAGCCAGAGTTTTTTTATCACCAGTTGTCTGGGCCAAAAGCTCAGCCTGCTTTACCAGTTCAAGTGCGGTAATATTATCACCGGCACTTCTATAGTAATCACATTTTTGTATCAGTGCATTAATTTCTCCTTTGGTGTATCCTGCGGCTACTGCCTCATCATATGCCCGGCTCGCAAATAACATGGCACTGTCGTTGTCGATATAATAGTATTCAGAAGAAAGATCACTTAATATTTCAACCATTTCTTTTTGGTCGGTAGATTGATCTAAGGCACGCATCAAACTGTCAATTTGTGAAAAACAGAAAAAGTTGAGATTTATTGATAGCAAAATCAGGAAAAACCGCAAAAACGATTTTATTTTATAAAACATAAAATTACCAAATGAAATATTGTTACCCATATTCTGCCAAAAGTATTAAAATTAAGTGGAATGGACGGGTAAATTATTTTGCTACCAGGATTGTGGTTCTCGAACTGATGCAGCATTTTTATATCTACTTTGTGCTTGTTATTTTTCGTAATGAGAGAGGATAGAATGTTTTACTGTTTCAGGGGGTAGTATATTTAAGCGCAGTTACAGTGGATGTAAATATTTTTTTTATCATCTGTACGCAGACTCAGGCCTCAGTATTCAGATTTAAAAGTTAACCACGTAGCATTTGATTCCTTGTGCAAGGTTTTGGAGGCTGTTGGTTCAAAAATATCGTATCAAATATTTCGGTGCTCTGCGCCTTTTTCACAATGATCGGATAAAATTCTACAAATGCCGATTTTTCATCGAGCATGCTCGCCCTCCGGACGGCAGATTGTCGGTGCTCTGCACCTGAAAGAAAAGCTCCGTCAGCTGGCGGAGCGATAAACCTCGCCTCACGGCGAAGCGGGTTTGTAGAAGTATCCATTAGAATTGATACGGAAGGTACAGCCCGCCTTGCCGGACGAGGCAGGAGCACCGTAATACTAAAGTTAAAAATATGGTTTTGAGTTTTCAGCAAGCCCTATCTAATTGATAACAATCTTCTTGACCCGGGTAATTCCACTATCAATAAGTTTTAGATAGTAGATCCCTTGCGGTAGATCAGAGAGATTCAAGGCACATGCAGACCCTTCAAGTTTTGTTCCGGGCTCAATTACTTTTAGTGTTCTTCCTTTGGTATCAATAACTTGAATCTGTAAATTTTCGGGCCATTGACTCATGATTAAATTGAAATTTCCATCGGAGGGGTTGGGATATGCTTCCACGAACAGGCTGGTTTTGGTGTATGCATTTAGTGATTTTACTTTGAGGCGATTAACTGCCGAAAGACCATTGTTGGCAAATAGCCCCATATTAGGAAGTGAAGGATTGTATTCGGCTTCCAGCTCCATACGCTCGTTACTTGCTGGTCTATACATTTCGAGCCTGAGAATTTCTCCGGATTTAAATCCATTATTTTGATTGGAGTATTCGTCATAGCTATAAGCCACAAGTGCAAGATCGGAGATAAATTCATTTACCTCCATTTTTCCAGCACACAACCCACCGGATGTAAACGCTCCTATGAAATCACCGACTTGGATTCCCGCCATTTTGATTACCTCCGATGGAAAAGCAATGACATGCGATGTTGGTGTTTGCATAACATCATTCCATGGTGTATGGTTTTGAGTTCTTTCCTGGGTCTTATAAACTGGTAAATCGTTGGCACAAGGTGGGTAGGTAAAACCACCATTCTCATTCATTAGAACCATATATGCATTTCCGGGTTCAAGATACTCCAGGGTTTTTATTTTATAGGCTGGCCAGAAGACTTTTAGTCCGGCCACTTCTTTCACAATCACCAAATCCGCAATAGGATCAAATACATCTACAGATTTACAGCCACACGGAGTGAGCACCGGAATCAGGTTCCATCCCATGGAAAGATCAACCATTGGCGGATTAATTTCTGTTCCGGTTATGGTTAAATCAAAATCACTTTCAGTTTTTACGCTGTATCCATTTTGGGAATTCCAGTTGCCAAGCGTATTTACTCCACCAACAGGGTAGTAAAAACCTGTGAAAGATGTTAGGATGGTGAAATCAGGAAGGTGTGGAGAAAACATATTTTCAACACTTTTATTCATTGGGTTCACATATCCTGACAGCCCACTCCATCCTGCAGGGATATTTATGGTTTGAGAAAGATATAAACTGAAGTGTTGCTGAAATCCTTGAGTTAAGGTAATTTTACCTGACTCAAAGGTTTCCGTGACAGTCTCTCCCAGAGTCCAGCTCCACGAGATGTCGTCTCCTTCAAAATAATCTCCTGCTGAAGTCACCACTTGTTGAGCATTGGCATTTACTGACAGGATTATGAATGTGCATACAATTACAAGAATATTTATTTTTTTCATGGTGATGCAGGCTTTAGTTTAAAATATTAAATATGGTGAATGGGTTTTTGGTTTATTAACCTTGAATAAACAGTGTGATAATGTTTTTTAATTTATGATGGCGAAAAATTCAGGTAGTGAATTAAATCACTACCTGAAAAAAGCCAAATTCACTTAATTATTAACAAAAACCTAAGCGTTAATCTTTTATACATCTTATAGTAACTCCGGCAGATTTTGAGCTTGTGGAAGGGGCACAACCTGAACCGTTACCATAAAGACAATGACCGACAGCGGAAAACTTAGTGTTGATACTCCAGCTATAACCAAATGAGCCTCTCAACGCAATGTTTCCACTGTTGTAATTGATGTTTCCAGCAGCATGTAGTTTTAAAACAGAGGCGAAAGCATCATCCAGGTTATTCAAGTCCCCAATAGAATCTACAAGGGTCCATTCTGAAATGGTGGGGAGTCTCCATCCCTCACCAAGGCTGGCACAAGGATCATTTTCAGCTAGCCAGTCAGTAGAGCTTGAAACAGAGGTCCAGGTCGTATCGGGTGTTCTTGTCCCATCATCATCAACTTTAAATCCGTTTTTCTGATTGAATTGAAAATACCACCCTGCTGAAGCTTCAGTAGCATCATATGTTGAAGTGGCCTGATGATCGGCACCAAGGTTCTGAGTAATCCAGCATTGGTCAGAGCCGCTTAAGTTTGAAAGAGCAGTTCCATAAACAACCGTTTTTGTCACTGGCGCAATATCCCCCTCAGTATATTCAACTGTAATATTGTCTCCACAAACAAAGAAACCCCCCGCAGTTATGGGTCCGGTAAAGTTTTCTGCCATCACCATTTCTCCTGTCAAGTCTCCTGTAAGTGCAACCGGAGTAACAGCAAAGCGAATATAATTAGTGGTATCCGCTGAACTAAGAATATAAGAAATTCCGGTAGCCCCAGAAATAGGCAATTCGTTGAGCCCTGAAGCATCTTCTGCACGATACCACTGATACAAAGAAGTTCCTTCGAGGTCACCATCCTCATCAAAATAAGTATAGCTTCCTGTTAATGTTGACCCGGAAACAGCTATGCCAGATTGACTGACGTTTGTTGCAATCGGAGGAAAGTTTGTTGTGCTGCATTCACCCCATTGAGGCACTCCCTCACAAAAAGTTAAGGTTTGATTTGTTAGTCCCGCCGGAATCATTACCCATTCCGTTCCATTCCAATATTGCATATCACCGGGGGAATTACCTGCCGGAAAACTGCCAGGAATACCTTGAGGGCCTTCAGGGCCTTCAGGCCCCGGTGTGCCTGAGTTTTCAGCATAAAGTGCATAAGGGACGGACAACAATTGTGATGTACCCATTTCTACATAAGAGCCTCCACCATCAAAATCCACCTCCACTTTTATAAAGTAAGGACCCAAATCCCATGCTATGTTAGAAAATGATGTTGGGTTTTCGCTGCCCAAATTCAAATTTATTAATCCGAAATCACTGGTTGTTCGTATAAAAATCTCCTCACAAACGGATGGCCCACTAACCGTATTCTGCAGGATATTTACCTTAACATGCACTTCGGTATTTGGGAGTGCTGTTCCGGTAGCGTCTCTAATAATCGCTTGATATTTAAAGCTATTTGGCGATTGTCCAAAAGTAGTAGCAAAAATTACACATGCCACAACGAGTAAAAATTTCTTTTTCATAACTTAATAATTTTAAATGATTTAAAAATTTGTTTATCTATAAAAACGA
>Ga0075111_1000944_pt1 | contig 13554 bp, 9 predicted proteins | sample AntAceMetag02UKK_FD_69787 | JGI IMG/M metagenome (GOLD analysis project Ga0075111, IMG submission 69787) | Saline lake microbial communities from Ace Lake, Antarctica - Antarctic Ace Lake Metagenome 02UKK | ecosystem: Environmental > Aquatic > Non-marine Saline and Alkaline > Saline | place... | reverse complement strand
TTCATAAGGACCTCTGCCGCCTCCTCCACGGTGAAATCAAAGGGCACGGTGATGGGATCTTTGGTCATAATATCCTTGACTTTGATCTTCGAGATTAGAAAAAGGAGTTCATGTACCTCCAGAGTGGTGGCGTCTGAGGCAGAGGATCTTTTTAAATCCCTGTCCGTGACAATCCCCACCAATTTCCCCTTTTTCATTACCGGCACCATGCCGATGCCATGCTTTTTCATGAGAGACATGACGTCATTCATTGAATCGTTCACATCACCGGTAATAACCGTCTTGCTCATCCAATTTTTTACCAACATTGTAACACCTCCTGTCTACCCGAATGTGGGTCAGATAATTTTGAATTTTGATCGTCTCTATCAAAGAGGTAGCAACCAACGTGCCAGATATAAGAAATCCGGTATTTGCATTCAATCAGGCAATTTAGGATACTTTAAATTGATTAAACATAAACTGACAAGGAGATTTCTTGAGGGGGATCTGTCGGTTTTTTTTACAGATTGTAAAGCATGGGAATAGACAAGGCCCTGACCCCGAAAGAAGGGCCTCTATACCCGAAGGAGGATTATTTTGATTTTTTGTCTCAGAAAGCGCCGCCGCTTTTTCTGAGAAGGAGCTTGGCTTCAGCCTGTCTGATTCTCTCTTCCTGTTCGTCTTTTCTCTTCCTGGCCCTTTGTAATTTAGCGGTCAGCTCGTCGAATTCCGCCGGCTTCATAAGATAGTCAAAGGCACCCAGTTTCATACCCTTAACAGCAGTTTCGGCGCTGCCGTGACCCGTCAGCATAATGACCTCCACCAGTGGAAAGCGCTTTTTTATCTCGACCAATGTTTCCATGCCATCCATGCCGGGCATCTTGATATCCAGGACAACCACATCGATATCGGTTTTCGCTAAAGCATCGAGACATCCTTCTCCGCTATATGCAGCGGAAACCTTTTCTCCCGCCTCCTGCAATCTCAAAGAAAGCATTTCCACGAAATCTTCTTCATCATCCACTAAAAGCACTCTTGTCGGTATTCTGATCATGCCTCATTCCTCCTCTATTTTCGAGATCACCTTTTGTCCAACACGCTTTGCGCATCCGGATATCTCGGAAGCTTTACACAAAAACGCGCCCCTTGGCCTAACCGGCTCTCCACTTCCATTTCCCCACCCAATTTCTCGATAATACTGCGGGTGACAAACAGTCCAAGGCCTGTCCCTTCACCAGGGGGCTTTGTGCTGAAGAACGGCTCGAAAATCTTTTTCAGGTGTTCCTTGGGAATCCCCTGGCCGGTGTCTTGTATGATGAGTGCCACCCGATCGTCAACCGGTTCGATCGTTGCCGTGACCTTGCCCCCGGACCCTGTTGCATGAACAGCATTGGTTATGAGATTGATCAAGACCTGCCTCAATTTATAGGGATCGGTCCATATGGAATAAATAGCCGGATCAATCTCCTGGATAATTTCAACGCCCTTATTGACAGCCTCTTTATGGAGCAGGCCCACTGTTTCATCCACCAATTCCTTCAAGTCCACCTCTGAAAGGGTAGAATCGGTTTGTTTCACAGTTCCCAAAAGTTGATGGGTAATCCGCCTGGCCCTTTCCACTCCCTTTTCTATTTTACCCAGGGCCATTTCAAAATCGCCCTTGCGCGGCATGTGGGCAAGTTCTTCTTTGTTGAGAATGGATTTCATCCAACCAGCCGATTCCCTGATAATGGCTAAGGGGTTGTTGATTTCATGGGCGACCCCGGCGGCCAGGGTACCCAACGATGCCAATCTTTCGGTGGCGATCATCTGCTGCTCCATTTTGGCTCTGAAGTCTGCCTCTTTCCGCTTTTCCTCCTCCCTGACGCGCTTTTCATGGGCCTGCCCGATCTTACCCAGCAGATGTTCCAACTCTATGGGCTTGCTGAGATAATCAAACGCCCCCGTCTTAATGCCGTCCACGCCGTCCTGGGTGGTTGCATGCCCGGTCAGCATGATCACTTCTGTCTCAGGATGTTTTTTTTTGATATGATGAAGGGTCTCAATACCGTCCATGCCGGGCATCTTTACATCCAGAACCACCACGTCCACAGGATCATTTTTGAGGATCTCTAAACATTCCTCCCCGCTTGCCGCCTGTTTCGTATCTATGCCTCGCTTCATCAGCCGTTTGGCAACGGTCCGCCGGAAGTCGTTTTCATCGTCAACGAGAAGGAGGCGTATGCTTTCCATGTTACACCAATCCCAATATCTTCCACCAGACTGTCGCAACCAAGATTAGAATCCCTAAAAGAATTGGTGTGGCCACCAAGCCGACTTTCGTGAGGTCGGCCGGCTTGAAATACCGGTAGCTGTAAGCAATGGCATTGGGCGGGCAGCCGATGACCAGAAGCATGGCAAAAGAGGTGGCGGTTCCGAGACAGAGCGCGAGCACCCGGGGATCAACCCCTTCCAACTGCGCCATGGGGATCACGATGGGCAATATAAGAGCCGCGGCAGCCACATTGGCCATGGCATTTGTCACAAGGGCCCCGAAAACCCCGACCCCCACGAAGAGGAGCAACCAGCCTCCCCCCTGGACCAGGGGGAAAAAGATATTTGCGAAATAAGTGGCAGCGCCCGAGTAGCCCATGGCGAGGCCCAGCGAGATACCCCCTCCGAATATGAACAGGGCTGTACCCCATTCAAGATTTTCGTGGATATCTTCCCATTTCAGGATTCCGAACAGGACCAGGGCCGCTACTGCCAACATTCCCGTCACGGAATAGTCCATGCCGTGCAATCCCTTCGTCAGCCAGGAAAGAAACGCCAGGCCGATAATAATGAGGGCCTTTTTTTCCATGGAGGTCCAGGGGCCGATTTCTTCGTCAAAATCAGGGAGCTTGAATTTGGGATCGGGCCTGAACACAAAATAGACAATCAGCACCGCAACCGGCACAGTGAGTATGGCGGCCGGCATGGCGTACTTTATCCATTCAAAAAAAGTGATCTCTATGCCCGTAAATTCGTGAAGAAAGGCAGCCGAAACCATACAACGGCCACCGCCTATGAGCGTCCCCATGCCCCCACAGGAGCAGGCAAAGGGGAGGGAGAGCATCATGAATTTTGCCGTATTGGTATGGGGCTCTATGCCGACAGCCCTCATTAGGGGGAGCATGGTAATGATGCCGATGGCGCACGCAGCCGCATCATGCATAAAGGAGGACGAGATACCGAGCCCCATGGAAATAATAAAGGTAAACTTGACCACGCTGTTGCCGGCCTTCTTGACAATAAAATACCCCAGTCTCTTGGTTAACCCCGCCTTATCCAGAGAAATGGCAAAGATCAGACAGCACATGATAAAGATCACCACCGGATGCATATAGGGCGCCCAGGCCCCTTTCACATCCGTTACACCCATCAGGACCAGAAAAACACCGATGCAGATGGCCGTAATCTCAAGGGGTATGGGTTCAACGATAAAAAGAAAGACAAGCACCGCCAATACGGCTAAGAACCTCATGGCCTTGGGTGAAAGGCCGTTGACATAGTTAACCTCAATCCCGGATATGTTAAGCGCTTCAGCCGTTTCTTCCAAAAAGGCCGCAGTAGACGCTTTGGCGCCCGGATTTTTTGCTTCAACAACATATGCCTTGGGTTTATCCGTTTCTTCAGAGACCAGGGTGAAGTGCCGGCTGATCTGCTGAAGAAGTTTCTGATCTGCGTCACCGGTTATCTTGAATCTGGTTCCTTCCGGTCTTGGTAATAACAGGACAATAACACCGAGCGAAAATGCCAAGCAGAGCTGAAATCCCTTTGATTTTAAGAACATTTCTCCTCCATAACCGTTAATGCGGCAATAGATCTAATATGCCTGAATAAAAAATTGGTTCACCTGCATTTTTAGCCGTTTCAGGTCCAGAACAGCCAAGCCTGGACAACGGGAAATAGGAGCACAAATTTATGTACCAAATTTCACAACCCTATACAGGTATTCTTGTTCGCAGTCAATCCATAACCGTGCCGCCATACCGAAAATTTGGACCGCTAAGACGATGGAAGACCCGGGTGCTGTGTTGAGAAATAGACCACCCACCATAAGAATCAGCTATCCCATGGGAAACCCCTGCACGATTCCGCCTTTTTCAACCGCAACCGATACTTTAAAGCAAAAAATGGTCCAAAAAACCGTGAAGCATTCTGGAAAAATATAACACTTTGACAACACTGCTGAATAAAACATACAGGCCGGAAAAACGGCAACGGTGTTGAGATATGGGTGTCGACTTTTTTTACAGAGGGTAAAGAAACCTGACACCCCTGGAGTCGCAATGTCTCGATGGCGCCAGTGCCCTTATCTCCGAATCAGGGCAGTCCAGCAGGAGGTCATGACCTTATTTACATCAGCGGGCCTGGCACTTAGGATTGGACCGAAGAAAGCCAATAAGATGGGTATGGAAAAGGAGCTCTCCGACTCGCGGGGAGGGGGCAGTGGTTTCAGCTTTGTCAATATAGCTGAAATCACAGATCCAGAAAAATCCAATGCACGTTGGAGATCTGCAAAATCTGACAATTGCGGATAACCAGCAGGCAAAAGGTTATTATTTCCGATCTTCCAGCCATTGTTTGACTACGGGTCGTACTTCAGGGCTGACAACCACACCCATGTGCGACAAGTCCGGCAAAAGTTTTACCTGAGCCACTGTGTACTGAGAAAACACTGGTTCAAATTGTGCAGCGACAAAGGCTTCGTCAGCGGTGCCTGCGACAACCAATATTGGTTGTGTCATGGCTGTGAGATCCTTTGTGTAATCGCGGGGGGCGTAGGCCGTGTTGAGTCGATGGGAATATACCAGGGTTTCGGTCCCGTCACGAAATTCCTCAGGCATATTGAATGCAATCGCCGGGAGATAATCAAACCGGTGAATACCTACATTATTGAGCATTGTCAGCCCGATGATACGACGAGTATAAGCCTGTGCCCACCCTCCCGAGTTTACACGCATCGTCGGTGCATTATATTTCAGGAACGGAGCAAACAGCATATACGCATGTACTTGTTTCCCGTATTGACTTCCTGCAAAGCGTATAGCCAACCCGCCACCAGATGAATGACCACCAACAATCAGACGTGCGTTGGGATAAGTTTGTTGAATCATCGCAATGAAATCTGCCAAGTCATCCTCTAATTGGTCGATGTAGTCGATATCACCTCTTCTGACAGGTGTACGTCCATGCCCCCGCAAATCCGGTGTGTATACCCGGGCTAAGCCATTAGAACTCATAAACCTGGCTAAAGGAAGGAAGTAATGACTATGCCAACCTGAACCATGTAACAGGATCACCACCAGATCTGATTGAGATGTATAGTGCCGATACGATAGTTTTTCCCCATCTCTTGCCTGAAATTGTTCAATTTCCGGGAGACCTGAGTAATCGAAACGCAGTTCCTTGAAGGTGAGAGTTTTCTTGCTGGCATTGCGCTCTTTGGGATTACCAAAGAAAATGAGCACAATAGATATACCGAAATATATTGCTATAGAAATTAGAAAAAAAATGAATATCTTTGAAAACATATGCAGGATTTTCTTATTGCACTTTTTCTATGGATTTAATGCGTTGGCGCTTCCAACTTGCGGCATGCATCTGTAATGTTATCCGTCGAAATATGCGACCTCGAATCGCACCACAAGTATATTGAGAACATACCACAAAAATGGTTCTTTTGAAACCCCGGCATGTTCAAATTGTGATTTATAGGAACCTTCTCTGTTCAGACACTACATAGCATCGATCCGGGGGGCACAAATTCTGTCTCTTTTTATGCCGGCGGAGCAATTTATAAAATGCATTTCGTTTTGGAGTGCGCGTTTCAGGGCGACGTCAATATCACCATGGCCGCATTCAGAGTTGCAAGCCGTGTGATCTGGCAGCTCAGTTTGCAGGCCAGTTTGCCGGCCTTAGAGTCAGCGGAATCTGTATCTTTGATGTCATTACAGGAACAGGAATATGTTCCGTATGCAACTGCATCGGCATTCGCTTTCAGGAAAGCCAGATATTCATTGCTGCGGATATGGTCTTTCAAATCCTTGTTGTTTTTGTAAGCATAAACCAGGTAGCGCATAAAGATACCCGGTCCGGCAATGTAATTTGTCGTGGGATCCAGAGCCACTTTCGGGGGTTCCGACGGGCATGGGGGGTCTTTTTCCCACTGATCACACGCGCATACCTTTTCGTATTCCGGGTCTCCGGGTCGAGGATAATCCGGATCGCCGAAACCAAAGCCGCCGGGAGAAGCAAAAGTGGGATCTTCACCATCATCGGGACCCCAGCCGTCAAACAAGGTCCAGGGCCGGAGAACTTCCGGGGCCAAATTGTCATGGGTGCTGCCGCTCATACCTCTGGTCATATGATCCTTAACACCGTCAATAATTCCCTTGGCTTTTTCGAGAAGCCATTGGTTATCTTCGGTCAAGCTGCTGTTAAGGATGTCAACCAGACCGCCCAGCACAATACCCTGGTCACCTGCCCATGACAGATCCTGTTCGTACCATTTTACACCGGTGAAACAGGATAGGGGTTGGGGTTGCGTCTTGTCTTTTGTTTTGGCATAGGTGCCCACTCTTTCTCTGACGAGGCCTGTTTCCGAATTCAGGAGCGATTGCTTTACTTTATTTTCAGAACACAGAGATACCTCTTTGTCCTCAAGGTCCATCCAGTTTTTGAACCATCCGTAAATTGCCAGGGTCAGCTTCTTGCGCTTTTCCTGTTTCTCCGAAGTCTGCTGGTAGTATCTTGTGTTGAGTACCAGGTAGAGTCCGTTCGTCACGGTATTCTGTCGAGGTGTGAGGATTGAGCAGTCATCTTCCGGTGTACCCACGGGGATCTTCTTCGAATAGGGTGGTGGACCTTTTTTGTTGGGGTTGCAGGAATCCTGTTTGCCTGGCGTCTGGGCTGCAAAGGCTGTATTCCAGACGCCCCCGGTGAAACGCGGTTCGAAACGGTACCAGTTCGCGAGGGGGGTGTTAAGGCAGGGAATACAGGGCGGTTCATTGGCCATAGCCCATACCTGGGTCGCCGTGTCCATGTGATCCTGCAGACAACCAGCAGCATATTGATTATATTGTGTTGCATCTGACTGCCCGAGTATCTTGTAATTTCGGGCGGCGTTTAAAAATGCGATTCCCCACCAGCCGAAATCATCCCACCAATATCCTTTGCCTTTTGCCACCCCCCAAAGGGTTGGAATTTTCCCACCCAAGTCACGTCCTTTTTTGACGTCCTGTGTGATAGAGACATAATCGATCAGTGTATCCAGCGCATTTCCCTGATACCACATGAGCTTACCTTCAGCTCCCGTGTAAGACCATGCATCAAGAAGTTTTTCATATTCTCCTTCAGCGGCCTTGCGGTAGTCGGCAGGGCCGGTGGAATCAATCAGCAGCGTTGCCGTATTCATGAACTCTGTGCTGTCTACATCACCGGACAACACTGTTGCTTCATAAGTAAAGGTATTGTCTTCTGAATCATATGAAGGGTTTTCAATGGTCAGCAGAACAAGATTCAGTTTACCCGTATCCGTGTAAGCGCTCAAAGAGGCATTGGGCGGTATGCCCTGAAAAATTTTATCCCAATAGGTTCCCATGGAGATGGTCGACATGATTTCGGAACCATCTCCGGGTGCATGCTGAAGGTGATACAACTCACGATAGATATCGTTCATCTTCAACAGATATTTGCCTTCCTTGTTTGAGGGAACAAAGCTTACCGAAGGCGATACCTGTGCCCATGACCAGCAGGTTTGCCCTGGATTGATACAGTTCGGCAGAAGGGTCAGTTTGACATTGTCAAAGGAGAGGGGACTTACCGGTTTTTCATCCATGGTCCAGTTGTGAAGGGTGACGGCAAATGTAAGGCGGTCGTTTTCAGGATCGTACACCGGGTTTCCGAGGGTCAAATACATGCCGTCTTCAAGACTTTGGCCGCTTACCCGGCAATCCAGGAGAGCGTTTGGATTGATGGCGCCGAACCGGACCGGCCACACACTGTTGATAAACTCGGAGGTTGTTTTCCGTCCAGTGGCGCGGTCCGGCCTATTGGCAAACCAGGTGACGGATTCCGATAGATTTTCCATGATCAGCGTGTAACCACTTGTTTCCTCCGATGATGAGGCGGATGACGTCTGTGACGCCCCGGTCGGTATCAACGAGCCATTACCCGAAAGGATTATAAAGTACTCTTCCTTTTCCAAAGGGTTGGACCCACCGTTGTTATCACTGCATGCTGCAATCATTACCGCAATCACTGCAAACACCGAGGCAGCAAAAAAAAGCCTTTTTATTTTGAGCATCTGCCATCCTCCTAATATAAGGGGTTAAAACGAAAATTTGTTGATCCGCTTGATGGGTTACGGGCCCTTAAATTCATGCTCCGCAGGCGGGCTCTCAAAAGGATGGGTAAGTCTGCCGCTGACTCTTACAAATTTTATATCCGGTTTTAAGCAAAACCAGGTGAACCAGGAATGTTTATACGATAATAGAACAGGCACTTAAATTGCCTATGGCTATCTTGACCTGTCCTGAACAATCAGCGCCGGCAAAGTGTAATGCGTCTTTTTTGCATAAGCTCCTCAGCAAATCAAGAAGCTTTTAATTAAAACTTTTTTAATAATATCAACCGAAAACGGCTTCCCATGGGCCGGATAAACTCTCTTAGCTCCTTTCTCCAGAAGGCGTTTCCAACTCTCGCGGACTTCTTTCATATCTTCTGCAAGGATTGGCATTCCCGGCGTAAACCGCAGTGGAAACCGGTTCATGGCCAGGTCCCCCACTAAGACATCACCGGTCTTCAATAGCACGCTGACCGATCCCCTGGAATGCCCCGGCGTAGAAATGATGCTGCCCTGAATTCCATAATCGGCGAGAGAGCGTTCTTCATCGCCGAGTACGATATCCACCGTGCTTGGGGGAATATGAATCAAGGGCAAAAATAATGCCATAATCCTGACAAACAGTTTGCCCCAAATGGTTGCGCCCGGAGGCAGCGGCATAAGGGATTTTTCCAGGCAGTCCCTTTCATCCCGGTGCATGGCGATTTGAGCGCCGGTGATTTCCTTTATCTCCCCGGCGGATCCGATGTGGTCCCAGTGTCCGTGGGTGAGTACGATCAATCCGAAATCTTCGGGCTTCAGTGAGAGTTTTTTGCAGGCCTCAACAAAACGCCCGGCTTTCTTCGGAGCACCCCCGTCAATCAGTATGGTTCCGTCACCGTGTATGATGTAGGCGTTATCAAAGCCCAACGGAATCGTGTGAATGCTGACCGTCATTTTGGCCCTCCTCTCTCCTAAAAAGATTCGCGCACTATTAGATTTTTAGATCGGGCTTCCTCCAGACCCTGCCTCAATGGCTTTATCGAGCATTCCAAGATCCCTGATCTCTTCGTACCGAAAGCAATCTGTTCATTTTTCTCACCTGCGCAACGGCGGGCTTCAGTGGGCACATGGTCCTCCCACATCACTGAAACCCCTAATCGGGGTTCACCTATTTCATTTCCGGCTGGTCTTGCGGAGACGGCGGGCTTCAATCCCGGCGATCTCGCTCATGAGCACATAGCCCAGTCGAGGCTGCCTCTCCATAAGCCCGGTCAGCGCGGCATTGTTCAACTCGATGAGGTCGGTGTCTTCAAGAAGAACAACGTCGGCTGTGGCCGGCAGCCTGTCGAGAAACTCAATCTCACCCACAAGGGCTTGCACCGAAAGGGTAGCCACAAGTCTTCCGTTTATCCGAACCTCGGCCTGACTTTGGAGAATGATAAACATCCTGCCCGAGGACTTACCCTGCTCGATAATACGCTCGCCTTCCTTGCCGTGGCGCAAAGTAGCCGCCGATTCCAGCGCAACCCGCTCCGCCTCATTTAACCCTGAAAACAGTTTCGCCCGACGTAGCGCCTTTGAGAGTGCGGATACCTTATCTTCAGCAGACGAAATACCCACAAAACCTCCGAATCCAACAGCCACAATTGCCACTGCCAACACCAAAACTGCCATCGCTTTTCTAACCATAGGGTCATCTCCTTTCAGTGCCATTCCACACATGGACTCTTTTTTACCAGTTGCCTTGCTCCGATCCAATTCTATGTAGCTCGATATCTCATTCTGACTACGGAGGGCTTATTTCACACCTTCACTATTTTTATTATAAAGCCGTATATCTCACAAGTTCCTGTGTGTATCGCTTCTTTTTGGGATCCACACAACCCCGCGCCCATAGGCGACCAGCTCGTTGTTCACAAGGCACTCTCCATCCAGATATAACCTTTGTTTTTCAGGGTCTATTTCCGCAACGGTGATCCTGGCCGTAACCGTTTCTCCCACATGTACAGGCTTGATGAACGGTGTCCTTTCGGCAAGCATGCATGGAAATGCCGGATAGCGGGATTAAAATGGGCTATTGAATACCTTTTAGGAGGATAGCCCATGGCGAACAAAAAATCAAAGGAGAAGCAACGTCTCCAAACAGTACAGGCCCAGTTTGCCGACTGGCGTAAAAACCGCAAAGAGCATAAATAGGGAACAGACCCCGTTTATTTTCATTTGAAGAGGAACACCGGATACTATTATTCGGGAGCGTCTTGGAATGTTGCGAATGATAACACGAAAAACACTGGAAAAACGGGGTCTGTGCCCTATTTTTTGGGACTGAGACCAGTCGTTTCCGCAACACCGCCTGCCGGTGATATCACACGTTTTTCTCGGTTGGCATAATATCAGAAACCACAGCTTTTCGGTCATGCTGAATGTTTGAGATATCCTGATGGTACTTCTGGGGTAAAAGAAGCTTCGCCAGCCTTGTCACCACTCCCCCTACCGCTCATCATAGCCATAAAAAGACAATCAATCTGGATTCAATCAAAGAATTTACAAAATTCTTAAAAAAAACTCTTGGGTTGTGACCGTATGTGTCAAACCAATCTGGCATCCTACGATCGTGTCACGGCGCAGTCACTGGGTCGGCAATGGTTAAAGTAACCAGTTTCCATTGACTTTTTGAGGAGTTAAAGATAAACAACAGTCAGCAGTTTCTCTGAATCAATCTCCTTCTTTCAACCCACTGGGAAATGAGGATTTGAAATGTTCGAGCGTCGTCCAAAAACCCCGTTACTCCGGATAGATAGAAAGCGGGGTTCTGTATTTTGAGGTTCTTGGAGGAATTGAAGCCAGAATATAGGGGAAGCCAAGACCTTATCTCAGGCATTAACAATAGGTCAACATATGTGATGGAGGAGAGATGGTATGAAAACCGTTCGCGACGTCTGTCAACTCCAACCGAATGCACTATCGATCAAACTCAGCGACCAGATCGAACAGCTCGATGAGCTGATCTCCGCTGAAGAAAATGGTGCGGCCTTTTTCGAAAAAACCCACATCACACAAGGCATGCAGGACCTGATCAGTGAAGGCATCGCCCGGCTGGCAGGAGCCTCTTCCCAGGCCGTCTTTCACCTCAAGCAAGCCATGGGTGGTGGTAAAACCCATCTGCTGGTCGGATTTGGCTTGCTCGCCAAGCATCCCGAACTGCGCAAAACGCACTGCGCGGGACTGCCTAAGGCATCTGATTTCAAAAGTGCCACTATCGGGGCCTTCAACGGTCGCAATAATCCGGATAGCTTCTTCTGGGGAGAGATCGCCAACCAACTCGGCAAGGGGGACCAATTCAAAGCATTCTGGACGAGCGGTCCCAAGGCCCCGGACGAAAAAGATTGGATCAAACTCTTCGAAGGGGACCACCCCGTTCTCATCCTGCTTGATGAGATGCCACCGTACTTCCACTACCTTGATACCCAGAAAGTGGGTAACGGCACGGTCGCCGACATCGCCACCCGCGCATTCGCGAACCTGCTGACGGCCGCCGGCAAAAAGAACAACGTATGTGTTGTTATCTCCGACCTCTCTGCGGCCTATGACACAGGAGGAAGGCTCATCAATCGAGCCCTCCAGGACGCGCGCGCTGAACTCGGCCGCCAGGAACGCAACATCACGCCGGTCGACCTCGCCGCCAATGAAATTTACGATATTTTACGCAAGCGTCTTTTCAAATCTCTTCCCGACGAGGCCGAAATCGGGGACATTGCTGAAGCCTTCGGGCGAAAGCTGGAAGAGGCCGCAAAGTCCAAGACGGCTAACCGCGGCGCTGAAGCGATTTCTGATGAGATCTCCGCAACCTATCCCTTCCACCCGCGGCTCAAAAATATCATTGCGCTGTTCAAGGAGAATGAACAGTTCAAGCAGACGCGCGGCCTGATCGAACTCATTTCACGCCTTCTCAGGTCGGTGTGGGACCGCCAAGCCAACGACATCTTTCTTATCGGCCCCCAGCACTTCGACCTCTCTATCCAGGAGGTTCGAGACAAGCTGACCGAATTCTCCGGTATGCGTGATGTCATAGCAAAAGATCTTTGGGATGCACAGCAATCCGCGCACGCCCAAATAATAGATCTCCAGACCGGCAAGGAAGCGGCTACCCAGATCGGCGCCCTGCTCCTCAGCGCCAGCCTCTCTACTGCCGTCAATGCAGTCAAAGGCCTTACCCGTGAGGAGATGGTCGAATGTCTTGTTTCACCGTTGCGGGAGCCATCCGAGTTTCTGGCAGCCTTCGAAGAGCTGGAGAAGGTCGCCTGGTATGTGCATCATACGCCCGAAGGCCGCTATTACTTCGATCGGCAGGAAAACCTTACCAAACTTCTTCAAAGCCTTGCCCACGATGCACCTGAGAATCAGATCGATGAACTCATCCGGCACCGTTTGAAGGAGATGTTCAAACCGACACGCAAGACATGTTACGAAGACGTGCTGCCGCTGCCGAAGTTGGAAGATGTTGCAGACAGGGTCCGCAAAGGGCGTGTCTTGCTGGTGGTCAGTCCCGACTCGAAGATTCCCCCGGAAGAAGTTCAGAAGTTTTTCGAAGGACTCAGCCAGAAGAATAACCTATGTGTCCTTACTGGAGAAAAAACAGCCATGGGCAGCGTCGAAAAAGCCGCACGCCGGCTTTTCGCCGCACAAAAGGCCGACGGCCGCATTCCCCAAGGTCACCCTCAGAGGGAAGACCTTGAGCGGAAGCAGCAAACGTATGAACAGGATTTTAACTCCACCATTCTTGGCCTGTTCGACAAGGTCCTCTTCCCGATCCAGCGTGCGCGTAGACAGGCCCAGCTTGCAGACAAAGCCCTGGACATGACCCGTGACGCCACCAAGCCCTTCAATGGTGAGGAGCAGATCGAAAAGACGTTGACATCCAACCCACTCAAGCTCTATCTCGATGTTGAAAAGGAGTTTGATGCCATCAGAGACAAGGCCCAGGACCTCCTCTGGCCGGAGAATCAGGATGACACCCGCTGGACCGATGCGGCTGACCGATACTTTGAACAGGCGGGCATGTCGTGGCTGCCACCCAAGGGCTTGGACACCCTCAAGTCCGTTGCCTGCAACCGCGGGCTGTGGGAAGACCTCGGCAACGGTTATGTCACTAAAAAGCCGAAGATGAAGCGAACCTCGGTTCAGGTTGTTGCCGAGTCCGAGCCCAATGACGAGGGCAA
>Ga0075111_1000941_pt1 | contig 13573 bp, 11 predicted proteins | sample AntAceMetag02UKK_FD_69787 | JGI IMG/M metagenome (GOLD analysis project Ga0075111, IMG submission 69787) | Saline lake microbial communities from Ace Lake, Antarctica - Antarctic Ace Lake Metagenome 02UKK | ecosystem: Environmental > Aquatic > Non-marine Saline and Alkaline > Saline | place... | reverse complement strand
ACATCAGTTGTCCCGGTAGGGTACTGTTGGGAGAACAACAGGTTTTATCAAAGAACATAAATCTCAGTAAAACAATCACTTATATGACTTCGTGTCGCAACAACGTTCCGCAAATATGGCCTGTGCCGCTCCCGACATTTTCTATGTTTAGATTATCTTGATAAAATTACACATTTTCTTAGTACCTTAAATCCGCAAACTAATTAATAAGTCCAAAAATCTCTCTTTAATTCCATTTTATTTTTAATAATGGAGTATCGCATGTCTTTATTCCTTCAAATATTGAGTGTATTTGATTCAGTTGTGGTGATTTTTATTGTAGCAGGTTTTTATTTGTTTTTTATTCATGAAGGTTTACATAATTCAAAATGATAATTAATGTAAAGAATTTATTATCAATATGATATGATTTTATTGCGTAACATTTTTGGCATAGTTATCCCATTTTTCAATTTTTTGTTTCTTTTTTTTAGTGTATTAACTGTCCATAAGGCTGGTTGGAGTACAATTTCAGCACCCATTGCCGAGCTTGATATACCCATCTGCCTGCCACGGTAATAAAACGGAAAACAAATCGCTTGAGTCGCATGTTTGGGTTAATTCCTTGAAATTCCCCAGAAACCATTGCCACAAAATAATTGTAAAAGTTTTTTATCATTGCGGTGATAATCATGAATGCATTGTTCTCATTCAAGAAAGAGAAGGGTAGGTGTTTCCACCCAAAATCATTGTTCATGACATCAAAAATCTTTTCGCTCGCCCCTCTATTGTTATAATATTCAATCACCTCTTCTTCAATGCTTTCCCAATCATTCGTTAAGATGGCCCTATAGGCAAAGGTGTCTTGGGTAAATACGTCAACTTGATTACTTTGGCTTTTCTCCCTCATTATTACCAGGCGATAGTTTCTGTCCTCATAAAATTGGGCAAAAGGGATGGACGCTACCTGGTAGTTTTGATAATTTATCTCAACACTTTCCCATGTTGAAACCTCGTTTATTTGCTCAAACATAGTGGCACTCTTATTTGCCCTGATATAGAAAAGCTTGCTATTGCTGGATACCACATCGATTATTTGTTTTGAGTAAGACCCGGCATCCATTCTGGAACGGTTTACTGATATACCTTCTGACTTTAACAAATCGTATGCTCTTGTTAAGGTTCCGGCCTGTTCGAATTTTACGTTTGCATTGCCGTCACGGTTTTCAATATACACAATCTTATCTCCTATGGTGGCTATACCTGGGACATACCCCTTGTTTTTTTTGTACGTGCGCTTAGCATCAAATTTATTGTTTGCAATAACCTGATTGTCATAATCAAAGTCATAACAACAATTGGGGTTCAATTGTTTTGTTAGTAATAATGACTTTATATTCAAACTGTTCAGGTTAATATTGATATTGAAGTCATATTTAATCCCACTGTTTGACTCGAAAGATGTATTGGGTGTGGTTAATTCTTTAATGCCCCGAATAGCGGTGTCGGGGCTTGGGACATTATTATCGGGAATCATTTTTAAATGTTCGCCTAAATGAGCACCGATGTCTTCAATTACATCGCCCCCACAAAGAAAGACATTTGATAGATTTCTGAAAATTTCACTGTAATCAAACCCAAAAGTCTTCACTCTTTTACATAGTTCATTGTCAATAAGATGACTCATTCCAATTTTGTTAAAACTGTTATTGGCAAAAGAAATTCCTGCAAAAGGGCTTACTGTTCTGTTTAAGTTTTGTACTTTCATGGTCGTAAATATTTATCATTTCTGTTTTATTGATTAGACACCACTAAAATAGGTGATAAAATTTACATATCAAGCACTGTGTATAATATTTATGCACAGTGTTTTATCTTGTAAGGTCATTTGGTGTCTTGCGGATTTAAGGTTAATGAAAAAGGCAGGGTAATAAACATTAATCCGGCTGCCACAAAGTTGACCAAGCTAAACAACCATCACCATGTAAATGCATTGTTGGCTATTGATAAAAAATTGCCCGGATTTATCACTGAGTAAGTAGGTAATACAAACAGGCAATCTGCGATTTTCGAAAACCCTGCCGGACAAAAACTTTTATTTAAACTTTCAGAAATAAAAACCATTGATGAAAGTATAAAACTAGTGGCCGTGAGTGATATTACGAAAGAGCTGGATTCTCGCGAGATAGATTCCTGGATAAAACTGGCCCGCACACTTTCGCATGAAATCATGAACAACATTGCACCCATTACAACTTTGTCGAAGGTAATTTCTGGCTATTTTATAAGCAACAAGCAAACTATTATCAGCGAGGAAATAGATGCCGCAACAATTGCAAATACTGTAAAAGGTCTAATGGTGATTGAGGAGCGAGGACTTGGGCTGATAAACTTTGTTGAAAACTACAGGAAATTCACAAAGCTTCCCGAACCCCACTTTAAAAAGGTAAACCTATCAGCATTAATCGAAAGCAATTTGATGGCTGCCAGTGCATACTCGGAGTTTAATACCATAAGGATCCAAAAGTTTATCCCAAAGGACATTATGTTTTCTACCGACGAAAAACTACTTTCCCAGGTAATATTAAACCTGTTAAAAAATGCTTTGGAAGCACTTATAATAGAAAACACACCTTATCCGCTCATCAATATTAAACTTTTGCGAACGGCCAATACTGTTAAAATTGAAATTACCAACAACGGCCCTCAAATACCTCCCGAAATAAAAGAACAAATTTTTATTCCTTTTTACACCACCAAAGAAAACGGTTCAGGTATCGGACTGAGCCTTAGCAAGCAAATAGTCTTACAAATGGGAGGTGACATCATTTTAAGCTCGGGCAAAGACGAAAAAACGACTTTTAGTATCCATCTTAATTCTGAACTGCTTTCTTATCAAAAAGGATTGAAGCCTGAAGCCTAAAGACCGAAGCCTTCTAACTACGGATTTTGGACTTCTGTCCCTTACCTTTACATTCTAAATTAGTAAACATCAAGTTTTTTTCAACACTAAAATAACAGTAGAACCCAAGTTATCTTTGTACAGTACATCATTTAAAGTACATAGAATCTCCATTTTTCTGCTGATTTATGGAGAAAAATAGTCAAAATATCAGCCATATTTTTTAGGGTAGGCTTAGATCGAGCAATTTTTCCTTTTGTTACGCACGTAATATACTGACCCTTTGTTTCATAACCTTTTCAAGTTAATAGAAATACCACTGATTTTCGAGCAATTTAATGAGCTATACCTAGTCTATGGTAAGGCACTTACTAAATATTGGATTCTACACGCCTTAACTCTTGTTTGTCAAATATTGTTCAGCCATTGTTTAGCGGCAATTAATTTCGAATTTCAATTTATAACATAATTAGTGAATCTTTTTCACCATCAGGCATTCAGACTGAAATAGGGTAGGAGCTAGCCTATCATTTCCTACTTATCCAATTATTCATATTCTATTTAAACGAAACAATTTTTATGATCCAGTGATCCAGAAAAAGGGTTAGAAAAACACACCTCCAAATTACATTTGTAACTTAGCAATAGAGAATACAAATGTATATTTATTTTGATTTTTGCAATGATATCTGTAATTTATTGTGAAATGAGTATAGTATTGCTTGTGTTAATATTTAAATAAAAGTAAATCAATACTTTAAAACTTTTACATAAACTATTAGATTAAGATATTCATCGTTTCTGCTGTTATCATGCCTTGTAAACAAATAATTTACTAACTAATTAATAAATAAAATACTAAAAGCATTAAGTGTACTTAATTGTATTGCATTCACAAATGTTAACGTGTAAACAAATGTAAATTTACATAAGTGACAAATGTAAAAGAATAAATGTTTACCTTTGTGAATATTTTGAATTTAATTTTGTAAAAACCATGGACAAGATTCAGGACAGAATTTTAACAATCATGTCAATTAAGAATGTGACCAATGCTGAATTTGCGCAGGCCATCGGCGTACAACCTTCAAACATTTCACATATACTTTCGGGAAGGAATAAACCCAGCCTTGACTTGATAATGAAAATTGTGGACCGTTACCCTGAAGTAAGATTGGAATGGCTGCTTCAGGGACAAGGTTCGATGAATAAGGAATTTGGTATGGACTTGTTCAGTGATCAAAGGCAAGCCGATGGAATAATCGAAAAGGAAATTACACCTACTGGATCGAAAATTCATGGTCAAGGCCGGGATAATGATCAAATACGCCCTTCATTTGAAGTTAAAAAAGACCCCTCTCCTATGAAATCAACACTTAGTCAGGGAGATAGAATGGAATCTGAAAAATCGGAGGTTAATGACAGAAAAGATGAATTGCCCGGTCAGCATAATAAATTACAGGGAGATGTAGAAAAAATTGTTATTTTCTATAGGGATAGAACTTTTACTGAATATTTTCCGGGGCAGGAATAATTCTGCAGCTATGGTATGGCGCTTAGGTATATTTATTATTGAGTCCGGTCTAAAAACTGGATTTTTGCCACTAAAGCACAAAGTCACTAAATTTCACTAAAACTAATTCCTTGATATTCAACTTAGTGTCCCGTTTTCAAGGTGCTTCGCACGCTTGAAAGTCAGAGGCTTGACCTTTGAACGTGCGGAGCACTTTCAAGCGTCAAAACATGGATGACTTAACACTAGGGATATATTTATCCTAGGTTTCGGATCACCTTTGATTAGTGCCTTTCAAGTCCGGTAAAAAAGAAATTACTTTCAATCTCAGCATTCTCATCGCTGTCGGATCCATGCACTGCGTTTGCTTGCATTGATGTCCCGAAAAGCGCCCTGATAGTTCCGTCTTCTGCGTTCTTAGGGTTGGTTGCACCAATAATATTGCGGTAATCTTCTACAGCATTTTCCTTTTCAATAATTGCAGCCACAATTGGGCCTGAACACATAAACTCAATCAGATCGTTGAAAAATGGCCGCTCCTTATGAATAGCATAGAATTTCTGGGCCTGTTCGCGTGTAAGTTTGGTCATTTTCATTGCTGAAATCCTGAAGCCTGATTCTATAATTTTGGCTAAAATCTGTCCTGTATAATTTTTCCCAAAAGCCACCGGCTTTATCATTGTAAATGTCTTGTGTCCGTTCATTTTTAATGTTTTTAGTTTATGACGGGCAAAGTTAGCATATTAAGTATTTTATCTCAGCTTTTAACTTTTTTTATTTTACCTTTGCCGCCTTTTGTAAAGAAATAAATATTTAACATTCAATACTTTATCAATTTGAATCCAAAGGAATTTTCAGAAATATCAAAGTTATTGTCAAGTCCGGCACAAATTGTCATCACTTCCCATTACAATCCCGATGGGGATGCTGTTGGGTCGGCTTTGGCACTGTACCATATCTTGTTACAATCTGGCCAAAAGGTTAATGTGGTTATTCCCAATAATTTCCCTGACTTCCTGAAATGGATTCCAGGCAGTGAAAATGTAATAATTTACGAATCGGATAAAGAGCAGGCAGAGGATCTGCTACAATCAGCTAAAATTGTTTTCTGCCTTGATTACAATGCCCCTCACAGGGTGGATTTTATGGAAAAGGCCCTCGTTGCATCCCCGGCCACAAAAATTCTGATTGACCACCACCCTAACCCGGATACTGATGCTTTTGATTACATATTTTCAAAGGTAAGTGCTTCTTCCACAGCTGAATTAATATATCAATTTATTGAGGAAGTTGGATTAATGAAATTCCTTAATGTTGATGCTGCCAAGGGGCTTTATGCCGGAATAGTCACCGATACAGGTTCTTTTAGTTATGCGTGTAATTCGCCAGATACCTACCGTATCATGGGCGAAATTGTGGAACTTGGAGTGGATGCAGTGAAATTACATCAATTGATCTACGACAATTTCTCAGAAAGCAGGATCAGGCTATTGGGCAGCGCATTAGGAGAGAAAATGCAGGTATTGCCCGAATTTCACACAGCTTTTATCCCTTTCACAAAGTCCGACCTCGAGCACTTTAATTATAAAGTTGGCGATACCGAGGGAATTGTAAATTATCCATTATCTATAAAAGAAATCAACCTTTCAATCATGATGACCGAAAGGAAAGGATTGATCAGGCTATCATTCAGGTCTAAGGGCGATTTCCCGGCCAACCACATTGCGAGAGATTATTTCGATGGTGGCGGTCATAAAAATGCTGCTGGGGGCAATTCCGAATTGAGTATGGAAGATACCATCCAAAAGCTCAAAGAAATCTTACCATTATACAGTGAACAGCTTGACTTTGTGATTACTTGATGCAAGATGACACGATGATCTTATAATTTTGAAAAAGATTATATTTGCTAATGAATTTTACTAAAGAAAATTATTCATGTTAACTTTAAATTTAGACAATCACACAGAAAAACAATTTAATAAATTGTTAGAATATTCAGGGATGGATTTTTCACGGTTAATTAGTTCGATGATAAACTATCGGGTTGAAGAGCTTAATAAAGGAATACGAAATATTGAATTGGATTTTATTCACTACGAACAAAAATATAACATTAAATCTAAAGATTTTTATAAAAACTATATTAAGGGTATTTATGAAGATGAAAGCGAGAGCAACGATTTTATGGTTTGGAGCGGAGAATATGAAGCCTATACAGAGTTTCAAGACGAATTAAGTAAGCTGAAATGATAGCAAGGTATTTTGAACAGTTTGATAAAATAATTAGTAGGGTAGATTTTATTTCAAGTTTAGAAATTCATAAGCGAAAAGTAAATGATTTTCTTGGAATAATTGAAGGGAGAATTACAATAGATGGTAAAATACTTGAAATACTTGAAGTTATAAAAATCACAGGTCAGAACTTATCAGTCTTAAAATACAAATACCATTTTCGTGACCCTGATGATTATCTTATTTTTCGATACGACAACGCTCCACACCATAAGGAAATAGATACCTTTCCCCATCACCTACATCTACCAGACAAAATTGTAAGTTCCAAAAAACCAACTTTATCCCAAATACTGTCAACTATTTATAAAGGCTTATGAATACCAAAGAGTATTTGATGAATATTTTTAAAATATTCCCAATATTTTTATTCATGTTGTTGATTTTGGCATCTTGTAATTACCAAGGTAATAAACATACTGAGCCAGTTGATCGCGAAAAAATTGAGGCATCCCTCATTGAAGCCAATAAAAAGTCCGTAATGATTGAAGATGGACATATTGAGGATTACATCCAACGTAAGGATTGGAAAATGCAAAAAACAGGTACCGGACTCAGATACAAGATTTACGATGTGGGTGACGGAGATAAAGCCGTAGAAGGTAAAGTAGTAGCGTTGGAATATTCAGTTCAACTGATCAATGGCGATTTGATTTACTCTTCGGATAACAACGGACTAAAGGAGTTTTTGATAGGCAAGGGTGGGGTAGGAGCAGGATTGGAGGAGGGAATATTATTGTTGCGCGAAGGCGACAGTGCTAAATTTATTTTACCTTCGCACCTTGGTTTTGGGCTTACCGGCGATGGTGATAAAATACCTCCAAAGTCCACTTTAATTTACAATGTTAAACTATTAACAATCAAAAGATAAAAACTAGATGAAAACCAGTAAAACTTTTAATTTGAAAACTATTATTGCGACAATGATGCTTGTTGCATTATTTGTAACAGGATGTCAGGAAACCGGAAAATTTAAAACCAACGAAGATGGAATTAAGTATAAATTCCATGTTGAAAATGAAGACTCAACAGGTGTTAATAATTTTGATATTGTTGAGGTAGTAATGAACTACAGGACAAATGACACAACTTTATACGATGGCAAGGGGCAGATTATCCCCTTCCAGATTAACCCGGTTTACGACGGGGATTTAATGGATGCAATAGCGATAATGCACGTGGGCGATAGTGCTACCTTTGCTTTGGATGCTGAAGACTTTTTCATGAATATGATGTCGTATCGCGAAGTGCCTGAAGAGGTTGGTGACAGTGAGGAGATATTTTTTGATGTAAAACTTATCAGCGTTCGGCCCGAACCTGCAGAAATGCAAGCTGACCGCATGGCCAATGAAGCACTGCGCGATAGCGAACAATCAAGCATCGACCGCTTCCTGGAGGAAAATGACTACAATGTTGAGCCTACCGAAACAGGCTTGTATTATATCGAAGTTGAAGAAGGAACCGGAGCACAGGCAGGGGCTGGTAAAAAGGTTAAAGTGCATTACAACGGAACTTTTCTGAATGGAGAAAAATTTGATGCATCATACGACAGGGGTGCTCCAATAGAATTTACCCTGGGCAGGGGTGAGGTAATTAAAGGTTGGGACGAAGGTATTAGTATGATGAAAGCGGGTGGAAAGGCAAATATGGTCATACCTTCAAAAATTGCCTATGGCGCGCAATCGAGAGGTACAATAAAGGCATATTCCCCACTTTTCTTTGAAGTTGAACTGGTGGAAGTTGTTGAATAACCCTTAACATAAGCTTTAAATATTCTCAATTTTCAATTAGAAAAATCAACAAATAAATTCCAATGAATAGGACTTTTTCAGGTTTTGTAATTTCAGGCTTGTTTTTCCTGATACTTTTAAATGCCTGCGATTCAGGCTTTGAGTATACTGACAGCGGTTTAGCATATAAATTTCATATTCGTAACGATACGGCTTTACAGGCAGATATTGGTAGTTATGCCATTATTGATATGAAATATGGCAACGATGACACCCTATTTTATGACACCAAACTGGTTTCTCCTAATGGAACTGTTCGGATTTCTGTTAAAGCATCCACATACAATGGGGACATTTTGGAAGGTTTGACTTTGATGTGCGTGGGTGACAGTGCCACATTTAAAGTGAATGCAGATTCTTTTTTCTTGAAAACTGCCCGTTACCCCAAAATACCTGATTATGCTTTGAATGTTGATAATTTGACCTTTAATGTAAAGTTAGTAAATTTAGTAACTCAGGAGGAAGCAATTTCAGATTATAATTACACCGAAAGTGGCTTGAAATATAAATTTCATGTTCAGAACGATTTTGCATTGCAATCAGAAGTTGGTAAATTGGCCTTCGTGAATATGAATTATGGCTCTGAAGACACCATCCTGTACGACACCAAAGTAATTCCACCGGATGGGCTGGTTCCAATACCACTTGAAGTACCTGCCTACGATGGCGACTTTATGGAAGGCATCGCTATGATGCATTTGGGCGATAGCGCAACTTTTATAGTTAATTCCGATTCCTTTTTCCTGAAAACTGCACGCTATCCCGAATTACCGGCATATGCACTGGACATGGATGAGTTGACATTTAATGTGAAGCTTGTAAAAATAAAAACCCAGCAAGAGGCAAGGGCAGAATATGATAAGCAATTGCTCGGAATGCAAATGGCCGAGGATAGCGTATTGCAAGTGTATTTGAAAGGTAAGAATATAACCACAAAGCCAAGTGAAACCGGCTTGATTTACGAGGATACCAAGATTGGATTAGGGCCTCTTGCAAAGAAGGGTGACCAGGTTACTGTGAACTTTAGCATTTTATTGCTGGATGAGACTGAAATATTTTCGACACAACAACAAGGTGAACCTGTATTTTTTGAATTGGGCCAGCCATTCGACACACAAGGAATGGATGAGGCCTTGTTAAAGATGAGAGAAGGAGGCAAAGCCAGGATCATCATGCCATCAAACATCGCGTTTGGCGAGCAGGGCAGGGGCAACATTATTCCACCTTACACTACCCTTATTAGTGATATTGAGTTAGTTGAAATAAAAACCAAGAAAGAATACAGTGATGAGCAACAAGGAGGCGAAACCGGAATTATCAAGAAATATCTTAAGGATAATGGTATTTCTGCGAGTCCTACAGCCTCAGGTTTGTATTATGTTGAACGCGAAAAAGGAAGTGGCCCTGCCCCACAGACCGGAGATAAAGTTAAAGTATGGTACACTGGTAAACTCGTGGATGGGACTGTATTTGATGCTTCTGAAAATCGCGGCCAGCCCTATGAATTCGCGCTTGGACAGGGTCGTGTTATCAAAGGTTGGGACGAGGGCATTGCGTTGATGAAGCAGGGAGGCAAAGCTACGCTGATTATTCCTTCAAAATTAGGCTATGGCGAGCGTGGCTCAGGACAAAGAATTCCGCCATTCTCGCCGCTTGTATTTGAAGTTGAACTGCGAGAAGTGAGCAAGTAATATTATAATTGTGAGGTAGTTTTTTGTTATTCACAATAAACGAGTTATGGTTCTGTAACTAAACAAACATTCATGGATATTGTTTAGTTCATTGTATTTTTGATGAATGGCCTAGTGTTATGTCAAAGCCCTGACTTTCAATCGTGCGTAGCACATTGAAACGTCTATTAACTACACGAAAATTTAGTATTGACATGACGCTAGGGAAGGTTTGTATCCTTTTAGTGAAAGACGACCTTTCTGATAGTAAAAGAATCCTCATAACATATCTTTACGATATACACTCCCCTTTTGAAGCGTTTAATATCGATTGTTGTGGAAACTGATTTCGGCTTTATTTTCAATATTTCTTTTCCATAAATATTTTGAATTTCTATTGAAGTTTTTTCCATCCTGAAATTTTTATCTATCGCTATTTTTACTACATCCTTTGCAGGGTTAGGGTAAACCTTTAAATGGTTGTCAAAAGCTTCTTCTATTCCATCTATGATATCAAATAATGCAAAGAGTGTACTATCGCTAATCACATTTTCTACAACAAGCGGGTTCGCATTGCAAATACTGTCGCCGGCCGTGTTTTGCCATTCCACAAAATAAAAACCTTCAGTTGGGATTGCGTGAATTGCGTCGGCGTTGCCTCCACAGTTTACCAATTGGGTAAGTGAGCTTTCCGGTTCCAGGTTTCCTCCTTCACCTGCTATAAAACTTACCAAATAGTTGTGGTAAAAAAGTACCGGTCTTTTATAACCATCAGGTGCTGTACCCATTTTCCAGGGGTTTTGGCTGGTATTGCCAAAACTCCAGCCTGCATCAGCAAAGGTACTTTGGTTATTGAAATCCAAAAAAGTTAAGCCTCCAACCGCCTGGTTTTGTCCATTGTGGTTCATTCCTATACCACTTATTTCTCCACTGGTTTCAATGTCGAAAAAACAGTTTACGGTATTCGCGGTACTTCTGTTCAGCCCGGCAAACCCACCTGTAAACCATCCCTCACTATTCACTTTGCCACTACTGTAGCAGTTTGTGATTGTAGCGAAATATCCATTCTCACCCACGAAACCGCCGCAGGTGTTTTCACCGGTGACCATACCCGTAGCGTAGCAGTTAGTGGTTTGTGAATTATCTGATGTATGCCCCACCAGGCCGCCCACACCATTGTTTCCGCTTACAGCACCAATGGCATAACAGTTTTCAATAAATGCTTCATTTTTCCCGGCCAGTCCACCAACCTTATCACCATCAGGGGCAACTATGGTGACATTTGAATAGCAATTCTTAATCAGGCCATTAGAAATATAACTTCTGTTAGTGCCTATTAACCCACCAATGTAATCTCTGTTGATGCCGTTAATTGTAATTTCTCCACTCACATAACAGTTTTCAATTGTGCTTAGATTGGATCCTACCAATCCCCCAAAAGATCCATAATTACCATTCGTGTTTTCAAGGCTAATATTTACCTTGCAATTGGTGATAGGAACTTTATTATCACCAACCAGCCCACCAATACGTTGTGAGCCAAACATCTGAACCTCTGTTGAGCAATCATTGATTTCTGATTGATTTCCATATGATGAGTAAGCTTGTCCGGCCAGGCCACCGGCAATACCGCCAGAAGTGGCAGAAATGGTACCGCTAACATGGCAATTGCTAACATGCGCGGCTCTAATGCTTCCGACCAAACCCCCAATATAAAGACCACCATTTACCTGGCAATTAATAACAGTAACATAGCTAATTTCTGTTTCATCATACCTTCCTGCCTCCCCAACAAGAGTACCAACATATGCAGAACCTTCAATAATAAAGCTATCGAGGGTTAGGTTTTTTATTATGGCACCATTTGTACTGTGAAAGAAGCCAACCAATGTGGTGGACCGGTGAATGTAGAGATTACTAATTGTAAAATTACTCCCATCAAAAGTCCCGGTAAAATAGGTATCTAAATTTCCGATAGGTAAAAACCCATATCCATTATTCCAGTTTTGGGTTTCCGTGGCATCAATATCAGCAGTGAGTGTGAAAAACATATCCCAGTCGGAATCACTTAAAGAAAGCGTGAGCAAGTCATTTAGGGTGGCCAACTGATAAGGGTCGGTTTCAGTACCTGTTCCACCGCTGTATTGAGCCTCTAAATTATTGGCGGTGAACAGAAACATGGCAGAGAGGAACAAAAGTTTAGCTCGTTTCAACATTTCTGATGTTTTTTGGTTTACTCGATAACTATCTTTTTTGTTAGCAGTGTTGATTCATGGAGGATTTTCATCATGTACAACCCTCGTTTCAAATGCCGGATATCGAGATGAGAGACAAGCGATTCAGGGTTCAATTTTAAAACCAGGCTGCCATTTATATCAATGAGTTCAAGGACCGTATGCTCGATATCATAAAACTCGGGCAGTTGAATTGTTAAAGTTGAACTTGCCGGATTGGGATAAATAGCAACTTCGCGTGGGTTGGATAATTCATTTACACCTACAGTTACATCAGTCAGGCCAAAGGCCCAATAATCAGACCCCCAACCCTGGATAAAATTACTGCAATTTACATCCCCTGAAGGACTAAAGTTAGTTTCAGCCGCTACAGCATAGTTGTTATTTGGAAGTTGCGTTACACCATGGACCCTTTCGGTTGCGCGGCCACCAATACATTGCTGCCAAAGCAGGTTTCCATCAGTATCGATTTTGAATACCCAAATTGAAGGATTAAATTCATCCATCGAGGGATTGCCTATTACATCGCAATTAAATGAATGGGTAATGCTAAAAATAATAAAGTCACCGTCCACTGTTTCAAATATTTCTCTTGGGGAATCATAGTTGGTGCCACCATAACATTTCGACCAGATAATATTTCCTGATAAATCAATCTTAAAAAGCCAAATATCATAATCGCCATGCCAGCCTGAGCCTTCTAAATCCCCGTCATTTGATTCGCTAACTCCAGCTACCAAATAACCATCTTCTGTTTCAAGTATTGTACTGATGCCATCATCCTGGCTGCCACCATAACATCTGTTCCATTCCCCGTTTCCATTGGCATCAATTTTATAAACAATGGCATCAACACTATAATTGATACACTCACAGTCGATATTACCATCCGTTCCGGTTGGTGAGCCATAAATTGCGGCAACATACCCTCCATCACTGGTCTGCACAATTTCGTTTATAGCCTCCAAAGAAGACGTGCCCATAGTAAAATCCCATTCGGTTTCTCCAAGGCTATTAAGTTTAATTATCCATGCATCATAAAATCCATAATAAGTAGTAATATCACCTCCTTGATAATCAGCTTGTGCCGCACAAATCACCCCTCCGTCATTGGTTGGGCTTCCCCACTTTTCGTAAATAAGTCCAATAGGGCTCCCCACTTTTCTGTCCCAGATAATATCACCATTGTT
>Ga0075111_1000939_pt1 | contig 13578 bp, 11 predicted proteins | sample AntAceMetag02UKK_FD_69787 | JGI IMG/M metagenome (GOLD analysis project Ga0075111, IMG submission 69787) | Saline lake microbial communities from Ace Lake, Antarctica - Antarctic Ace Lake Metagenome 02UKK | ecosystem: Environmental > Aquatic > Non-marine Saline and Alkaline > Saline | place... | reverse complement strand
ATTGCTAATGAATATGGTATTACAGTGCCAATTGCAATTCATGCTGACCATTATGGAATTAAGAGCCAGGAAGATGTAGAAAAAGCCTTAGTTCAAATACCTCAAATGATTGCAGCTGGTATTACATCAATTGCCATTGATGCATCGCATATGCCAGATCACTTAAATTTATTAGCTAATATCGAGATTTACGACAAAGTATTAAGCCAATATCCAGAGATCGGTTATGAAACTGAGATTGGTGAGATCGTAGGTAAAGATTCTGTGAACAAACCTGAAGATGCTGTCTATTTAATTGCAGCTTTAAATGCACATGGAATATTTCCAAACTGGATTGCAATTAACAATGGCACAACACACGGTGTAGAGAAGAGTGATAAAGGTATTCAAGTTCAACTTACAGCTGATGTACATGCAGCAATTGAGAAATATGGTTTAACTGGAGCACAGCACGGTACTTCTGGTAACAACAATGATCGGCTTAATGATATTACAAATAAAACCTTAACTACCAAAGCAAATCTAGCTACGGCATTACAGATGATTTCTTGGGGATTAGAAGTTAATGAATTTGGTAATGCCTCAACTGATGCTGAGGGTAACTTCATTAAAACAGAAGCAGGCGTTCCGATGGAACTTTGGACTGAGATGATGGCTTATGCAAAAGATCAAGGCTGGTCAGGTGGTGGACTTAAAAATCTTAATAAACCATTTGAAGAAAAGTTACTTGAATTGCCACAAGAAATAAAAGATGAAAGAGCTAAAGCGGTTGCAGATTTTATGGAACCAATGATGATGGGCGTTTTTAATTCTGGTGGAACCGCTCAAAATGTTATAAATGCAATTGTTAAGAATAACTCTGCTGATATAGACCGTGGAATTAAGGTGATGGAGAATCCAGATGACTGGGGTGTGAACATTTCAGATCCAGAAGCGAAGATAGCTTTCTTAGTTCAAAAAGAGCAAGAAATGAACCTAAGTGCAGCACAAAAAACAGGAATCGAAGAATAATCGATAAGTAGAAAAGCACTGGGAAGTTTAAAATAAAAAAGGCCGCTTATGCGGCCTTTTTTATTGCTTAATTCTTTGCTGTATTGCAACACGAAAAAAGAATATAAGTTTAATGAAATTCTTCCTCATAGTGCACGATAGATTACTGGTTAAAACATCGCTATAAAAAGGAGCAAGTTATTATGAAATCAATTAAATATAAGATTATTGCAAGTGAGATCAAAACAATAAGTAATATCTTTAAGTCAAACCCAATGGAGGTTGTGACACAAATGTTTAAAAATTTGGGGTGGAACTTGAAAGCAATGACAGAAAGAGCGCCAGCCTTCTATGAAAACCTTATGGGTAGTGAGCACAAATTACTCGACGTAAATGTGCTTCACGCTAATCAAGTAGTTGCAGCCGTTGCAGCATTAAACACTGTTATGTTTGGTGGATGGGGAAGAGCTGAGGGCAGTGCGGATAAACAATTCATAACTATGGTTAAGGAGCTTCTAGACGGAGCAGCAACACATGCCATCCATGAATCACTATATTTTATGTCAAATATGTTCCCTGATAATTTCGTTTATTTTATCCAACAAGGGGAAGGATCAGCTGAAAAAGCTGGATCAGAAGCAGGTGCGCCAGCATTAACATTTGGTGCATTTTATGCGAACCCAAAAACAAGTCAACAAATTGAGCCAATAATCTTGAATTATTACAAAGATAAAGGCAATCGTGACAAAACAGTTCGTGATAGTGCCTTTTCGGGAATGATGAATCGGATGAGTGCATTAGGCGTAGACTTCAACTCTATTGTATTGGACACACTAGAGAATACATCTAGAGCAGCAAAAGGCCAAACTGGTGCAATGTCTGTCATCCATTTTATTGGTGGGCCGTTAGCTGTTGAGGAAGACTATGAAGGTTATGGGGCTACTGTTACTGTTGATAAGAAGGTAGCAAATCGGATTCCAGATTTATCACCACAAACCCCATTAAAAGTAATTGTTGAAGCAATCCAGGCTGAATATCCCGGAATAAAAACCGAAAATATAGAAATCTATACATTAGAAGGTGCAAGCCGAGTTTTAAGACTTGGATCTCAGTGGAATGAGCAAGCGAATTTGGCAATTGGTCGATTAAAGGAAGGTGACATCGGTCCTTATAATGGTTTAGAGGTTTTTACTAGTTCCGGTACCTATGCACCAAACTTTATGGTTGGCTTGTATATTGCTAAAGATGGCGAAATACATTATCTAATAAATGCGGGCTATGCTGCACAAGCAGAATCTCTTCAAGGACTTTATGCTGCTGTATCTAGTGGAAGAGAGAGTATCATGCAGAGTTTGCTTAAAGAATTCCCGCTTCCAATGGAAATGGAGCTTGAAATTTTAAAATTAGATCCAAAGGATGAGAATTTTTCAGAAAAATTAGATGCAATTATTGTAAAGGATATAGCCAGAGCTGAGGAGATTCAAGCTAAAATTAAAAATGTAGAAGAGTCAGAAAATATGACCTTTGAATCATATGTAAAAAGTAGAATTCAACTTGTTAATCAATCGGGATATATGGCAGGAAAACCGATGGGGTTTGCTGATACGCTACTTAATCCAGAACAAGCAAGTAAAACACCGGTTGTTGCCGTCGATGGTTTTATGTCTGATGACCCATATTCAAATAATGCTGGGGTTTTAATTGCACAAGATACCGTAGTAGTTAAAACTAGAATATCTGTTAAAGATGATAAGGGGGCAATCCATAGTACTACAACTAATTTTGTTTTGTCACCAATTGTAGAAGAAGAAAATGGTTCTCCATATGCATTTAGCTTTCCAGAAGCAAAAGCGATGCCCCTATTGGAACGTTTTCTTGCAAAAGGGTGGGATAGTAAACAGTACGAATTTAAAAATAAACATGCCGGACAGATTAAGACATACCTGAACACAAACCTATATAATGCAATTTCAAGTTCATCTGATGGGAAGATTATTTTGGACATGACGAAAGCGCATAATGTCATTGCCAAAAGATTTTCTGAGAAGGGCGCTGTCGAAATGTTGTCGATGGTAAGGTTTATGAAACAGGTAGGTGGAACGGATATGGATTGGCTGATTGTTAAGGACTAACTATATTTCTCATAGAAGTTTATAAAAAAAGCCCCTTTCTTGGGGCTTTTTTTTTAGCATTATGGTAAACTTAATCTCTATATGAATTCTCAACAAATAGAACAGTTTTTGCAGGACAATTTACTTAAAGTTAATAAACCAATTCAGTATCTGGGTAATGAGTTAAATGTTATCAAAAAAGACTGGCAGCTGGCTAAAACAAAGCTATGCTTTGTGTATCCCGATAAGTATGAAATAGGGATGAGTAACATGGCACTTCAAATATTTTATAAGTTAATAAATGTTGAAACTGATCATTTGTTAGAACGTGCGTTTATCCCAGACACAGATATGATTGATTTATTGAAAGCTGAAAATATTCCATTGTTTGCAGTTGAAAGTAAGACGCCGCTAAGGGGCTTTGATGCTGTAGCTATTTCATTTTCGACAGAACTGAGCTATACGAATGCACTTTTGGCGATAGATTTAGCTGATATCCCGTTAAAAAGTGCAGACCGAATAGGTGACGAAAATCTACCAATACTATTTGCTGGTGGTGGGGCTGTTATTAATCCGCTTCCAATGAGTATGTTTATTGATTTTTTTGTCATAGGTGATGGTGAAATCGTGATAGAACAAATATGTGACGTCCTACATAAATGTAAGAACGACTTGTCTTTGACTAAAAAGGAAACACTTGAAAAAATATCTAAATTTGAGCATGTCTATGTCCCTATTTTTCATGATAAAGAAACCATAATCGAAAAAGCGACATTTAAAGAAGTGAATGACCCTAAATATATTGTTAAAAAGCCGCTAGTTCCTCTACTAAAAGTAGTGCATAATCGCTTTAGTGTTGAACTAATGCGTGGCTGCCCACGAATTTGCCGCTTTTGCCAAGCTTCATATATAAATAAACCAGTTCGTCTTAGAAAAAAGGATGTGCTCTTAGATCAAGCACGAAACGTAATGGCTACTACTGGTTATGAGGAAATCTCTCTCTCATCATTAAGCTCGTCAGACTATCCGAAGGTTTTAGATTTGCTAAATGACTTAGATGCGGAATGCGTGAAACAACAAGTTAAGCTAAGTTTGCCGTCACTTCGTGTCGATTCAATGTCAGCTGATGTGTCTGAGATGACAAACAAAATTAGGCAGTCTGGTGTTACTCTTGCCCCAGAAGCAGGAAGTCAGTTTATCCGTGATGTAATACTAAAAAATATCAGTGAGGAAGAAATTCTAAATACGGTAAGAACGGCTTCAATGAATAGTAAAAAAGGAATAAAACTATATTTCATGATTGGCTTACCAAGAGAAGAGCAAGAAGATTTGCAAGCAATAGTTGACTTAGCATTTAAGATCATTCGTCATATAAAACCAGCTCGGAATAAGATTGTTATTAATTTTTCGAATTTTATTCCAAAGGCGTTTACGCCATTTCAGTGGGCCAAGCAGGATGATCGGGCCTTGATAGATGAAAAACTGAAATTTTTCAAGAAAGAACTACGTCATAAACAGATGGAAATGCGTTGGACTGACGCAGAATTAAGCGTTCTTGAAGGAATCCTGAGTCGAGGTGATGAAAAAGTTGGTGATCTGATTTACGCCGCATATAAAAATGGTGCAATATTTGATGCGTGGTATGATCACTTCAATTTTGATAATTGGGCTAAAGCAGCAAAAGAGTGTTCTTTTGATATCGATAAATATTTATGTGAACGACAATTAGAGCAGTCATTGCCTTGGGGCTTCATAGCAACAGGAGTGAAAGTTGATGCTATGAAAAAAGAATACACTGCCGCATACAGCGTAATGAGACCACCTAAATCCATCTAAAGGGGATTTAACTATAGCAATTGAATTAGAATCCATTTTGGCTTTTCCTTTAGTAGAGGGCGGTCGCTTGGCGGCCGGGTGAGGTCTGTATGTAAAACTTCAATTTGAATAAACAAATCATGACATAATAAATATCGAAGATTTAGTATATAATATGAATGAAGGCACATATTTATGACCAAAGTAAAAAAAAGTAAACGATTTAACTATAATCTTGCCTCAGTTTTGAAGGTTCGTAAAATTAAAGAAATACTTCAAAAAGAAGAGGTATCAAAGGCGATACAAAAAGTAAAAGAAGAGAAAGAAAAGCAGCAAAAGATTGAGGATGATCAAAATGCAGAACATCAGAAAATAATTGATATTTACGAGAGTGGAGAGGCAATCGATCTAGATGAAATATTTCTTCGAAGGCATCACCTTGAGAATCTGAAAGTTCAGTACGATAAGCAATTAATCGAGACTGAAAAAGCTGAGCAAAAAAAGATTGAAGAGGATAAAAAATTATTACAGGCACTAAAAGATAAAAAAATTCTGGAAAAAGATAAAGATAAAAAACGTGGCCAGTGGAAAAAAATAATGGAAAAGGAAAATGTGAAATTTTTAGATGATATTTCTGTATCGAGATTTTTTCGTAACCGAAACAAGGAAGACGAATGAGTGTAGGAAATTTAGGATCACAACAAGTCCAACAGTTCCAGCATACCAATAAGTCGGAGCAAACACATCAAGCTGCATTCTCCTCTGAAATGGACAAAATGTTCTTATCCCATAACCAAATGTTAACACGCATACTCCAAAATGGATTATCAATTCCAAAGCATTTGTTGGATAAGATAAAACGAAATGCAACAGAACTAAAAAAGATATATTTTGGTTTGGATAATTATATTATTGATCCAACCTTGTTGCCGAAAGATCAGGGGGATTTTGTCGTGTTTACAACAGAGACTATACCGGTGGTTGTCCCTGTTGTGTTTTTTGAGGATAAATATGATAGAGATGCTTTGTTAACAAAATCGCTAGTAATTAATCAAATACAGGAATCTGATTGGCATGAAGCTGATACTGAATCAATTGAAATGGCTGATTATATGAAGACCTCCCTTGTTTTTTTTGGAGCACGCAACTATGTGAAAAAAGAAAAAGTGAAGATGGTTCATATTACTCAAAATCCATTCCTGCCAGAGCATACGGTTATTTTTTCTAAGAAATGCAATTTCTTTTCATTGTTACTGTTTTTTTATACGCATCAAAAGTATTTTTCAAGTTTAAAGGCCGGATTAAATGCATACTTACAATTTGTTAATGGATAAGGGAGGCCTATCAGTCGAAGCTCGAAGACGGAGTGAGTTTTAAAATGATAAATAATTTAAATTATATGTTAGCAGACCCCTCTTTTCATAAGAGAGGGGTGGCCGTAGGCCAGGGTGAGTCATGACATATCACATACCAGTTCTTTTAAATGAAATTACTCATTACCTTGATATTCGGTCGGATGATGTTGTTCTTGATGGAACTTTAGGTGGTGGTGGCTATGCTTTAAATATCTTAAGCCAAGAACCTGGTGTTCGTGAGTATATAGGTTTAGACCAGGACACCGATGCATTAGACTACGTGAAAAAAAATATTTCAGATCCGAGATTAACGTTAATACATGGTAACTTTTCTGAATTTGATGCATTGCTGAGTAAGCAACAACTCAACGATATAAGCAAAATTGTGCTAGATCTAGGCATCTCTTCCTATCAAATAGATAATCCGGAGAGAGGTTTTTCCTATATGAATTCAGGGCCATTGGATATGAGGATGAATCGTTCAGTAAAAGAAACGGCAGCTGATGTATTAAATAACTATTCGGAAGAAAATATTGCTGACATGATTTATAACTATGGAGAAGAACCAAAAAGTCGAATAATTGCGAGGGAAATTATTGCATATAGGGCGAAAGAAAAATTTAGTGATACTGGCCAACTCGTCACATTTTTAAAGGAAATAGTTTATGGTCACTATCCAAGAAAAATGACCGCAGTAAAACGAGTATTCCAAGCATTACGAATAGAGGTTAATAATGAACTTGGGATACTAGATGAAGCACTTTCAAAAATGATCCATTCATTGCCGGAAAATGGACGACTAGTTGTCGTGACATTTCATTCTTTAGAAGATAGAATTGTTAAAAAAGTATTTAATCGTTTTGTTGGTAATCAAGACTTGCCAGAGATAAAAAAATGTACGAAGAAAGTAGTGAAACCTTCAAAACAGGAGATAAGCAGAAATAAACGATCGAAAAGTGCTAAGTTGAGAGCAATTCAAAAAATATGAATTTTAAAAAATTAAATCTAATATTAATAACAGGGGTTATTTTATTTTCAATTCTAACAGTATTCCAACAAGGAAAGTATTACAACTATGATTATAAAGTTCAAGAAATGCAGCGAGAACTGAAGAATATTCAAAATGAAAACCAGGACATGCAGGTGCGATATAATATGCTCTATGATTTAAAAAAAGTGTCTGATTTTGCAAGGACTAAGCTAAATATGGTATTTCCAAAAGAGGTTAAATGTATTTATGAGTAAATATAATCTAAGAATATGGATAACCTTTCTTTTAATCACATCCTTTATTTTTATAATAATAATTCGTCTGTTTAATTTGCAAGTTCAAAATCATGAGTTTTACAAGAAAAAGTCTAAATATCAGCAAGAGAGAATTATAAAACTTAGTCCAAAACGAGGTAATATTTACGACCGGAATGGTGATGTATTAGGTGTTTCACTTGAGGCTATCTCTCTCTATGCAAACCCGAGACAGATCAAAAATAAAAAGGAAGCTGCTAATGAATTACATGAGCAGTTAGGATTATCTCCGCGACGAGTTTCTAATATAATCAATAATTCTGGCCATTTTGTTTGGATTAAGCGAAAAGTGTCGGCAAGATATAAAAAGACATTGCGAATTTCAGGGGTTCATTTCCTGCCAGATACTAAGCGTTACTATCCAAATAACGAAATAGCTGCCCATGTTCTGGGCTTTGTTGGTGTTGATGATAAAGGATTGAGCGGCTTAGAGTATTACCATAACTCCGAATTAGCTGGTAAATCAGGATCAATGATTATTGAAAGCGATTTGAAGGGGCGAAATATCTTTAGTTACGCAAAAAAAGTAGTGCCGGCAAAGGAAGGGGATGATGTATTCCTAACGATCGATAAGAATATCCAATTCTATATGGAAGAACAGCTTGAAATAGCGGTTAAAAACTGCAAGGCAAAATCTGCCGTAGCAGTACTAATGGATGTGAAAACTGGAGAGATATATGGTATGGCTAACTATCCATCTTTTAATCCAAACTATTTTCAACGTTTTGAGGATCAGTCAGTGTTTAAAAACAATGCAGTATCAATGGCTTATGAACCGGGTAGTGTGATGAAGCTATTTACAATTGCAGCAGCTTTAGAGGAGAATGTTATCCAACTGGATACTCCTATCTATTCACCTTTAAGGATTGTTGTGGGTGGTTATCCGATAGAAGAAGCTTACCATTCTGGTGCCGAGAAGGAGTCTCCTACAAAATCTGTTTCAGATGTTATTGTGAAATCACTAAATGTCGGTGCTGCAAAGATTGGCTTGAAGTTAGGTAAGGAAAAGTTACATCAATACTTAAGTCAGCTTGATTTTGGTAAGAAAACAGGTATTCAATTGCCTGGTGAATCATATGGAATGTTGTCACCCTATCAAAAATGGTATCAAGTCGATTTAAGTCGAATTGCATTCGGGTATGGCGTATCTGTTACTCCTATCCAATTATTAAGAGCAGTTGCTGTTTTTGCTAATGATGGATATTTGGTAAGCCCATATATAATCAAAGGTGCAAAAAAGAAGTCGCGAAGAAAAGTATTCTCAAAAAAAACGGTTGAGGTGATGAAAACATTTATGCAGAAAACAGTGGAAGAGGGTACTGCCACAAAAACAAAATTGAATAGATATACCGTTGGTGGTAAAACAGGTACATCACGGTTGTTTTCGACGAGAATAAATAAATACTTAATTGGGCAATATAATTCTTCTTTTGCTGGTATATTTCCTGTATCAAATCCTAGGTTCGCTATGGTGGTTGTTGTTCATGATCCAAGGCGTAATAAATATGCCTCATATTCAGCTGTGCCAGCATTTAAAGGTATTGCCGAAAGAGTGTTGCGTTATATGGATATAAAACCACAATGATGCAAATTACTCTGTTTAAAGTTAGAATTTAATTGGTGTGTAAAATAAAGACGTATGAAGGTGATTGTAAAATGAAAGAAATAAAGAAAATAGCTGTTTTATGTGGGGGGACATCGGCAGAGCGATCTGTGTCGTTGAGATCAGGTGCTAATGTTTTTAAAGCAATCCAGGAATTATCGTATGATGTTGTAATGATTGATCCATCTATGGAAGTAATTCCGCAAGATATAGACCTGGCATTTTTGGCATTGCATGGTACCGGTGGTGAGGATGGCTCAATCCAAGGTTTGTTGGATTTGAAAGGGATTCGATATACTGGTTCTAATCTAGAATCATCAGCCATTGCATATAATAAGATTACCTGCAAAAAACTATTAGAGTATCATGGTTTGCCAACCGCAAATTTTAAAGAATTAAAATCGCTGAAAGACTGTGAGACTGTTTCTTTTTTCCCACAGATAATTAAACCAGCTTTGGAAGGATCAAGTATTGGCATACAGATAATTGATTCAATGGATGAATTGCTAGCTGCATACAAAGAATTAAGCAAAAAATATACAAATCTTTTTGTCGAAGATTATATTTCAGGGCGTGAAATAACAATCAGCATATTAGCTAAAGATATTTATCCTATACTTGAATTGATTCCAAAAAATAGATTCTATGATTTTGAAGCAAAGTACACAAAAGGAATGACTGAATTTTTAGTGCCCGCAGATTTGTCGATCGAAGCAGAACTAGATTTAAAAGCGATTGCGTTAGATGCCTACACCGTAATCGGTTGTAAAGGTGCGGCAAGAGTGGATATGATTATTACAGAAGAAGATGCTTATATTCTTGAGATAAACACAATTCCTGGAATGACTGATTCAAGTGATTTGCCAGCACAAGCTAAATCAGCCGGTTTATCATTCAATGATCTTGTACAAAGGATAATTGATGCGGCTTAATCGACGAGGACGTATTCTCCTAACAATTTTAGTCGTATTTTTGTTTCTATTAGTTTTGATAACGTATCTGCCAAGTAATGGTGTTGCTGAGACGAAAATAACAGGGACTGATTTGGTTTCGAGCTCATGGATTGATGAGATTGTGGCAACTTGTGATGTTAATAATTTTTACTTATATCCAAAAAGAAAAGTTAGCACACAGATAAGAACTGAAATTCCTCAAATACGTGCAGTAAAGTTTTCAAAAAATTGGTTAACACGAGTAGTGACCCTTCGAATTGTTGAACGTAAGGCATTTGCTAATATTATGGCATATCCAGAACATTATATTGTTGATAATGAAGGTTATATTTTAAATTTGGATAAAGATATGGAGCTTATAACTATTGAAAAGCTAATGGATATTCCAATTATATCGGGCTTAAAAAACGAAAGTATGATCGGAATTCGAAAATTGCCAGAGAACTACTCTTCTATTATTAGAACAACGCTCAGGCATCTAGTTGAAATATTCGATGATGGTGGTGTGACGTTTAATCTCAGTAATTTAAATGATATAAGAGTCCTAACTAAGGATCTGATCGAAATCAAAATTGGTAATACTCAGGAAATTAAAGAAAAACTGCGTGTATTAAATCTTTTATTACCTGATATTAAAAATATAGAAAATCTTGAATATATCGATATAAGGTATCCGGTTTTTCCAGTTGTAAAGTATATAAGATAAGGAGTTTAATATGATAGAAGTAAACAAAGATTGGAGTTTATTACTTGATCGTGATGGCGTAATAAACGTGAAGCTAGAAGAAGATTATGTGAAAACATGGGGCGAATTTGTTTTTTTGCCAAAAGTGATAGAATCACTTAAAATCTATCGTCAGATATTTGGCCGAATTATAATATTTACAAATCAACAAGGTATCGGCAAAGGGTTGATGACAGAGGATGATCTAAATACTATTCACTACAACATGGTGAGTCAGTTGACTGAAAATGGTGTAAGTATAGATGGTATTTATTATTGTCCACACCTTAAAAGTGATGATTGTGTATGTCGTAAACCAAGAAAAGGATTAGCTGTATCAGCAAGTGATTACTTTGAAGATATAGATTATAAAAAATCTATAATGGTAGGTGATTCGATTGGCGATATGGAATTTGGTAAAGGGATAAAGGCAACAACAGTCATGGTATCCAAAGAAGAGATGGATCATGTTTTTATCGATTATAATATAAAGAGTCTATCCGCACTTCAAAACATTATTGAAGTGGTGAAGTAATTGTCACTTAGAATATCACAAAATTGTTGTTTTTATACTCAACATAAATTCTCTTTGTGATATAATTAATTAAGTTTGAAACACAAAATTGTGAAAAATCAAAATTAATACTAACAGTTTAAATAAGGAAAATGATGAAGAAAAGTGTGCAAGAGGATAATATTGTTTATGGATTAGATTTTGGTTCATCATCTTTAAAGGTAGCCGTATGTGAACTATTGGACATTCATGATTACGAGGTGCTTTCAACTATGACATTCCCCTATATGAGTGCAATGATCAAAAAACAATTTGATAAGGAGCGGATAAAGCATCTAGTTGATAGAGCGTTAAACCGTATTGATCGAGAGTTGCCTGCAACGTTTCCATCAAAGAAGGCAATCGTAACATTGCCAACGGCAGAGTATAAATCAGATGTTATTACAGTTGAGACTGTTCTAAAAAATAATATTGTGAAATATGAGCATAAGATAAACTTAATAAATAAAGCGAAGGAAATTAGTTCATGTGGTGCTATTTTGCATACAATCCCCTTGAAATATACATTAGATGGAGAGTCTATTCTCGATCCAGTTGGTTTGCAGGGAGACACCCTTACTATGGATGTTTCTGTTATTGGCTATGATGAATATTTGTTGGAACAATTTAAGTCTATTTTTGACGATTTATCAATTAAAGTAGGGAAATATGTTGCTCCACCACTTTCTTTTATTAATTATTATTTAAATTTTGTTCCAAATAATCATAAATCGAAAGACCTCTTAATCCTTGATTTTGGAGCAGAAGTTTCGCATTGTTATCGAATAATAAATAGCCAGTTATCTGCTTATTATTCACAGTCTTTAGGAAATGAAATCATTGCAAGAGATATTAAAGTTGTTCTTGATACGAGTATGGATACTGCGAAGAAGCTAAATGAAAAATACGTTAATCTATGTTCCGGATCAGGTGATGAAATAAATGTTGATGGGACTAGCGTTAAGCTCAGTTTGTTAAATGAAATTGTTGAGGCAAGATATGATGAAATCTTGGAGCATTTTGAACGCTTAATTCCTCTAAATAAAGATAATGCTGTTGATATGTCATTTGTCCTTTTAGGTGATGGTCATCCGGAGGGCTCGTCAGAATATTTAGAAAAAAGGTGGGGTGGTAAATGTCAAAGTATTAAACCATTTATAACTGATTCAGAATTTATTATGTCCATTGGAAATATTCAGTACGCGTTGAACAACGAAATATACATTCCACAACTTACTAATAAAGCATCACGAGGAATCATCACTCGGCTTTTTCAAAGATTTGAAGATTTATTTTAATAGTGTTATACTTTTCTTAGGTAATGATTATTTTACTGATATGTAGCGGTTTTATAGGTTTTTTATATAAATTTCAGGAGTATATAATATGAAAACAGGAATTAGCCAATATACAAACATCAAAGTAGTTGGTGTTGGTGGTGGTGGTAATAATGCTGTCAATCGAATGGTGAAAAACGGTCTAGATGGAGTTGAGTTTTGGGCTATTAATACCGATAACCAAGCATTACATAGTTCACTTGCGGAAAATATTTTACAAATAGGGATTGAATCAACAAAAGGCTTAGGCGCAGGTTCAAATCCTGAAATGGGTGAAAAATCAGCAGAAGAGAGTCTGGGTGACTTAAGTCAATCAATTGAAGGTGCTGATATGGTTTTCATCACCGCAGGAATGGGCGGTGGTACTGGGACTGGAGCATCACCTGTGATTGCTAAAATGGCAAAACAGGCAGGCGCTTTAACCATCGGGGTAGTCACCAAACCTTTTAGATTTGAAGGGCCAATTCGTATGAGACAGGCTGAGACAGGAATTTCTGCCTTGCGTGAAGAAGTTGATGCTTTAATCGTTATCCCAAACGACAAACTGCTACAGGTAATTGAACAAACAACCTCTTTAAAGGATGCGTTTATGGTTGCAGATGACGTATTGCTTCAAGGCGTTATGGGAATATCAAAACTAATAACTGATGTTGGATTAATTAATCTTGATTTTGCTGATGTTAAAGCAATAATGAGTGATGCTGGCTCTGCCATGATGGGTATCGGCAAAAGTAGTGGTAGTCAGCGTGCGATTGAAGCTGCAGAAGCAGCTATTAGTAGTCCGTTGCTTGAAGAATCAATAACAGGAGCTAAAGGGATTATCCTTAATATT
>Ga0075111_1000938_pt1 | contig 13579 bp, 24 predicted proteins | sample AntAceMetag02UKK_FD_69787 | JGI IMG/M metagenome (GOLD analysis project Ga0075111, IMG submission 69787) | Saline lake microbial communities from Ace Lake, Antarctica - Antarctic Ace Lake Metagenome 02UKK | ecosystem: Environmental > Aquatic > Non-marine Saline and Alkaline > Saline | place... | reverse complement strand
AGACTGATTTGTTTTATAAGAATAGGCACCAAACCACTTAACAACTGCTTTATCTACATATTCATCAAAATTAGTTCTAATGTTTATTTCCGAACCATTTGAATCAAACGCAGAAGTCTCAATATCAAAAACCAAAATATCAGTTTTTAAATTTTTAAGGAATGTACTATTTTCCAATTTTTACCACCCAGTTTTCTTTTCGGAGTTGTTAGTGTCACCAGTATAATCTAAACCTTTGTTTGCTTTTTCTACAGTTTGCCTTTTTAATAAACTTTGTACTGTAACAACAGCGTTTTGTGCAGAATAAACATATCTTGTAAAATCAGAAGCATATCGTCTTAATTCAGATGTCTTTGCTCTTGCGTATGCTTTACAATGATTATGGTCTTGCACTCTTAATGTTTCAAAGTTTTTTTCTTCTTCTAAGATATGATTGTTTTCATATTGAATAACCATCGCTTCTAGACACCCAGCAACTGGATTTAATTTGGTTTGACAACCATTTAATACTTGTTGTGCATACTTTAAATCATACTCTGTTAATAAATCACCATCTACGAATTTATCAGCCCAATAATCTATTAAATTAAAATATTTCATATGTTTTTTATAAAGCTCATCAACTTTTTCTTCTTCATATAATTTTTTCACATCTCCACTTAGCATAAATTCTCCTTTTTATATAAATGTCGTTTCTTAATATTATCAGTCAATTCTATGAATCTACAATTTGAATACTCATAATTTCCATCATTATCTATTCTATCTATACTCGGTTTATGCATTTCATATGCTTTATCTCGAAACCATAACTTTTTAAATTCCTCTTTTGCCATTAAAAATTTAATTCCTCTGCCACCATAACAATAATATCTGTTATTATGAATATTTGTGCATCTTTGTTTTGCACTTTGATAAGAATTTAGCCAAGGATGTTTTTGATACCATTGTTTTTGATATTTATAATTTTCTTTTTTCCAATTTCTCAAATAATCTTTAAGATGTGATTTATGTTTCACACTATAATCTTTAAGATATTCTTTTCGCTGATGCCTATGATTCTGTTGCCATTTTTTAGCTCGTTTGGCTATTTTTTGTTCCCTTAAATAGCATATGCTCTAGAAAATGAGATATGCCTTTAATATTATCTGGTTCATTTCTTGAACCAACAGGAATAACTGTGCCTATTAATGTTGAATTACTATCAACTCTTATTTTTACTCTCATTTTACATCCTTTTTAGAGGGTCTTCCTCTTTTCTTTTTCTTTTCTTTAATTATATCTTTTGAGTCACCGCCTTCAGTTACTAAATCGTATTCAGGTGCAACAACATTTTCATTCGGTTTATCTTCAACAACAACTTCTTCTTCAATTTTTTCTTCTTCTACTTTTATTAAACCAAGTTGCTTTGCTTCTTCTGGTTTTTTCTCAATCAAATATTCTTCAATTTCTTTCTTTTGACTTTCTGTTGATGTTATGTCTATTCTAACAGGAAGTTCTGTTGGTTCTTCAATTTCATTTACAAATCCGTTTTTAAAAATAAAAGGCAAATGAATTTCTGAACCCTCTGTTGCTGAACTAGAACTTTTAGTTTTCTGAAGTTTAATTACTGCATCAAATCCAATCGCTTGTTTTTGAGTAGAAAAACGAATTTTACCATCTGGGTCACAAAAATATTCTTTAAACTTCTCAACAGGAGCATCTACTTTTTGACCTTTTCTCATAAAACATCTTGTAAATGCCCAATGTTTAATTGCTTCTCCACCAGTCATTTCAGCATGAGTATAAAATGAACCAATACCTGCAATTCTAACTTGACCAATCATAATAACACTTGCTTGAGCATTAAAAACATCAGGAGAAACAACTCTAAAAAACTTGGATAGTGTTCTTGCTAATTCTGCAATTTCTTTAGATGCTAACTCTCGTTCTTTTCCTTTATTTTCTTGTTCATTCTTTGGAGACATGGCCTGAACACTGTCAACAACAATAATATCAACAACCTTTTGTTTACAAAGAGTTCTGATAATCTCCAATGCTTGCTCTGCGTTAGCACACTTCTCAGCCAGTATAAGCTCGTTTAAATCAATTCCTAATGAAGTTGCCCTATCTTTATCAAATGTATGCTCTAAGTCAATATAACAACATATTTTACCATTCTTTTGAGCATCTCCAATAGCTTGTAACACAAGAGTTGATTTACCAACAGATTGTCCACCATAAATAACAGTGAATGTTCCTCTTCTTGTTCCACCACCAATAAAATTGTCAAGTGCATGAATCCCAGTAGGAATTATTTCTTTGTCTTCAGCATCACTGCCAAAACCTAAAATCTCATTCTTTTGACTTTTATTAAAAGTTTTTAATGTTTCAAGCAATCTTTCTTTTCTTTCGTTCATAATTTCTCCTTTTAATCCCATATATCCATATAATGTTTTTGAAACAATCTCCAACCATTTCGGTATCTTTTACACTCTGTTTTAGTCATTGTGTGAATATCATATTGTTTATTAAAATTAATAATTTTTTTAGTTCGTTGTTTTGATGTTAAATAAGAATATTCATGCTTCATTATTTTATTAGCAATATCAAATGTCCATTGTATTTCAGTTAAAATTAGTTTCCAGTTCTTTATAGATTTATAATTCATTGGATATCCATTCAAATTACTTTTTAAATCTTTTATCCCATTAGAAATAACATTTGATAAATAATAAGATAAACCCCACGTATCATTTTCTGAATACCCTCTTTTACCTCGTTGAATAAACCATTTAATATTTAAATAAGTATCTCTTGGAACACTAGGTAAAGTATAAATTATCCAGCGTAACCAATTCATTTGTGGTAGCATAATAAAATCATCCCACCAAGTGTTTGTTGAGAAAATATAATCAGTCATATCTTTTATGTTTTTAAATTTCATAATTAATTTCTCTTAATCCAACGGTTGTAAAAAATGGTTTCAGGTCTAAAATATTCTTCTCTTAATTTTTTTTGTTCTGGATATTCATCAAGATAAAATCGACAATCTTCTTGATAATCATATACATTATCTTCACTAAAAAATAAAATTGCACAAATACAATCTTTTGCGTTTACCTCACAGTCGTAAATATCTTTAGTTGTTTTCATTATTTAAACTCCCTTTGTAAATGCACCAAAAATCTTCCCATTCAAGATGCACACGAATTTTTTTCTCTTTGTTTCTTGTAACTAATACCGGAACATCTTGTGAGTGAAGAGGCACTTCGCTAATTATTTTTAACATATCAGATTCTTTATAAGCCGATTTTAAAGATTGATTATCCTTCATTTCAAATTTAATTCCACAGCTTGTAACTAAATCCCCCTTGCGACCCTTGTTCCCACTTCCCGGACAACGTCTGACATATTTATCTATATCTTTTACACACTGTAAAATAAATTCTTCTAATTTAACCCATTCTTTTTTCATACTTTTCAATTTCTTTCCATGTTGTGTTAATCGGTTGAAACGAATCTATATATCCTAAATTAAACTCACATGACTCTTTGTTTGGAGTAAACCAAAATTTTTGTGCGTATTTATCTGAAAAAAATCTAAAATAATAGATTTTCTTCGTCATTTTATTTTTTACTTTTATTGTTCTCATAGATAAAGTATAGCACATGAAAGTGCTATTTGTCAAGTTTTTTCTTCTTTTTTTTCTTCTTAGTTGTAGCTAAAAAACTCAATCCTTCGCAAATGCCAAGTAATCCAAGCACGATTGCGTCTGATATATCATTATCATCAACTTCGATGCCTATTCCTTTTAAATAATGAGCCACAGCTTCTTTTGATTTTCCTTTTCCAAACTTTCTACTATCAATATTAAATTTAGAACGAGCGGACGAAGCCATAATTAATTCAAATGGAATGTTTTTATCAATACATATTCCGATAGCAAGAGTTCCCATCTTTGCCAAATGTAAACTACCTGCTCTATTAAATCCTAAAAAAACTTCTTCTACAACAGCTAAGTTTTCATTTGAAAATATTTTTTTAAATTCTCTATGCATTTGAGTCAACATTTGTTTTTGATTCTCGTAATTAAATTCAATAAATATGAAATCAATGTCAACCCATTTTGTGTCTGTAGTTATAAAAGCCACACCTGTTCTTTTTGCAGTGTCAAGACCAACCGCTTTAAAATTTTTTTTGATTTTATAATTTAATTTTTTTTCTAATTCTGTTATTTTAAGTTTCATTTTTTAATTTCCAAAAATTTAGTTGTCATTATTTCCTTAATTCTAATCTTTTATCATCACCAAAAGATGTTGGAATTGTTATATACTGTTGATTTGTTTTACTCTCTCTGACTTTTTCAGTTTGAAACATAGTCATTTTATTATTGACAATACCATCTGCTTGTATATATGAATATTTAGCTGCAACTGAAGCAAAAAATTTAACCATTTGCTCTGCATAAAAATCTCCATTTTCTTTAAGCTGAGAAAATATAAAACATACTCCACCATGTTTATCTAATTGCTTCGCAAAACTTTTATACAAGTTTGCAGTTTGACTAAAATCTTCTGGTAACAACCAGTCAATAATAGTAACAGCTTCATCTTCTAGTTCTATTTTTTCTGGTTCATAATTATTAAAAAAATAAAAATCTCCTTCTTTTAATTTAAGGTCAAGAGCTATTTTTGCAAATCTATTACCAGGCTCAGACGACAAATATCTAATTCCACCCTCTGGTTTTACAATTTGTTCAACTAATTTTTTTATAATATTTAAAGCTATATGTGTTTTTCCAATACCTGTTTTAGCACCAATGCAAACCATGTCTCCTCGTCTAAAAGTCGCATAGTTGTCAAAATAAGGAATCTTATAAGGTAGAACTTTAGATTCTTGAATAAATTCAGTTTTCCAATCGGCTTTTAAAATAATTCTGTATAAAGACCTATGTTTATAAACTTTATTATCTTGAATCAACTGAGCTAAAACTTCTTTAATATCCTTTGATTCAGCATTTAAACACTCTTTTAAGTCTCTAACAGATGCTTCTTGATGTCTTGTAAGAAATGCAACAACTTGGTCAAATAAAACCTGTGTATCGTTTTGTGCATACTTTCCAATTTGATGAAACATTCCTTGTAATGCTGTATTATCAATTGGAGTATCAAGCATGTTTTTATTAATTAATTTTAATGCATTTTGTGTTTGATTCATGTTCATAAATTGTCTGAACATTCCACCCATTTTTATGAATGTTGAATTACAACAGCCATCTAATCCTTTTATTGTTTCTAAATTCATATCAGATGGTGTTTCTATCTGTTCCGAATTAGATGTTCCTCGTTGTTCTAAAATCAAAGCTTTAAATTTTTCAGGCAATGTTTTTAATTCTTCTCCAATAATTTTTCTTGATTGTCCACCAACGATACTAGGTTCAATTACTACTTGACCGCCATCTCCTTGAATATCAATATGAATCTCTTTATAATCAAAACAACATTTTGAAATATCCGTATCGTTGATATAAAATAAATGAACTCCACCAAACGTATCTTGTTGAAGCGTAGTGAAGTCTAAAATTCCTGATTCTTTAATAATAACTAATTGTTTTTCTTTAATATCTTTAGCTTCTTGAATATCTTTATCACTGCCTTTTCCTGAATATATCTTTTTCTTTAATTTTGAAGGAACCAAATCTAAATCAATACATAATATATTACTCATTTTACCGCATTTAACACCAATATTTAAATCAGAGTCCAACCATTCTTGCCATTCTTGAATGTTTTTATGAGATTTATTTTGCCAATTCTTTTCAATATTCGACTTTTTATCATTGGCAGCGACTGGAACTAAATCCCATTTTAAATCTGCATATTTTTCTAATAACATATTAATATGACCATCTGTTTTAATATCAAACATATCAATTAAATGTTTTGCAATATCATCATTTGAAACATCTTTATTATTATCAAATTCTGCCATTCTACAAATATCAAAAATATTTCCTATTCTTTGACAGTCTGGTTCAAAACAAAATATTTCGTTTGAATTGGGAGGAAAAATATTTGCTGTTTGTTTTAAACATTTAGGACATGTTAATGTTTTTGCTTTCTTTACGAAATTAGGAACAGTCTTTTTTAAATAATCAATCACATACGATTTAATTTTATGTTTAGAGTTCATAAGTTTCCTTTTTATTTATCAATTTAATAATCTCTCTTCTCTGTTTTGACATAATGTTCCCTTATTTAATTTTTTAATAATTGATGCTGGTTGCCAAAAATGGAGTTGTTTTCTTTCATTTACCCATTTGTGATAAATTGATAACAATTCATCTAATTTTACAGGATAATAATCCCACACACAACAACCAACATTTATTATTAATGAAGTTCGATTACAATATGTTATTTCTTTTACTTTCCATGAACAGTGAACATGCCCACATATATTCAAAGGATAATCAATCTCGGCATATTTTGGGTCATGTACTAATTTTATTTTCAATCCATTTTGATTTAACACCATTGATTCTGTTTTAGGATTAAATTTATTCGATGTTTTATCATGATTTCCACCGACAAACTGCCAATCTAAACCATTCATTTTTTTTCGAATTTCTTTAGGATTATATGGTTGACCTTCTCCTCTGTGAGCCTTTTGTATGCTTGCTCTAAAACCAAAATCTCCTAAAAAATAAACAACATCTTCTGGTTTAACTCTTTCGTTGTGCTTTCTTATTATTTCGTCATTCATATGATAAACATCTTTAAACGGTCTATTGTCATATTTAATAATATTTTCGTGAAAAAAATGGCTAATGGTAGTCAGAAGAAAAAAAAGTGTTCATTTAACTTTTTCCTCTCTGACTACTTTATGTAGTTCTCCTATATTCATATAATAAATCTTCCTTAATTTAATTTCAAGTCGTATAATCTCATCTTTTTTTTGTGAGATTCTCTTTTTAAGTTCTTGAATTAATAATTGTCTTGTATTATCATCCATTATAATAATTTACTTAATTTTTTATTTTGTAAAAAACATGATAACAAAAATGCCCCTGATAATAAATCATCTCCATGAATTACTTCTGTCGGTGCATGCATGCTTCTTAAAGGAATACCCCAAACTAGGGCCTTAATACCTTCTCCTTCACCTGTCATTTCTAGAGAAGTATATCCAATTCTTCCAGCACATGTTTGAATTTGATATGGAATTTTATTCTTTTTTGCTGTCTCCACTGCTAATTCCCAACATTTTTCATCAATATCAACACCACGATATAATGCCATTCCTTTTCCAAGCTCACATTTACCGGCTTCTCTTTCTAATTCATCCATATTACCATAATCTGTTGCAAATGTAACATCAGCTTCAATAACTAAATCTGGTTTCATTTTTCTTACAACAGGTAATAATTTTGAATTTCCAGTTTCTTCTTGAGCCGAAAAAACAAATATCAAATTTGTTGATGGTTTAATTTTAGACTTAACAATTATTTCAATTGCTTTCATAAGAATAAAACATCCTGATTTATCATCAAAACCATATCCAGCATAAAAATCATTAAGCATTTCCGTAAAATTGTGCGAATAAACAACTGGGTCTCCAATTCGAATATGTTTAAGAACATCTTTTCTATCACGTAATCCAATATCAACATCAGCTTGGTCTGGAGAATATGTCAATTCAGTATCTTCATCTCCAACCAAATGAGAATGTTTTCTATTAATAACAGCAGGTACAATTCCTTGTTTTGATAATATATTAAGATGTCTAGCAGATAATATAGTGCTACATCCACCTCCAATATATTGTAAACTAATACTACCCCATCTATCAACATTTGAAACGATAAACCCAATCTCATCACTATGAGCGTCAATTAAAACCGTTTTTTCTTTATTATAGTTTAAATTAACTATTAAATTATTACATTTATCAATTTCTAATTGATTATTCTTTACACCCATCTGTTTTAAACAATCTTTGATAAAACCAGCTATCGGTCTTTCAAATCCAGACGGTGAAGGAATTTTAATTAAACTTTTTAATATGTCTTTATCTTTTTTATTTAACATAATATTATCTCCTTATAATTCTGTCAACGCACCATAGAATTTTTTTGACAACTCGGCAATTGCGTTTTCAATTGGTGCTTTTTCAACTCTTCCACTATTAATTAAAGCAACAACAACATCCTTTGCACACATAATAGCTGTTCGTTTATCCATCGCACTTTCATCTCTATAAGAAGATGTTTTAACTGAAGTTTTAACTTCTTTTGTATTTTTTGTTTCTTCTTTTTTAACAGATGCAATTTCTTCATTAACTAAATTAACAGAAACTGAATTTCCAGCTACAAGTCCAATATCATCAAAATTCTGATTTTGAACTGTTTGACTAACTTTAATCCATTGTCCATCTTTTTCAAATTTTACAACTTTTTTATTTCCAGCAACTGCAAAAATTGTGACCTTTTTTGTATTAACATTTGCATTGAGAGCAACAGTTTCTTCTTTTTTTGGTTTTGATGTTGTAGTTTTTTCGATTTTAACTTTGCGTAAAAAAGTAACTTCTTCGTCTTTAATATCGATTTCTACTGTGTCTCCCTTTCTAATAGGGTATTTTTCAAAATTGCTTACACTCATAACTTTGTCGCTTACTGAAACAGAATCTTCTTCTCCTTCAAACTTAATTAAAGATTGTTTAACAATAAACCATGCAACTGTTTTTTGTTCGTTTTGTTTCTTAGTCATTTTTAATCTCCTTATTGATTGTTTTTTGATATTCTTTTTCTAAATCATCATAATATTTCTCATTAGTAGTTTCAATATTATCCTGTGCCTTTTTCATATTTTCATCATATGTTTCCATTTGATTATTAAATTTCTCTTCCATTTGTTTTTTAGCTGTTCTAAAATTGGTAACAATATTTGCTTTAGTGTATGCTGTTTTTAATTCACCAATCACTTTTTTAAGAGCTAATTTTATTGTAGGATAAATACTTTTTGCATCAATAGTTACAAATTTATCTAAACCATATGGTCTAATCATATATTTAATAATAATCTCTTTTTGTGTTGTATGTACTATCAATTCGTCAATTACACCTTTAACAACCTTTGTGCCGTGTACAAAAAACACAACATCATTTAATCCGTATTTGTTCTTCATTTTTTCTCCTCACCGTTTTTATTGCATCTAATTAATTTAAATAATTTATATTTAGGATTTTTATTTTCAGCACATTTTAGTGCGTATTTGTATGTTTTAGCATGTCCCATAGGACATACAATTCCACCAATAACAAAACACCAAATATATTTATTTTGTTTTATTTTTTTCTTTCTTCTTTCGTTGAATTCGTTTTGTTTCTAGTGCATAACAATATTCTTCTGTTATTTGATATTTTTTATCATATATAGTTAAGAATCTATCTCTTTGTTTTTCAGATAACTTATTTAAATTTAATTCTTTATTGATTTGTAAAGACTTTTCAATCGCTTCAACCCCCTTTTTCTCGATTTCATCTGGCAATTTTAATAAATTAACTAAATCATATCTTAATTCAAAATCTTCTTTGGTATCAGTTAAACTTGCAATAAGATTGTCTGATATGTCGCCTTTTATAGCCTTTTCTGCTAAAATTTGAAGTGGTTTTTCAACATTTATATAAAACCCTTTTGTACCTTTACATTTTTTTGTAGTAGAAAAAATTTTTATGTTAGAATAATAAGCTAACATATAAATATCTTTATCCCCCGTAATTATAATACATTCTTTATCTTTAAAATATCTACAACTAATTGCTATAATATCATCTGCTTCTAAACCATCTTCGACTCTAATAAAATTCCAATTAGTGGCACTATTTAATAAACCATTGAATTTATTAAATTTTTGATATTCTTCTTGCCAATTAACAAATGTATCTTTATTTCGTAATCCCTGACGTTGTGCTTTATATGGGGCATACATTTTTTTTCGAAACGAATGTCCTTCTAATGCCATTATAATTATATCATCTTTATTAACACCAATCTTTTTTAAACAAGAAATTAAACTATTAAAATACATAGAACAAGCTGTCATAACATAACTATGTGTGTTTTGTTCTGCGTCTTGTTTACGAATCCTATTAATAATTTTAACAGTAGGAACAAAAAGCATTGATGTATCAACTAAAATGACCTTATTCATGTTTTGCTCCCTTACTCCAATTCTCTTTAGCCCATAATGGTTGTAAATTACTGTAATGAAAACACTTACGTTGTTCTTCTGATTTACTTAAATTAAAACTAGCACAAGCTCTAATATGGTCTATATGCCACTCTTGCATTCCTTTATTATTATACCCTGTGCCATAATTATCCCAAGACATACCTTGTTTAAATTTTAAAAAAATATAATTTTTAAAATATTCTAAAGAACACCCCAATAATATTTTCGTAGAATTTGATTTTTTATTTCTTTTAATTACTTTAGATATTCTTTTTCGCAAATTCATTAGAATATGAAAATTTATATCTGTTTTCTGACGTTGTTTAATATAATTAGCTCGTTCTTGTTTATGTAAAGTATGATATTTTTTCTTTTGTTTTTTGATTTTAAATTTATTTTTTAAATAATAATTTTGTTTATATTGTTTTATTTCTTCTAAATGTGTTTTATGATATTTTTTAATATAAATTTTTAATTCATTTCTATGTTTTTGAGCATATCGGTTTTTTCGTTCTAACTCAAGTTTATGATTTTTATAATAATAATTTAAAGTTTGTTTATTAGAACATTGTTTGCATTTATTTCTATAAGTATTATTATCTTTTCTAAAATAAAAACCAGATAATTCCTTTTCTGTTTTACACACATCGCATATTTTACAATATACTTTAGACATTTAAAATCCCTGATTTAATTTGTCGTTTTCTTCTTGCTTTTGCCTGTGTTTCTTTACATTTATTCGGGTTATATTTACTTCTGTTTTTACTATCTCTACCAAGTATTTTTTTACTATTATTATTCTTCTTCATTGTCAATATACTCCCTATATTCTTCTTTATAATGTTTAGTGATTATTTCACAACCATATTGTTCAGTTATTGTGAAATATCGTTCACCAATAAATATTCTCTCTTTAGAATATAAACACCATAAACTTTTATTTGTAAAATTAATTTTTGTTTCTGACTTCATTTTTTTTCTCCGCTTCATCGGTGTTTTGTTGTGTATATGGTTCTAAAGCATTTGGGTACTTCTCAATTATATCACTTGCTTTTTTATTCATTTCTTGTACCCAACCAGATTTAACTTTTGGTGGTCTATCGTCTTTACAGTTTTCTTTCATCATGCTATCTCTTAAAACCATTAATCCTGCAATGGCTTTTGTTACATGGCTTAATCCAGAATCAATATCAATATCTTCGCCCTCCCACCATGAAGTAAGATGTCTAAAACAAGCATCATAATAGACGCTTGCTCTTACTCCAACTGCTCTATAATTATGTCTTCCATACTTTCTAGCACCTTCTAAAAGAGCTAATCCGACTTCTGCTAAAACAGGTGCAGGTAATACTGAAAACGGTACTTTTTTTATTCCTACTGCATCTTTTGGATTTGTGTTTTTTGTATTATATTTTTTCATTGTTAGCTTTCTTAAAAATATTACCGAAAATCTCTCTTGCTTTTTTTGCCATTATTGTTCTCCTAATTTTTTATATTTATAAGTCTTTGCTATGTTTTTATTAAAATACGAACCTACTGATTCAGCTTGAAACAACAAACAACAAACAATGTGAACAGGAACTTCTTCATATTGATAAGTTACACCTCTTATAAACTCAATTTCTAATTTTCCATTTTCATAGTTATATGCAACGGTTTTTATTGTGGATGATTTAACTTGTAGTTTGTTCATTTTTCTTCTTTCTTTTTAAATTCCTCTATTTTAAGATTATATTTTTCAATTATTGCTTTTGTGCATTCGGAAATCGTTCTATATACATTAATTGTTTCCGTTTGATTATTTGAAATCATATTTCCAAATAACAATGTAGAATTTACGTTTGTTGCTGGTGCATCTGGAACTATTAAATAAATAGGAATTTTAAATAACATCGCAATAAAACATTCCCAATTTGTTCCAACAGTTTTTACTGATGTTGGATAATGAACAATCACAAAATCTGACCTTACAACCGCTTCAACATCACCCCAATATTTTGCTTCTTCAGGGTTATTACCATCGATGTGTTTTCTCATTCTTAAATTAATCATCAATTGAATAATATCAGTATTCTGTGATATTGTTCCAAACCAAATCGCCCACATTTCTGAAAAAAACTTTTTCCAATGACCTCCTCTTTTGAGTCCTTGAACATATCGAATATGTTCTCCAGGGTCACTTCCTACTTTTTCAGCTTCTTGTCTAATAGGATTATAAATAAATAATTCATCACTTAATAACTTTTCTTCAATTATTTCTCTGTGGTCAATCATCTCGCTTTTTTTGACATTCTCCATTCCACCGGCTAGATATGTCATATATTTAACTGTCATTTTAAAACTCCTATCTCTTTTAAGACTTCTTGATTAAATATTGTTTTCTTTTAAACATTATAAAATATCTCCGTTGGATTCTCTGGCATCATTCTCTCGTTTATCAAGATAACGTCGTTTAAACTCGTCAGCACAATGTTGAACTGCATAAGTACAATCGTGTAATGTACTATATCTTTGTTGTCTTGTTGCCATGTATTGTTTCATTAATTTGAACACTACATATTCAAGTTCGCCTTTATTTTCAAAAGCTAATCCATCTATTACTTCGTTGAAACATTTTCTATCTTCTGGTTTAATATATGGAATTTTAATCACCACCTTTTTTAAAATTTCTGTGTTGTTTTTCTATAATATCGAAATTTTTCAAAATCTATTTTTAATTGTTTTGCCTTAGATATAGGCATTATTAATTCTCCTTTAGTTCTGTCATTTCTTCAATATCTAAATATAGTCTATCTAACTCATCTCTTAACATTCCACCGATATAGTGACGTTTTTCATCATCTTTTTCCTCTTCGATAATCTTAATACCTTTATTTAATCTTTTACAATCATGAAGAAGTTTCAATTTATCAGTTTTATTTAATCCCATTTTCTTATCCTCTTCTTTAAGTATAGCACATCAAAACATTGTTTGTCAAGCGATATTAACAATTATTTAAAAATTATAAATAATCCACAAACTCCTAATACACTATAAGTTACCATATCAACTTTTAATAAATAATATGTTTTATTTTTCCATTTAAAAATAAATGTTCCATATCCTTGCCAACTATTAAAAGCATATATTAATACTATTCCTAAACTTCCTAAAATGTAAACTAACCAATTATGTTTTAAAATAGGAACAATTAAAAATGATAAAGAAATTAAACACCCAACGGTTCCTCTTGTAAAATAATTGGCAACCCTATGTGCTTTTTGTCTATCAAAATATTTACGAAAAAACATAGTAAAAAACCTTCCAATAGTGGAGCCTTCATCATATAAATCTGGTATGCCATAACCACAAGACAACCATCC
>Ga0075111_1000935_pt1 | contig 13616 bp, 6 predicted proteins | sample AntAceMetag02UKK_FD_69787 | JGI IMG/M metagenome (GOLD analysis project Ga0075111, IMG submission 69787) | Saline lake microbial communities from Ace Lake, Antarctica - Antarctic Ace Lake Metagenome 02UKK | ecosystem: Environmental > Aquatic > Non-marine Saline and Alkaline > Saline | place... | reverse complement strand
AGTCAACAACCCCTGAGCTAAAGACTCAGGGGCTTGCAAGGCAACTTGTAAGCCCGGTTGATTAGCCTAAGAGCCTGTTTAAAAATTATCAGGCTCTAATAACTTATTCAACCGATACTGCTTGACCTCTGGAAGACCAACCAGTTCAATTGATTTTTTACGGGATTCAAAAAAATAATCCCCTCTTTCTTTTTCTTTTGAAAGGGCTTCCATGTGATTTTGTTGTAATGTATTAAATAGATCCTTACCCGCATCTTCAGCAACAGTCTGGAGCCATTCAAAAGCTTCAACGGACTCTTCAATGGATAATATCCCATGGAATAAAGGTTCAGTATTTGTCATTGTATCCCAAATATGTCTGGCTGTCGGCAGATATACTTTTCCCTCTTCCGTTGAAAAAACGCTTAAGAATCCCCGGCGCATGGTGGGGGTTCTCAATTGTGAATCCTGTATTCCAATCTGGGATGAGATCCTTATTTCAAACAGACCCCAATACCCCTTAAGGTCATTTGGCAGATTTGAAATATTCACCCGTGGTATGGGCTGGGACTTTGCCATCTGGGGAATCTGTAGTGTAAGGCCCTTTACCTTTGGGCTTTCAAGGTTCAGCAGATTTGTTCCTGCATACTTCAATGCATCTTTTGAATTGAACACCACTTTTTTATCCACCGTCTTATCCGGCCAGTGCAATTCCCACCAAAACCTTTTTCTGATTGATTTTCCCCCTTGGGTCTTTAAATAGGAAGTGATCATTCTTTCAATCCAATGGGGAAGGGGGTGGGACCTTAACCGCTGGGCCGCATGGATATCAAATTCATCTGATATGCTATAAACGGCAGACTCTTCTTGGATCACATCCATTTCATGTTTAATCCTGGCCAGAGAATGATCAACGGACTGCTCAATTTCATCCGGATTCAGGATTGCCGATGTAAAGATCTCCTCAAAAATTTCACCTGCCTGGGCAGAGTCAAGCACATCGCCGGTTTTATCAATCCCGAATTCCTTAAAGATAATGGATAACTTTTCCTCCAGAACTTCACGAACCCGGAACTCCACAGAATCCTGAAAAACAAAATTAATAGCCCGGACCTTCTTTGGCTGGCCAATACGATCTACCCGCCCGATGCGCTGCTCCATTCGCATGGGATTCCAGGGAATGTCATAATTGATAACTACATGGCAAAACTGAAGGTTCAGGCCTTCCCCTCCGGCATCCGTTGAAACCAGGATCCGGGCAATTTCCTTAAAGTCATCTTGGGCCTGTTTTCTTGCGTCCATGTCCATGGCGCCATTGAGCAGAACAACCGATATTCCCCGGTCCTCTAAAAACTCTTTAAGCATCTGTTGGGTGGAAATAAATTCCGTAAATATTAATATTTTCAGATCTGACTGGTTCTCTTCTGACTGAAGTTGATATATCCAGTCGATAAGACATTCGGCCTTTGCATCCGGTCCGGCCTGTTCAGATTCCCGGGCTGCATTCAACAGGGTTTCAACCTGGCTGGCTTCATTTTCCAATGCTGCCATACGGGTCTTCATCAATTCATCTAAAAGCTCCTGGGCGTCCAGATCATAGACCGCATCCGGGTCAATATCCGAAAACTCAGGGCTGTTTAATTGTCCAATGGTAAAAGACTGAATGTTTTGCAATACTTCCAACCGTTTTTCCAGAGTAGCCCTTATGGCACGTGTGCTTGACACCACCAGGCGCTGCATGAGAATCATTAAAAATCCGATATGCCGATTCTTATTCAAGATTGACTGATTATATCCTTCCCGGACATAATCTGTTACCGCCCCATACAAAAGTTTTTGAAGATGATGCTGAGTTTCCCAGCAAACCGGAGACATTTGAGTCAGTCGGGGCTTAAACAATGGTTTTCCAGTGGCATCCAATGCTCTTTGTTTTTCCGTCCGAATCACAAAAGGGGAAACACGTTCTTTTGTAACACTCTCCATATCTGGAAAAGCAGTTTCATCCAGAAGGCTTATCAATCTATGAAACGCATCTGTTTTGCCCTGGTGTGGGGTGGCAGAAAGCAAAAGTAAATATGGTGCGGCCTCAGAAAGCCCCTTTCCTAACTTATACCGGGCCACTTGGTCTGTGCTGCCCCCCAGACGATGGGACTCATCAACGATAATCAAATCCCAGCCTGCGGTCACCAAGTCTTCAAACCGGGTCTGATTATAAGTATCGATTTTTTCCTTTGACCATCCTTGCCGTTTGTCCATGGGTTTTACAGAATCAAGAGAGACAATCACCTGGTCAAATAGAGTCCAGGGAGTGGCAGAAATCCGGTGAAGAGTTTTCAAATCTTCACCCAAGATCATTTGAAATTTTTCATTAAAGTGGGCCTGCATCTCGCTGACCCATTGGGTGGCAATCCCTTTAGGTGACACCACAAGGGTGCGCCGGACCAATCCCCTCAGCTTGAGCTCCCGTAGAATCAAACCTGCCTCTATGGTCTTTCCCAAACCAACCTCATCCGCTAAAAGGTACCGGACCCGATCGTTTGAGACAGCTCTGGACAAAGCATGAATCTGATGGGGCAATGGAATTACTTTAGAATCCATGGGCGCCAAAAGCACATGACCTTCTTCCCTGCTGGAAGAATTTTCCAATGCGTCTGCCACCTTGGCTGCCGATGCAACATAAGAAACCCTGGCTTTTTCAGTCTCCGGATTTAAGTCAACAAAAATTGATTTCAGGCTGTCCTTAGGAACCTTGACCACAGCATCACTTGACGGCATCCAAACCCGGCAAATAGTCTGACCCCATAAAATTTGCTCTTCAATTATTTTGCAGATGCAATTATGAATAGTGCTGTGTTGCCATTCCGTAATCATAGGACAATCCTCTTTAACTCCCAGAAAACTGCATATGACTTGAATATGTGTTTGGTTATTTTTTTGTGCACAAGTATAAGTTTTGTTATTATCAACTTGTGCAGTGGTTGAATGAACAAGTTCCTATGGCATAAGTAACGACTTGTACACAAGCTTCTATTCTTCGTGTACAAGTCGAAACCCTCCATCTGTCAAAACATATTTTTGATCACTGGCATTCGGTTTGTCCGGCTTGGTCATCTTCATTAAGCCGCTGGAAATCAAGGCATTTATAAAATTTTTCTTAAAATAGCCACGATTACTATAACCAGTGTTTTCCAGCAACTCAGCCAGACTTCTAGGCGCTTGACAAAGCTTTAAAATCAGGCGGTGGTTCTCAGTCAATTTGATAACTTGTTTACTACTATCATGGATTTTTTGAACAGCCACAGCATCGACTTGTACACTTGAAGAGGTCAAGTCTGTACTTGCATCATTATCGACCTGAACACTATCCGTTGAGACTGAATCCGTATTGGATTCTACAAAACGAGCCTTAAGGTGCTCGGCAACCTCAAAGTTTTTGTCATCAACATTTTGCAACAAGACCTGAACAACTAAATAATCACCTATTTTTCGGCATTCCAATGTCGTTTTTCCTGTAATCGCCTTTATGTCAGTAAGTGTTAGCTTGTCATGCTTACAGGCATATGCAAAAACAGACGCATTCTCTGGAGACAAATGCACACCGATTGAAGATTGGAAAACAATCTGTTCTTCAGAAAGAAGTTTTTCTTTTAAAAGGGACAGCTCAAAGGTTTTAGCAGATTTGTTATTTATGACCTCAGGAGGTGTGTTTCCAAGATAATTCCAGTTATTAAAAATGGACCGGATACCCGTACCCGCCTGATCACTTAAACCAATTCGCCGAAATGCATTCACTATAGACGGATTACGGACTTCCTTCTCACTGGCGTCCAGCAATTCTGCTTTGTTCACAAAGGCATCTCCAGGATTCCAAAAAATGGTTTTATCTTTGAAAAATTTTATTACCGGTTTTCTTGAGTGGTCGCCATAATCCTGATGAATAAGAAGATTTATGGCGGCTTCACGAAATGAAATATAATCCGGCGGATCATCATTGCGTCTTAACGTTTTTGAATCAACAGAAAAGGAACTTTCAGAAAGTCGCATGTATTTTTCAACTAACCCTAACCATGTTTGAATAATATTCTCTTCAAAAACAACTCGATCATCCCAACGTTTTTCCGGTGTCCAGTCAATAAAATTAGAATCAATTCGTTGATAATCAACAATCGCCCTTGGAAGGATCTGACGAACATATCTGCCTTTCCCGAACAGTAGCACAGCCATCCGTGTTGGAGCCAATCTCTCCCCAATTTCCTTCATAAAACCCCATTCCAATAAAAACATTTGGTCTGAAAGTGTCTCATGTCGACCAGGTTGTTGTTGGTTGAAATACTTTCGATACCAATTAACAGTTCCCTCATCATAAAACGAATCTGCAGATATCTCGATAAGTGTTTCACCGTCATAGCGTTCATTGGAAGCATCCCTTATAAGGCGCTCCATTTCATCGTGGGAACATTTTACATCGCAAGCCCCCTTGCGCAAAAAACTTCGTTTGAAATTTCCATTTAGATATACTGGTTTTTCAAATCGAGAAGATTCCGGTATGTAAAATACAAGCAAATCTTTTTTATCAACCTTATGCAGGTGTTCTTGAACATCAATGATCTGGCTTATTTTGTCTTTTTGGCGCAATGAAGACAAGAATTCGTTCTGGACCTTATCAACATCCAGAACCCCAACAACTTCAAAATCTGAACCATCTTTTTTTACACCAAAAACCAGATGCCCCCCCTCGGTATTGGCAAAAGCAGAAACAGATTCATAGGCATTTTTTGGTACACCTATTTTTGCTTCTTTAAATTCAACATCATTCCACTCATGCGCTGATAGCAGCTTTAAAAGTTCTTGATCATTCATTCCCATATAGCCACTCCATTTTTAATCACAAAAGGGTACAGATTTGAACTGATACTGTTCATCGTATAATTCGATCACATTCTTTTTATCCCTGACTTCTTGTAACTGCCTGGTCATACCACATGAGCAATTTGGAGTCTTCTTCCAGAATCTTGTTTGGAATTTTTTCTGCTACACCGATAATGATATCATAATCCTTTTCTTGCCATGCTTTTTTAAATCCTGCTCTGACAGCTTCTAACCTGAATATCTTTAATTTTTTTGTGGCTTGTTTGTAGTGTTCAAACTCTCTCAACAATGATTTTTCCCGAAGCTTTTCCAAATCGCCTATTTTGTTTGGATCTGGCACATACCAACGATTCTTTGCTTTTGCGATCAAAGCAGGATCATCCTTTTGTAATTTGCGCATATCCTTATGATCGGTTGAAAGATTAGAATGGATTTGGGAAGGAACAGAGCCTTTGCCATCATAACATAGAAAATTTTGTTCAAGTAAGATTGAAAGTTCCAGAGGTTTCTCGTTTTTATTCCAACCACTGATTTCTTTCATAAATAAAGGATTAAGACCCTGAAAGTTCTTGGGCTTATCACGGAGGAGATTTCGGAGCCATTCAATGGCAGAAGCTTCATCAGATACGAACAAAGACTGTTGGATGGGTCGGCCTCCACCTATCATTTTTTTGCGATCATATTCAGCCACCTGTTCCGGCAAAAAATACATCCCATCACGCTCTGAGAATCGTTGAGATAAACCAAGCTGAAACTCTTGACTGGAAATTGGTACAGGATAGCCTTTGCGTACATAGTAAGAAACCACCTGATCAAAAAGGATACGGGGGTCACGTTCAGGAACCATTGCAATCTCCAACCCTTGTTTTTTGATGACGGACAAGTATTTCAAGTGGGTCCGGATAAAGTCCCATACTCCTTCTTCAGTTTGAGCTTCATTTGAAAACCTTTTTTCAAAACCACTACTGGGCTTGTATGCTGATATTACGAGATCCTGCTTTACTGAAGTGGGATTATTAACAGCGTTGAAGCTACCTTGTTTTTTGTCTAATGCAGAAACGTTTGCTACTATCAAACCAGCTTCGGTAAGCGCTGACTGAATATTATTCCACACAGCAGCTTTTGTGTTTGAAAACTCTACGGTTAACCAACGGCCGGGTTTCAAAACTCTATAAATTTCATTGAAACATTTAGTCATTAATTCACGATATTCCTCAATGCCTTTCCTCTGCGTTCTATTTTCAATCGCTTCAGTTTTTGAATTCGTTCGAATTCTAAGCCATGATTCCCAAAGGAAGTTTAGTTCAGAATACATAATATTTGATCCAAAAGGAGGGTCAATAAATACATAATCCAGAGACTCATTCGAACAGCTATTTAAGAAAGAAAGCGTTCCAGTCTGAAGAACATTCATCGATTTTGATAAGGTATTAAAAATTTTCAGAGACCTTTTTGAATGCTGTCCTAAAACTTTAGTAACAGGGATTTCTTTTATCAGTGAGGGAACATACAGAGTCCCATTCATTGGCCCCCCCCCAGCTCCAAGGCTACCATTTTGTGAACGAAATCGATATTGCCGACTTAATACAACTGCTGATGAAGTTAAATTAAACAACAATCTTGTTGAAAGCGTAGACGTTTGGGCTAAGTATACAAATTGACTGAGAGCCTTCAGTGATCTTTTGGTATAAAACTCACATGCATACCCAATCCCTACCGCACGTGGGTCGCTCATTTTGTCACCCTCTGGAAGGTGATCTGTGGGAATTCTTGTATCAATATGTTGTGTTTTGATATTCTTAAGCGTATCTATATCCGATTGATCAGGACGTTTAATAAAAGTTGTTTTTCCTATTTTATAATGTATTAAAACAGGAATTTGTTTTGTAGACTTTCTTACCATGCTAAGTTCCAGGTTGTATTCATTTGACCATGATCTTTCAAGCCCTCTTTTAACCAATTCGGCTTTACAATGAGGACACAAAAAATCATCCATAACTTTGTATGATTGTTTATCAACAGCAGCGTCCCAAAACACCACTTCTCCTGAACATTCAGAACATACAAAAACATCCGACCACACAGTGTAATTAATTTTTCCCTTTGTCTTTCCGTCCGTATGAATTGTTTCATACATCCAGCCGCATTCATCTTCAACTTCCTTAAGAACCCGCTTTGCTTCACGCTCAAAAGTTTGAACATTAACTGGTGTATTATAATTATAGGCAATAAAAGTAGCGGCAGGAGAGAGATCATTTAAAACAGCTTTACGGACCCCCAATTTTGAATATAAGGCCCACACAAATTTACCATTTTCATTAATCTGTCTTTCTAAAATAGTTCCATCTTTTTCAACTCTGTATTTTTGTTCCGGGGATAGTTTAGTAACTCCAAGCGATTCAACAGCTGCTTTATCCCCACACATCTGTGCTGCCACACCCGTCATTCCTGTGCCACAAAACCCATCAAATACAATATCACCCGGCTCAGTATAATGCAGGATATACCTCATAATAGCCTTATGGGGAACTTTTGTGTGATAGGAGTGGGCATTGTAGATGGGGTCATTTTTACCTTCACTAACATCAGCCGCAAATGGTTCTCGATGGTATTGATAATCTTTAGGTTTTTCCGGTTTTTGAAGCTCCCATTCTTTAATAAAATCTTCAATCCAGGGATTCGGACAAGCGGTATAGTAAGGAGGGTCAGATAGTGTCAGAATATCTTCATCTTCTCCAATAGGAAAGCCTTCAATTTTTCTGAACTCAGGATCTTTGAGTTTTTCTTTTAGTATTTCGATAAAATGGGTCCTGCGGGCTTCATTATTTTCAAACTCCATACCCAGACAAGTGATTGGCCCTTGATTATTCTCAAAGACTTCTTCGAAAAGCCTATCTGACCCCTTTTTTGCTGGAATTACTTTTGTTTTAAACAGCCCTATTTCTTTATTGCCCATATGAATATCCTTATTATTGATTCTACCTAATATTGTTCAACAAGTTTATGTCTGCTTTAGAAATATCGTCGTAGGCAGGTAGTATACACGAAAGTATGCGCCCCAAAATGTTTATTCCAAAACAATCCGAACTTTTGCAGGGTCTTTGCCTTTTGTCAGGGTGTCAACATACGCATCAAACCGTTTTTTCATTTCTTCAGGTGTTGCAGGCCCACCCGAGACTTGAAGGGCTTTTTGGAGGTCTGTTGTTTTAATCGCAACTTTGGTCAATCCGGACAAGGCTTCCTTTAAAACCTGAACAAAATTATTATCCAATGGCAGAGGTAATTCTCTGGAGTTTGTGAATTGATCAATTTTCTTTTTGTCATCTTTTTTTAACAGATCCAGGTTGCCTTTGGTAATTGGGTCTTCAAGGTTATCCAACAGGGTTTCCATCCAGTTTTTCCTAATAACATCAAGCCTTTCGTCAAGCTGGTCCAAGACCTGTGAACCTGCCCCTTTCGGGCTTTCAACAGATGGACGAAAATTGCAATGAGGGCAGATAGGTGATTTTTCAAGATCCTTCTCTGTCATAGAAAAACAACTTTTCAAAGGGGTAAGCCGATTAAAAAAATCATTTAACTGTTGCCGGGGCATAAGTTCTATTCCGGCTAGTTTTTGAAGGGTCTGAACCCTTGGATCTCCCATGAGTGTTGCTTTGCGTTTATCATCATTCACCCCCAGTCGGGCTTTTGTGTGCAGATCTATATACGCATTGATATATTCTTTTTTTAATTTTAACAGGAGCTTATTAAAGTCTGAAGAACTAATCTTTTGAACACTAAAACCCTTATCCTGAATCTCTTTGATGATATCCTGGCGAGTGGAGTTCATTCTGTCTACCCACCCATGACTTTCTGGCAGAACTGCATCAGCAGTTGAGAGCCAGGAAGCCAAGGGTACAAGTTCAGATATGAACCGCTGGACGGCATCAACGTCATCCAAAGCCTGTATAGATGTTTCAAATGAGACAACCTTCTGCGCATTGTATTGAAAATTTTTCAATTTCCCAGGAGTTGAATAAGCCTGCAAAGACTCAAAAAACACCTTTGCCTCTTCAAGATGATTGGCCTCTTTTAAAAGCGATGAACCGGCCAGCAGGTCCACCCCCCAAAAAGTCAGGCCTTCATGTAGAGTCTGCTGAGTCAACACGATCCGCTTGACCACTTTTTCAACAGCCTGCTGGAGTTGTATTACGGGTTGTTCCTTCCCTTGAGTAATAAGCTGGGCCATGCCAGGGGTCATTCCCAGGAGTTCAAAAAGTGATTTCAGGGCAGGTAGGTTCCATTCTTTGGGCTGCTCCAGATGCTTAAACCTTGTCAGCTCATCCATTGTAGACCCAGCCATCAGTTTAAGAGATGTAGCATCAAATTTTTTACCAGGTATTGCCAGGATAATATCCCCGGAATAAACAAGAGTGGCAATGACAACAAGAGCCCATTCCGGTTCCAGTCTGGCTGATTCCGGATTCAAATATTCCAGACCATGGTCATCTTTTATCATTTCACTACGGTTCACCACCTGGCCATGGCCCTTTTGTTTGAGCCGATCAAGAATTAGAGTAGCATATTGGGATTTATAGGGTTCTATTCTATCACCATCGAGGAGTTCAAGTGCATCCAAAACAGCAGTAGCTTGCTTGGTACGACTTTGGCCCCCAATAGCCCTTAATGCATCCTGAGCCGCCTGAGATCGATTGTCTCCCGTAATCATGATGGAAAAGAATGGATAAGCCGGGGACTGATTCCCAAAATGGGGGGAAAGGATAATTCCGGAAACAATATTGATCAGATCCCTGAAGTTGATGGTTTCATGAGTGGCAATTCCTGACAGATCCCTGATGGATTTGCCTTTCGACCAAGCTGTCAAAGATTTTGACTGCCCCTGATAAGTCACTTCAAATGAATCTGCCATGTTTTTCTGGAGCCATTGAACCAGTTTTCTTAAAAAACCATTGGCTTTGGATTCATAGGTGGCCTTGGCATTACCGGAAGATGTGGAAGCAAGTTCCAGGGCAGCTGCATAGTTTTTCAGATTTGCCTGAAACAGCTCATCTTTTCCCTTGAGCTTAAAAAAAACTTCATCCGGTTCTTTGACGTCTTTATATCGGGGCTGTTCATTGGGCTGAAGAAAATAAAGATAAAAATCTCGTTGAGGGACAGCCGTTGATCGCTCATTGGGCGCCCCAAAGAACAGGTATCCGGTCCTGGCTGCCTTGTGTTCCTGCCATTCCAGTTCATGCTGCCAGATTTTATAGCCAGTGGCATATGTGGTATCCTGGCATTCCATCACCCGGCGTAGCGCTTCATAGTAGAAACGATCCAGTTTTGATTCGCCAATGGTTGACGCCTTGTTATCAATGATGGCATCAAAATCATCTGTTTTTTTCAGATCCAAATAATACTGCTGGTTATCAGGGTTGGAGGAGATGAACTGACCACTGACAGTTTTATGGATTTCCCTAAGTACAGTTTCAACATGGGTTTGAAGATCAAGCTCAGGCTCTTCACTTCCTAATTCTGCAATCATGGCATCATACAGACAAAGTCCATCCCGCAGCTCTGCAGGGGTTGCTCCCAGAGCTGAATAAATATCTCCTGTTGTTAGCCGGTGTATGGACAAAGCATGGATAAGCCTCAATGCCATTGATTTGTATATGGGACGTGTAAAAGCCTGCTCAATTCGAGACTCCAGGACCTGGCTGCAATCAATAACCGCACGTATTTCCGGAATGGTTCGAAAGGAGGCATTCTGCCTCAAGGTGTCCCAATAAGTATCATAGGCAATGAGCCCGGGCTTATCTTCAGGCACGTCCTGGTCAAGGATGTCTTTCATTCCCATGGAAAGTGTTTTAAGGACTTCTCGTTTTTCTGCAATGGTTACCCGTTCAAATGTATCAATATAATCAGGATGCACCGGAAAAAGCCGCACAAATTCATCCATGCGTTCATTTAGATTGCTGTAATATTTTGCAAAAGGGGTAAGATACTCCCTGATCTTAGCCTGTTGTTCTGCATTTTTTTTCAAGAGGCGTTGGGCCACCACAAATTTTACATCATTCCGGGCAATCAGGATCTGTTCAAACCGGTCTTTTACCCGCCGTATGCTGTCTGCGACAAAGGCAAACCTGGGGCTGTCAAAAATAGCCTCCTGAACACCGGCTATAAACCGAAACCTAAGATCCTTACAGACTTCACCGATCTCACGAAGGAAATTGAGATCCAGAATCAATTCCTGATCTTTTCGGGTTCGAAGATAGTCAAGAAGTTCATCCACCACCAGGAGCAGACCATGATCCGGGAAAACCTTGTAAAATTCACTCATCATATCTTCAAATGCATTTTTATGATTGGAGATGGTGCCAGCATCCGGAAAAGTATAGTCTACCCCGAGGTTATCTAAACATTCCTCAAGTTCCGCAACAAGGATATCACGAAGGGACATTGTTGTTGCCCCGATTTCAGTTCGAATGACCTTGAAACGACCTGCAATCTTTTGGGCAGCTATTTTGGTTTCTTCATGATCCAGCATCCCAAGCAAGGAGTCATCTTCGGCAAGACTCGAAACAACGGACATTAAGTGGGACTTACCGGTCCCATAATTTCCCACCACCAGAAACCCTTTATTGTCCATGGGCTTGTCAAATTGTAATTGAGGGATAATCAGATTGATCAATCTTTCTGCCATCTCTTCTGAAATAACATAGGTGCTTACGAGTTTTTTGGCAGCAGATATCTCATCAGCATCCCTGAGCTGAACTACTGTTTCAATGGGATCAAATTGTATCAAATCTGAATATTTCATATCTTGTCTGCCTTTTTTATATAATATCTTAAATTGTCGATCACTCTTTATCCAATTTTCTTATTCATGTGAACCATTAGAATATCGGTCGTATTATAGGTTTGATATTCAGCATGTCCGGGTTCTGCATATATGAGTTTTCCACCATCTGTTTTCCCGCACCAGGACGCAATGATAGTTCTATTTCGAGAAGCTTGCTGCAAAAGTGCCAAAGGGTTTTGTTTTAGATTAAAATCAAACAGGATTTCATTATTATCCAGTATCACTATTTTTTGATTCGGACCCAAAATATCATCAAGCAAGCCAGATACTTTTAATGGTCTTTTTTTCGATGCCATTTCAAGCAGACGCTCTGATAGCTCAAGATTAATATTAATAATATCCTTGCCAACCTTTTTTGCCATGATATTCAGTACAGATGTTTTTCCGCATCCCGGCGGCCCGACAAGCAAGACAAGCCTGTGATAATGGCTTTCTGATTCTTTAACGAACTCCAGCAATTTATCCGTAATTGGTTCCGTCATACTTGTTTCTTTTAATGCTGCCTTATCATAAATTTAATGCGGTTTATCCGGTGCTCTGCTTGATCAATCCGACCAATCCTCTTTTTATAATGAGAATTCAGACGATTAACATTTTCACCCAACATATATAGCCGGATTTTTTAAATCAATAGCTTATTAACGAATGGCATCTATTTTATTGGGCAATTAACAAACGAGGCTAAAAGGAGGATGGATTTATTATTTTGAAATGAACTTGAAAAATGTTACTCTTTTTCTTCTGTATAGCACAGCATCGTTAAGCCCCAATTTATCAGCAGACTTTGCAAAACTGCTTGAAACCCTTCTTCTTCTGTGCGGCATAGGATTTGGTCAAGCAACATTATTTCTATTTTGTAAGGGTATTGACAACCTCCCCCATCGGGTATATTCAAAAATTGAACAAATTGTTAAATAATTCAATTTTTAAAAATAGTAACCATGACCATTAAAAAAGATAAATACCCTGCCCTCTACCAAGCTTCCCTGGAATTGTTTGCCAATTTTGGCTACAAAAAAACCACGGTGGAAAATGTGGCAGACAAGCTTTCCATGACCAAGGGAAATCTGTATTTTTATGTGAAAAATAAAAAACAGCTCTATGAGCAGACCATAAATTATGCCTTGGCACAATGGCAGAAACATGTACAAAAGGCAGTGGCCAAACGGACAGACCCAGTAGAAAAATTTCAAACCATGGCAGTCTCCGCCCTGGCCTATATTGAAAAAAATGGTCCCTTGCGCCGGGTGATCATGAATGACCCCACTATGTTCACCCTCTCCCCAAAGGAAGACCGATTTTCCGAGGCCAACCAAGCTGCCATGGCAATCATAAGGCAAACCCTTGAACAGGGGATTGAACAAAAACGATTCTATCCCATGGAGGTGGACGAGGTAACGGTCTACCTGTTCTCGGTTTACATGATGTTTTTAATCAAAACCTATGCCAACAAAGACCAGTCGTCTCCAAAACAGCTATTTAAAACCGCCCTTGAATTAACCCTTCGGGGGCTGTTGATCAAAGAAAGATAAATAAAACCAAGCTGATCACCATTGGAATTATCTATCTGATTCCCATTCTCATGAATATCTTAGGGCTGGGCGTCTTTAAATGGAATTATTAATTTTCAAAATAAAATTTTTACATTCCATTTTTTGTCTGGTATAGGCTTTCTGAGAATTGGAAAATAGCGATCAAATCTAAACAAGGCGGTCAATGAATGAATGCGGGGATTATAAAAATGGAAACCTCCTCTTCGGGAGTTCTGTTTTTACTCTCAGCTGCTGTAGGGGTGGCCATGATCGGGCTGGGGATCATCTGGCCAATCATACCGGTATATGCGGTGGAACTGGGAGCCGGCGGCTTTTTGCTCGGCCTTATTATTGCTTCCTTTAATGTTTCCCGGACCATTTTTAATCCCCTGGCC
>Ga0075111_1000932_pt1 | contig 13629 bp, 2 predicted proteins | sample AntAceMetag02UKK_FD_69787 | JGI IMG/M metagenome (GOLD analysis project Ga0075111, IMG submission 69787) | Saline lake microbial communities from Ace Lake, Antarctica - Antarctic Ace Lake Metagenome 02UKK | ecosystem: Environmental > Aquatic > Non-marine Saline and Alkaline > Saline | place... | reverse complement strand
TTGTGTGGCCTTACTATTTTTCATCCAATAAAAAGAATAACAGATTTATGAATTGACCAAGTTTTTAAATAATAAATAGACATTGTGGATTATTCTTTTTATATATTTGCTATGGTATTATCAGGCTATGTTCAAAACAACAAGTCCTTGATGTTTTTGCGACTAAGGCTTAATGTTTTATCATCGAGGTATTTATTCTTTTTACGTAGATCAAAAATAGATTACTGTTTTGCTTTTTATTTATAAACCTAATACCTAACGTCATGAGAAAACTTATACTTTTTTTATCATTTGCAATGATCCTTGCCTTTTTGATTCCCGTTGCGATCGTTGCACAGACCGCAGATTCAGAGCAGTTTGACCCTGAGGAGTATTTTGCCAGGTATGGCTCCGTTACTCCTGAACTCCCTACATTTTATGCCACCCGGTCGGCTTTGGAACCCAACGAAATGCACATCCTCGACACGCTCACCCGTGAAGAACGCCAAATTATCGAAGAATCCTACGACCCCCCGGCAATTGGCGTGATTCGTGATTTGAATGCGCCTGTTTATTTTAATTTGGATGAAATCACTGTTCCTGAAAGTGGTGAAATAAGCCGGTTTGGCGGACGGATTTCACGCATCAGCAAGGAGCTTTTGGTTTACACTGCATTATTCCAATCAAAAAAAGCGGATGAAATAAGGCTGTTTTTTGCCGAAGGGAATTTCCCCCATGGTGTAAAAGTAAACCTGTTCAGCAAGGACGATTATGCCTTCAACCAGCACGATCTGCGCGCAACACTGGATGAATATGGATTTTATACCACTACCACCTTTGCCGATTATGTTACTCTTCAGGTAGTAATACCTATTTTGCAAATCGAAGAAAATGTTTATTTTAACATTACAAAAGTAATTCATGCCGACAACAGGTACATCCCCGAGGAGACTTACCGCGATTGCTTTTTGGATGCCAACTGCGGCGATGCCAATAGCTTCGCGCATATTGATGGTTTTCGCAGAGCCACGGCCAGACTGCTTTTTCCTACGGGCGTAAAATATGGTTTGTGTACGGGCACCCAGCTTAATGACGCGCGTGCCGGGGACTGGCAACCATTTTTACTTACAGCCAACCATTGTTTTGATACGCAAACATCGGCAGCAGGCCTTGAGGCGAGGTTTTATTACTGGTCAACTTCATGCAACAGCGGAGTGGTAAATCCCAGCCATATTATCATAAATGGCTCAAACTTGATAGCCACTAACAGCCAAACTGACTTTACGCTTGTTCTGCTGAAAGAGGTGGGAGGCAATTATTACATGGGCTGGGACCTGGGCAGTGTATCAAATAACACCGTGATGCATTCGGTGCATCACCCCGGAGGAACATTAATGAAATATCATCGCATGTTGAACAAAACATCACCTGACTTCACATGCCCACATGCCCCTGCCGAGTTCCATTACACAAAAGTTACGATGGGTCAGTCCGCGGGAGGCAGTTCAGGTAGCGGAGTAGTTGATCCGGAAGGAAGAATCCGGGGCCAGCTTTATGGAGCATGCCACCTTGATGTATGGGATAGATGCGACTACGACACTTACTATAACAGTTGGGGTAAATTTGGCCTTTCTTACTCGAATAACAACCTACAATACTGGCTGTCGAACGGCGGTTCCAGTGTAGCTATCTCCACCTCGCCTGGATCATCCTACAATTATGGAACTGAGAATGTAGGCTCGTATGAAGATCATGTTTTTACGGTCAGCAATTCGGGCAGCCGACCGAATTATCTTAACCTTGAAGTTAGCAGTTCCTATATTAACGGAACCGATGCAAGCCAGTTTTCGGTTATTGGAGCTAGTGCTCTGTACCTTGCACCAGGCGAATCGGGGACTTTTACCGTAAGGTTCTCTCCTACCTCATCGGGTTTGAAAACAGCAGTTTTAAATATTCCTCATAATGCGGATAATTATGGAAGCCCTAAACAAATAACACTCACCGGCTATGGAAACCCCTGCTCCGATATTATTTCGTTGGGCGGCGGTGGAAGCCAGAATACTAAGACTTTTTCGAAAAGTGGAACAGGAGCCTGGGAATCCAATTTTTGTGGTTTTACCTGCAATGGCAACGAACAGGTGTACAGTTTCGTTGCACCAAAAACCGGGCTTTACAGCATAACTGTTACCAGCACCAACAGCACCTGGGTGGATTATTTCTGGAAAACCGGTTCTTGCTCCTCGGGTTCATGGACATGCATCAACGACATCTATTCGCCCTCAACCCAGGGTTTGATGAGCTGGACAGCCGGAACAACCTACTACATTTTGCTGGATGCTGAACAAACTACATTGGCCACCCATTCATTTTATGTAGCCCTTAATCCCTGTTCCAATATTATTTCCATTGCAGGAACTGGTTCCGGAAATGCAAAGACTTATACTGGTGGCGGATATGGTAGCTGGTACACCAGCGAACCTTCAGACTGTGGCTATTACTGCGAAGGCCAGGAACAGGTTTATAGTTTTGTGGCACCACAAACCGGAAATTATGCCATACAGGTTACTTCCGGGGGCAATTATGTGGATTATATGTGGAAAAGCGGCTCATGCTCCGCTGAGGATTGGCTGTGTATTGATGATATTTATTATCCCGGACTATATGGGGAGCTGTATTGGACCGCCGGTGAAACCTATTTGCTGTTGTTGGATGACGAGGACAATACTGCCAGCAATCACACCTTCCACATCGAGCTAACCGAAGGCCTCGGCACCTGGACAGGTATTGTGAGCACCAATTGGAAGGTCGCCGGAAATTGGAGTTTCAACACAGTTCCCACATCAGATATTGATGTAACGATACCTGCAGCAACACCATATCAACCTTCAATCCTAAATGCAGAGGCCAACTGCAACAATTTAACCATCAACGATGGAGCCACACTTACCATTGGTGCGCATTTGCTTACCGCATACGGAAATGTAAATTGTGAAGGCAATGTTGTTTTAAACCTGGAAGATGCCGTGCTTGCCGTTTTGGGAGATATCCGCTGGTACGATGGCTCTTATCTCGAAGTAAATGATTACAATACTTTTATCAATGTGTATGGGATTTGGCAATGCGATGCCGGGTCAAATATCGCGCCTTCAACAGGATTTGTCGATTTTAAAGGAGCCACTAATGGCTACATCCGTAATTATGAGGAAAGCAGCAGGTTCTACAACTTACGGGTTTATAAAACAGGTGGTGCCTTTCTTGGACTTAGTTCCTACTGCACAAATCCTGTGGTGATCGAAAATTTACTCTTTGTTACTTCCGGTGCAGTTTTTAATAGTTATACAAACCAAAATCTTATCTTAAGGGGCAGTTTTAATTACTATGGTACTTTCGATTTTACATTAAATAACAATACCGGTACCTTCATTTTTGATGGCAACAACCAGGGCTTCAATAATTATAGTACAGGTTCAGGTTTGTTTAATAATGTTCTTTTCAGTGCTACAACTGCAACCACCGCCAACAATAACATCCAGGTTGCGAAAAACATAAGCATCAACCAGGGAACTTTTAATGCCGGAGATTATACCATAACTTTGGGCGGCGACTGGAACAACAGCGTTGGAACCGGTGGTTTCAACGAAGGTACCAGCCGGGTGATTTTTAATGGTGCCGGCCACCAAAACATTTACTGCGATGAAACATTCAACATCCTCGAAGCCAACCTGGGAGCAGCTATTCGTCCGCACGACAACACGGTTATCTGCAATGTTTACGACTGGACCAGCGGCGGCATCGATGTTTTAGATGGCGAATTTACGGCTCTGGATTTGGCCGACAACGGGCTTTATGGGAGCTATTATGTAAACCCCGGCGGCGTAATAAACCTCACCAACAATGGCTATGTTGACCTGAACGGGGAAATCCATAATTTTGGTGGTACCATCAATGTTTCAGGCACAATCAGCGACTGGCCTTATACCGATGATGCTTTGGTTGAGATGACCGGCGGAGTCATCGATTTCAAAACCTGTGGAATCGACATCATAAATAATACAAAAACCTTAACTACCAACATAAGCGGTGGCACCATCCGCACGGCATATAATTTCTCCAACCAACGAACAGATGTTGACCTCTCAAATTTAACTGTGGAAATGTATGGTCCGTCCGATGCTTCACTGTTTCTTGCTGAGGGAGAACCAATTTATATTTTGAAGGTTGACAAGCTTGCCACTGATGGACTGCCCCCATCACAACAGCAAAACCGCGATGGAAGCCTGCCCACAGATAATAGCAGGACTAATAATGTAAATCTCATCTCTGATATTATCGTAAACTACGGTGTAAACATCAATGGTGGTTCATTAAGCTTGAATGGTTTTGAAGCTACTGTAAATAATTATCTTGATGTTGATGATGGTGGAACCCTCATTATGGACAATTCGGCAGATGTGATAAATTTGACTGGCTATCTAAACTGGCTCGAAATCCAAGAGGGTGCTACTGCATTATTTCAGGAGGGAAATATTTATACCACAGGTTGGGTTATACCCCGTGAAGGTAGCAGTTTTACAGCATCCCCTTCCCATACCATTACCTTTACAGGAATTTCGGGAGGCGGCCTATCATGTTTTGAATCCTCAGTGGTGTATGGAAATATTGTTATCAACAAAAATCCTGGGCAAACCACCTATATCGACAATTCGGCAACAGAACCAGTAGTAGTAGATGGCGATCTTACAATTAACGCCGGTAACACTTTTGAGCTACAAAACAATTCCCTTATTGTGCATGGCGATGTAACAGATAATGCTACCAGCTCCATCCTTGCTTACAATATTTCCAAAAACATGGCAGCGTCATCCAGTACTCCGCTACCGGAAAAGCAAAGCGATAAAGGAACCCGGGCTGGGATATTGGAAATCGACACCGATTTTACCCTTCATGGCTTGCTCGATATTGCTGATGGAAATGTAAGCGTACACGGCCGCTTTACTATGGAAATTGCTGGCTCGATGATTATTGATGGCGGTACATTTATCGCCGACAGCCCCAACCATCCCGATAAAGGATGGGAATACATCCGGGGCAATCTGCAATTGAGCAATGGCTTGTTTGAAATTACCAACAACAGCATCTACTTTACAAGCACTGCAAATACTGCGGTAAGCGGGGGTATTCTTAGAACCGGAGGAGCTTTTTATGCAACAACAACCCTAGCTTTTGAACCCACCGGAGGTACGGTTGAAATAATCGGCAACACCTCCGACGGTGCTATTTACTGTTCCGGTGGAAATTATTTTTACAATCTGCTTATTAATAAAGCTCCGGCTAACTATAGCTATTTTATGGGTAGTGATGGCGTAACCATATTAAATGATTTTACCATCGAAAGTGGTATTTTGAATACAGGATCAAATGTTATGTTTGTCGGAGGCAACTGGGCTAACTATGTTGGGCCGGATGGCTTTGTGGAAAACGAAAACGTGGTGTGGCTTTATGGTGAAACATACACACATATTCTCACCGATGAAACATTTTACGACCTCTACATCTTCGACATGCTAACGGATGCACCCGGAAAAGGTGGCCGCTTTGTTGATGAAACCTATATTGATGAAAATGTTACAGTAAATGTTTCAAACGATTGTAACATCCTGGGGGGAAGCCTGAACTTTGGCAGCAATTCAACGCTCGATATCCAAAATAACCTTTCCATAACGTCAGGTGCCGAAATGATTGTCCCGGCCATGACCATTGCCGAGATTTTCCTTGGTGGAAATTACGATGATTATAACGCTGTTCCGGGTTTCTCCCCGGGTTATTCTACTTTTACCTTTGATGGATTACTAAATCAGGAATTGAATTCAAATAATACACTCAGCAATTTTTACAATTTGGTAATTGATAATGCCCAGGAAAAAGTAACTATTGGAGTTGGCTTGCAAATTTATGGCGATCTGCAAATTTTGGATGCTGCTTTCCTTGATGGAGCGTCCGGATCATTTCATTATTTCTATGGAGATGTAACAGTAGGGCCGGAGGGCGCACTCCTACCCTACCGGATAGTTAGTTTTATAGGGAGTAGTAGTGCTGTTTTTGCCAACAACGCATCAGGCTCATCCTATTTCCAAAACGATGTCTTTATCGACAAAAACTCCCCGGCAGCAGGCCTTACGTTGGAAAGTAGGATGTTATTATTAAATGACGCAAGCCTTATTGTAAACGAAGGCTTTCTCGACTTAAACACCAATTTGCTTAGATGCACCGAAAATGTAACAATTAACGATGGAGGAACTTTAACCATTGATGAAGGAGCAGAACTTGAAGTAGGCGAGAATGACCAGTTAACAGTAGAAAGTGGTGGTATTATTGAAGTAATGGGCGAACCTGGCAATCCGGCAACCGTTAGTGCTTGGAATGCTCCCGGAAAATTTAACTTTGCTGTTGCTTCGGGTGCAACCATAAGGGCCAATTACGGAATTTTTGAACATATGGGCGGACTTAATGGGGTATATGTAATGGATGGCGCCATCATCGATCCGGTCTATTGTTTTAATAACTGCGAATTTAGATATGGCAGTGGAGTGACAAACTCAGCATTATTGGTCATTAACAACGATCAGGTCCTTACAATTAACAATGCTTCTTTCCCCGATGCTTCTTCTACATTTAATGTTGCTAAAGATCTAAACAAAGGGCTTCTCACTTTTGTAGATTTCAGCGGCGTATTTTCCGGTGAGGATTACGAGTATGATAATTATGACCGGATTGATTGGGATGAAGGATATGCAACGCAAAACATCAACCTTCCAGAGGGATGGAGTGGTTTATCAAGTTACCTGATTCCGGCCAACAACACCATCGAGGATGTTTTCGATCCGGTATCCGGAGATTTCGTCATAGCTTCAACAATGACGGATGTATTTTATCCTGCTGGCCCAATTAATACCATAGTATATTGGAAAGGTCAATCGGCATATAAAATTAAAATGAATGCTGAAACCATACTTCCAATTATCGGAAATGAAGAAAGCAACCACACTTTTGCCCTCGATGCTGGATGGAATTTGGTGCCCGTTATTTGTAATGCAGCAGTGGGTGCCGAAGGTTTATTTGTTGGACAAGACCTCGGGCTGGTGAAAGAAGTGGCTGGCTTTGGAATTTTGTGGCCAGAGTACAATATCAATACCATCGGAGTGCTCGTTCCGGGAAGAGCCTATTACGCCATGATGAATTCCGCAGGTTCCATAACTTACCCGGCAAATGTGAAAGATGCAGGTGGTTTTATAAAAACCAAAGCCATACTTCCAGATACCCCATGGAATATAAATCTGTCCGGGCCTTCAACGCATGTTATTGCAATCTCGAAAAACATGACAGGCATTTCAGAAGGTGATCTTTTGGGGGTTTTAGATGAGGCAGGGAATTGTTACGGAATTACCGAAATCTTTTCGTTAACTGATAATACCGCGCTTACAGTTTATGCTGATGATCCTTATAGTGAATTTGTAGATGGTTTTGAAAATGGCAATCAGATGCACCTAAAAATATACCGACCGGAAAACCAAGAGGTTTTAGATGTTGAGGCTGTATATGATGCCCAAAAGCCCAACACCAATTATTTTGCTGCCGAAGGCATTTCGGCAATTACATCGCTTAAGGCTACATCATTGGGAATATTTGGTTTTTCTACTTCCAACATCAGCCTCTACCCCAACCCTACCAATGACTGGGTTGAACTTTCAGGCATTAAAAGTTTCACTAAAATTGAAGTTTTTAATGTCAACGGGAAATTGATGCAGACCATCGCAATAGAAAATCAGGATGGTTATAAAATGGATTTATCCGATTTGCAAGGCGGTGTTTATCAACTTAAATTCACCGGCAATTCCGCTGTTGCCATCAAAAAGCTGATTAGGAATTAAAGTTTTTAAATTTCACTATTAAACAAAACTCCCGGAGTCAGATTGGCTTTCGGGAGTTCTTTTTGGTAGTTGCATTTTACAAGAAGAGCAGAAAGATTTCGTGTGTTAACGTTCCTTTTTTTGGCTGAACATTTCATACAGCATTTTTATGAATTTTTATAAATACATCCAATTGCTTATGGAGGTCGCGCCAGCAAAGGATTTTTCGATAAAAAGAAAAACAGATTAATAAAATTGACAAAGACTAATCCATTTATAAATTGGCTTTCCTGATTATTGTTTTAATACATTTGCTATAGCTTTATCAAGCTATGTTGAAAACTACAAGTTCTTAACTTTATAGCCACTACGGCAAAATGTTGCACCGATCAGGCATTTCCCCTCTTCCCTGCAACCGACTTTTAAAGTGACCTTTCATTGTATCTTTATTTATAAACCTAATACTTGATGTCATGAAAAAGATTGTACTTTTTTTGTTATTTGCAACAACCAGTTTAATTTTGCTCAGTCCAACCAAGGGCTTTGCCCAGTCGAATGATTTAAATTTGATCCGGGGCGAGACAAGCATTCTTCAAAATGCTTCTACTGCATTACAGTTTTACGATGACAAGGATGCTATTGTCAGGTTCAGGGAAGTTCAGTTGAACGAAGACCTCGGAGCTTTGGCCGGGGTTAAAACTAATGACAAGATCAACCTGAATCTTTTTCCCGATACTAGGTATTTTGCCGATGTTTTGCAAACAGAAAGCTACTTTGAAGGAAATGTTACCATTATTGCCAGGCTTGAATCGTTTGATTATGCTTTTGCGGTCATTTCGACCACCGATGAAAGAACGCTGGTGAATATCTATATTCCGGAAGAGGGAAAAAGATTTCAGATAACCAGCGATGCACTTACACAAAAGCATTATTTAATTGAGCTGGATCCTGCGTTGATACCCGAAGTAGAAGATAGTCCTCCGCTGATTCCGGAGGATGGCCTGGCACACGAAGATTTAAAGATAGGACCAAGACCCCAGGTTATGGATGATTCTACCATGAAGGTGTCCAAGACCTTTGTCATCGTTGATATTATGATACTTTACACGCCTGCGGCACGCACCTGGGGCGATAATAACGGTGGCGGCATTCTTAACTGTGTGGCTACTACGGTGGCTATTGGTAAAATAGTTCATTACAACAGCGGAACTGATGCAACCAACAGGTTGGTTTATACTGCTGAGGTAGCCTACACCGAAAGTGGAGATGAACAAACCGATCTTGACCGTTTCACCGGAACTACCGATGGATACATGGACGGGATACATACCTGGCGCAACACTTACGGTGCTGACCTGGTACAACTTTTCACCACCATGGGAGGTGGTCTGGGTTGGCTGTTGGACATTACTTCCGGTAGGCCACAATATGGCTTTTCATTAGTCGGGGTAAGCACTTCCTCCGCCTTTTCGCCCATTCATGAAATGGGGCATAATATGGGTTGCGGACATCACAAACTGCAAAATTTCCAACCTGGTCCCGGACTTTATTCCTATTCGGCAGGATGGAGATGGACAGGAACGGATGGAGTTCTGTATTCTTCTACAATGAGTTATACTGGTGGCGGGTATTTCCCTCCCAATTATCAGAGTTCAACCCGGATTGGATATTTTTCAAACCCAACAATCAATTTCATGGGTGCTGCAACCGGCCACAACACGGAGGGCGACAATGCGTGGACTATTTCAAATACCAAAGCTGTTGTTGCAGCTTACCGCTCCACTGCCACGATTAACTGCCTCACTTGTCCAGCCTATGATGTTTTAATTAGCCCCGGAAATGGCTGGAGTTCTCATTCATCTTCAATTGCCCAATATGGGTGCAAAATGTATGCTGTAGAAGTTTTGAAAGGACACACTTACACCTTTCAAACCGGATGTGGTAATGGTGCAACGGCAAGTTTTGATACTTATTTAACCCTTTTTGATAATAACTGCGCACAAATTACCTACAATGACGATGGTTGTGAATCAAATCGTTCGGCAATTACCTGGATGGCCGATTATGACGGGTATGCCTACTTAAAAGTCAGCGGGTATAGTTCATATTATGGCACCTATACCATGGCTTTCACAAGAGAAGATAAGTTGATGTGGACAGGAGCGGTGAGCACAAACTGGAATACAGCCGGAAACTGGGATAGTGGCTTTGTGCCCGATGGCACCTTTGATGTTACAATACCAACCGGAACAGTGCGCCAGCCTTACATTCCGACTGCAAATGCAGCTTGTAAAAGCCTGACCATAGAATCAGGAGAGACACTGACCATTGGCGGGTATAGCCTGACGGTTAATGGCAACCTGACTATTAGTGGTAACCTGGCAATGAACAACTCAGCCGGTTTGCTTAACGTTAGTGGCGACGTTGTATGGCAATCAGGATCTACGGCAAATTTTACTGCTGCCTCCGCTTTCAGGGTGTATGGAAACTGGACTTTTGAATCGGGTGCCAATGCCAATATTGCCAATGGCACTGTTTTATTTTTTGGAGGAACAAATAAATACATCAGTAATTATTCAACAAGCTCCTCATTCTATAGCGTTGGCAGCTACAAAACCGGTGGTGCTGAGGCAGGCGTAAGCGTCTGGACATCGCAACCATTTACCATCAATGGAGGTATCTATGTGCATCCCGGGGCAAAGTTCGGGATTTATTCCCTTTATGATGTCGTTTTAAAAGGCAACATCAACTCCAACGGAATTTTTGTTTGCAACCTTGGACTGCTTAAACTCGATGGCACAGCACAGGAACTCAGGATGAATGCGGGCGATTACTTCAACAACCTTACTTTTAGCCAAACCGGAACAGTTACCGTTAACAATGGATTAAGCAGTATTTTGGATGTAAACGGAAATGTGCTGATCGAATCGGGTGTTTTCAACCTTGCCGACCGGACGATGAAAGTAGGCGGTAACTGGACAAACAATGTGGGTTCATCCGCATTTACAGAAGGTACCAGCCGGGTGATTTTCGATGGTGCCACACACAATTATGTAAAGACCAGCGAAACTTTTAATATCATCGAGGCCAACATGGGTGCTGCCCTGCGTGTGGACAATGCAGGCAGTGTTGTAAGCTGTAACCAATACGACTGGACAAGCGGAGGGATTGATGTGGTGGCTGGAACATTTACAGCACTCGATCTGTCTGATGCTGGCCTTTACGGCACTTTTTGGTGCAATCCCGGCGGGGCAATCAACCTTACACAAGATGCCTCGCAATATCCTGATCTTCATGGCGAAATTCACGTATTTGGTGGTACGATGACAGTTACAGGAGGTCTGGGGGCATGTTTCTGGCCATATTATAGTAATGCAGTAATTGAGATGTCGGGTGGAATTTTGAATTTCGTAAATAATGGTGTTTATCTTAACACAGGAACTTACACACTTACAGAAAACATAACTGGTGGAACCATCCGAACCAATAGGTCATTTACCGGCGATCGTACGGATTTTACCCCTTCAGGTGGTACTATTGAATTATATGGATCAACGGATGCGCAAATTGGTTATGGATTGGGAAGTAATTTCAACCATGTGTTAATCAACAAATCAGCGACAAAGGATGATTTGGGTAATATTATTGAAGAAAAAATGTATAATCGTGATGGAGAACCAGTTGATGGAAGCAGATCTAACATTGTTACTGCATCATCTGACCTTGTCCTTCTTGGAAACATGACCATCCAGAGCGGGCAGTTGGTTGCCCCATCATCAATAAAACTAAAAGGAAACTGGACAAACAATGTGGGTACATCAGGTTTTGCGGAAGGAACCGGTACGGTTACTTTTAATAGTAGTAACCATCAATACTGTTATGGTGAAACTTTTTATGGCCTGGAATTAAATATGGCAGCGATGGATTTACACATCCCGGCGGGAACCACTACCACCTGCCAGATTTATGACTGGAACAGCGGTGAACTGGAAGTGGAAGGAGGTATATTTATAGCTTACGATTTATTCGACAATGGCATTTTTGGAAAATACTATATCAACGCTGCTGGCGGGTTGCTTGAATTGCACCAGGATGCCGTACAGTTTGTCGATCTTAATGGTAAAATAGTAATTGCAAACGGAACCATGAATGTTTATGGCGGTAACGGATACAGCTACTGGCCATACAGTGCTAACGCCATCTTGACTATGTATGGCGGGACGCTTGATTTTAAAGATAATGGGATTCAGATAGCAAATAATTCATTTTCGTTGGATGATAATATTACCGGGGGTATAATCCGTATGTCAAAAGGGTTTTATGGCGACCGGCCTGATTTTACGCCAACTGCAGGCACCTTCGAGTTTTATGGCTCCGGCGATTATAACATCAGCCAATCCAATGGGTGTACCCTTAAAAATGTAAAAATAAACAAATTAGCTGCCGATTCAGGCGGCGAATTGTCCGGTGAACCGGAATTTGATGAGCGTTCAGGAATTCAGATTTCGGATAGTGGAAAGTCGAATACCATTTCATTAGGCTCGGATTTTACAATTACCGGAAATCTGGAGATTGCTGCCGGAACATTCAATATGAATTCCTATACATGCAATGTTTCGGGAACAACCGACATTTATGGAACCTTAGCAATGACCAATGCGGCGAGTAATTTAACATCAGGAACTATAAACTGGAACAGTGGCTCGAACGACAATGTTACAGCCGGAACATTTCATGCAGATAACTGGAGATTCAACGAAGGTACCAACGCAATGCTCGGAACCGGAAATACGGCGTATTGTGCCGTTATTTATTTTCCAACCGATAGCGATGCCGAATTTGGAAACCTGGTTGGAGGATCAACTTCAAAATTGCTTCAGGGAGGTTCAGGAAAAGCCTACTATCCCCTCAGAGTTGCCGGTAATTTCACCGCACAATCAGGAACATGGGGTTTTGAGTATGGTCTTATCGTAATGGGCAATGCTATTATTCAAAGCGGCTGCTATCTGTCCTTTTCCTATGGATGTGATATGTCATGTGCCGGAAGTTTGACCCTGGCAGGAGGCCTTACCCTATACATAGGATCAGAAGCTACGGTTAATGGTGATTTTATTTTCCCAAATACAGGCTCACTCTATGCAGGGGGCGGAACTTTTACAAATGATTTTAACGGTGGCATGGTTTCACTATCCGGTAAGATGACACTTACCACAGGAATAATAGCATTTCCTAATCGTAGTGTGAGTATTTCCAGTACCTTCGATGACCAGATTAGTGGCGGAACTTTCAGGGTCGGAAAAACTTTTGCAGCTAATTCAGCCGGCACCTTCCAGCCAAGCGGAGGAACGATGGAGTTTATCAATGCCAGTTCAGGCAATTATGTGCAGGTAATCAATGGCAATTATTTATACAACATGGTTTTGAATAAGCCAGGCTCTTCGTTTATGGTTTATGATAACCTTACCCTTAAAGGCTCCATGACCATCGATGCTGGCACTTTAAATTCTAATAATAAAACCATTGATGTGGCCAAAGACTGGCATAATAATGTTGGGCCTGCCGCTTTTACCGAAGGTACAGGCACCGTTATATTTAACGGCAATTGGGGACAGGAATGTTCCACAGAGGAATTTTACAGGTTAGTATTGAATAAACCAACCGGCGACCTTCAATTGTTCAACGGGCAGGATGTAAGTTGCCAGATATACCAGTGGTTAGATGGAGAGATACATGTTTCATCCGG
>Ga0075111_1000926_pt1 | contig 13658 bp, 12 predicted proteins | sample AntAceMetag02UKK_FD_69787 | JGI IMG/M metagenome (GOLD analysis project Ga0075111, IMG submission 69787) | Saline lake microbial communities from Ace Lake, Antarctica - Antarctic Ace Lake Metagenome 02UKK | ecosystem: Environmental > Aquatic > Non-marine Saline and Alkaline > Saline | place... | reverse complement strand
CTTCGTTTCATCGGCCTAAAAACCCACTCCTATCAACATGTTTAAGATATGACATTTCCGATGTTACAGCCTCAATTTTCAAATTAGAACATCATCAAATCAATTAAGTTCCTTCCAAATCATATCTTTCAATTTTTGCAGTCCCTGGTTTGCAACTGAAGAAATAAAAATGTATGGGATTTTTGGTAAATCCTTTGATATTTCCTCTTTAAGTTCATCATCAAGTAAATCCGATTTTGAAATAGCCAGCAACTTTGCTTTATCCAACAATTCAGGATTGTATTCTTTAAGTTCGTTCAATAGGATCTTATATTCCTGTCTGATGTCGTTGCTGTCGGCAGGGACCAGGAAAAGCAACATTGAGTTGCGCTCGATGTGCCTCAGGAATCGCAATCCGAGCCCTTTACCTTCGTGTGCACCTTCGATGATTCCGGGGATGTCTGCCATTACAAATGAACGGTGGTCACGATACTCGACAATCCCAAGGTTGGGCCTTAAAGTGGTGAACGGATAGTCAGCGATTTCGGGTTTTGCGGCGGAAACTACTGATAGAAGCGTGGATTTTCCGGCATTTGGAAACCCAACCAGGCCAACGTCAGCCAGTAATTTCAGTTCTAAAATTTTCCAGAATTCCTGACCTTCTTCACCCGGCTGGGCAAATTTTGGTGCTTGATTGGTTGACGATTTAAAATGATCGTTTCCCAGTCCACCCCTGCCACCTGGGACCAATATCCTTTCTTCGCCCTCTTCCGTAATTTCAAACTCAAATTCCCCGGTTTCGGCATCACGGGCAATAGTTCCTAAAGGTACATTTAGTATGGCATCTTTGCCAATGGCACCTGACCTGAGCTGACGACTTCCCGCCACACCATGTTCAGCTTTAATGTGTTTTGTGTATTTGAGATGTAATAATGTCCAAAGCTGGGCATTTCCCCGCAGGATAACATGGCCGCCCCTGCCGCCATCGCCACCATCAGGGCCACCTTTGGCATTGCTCCTCGACCGTTCAAAATGCGCCGAGCCAGCCCCGCCGTGGCCTGAGCGACAATTGATTTTTACGTAATCTACAAAATTTGAATTGCCCATATAATTTTGATTTATTCAACCCTGCATGGATTGCATTTAATCCTTCTTTATTCCAATTTCTTCTGGTTGTTGAGACAAGACATGCCTTGTCTCTGCCAGTTTAATTCCTACTCTTCCACCACCTTATAAATATCCGGATAATTCCTGGCCAGGCCATCATAATCCAAACCGTAACCAATAATAAAATCATTGGGTATTTCTATTCCGATGTAATCAATTTTGAAATCTTTTTGAAAAGAATCAGGTTTAAAAAGAAATGTAGCCAGCTTAACCTCTGCAGCCTGCAAGTGCTTTAGCTTTTCGATGGTGCTGGCCATAGTTATCCCGGTATCAATAATATCTTCAACAATTACAACTGTACGGTCGGTAAGTACCTCGTCCAATCCAATAAGTTCGCGGACAACAGAAGTCGTTTTTGTACCTGCATACGAGGATAGTTTAACAAAAGAAACCTCACAATCAAAATCCATTTGCCTCACCAGGTCTGCCGCAAAAACAAAGGCTCCATTCAACACTATCAAAAACAGGGGGTTTTTGCCTTTAAGGTCCTTGCCAATTTGCCTGGCCATTTCATTCACGGTTTCCCGGATTTTTTCTTCTGGTATTGAAATTTCAAAAGTCTTGTCGTGAACTGTTACCTGCTTTGCCATTTTTCGTAGATTTTTATCTTATTATTTAACGCTATACCTGGGACACATCTGTTTGGAGAAGAAAGCTGTATGTTGGTGAAAAGTTGAAAGTCTATTGAAATATCCAAACAATAATTAAGACAATGCATAACCCGCAACCCACATCCTGCAACTCCTTATCAATTTTTTGCAAAGATAAGGGGAAAAAAGAGAATCATAATTTCAAATAAGTATTAAATTTGCGCATCGCATTAAAAAGAGATGGATGGTAATGGCTAGATTAATTTGAAAAAACTTTTAGTAGTTGATGGCGAACTAATGTCATTGGTAGTGATGGTGGGTATTTGTAAAGAAAAAATGTGATTATTTAGTTAGTTGAATTGTTTACCAAATCCAAATCACCCCTTCCCCGCCCCTTCCCCTCGAGGGGAAGGGAGACCAGCCGCACAAGCGGCTGCAGGAGCTGGTGCGGTGGCATCCTCCCCCTCGAGAGGGGGAGTTAGAGGGGGTCTATGATAGAAGCTATTATTGGAGTTGAAAGTAGTGGCTAAACAATTACGAAAAAATAATGATAAATTCCGATGACAGCGAAGCTAATTGACTAAAAATGACAGCAAAGCCAAGTGACAATAAGAGTAAACAAAATAGAATAAATAAATTACAAAAACATGGACCCAACGGTTAGCATCATCATGGGCAGTACATCGGATTTACCGGTAATGGAAAAGGCTGCTAAAATTCTGGATGAATTTGAAATCCCATTTGAAATGAATGCACTTTCGGCACACCGCACTCCCGAAAAAGTTGAGAATTTTGCAAAATCAGCCTATAACAGGGGCGTAAGAGTGATTATTGCGGGAGCAGGAATGGCAGCACATCTTCCTGGTGTAATCGCTGCTATGACACCAATTCCAATTATCGGTGTTCCAATCAAGGCCACCCTTGATGGTATGGATGCGTTGCTTGCTATAGTTCAAATGCCCCCGGGTATTCCGGTTGCAACAGTTGCTATCAATGGAGCGCAAAATGCCGGGATACTTGCTGTTCAAATCTTAGCCACTGGCAATGAAGAACTGCATCAAAAAGTGATTGATTACAAAGAAACCCTTAAAGGAAAAATTGTTAAGGCCAACGAAGATTTGTCGAAGGTCGAATATAAATTTAAAACTAACTAAGGGCCCAGACAAGTATTGAAGAATTATTTAACCATCCCTACAATGAATTAACCCCCATACCCCATGAAAGTTAAAAAAGAAACAGCACTTAAAATGGCACAATTTCTATTGCAGATCAAAGCCATAAAATTGAATTTGGAACAGCCCTACACATGGGCTTCGGGTTGGAAATCGCCCATTTATTGCGATAACCGCATCACCCTTTCTTATCCGGTTATCAGAACATACATCAGGCAGCAATTTGCAGAACTTATAAATGATGACTTTGGTGATATTGATTTAATTGCAGGGGTTGCCACCGGCGGAATTGCACACGGTGTGCTGGTAGCACAGGATATGGGGCTTCCGTTCGCTTATGTCAGAAGTTCGGCAAAAGGACATGGCCTTACCAACAGTATCGAAGGCGTGGTGGAGTCAGGTCAGTCGGTTATCGTCATCGAGGATTTGATTTCAACCGGCGGAAGCAGCCTCAAAGTAGTTGAAGCTTTGCGTGAAGCCGGGGCTAATGTAAAAGGTTTAGTTTCGATTTTTAATTATGGTTTTCAGGTCGCCGATGATACATTTAAGGATGCCGGTTGTATGGTTCATTCGCTTTCAGATTATAACTTTCTTATTGAACAAGCTCTGGCCGATGGTTTTATCAGGGAAGCAGATATGGCAATATTGAAAAAATGGAGGGAAAATCCAGCCGATTGGAACAATAAATAATTAAACCTCAAATAATAGATTATAAAAATAAAAGATTACCAATCATATTTTATGGCAAAATTTAAGAGCGATATTACCGATATTCAAACTACTCCTGAAAAAGTATTTCCGTTTTTGGGAGATTTAAATAACCTGCGCTTGATTATGCCCGAACAGGTCGAAAACTGGACTTCAGATAATGATGAATGTTCATTTTCAATCAAGAATTTGGGCAATTTGGGCTTAAAGAAAGGCAGGGCAACTTTCCCTGAAAAAATATCTTTTGCATCTTCTGGCCAATCGAAAGTGACTTTTGAACTAATTTTCAGTCTAAACCCAGTGGGTAATGAAAGCCACTCAGCCAGTTTCGAAATTATTGCTGAAATGAATTCGATGGTAGAGATGATGGCCAAGCGCCCACTTACAAACTTTGTTAATCTTCTGATAGTAAACCTAAAATCCCTAATTGAAAAGTAAATAAAACGAAACGATATTTCATTTTAACTAAAGTGAATTTCTTTGAACGTAATTCAACTAAACTAACAAACCACTAAACTGTGAGATTATTTAGCTTCTTATTGTATCCTTTTGCATTGCTTTATGGCTTGGTTACTTTAATACGTAATAAGCTGTACGATTGGCGTGTGCTGAAATCAACAGGCTTTGACTTTCCGGTAATTTCGGTTGGAAACTTGTCAGTTGGCGGAACAGGAAAAACGCCACATGTAGAGTATTTGATTAAATTATTAATGGGCGATTACAAGGTTGCCACATTAAGCAGGGGCTACAAAAGAAACACTAAAGGTTATATCGAAGCAGGGATGGGTTCGGCGACCTCTGAAGTTGGGGATGAAGCCGTACAAAAGAAACAAAAATTTACCGAAGTGGTAGTTGCTGTTGACGAAAAAAGGGTAAGAGGCATAGAACGACTTTTGGCGGACCATCCCCAAACCGAAGCAATAATTCTGGATGATGCTTTTCAGCATCGGTCAATAAAACCGGAATTGAATATTTTGCTAACAGATTTCCATAAACTTTACCCTGAAGATTATCCCATGCCCATGGGGTCGTTGAGGGAATTCAGAATTGGAGCCAGAAGGGCAGACATGATTGTTATAACAAAAACACTTACTACCCTTTCGCCCATAACTGCACGAAGGATCGCCTCGTTGATAAAGCCCCGGGACCATCAAAAGCTCTATTTTTCGTATATCAAATATGGGCAAATCACCCCAATACCAGGATTGAAAAATCTTCCTGATTTAGCGAAAGCAATAAATAATATCCTGGTGTTTGCCGGTATTGCAAATATGTATCCCTTGGTAGATCATCTTAAAAAGATGGCCAATCAGGTGGAAGTGCTGCGCTTTGGCGACCACCATAAATATACAGGCAGCGATTTAGCGAAGATCAAGGAAACTTTTGATGGTATGTTTACCAAAAATAAAATCATCATTACAACCGAGAAAGATGCCATGCGGCTGTTTTTTCCAAAAATTCCGGAGATTTTGAAAGGCCTCCCAATTTTTTATATTCCCATCGAAATAAAAATCCACAGGGATTACAGAACAGAATTTAATGACCAAATAATAAACTATGTTAAAGAAAATACAGGAAACCGTTAATTATATTCAAACGCAAATTGATATTGCACCAAAAATCGGAATCGTACTGGGCACCGGACTTGCCAACTTCACCAATGAGATAAAAATTTCATGTAGCATCCCCTATGATGAAATTCCAAATTTTCCGGTATCTACCGTAAAAGGGCATCATGGGCAACTGATTTTCGGACATATTCACGATACCCCAGTTGTTGCACTAAAAGGCCGTTTTCATTTTTATGAGGGTTATTCCACGCAGGAAGTAACTTTCCCCATAAGGGTGTTGAAATCCCTGGGGATCGAACACATTTTCCTATCCAATGCCAGCGGAGGCACCAATGCTGATTTTAGTGTAGGTGATATGATGATTATCGAAGACCACATAAACCTCACGGGTCAAAACCCATTGATTGGCGTGAATGACGATAAACTTGGGCCACGCTTCCCCGACATGAGCGAGGTTTACAATTCGTCTTTGATTAAACTGGCCGAAGCTATTTCATCTGAGCTGGGCTTGAATTGCCAAAAAGGCGTGTATGCTGCTGTTACAGGCCCAAACTACGAAACACAGGCTGAGTACAAGTATATCAGGATAATTGGTGCCGATGCTGTGGGTATGTCCACTGTGCCCGAAGCTATTGTTGCCCGCCATATGGATTTATCCTGCTTTGCTGTTTCGGTAATTTCGGATTTGGGTGTTGGCGATGAAATTGAATATATTACCCACGATGGTGTGATTGATGCAGCAAGCCTGGCCGAACCAAAGATGACGAAACTGATCCTGGAGATGATTAAGAGGCTGTATTAATTTGGAAATTTGATGATGTGATAATTTGTGCATTGCACCACTCATGTGGAAGATTAAAGCTTGCTTCGCTGAAAGCGGGTACAAAACGCTAAATGTATTGCCCTTCGCTCTTTCCTCCCTGACGTTTCCAAGTCCTTCGGACGTTGGAAAGTCTCTCAGTCGCTTAGTTTTTTGGCATTTGCGCTATTCTCTATGCGCTCTACTCTAAGCTGGACGAGCCAGAGCCAAACAATTTGTCCCCCGTTACCAAAATCCAAAACTCAAAACTCAAAGCACAAAATTTGTCCGTATGGATAAATATCAAATTTCAAATTCTCAAAACTCAATTGGGCACATCGAAATATTATCTTGTAACTATTTACAATCTTTGAATTTTGAATTTTTGAATTTGTCATTTGAAATCTCTTGCCAAAAAAGCTACAATTTGAGATCATAGGCACTATGGTCTTTTCAAAAATCTTTCAATAGTCTTCGCTAACCGTTCGAAGTTATTTGTACCGTGTAATCAACCCTGCCAAGGCAAACAGGGCGAAAGAATTTAAGACTCTGTCTTGACTCTGACTGGTCTGCGACTCAGTCTGGTCTCTTAAACCTGACAGAGTCCGACGAAGGAGGTCCTGTCAGAGTTAAGCTTGTAATAATGATGGACAAATGTAATCATTGGTAAATTTCGTGAAGATAATTCAGGACGAGTCTCCCTATTTTTAAAACTTCGAACTTACTTTTGGTTACGAATAGATATTTCGCCTGGTTCATGTCGATTTTCTTTGCCCTCAGCCCTCTGCTCTTTGCCCTCCGCTCTTTGCCCTCAGCTCTTTGCCCTCTGCTCTACGCTCTAAGCATTCTCACTCAAGTTTTTCAAAATCCAGTATCTTCAGCACATACTTTTCGCGGGTATCGAAACTACGGGTATAAAATGGCCTGAGCGCAAATGATGTAGCCACCATCGATGCACTTATAATGAGGGTGGTTTGCGAAATGACCGGGCTATAATCGTTGATCAGCCCGTTAACCCCTTCGAGGCCAACATATCCAACACCTCCAAAAAGCAGCACTTTTGACAGCACACGAACGAAGTTCCTTTGTCTGTAAACGTGGGTAATCTCGCTCAAATAAATTTCGTCCAAACTGTTTAATACAATGCTTGAATCTTTGATTTGAGAAATTCTGCCGGAAAAAACAAATTCACCACGAATAACCTGTAGAGTGATTTCATTGCCTACCTGGTATTTAAAATTCTTAACTGTACCTGCCTTTTGTAGGACGAGGTATTGCTGGGCTACTGAATGAAAACCGGCAACCGTTAGAAAACAAATAATGTGTATTTTTATGAGAATGTTCAACACAACATGATTAAGTAGCAAAAATAGCATTTTTGAAATATTTATAAAAATAACCTTGCCCTTACATCCAAAAAATATAGATTTTTGTAACTTGCGTGAAAATTTAAAAAATAACCTAAAAGCATAAGTATATGTCTGCTAAAAAAATTGATAAAGAAATACTGGCAGAAGCCAATAAATGGCTCAGTGAGCTGTACGATGAAAAAACCAGGACATCTGTTCAGGAGATGATTGACAACGATCCTGATGAGTTGGTTGAGAGTTTCTACCGGAACCTTGAGTTTGGCACGGGTGGCCTGCGTGGGATAATGGGAGTTGGTACCAATCGAATGAATAAATATACCGTAGGCATGGCCACTCAGGGCCTGGCCAATTATATCAAAAAAGTCTATCCGAAAGAAAAAGAGCTCAAAGCTGCCATTGCTTATGATTGTAGAAACAACAGCGAATATTTTGCTCAAATAGTTGCAGATGTTTTTTCGGCCAATGGTTTTAAAGTTTACCTGTTTGATGCCCTCAGGCCTACACCTGAACTTTCGTTTGCCATCAGGCATTTCAAGTGCCATACCGGGGTAATGCTTACAGCATCCCACAACCCAAAAGAGTATAACGGTTACAAAGCCTACTGGAACGATGGCTCACAAATGATCCCACCACACGACAAAAACGTAATTGACGTTGTGGCTAAGATTAAAATTGAAGACGTTAAATTTGACGACGTTGCCAAAAATATTGTGATAATTGGCAAGGAGGTGGACAGCATTTATCTTGATGAGGTTGCGAAAGTTTCGGTTTCGCCCGGATCTAACAAATTTTCATCTCAACTGAATATTGTTTATACCCCACTTCATGGAACGGGTGTACATTTAGTCCCTGAGATATTGAACCGTTTTGGCTTTGAAAATGTTTTTAAAGTATATGCCCAGGACATTGTTGATGGTAATTTCCCAACTGTGCATTCACCCAACCCCGAAGAGCCAGCCGCACTTGAAATGGCAATTGACAAGGCCAAGAAGGTTGACGCTGACCTGGTGATGGCTACTGATCCCGACGCCGACAGGGTAGGGATTGCGGTAAAAGATCCTGATGATAATTATGTTTTGCTCAATGGCAATCAAACTGCAGCAATCATTTTTTATTACCTGCTAACGCTATGGAGTAAAAAGAACAAACTTACAGGAAATGAATATATAGTAAAGACTATAGTTACCAGTGAACTGGTAAAAGATATTGCCGACCATTACAAGGTTGAATGCTATGATTGTCTAACTGGCTTTAAATGGATTGCCGATGTAATAAGGAAAAATGAAGGAAAAAAGACCTTTATTGCTGGTGGCGAAGAAAGCTATGGCTATATGATCAGCGATTTTGTGCGCGACAAAGATGCTGTAGCTTCATGTGCAATTATAGCCGAGGCAGCTGCATGGGCGGCCTATCGCGATAAAAGATTGTTCGACATCCTACTTGAAATTTATATACTTATCGGTTTCTACAAAGAACGCCTTGTTTCTGTTACCAAAAAAGGGAAATCCGGTGCAGAGGAAATCCAAAAAATGATGGGCGATTTCAGGGCGAAACCGCCGATGACTATCAACAAATCCAAGGTTGTTGAGATTAAAGATTTCCTCAGCAGCAAAGCACTTAATGCTACTACTGGTAAAACTTCAAAAATTGACCTGCCAAAATCAAATGTGTTGCAATTTATCACTGCTGATGGCACAAAAATAAGTATGCGGCCTTCGGGTACAGAGCCTAAAATTAAATTTTACGTTAGCGTAAAAGAACAGCTCGCCTCGAAAGAAGATTACAATGCTGTCAATAAAAAACTGGAAGAGAAAATTGATCTTGTGATAAAGGACTTGGGCTTATAGAGAAAGAGTGACTGGTGATCGGTGAATGGTGATTAGTAACCGGTGATTAGTAATCGGTAATCTGTGGCCGGTAACCCATACGGGCTCCTTTCAGTCGTCAGTAATTGGTGATCAGTGATCAGTAATAGACAGGGTTAATGTTCTTTAATCATTCTCGCATTCAATCATTCTCGCATTCAATCATTCTCGCATTCAATCATTCTCGCATTTTATCATTTCATCATTGTCGCATTGCCGCATTCTATCATTCAATCCTTGCCCTAAGGAATATTCTCAATCAACAATGTATCAGATGTTACGCCAATACTCTGACCATAGGCTTTTAAAGATACAACGTATGTTCCGTTTTGGTCGTAAGTATGTACAGGGTTGCTTTGGGTTGTGCTCAAACCATCACCAAAGCTCCATTCGTAAGTTTCTGCATTTATACTCTCGTTTGTAAAATTCACTTCACCTGGGGTTGTCGCTAAAGTCCAGGAGAACTTAGCCAGGGTTAAGTTGTCATCATCATCTTTGTTACATCCTGCCCACAAAAACATGAGTGATATAAATACTACCGCAATTATTTTTCTCATAATAAAATATTTTATTGTATTTTTATGGGTGCAAAAATAAGAAAACAAGAACATCTTTCATCGGTAGTAAAATTAAAAATCATGAAATATTTTACAATTCACTTGCTTGCCCTCTTTCTATTTTGTATTACTTTTCCTAATGCTTTTTTTGGGCAAACTTCAAATTGTTATTTCAGTGTTATTTCCAAATCTGAAAATTCTATCCGGGTTAGGGCTAGATTTTTTGATAAGCCCTCAGGAACAACAAAACCAAACTTGTTGATTGCCCTTCCGGGAGAGCGTTTTGAATACATTGATGTGAAGAAAATTGAAATTCGTGGCTCATATGTTTCTTCAGGATTATTGTCCGATCAGTTTATTTCTAATACATCTGTTATTCAAATTAGGGGCTATCATTTATTGAAGATTGAATTTGATCCATTCATTAAATTAAAAAATAGTGTCCCTGTTTCGGGCATTGAAGTTGAAATAAACTTCGGTAACGAAACGCTTTCTGAAGAGAACAAGCGATTGAGACATCCCAGATGGGACCGGGTGATAAAAAACATGGTTATTAACCCTGAAGACATCGAAATAAGTAAAACACCGCTTCAACAAAAGGATGAATACGGTGTGGAATACCTGATCATTGCCCCTGATATGTTTCTTTTAAGTTGTGGGGAAATTGCTAAGTTCAGGATAAAACAAGGGATTTCAACAGCAATAGTTCCCCTATCAGTAACGGGAGCAACTGTTGACGAAATAAAAACATACATCAACGAAGCTTATAATACTTGGACTATTCCACCTACTTCGATACTTTTGGTGGGTGATGTGGAATTGCTCCCCGGTCCGGTATGGGACGGATATTGTGTTTCGGACAATATGTATGCTGATGTGAACGAAGATGAATTGCCCGATCTTTTTATCAGCCGTATTCCTGTAAAAACGATCACAGAATTAGAGACCATTTTTCAAAAGATCATTTCACATGAAACTAATCCACCAATGAATCCGGGCTATTATCAGCACCCTTTGTCCTGTGCCGATCATTCATCAGGTTTTGGATATGGATGGATGGTGAGCGAAATTTTTAACGGTTGGTACGAGAAAGAATTTAGCAAAGAACCTGAACGCCAGTATGCCGGTCAAAATCCCGGACCTGCCAACTGGCCACATCCTGATCTTTACCAAACATTTGGCCCTGCAGGATTGGATTACATTCCCGAATCACCAGAATATCTCGGGAATTTTATTGGTGGAAATGCAGATGGCATCAATGCTGCGCTAAACAACGGAGCTATGACATTGTTCAGTTATACACATGGCACTTCGGTGGGTTGGTCGCCACCTTCATATTATAACTACGATTTGGCAGGCCTTAGCGAAGCTGAGCCTACATATCTGTTTTCGATAAATGACCTAAATGGTCAGTACCACAATTCAAGCGATTGTTTTGCCGAAGCATTTTTAAAGCACCCACATGGTGGACTTGGGGTAATAGCGCCCTCGGATGTTACCTATGCCAATGGAACTGAATGGTACAGTATAGGATTGATTGATGGCTTGTGGGATGATTTTTATCCTGGCAACAATCCAACGCATATTTACGATTTTATTTATCCATGCATGGCAAATACCAGCGCGAAGTATTTCCTCGAATTTTTACCATACCCCATCAGCCCAAATATGAAATCAGTAGTGTACAATTTGTTCCATTATTTTGGTGAGCCCTATTCGGTGCTTTACGATCAGGTTCCTCAGCCACTCAATGTAAGCCACGCCAACTTTATCTTACCAGGTCAAACTGAATTTTCAGTCATAGCTGACGAAGGTTCCACTGTTTCGCTGGTTTTGGATAATGAGATTTGTTCGGTGGAAATTTCAGATGGGACTTATCTTATGATGCCTGTTATTGGCCATCAATTAGGCGACACATTGCATGTAACGGTTACAAAACAAAATCATATCAGGTATCATGCGCTTGCAATCTGCCAATTAGGGATTGGCATTGAAGAGGGAATTCAAAATGATCTAATTGAAATTTACCCCAACCCGGCAAACCGCAAAATTCATATTAATTTCAAAAATGAATTGGATGGAAATATTACTATCACGATCGCCGATCTTTGTTCCAAAGAAATCTACTCATCGAATATTTGTTTGTCAGGAAATTCGACAAAGCGGCATTCCATTGATGTTAATAATATTGATGCAGGGGTTTACATTCTTAAAGTAGGTGGGATTGATTTTAGTTTCTTCGAAAAGGTGATTGTTCGACATTAGTTTGATCAAAAACTAATTGATGCCTAAGCCATGCATTTGTTCGCTTGGGTGCACAACAAATTTCCACTTGTCAAAAGTTATCATCGTATTACGCTTATTAATCGAATTACCTTAAGCCTTTCACCTTAGGAGAGCCGGCAATAAAATCTTTTAGATAGAATGGCTCGAAATAAGCCACATCCTCAAATTCTTGCTTGTGGAATTTCCCTGAAGCAATCGCAGCCATATAATTAGCCGAAGGAACAAAACCATCAATGAAACGGGCATTTGGATTTCCAGATAATAGTTGCTTACACTTTTCGGCGCCATCGCCTGCAAAAAAAACTTCATTGTCTTGAAGCAGTTCAGCAAATGAACTTTCATCAATTATTTCTGCCAGGATTTTTCTTACCTGAATGTTTGATTGATTGAAAATTGCAGCGTAAACTTCCATCCTTCTTGCGTCAATCATCGGGCAAAACAAAGCTTTTGGCAGCTTCCCATCATTTATTTTTACCATTCCCCACGCCATTGCTTGCAGGGTGCTCACAGCAATCAGTGGTTTATCCAGGGAATAGCACAATCCCTTGGCAGTAGAAACACCAATGCGCAAACCGGTGTATGAACCTGGTCCCATGCTTACGGCTATCGCATCAAGGTCTTGCGGCTTAAAATTGTTTGATTCTAAAATCTCCTCAATAAAAACAGTCAGTATCCTGGAGTGTGCATTTTTTTCATCCGAACTTTTGCTGGCAATGATTTTTTCATTTTCACTCAGGGCAACCGAACAAATTTGAGTTGCTGTTTCTATATGGAGAATTTTTGGCATGTAGGATTTGAAATAATTAATGGATGGTTCTTAAAAGTAGTAATCAGAATGCAGGTTTAATTTATTGAAATATTTTGTGATTTGACCTATACTCAATTTCCCCTATACACCTTATATCCTGTCCAGAGTTTTGTTGTAAGCCAGAAAAGAAGTACAAAAAACCGGCAAAAGGCAATCTCATCTGATCACCTACCGTCCTACTCTTCATCAAACAACTTATCCTTCTCCACCTTCTCCACATTCTCACCGTTCTTCAGGCTTCTTGACACAGCGCGGTACGGCCCTACAATAATCTCCTGGCCATCTTCAAGGCCTTCAAGAATCTGAATATTTGTGTTGTCCTGTATGCCGGATTTAACGCTGACCATTTTTGCAGTTCCATTGTTATAAAGGAATACGTATTCATTGATGTCGGTAACAACTTCTTTGGCTTCACCCTCTTTAGCTGTATTTTGATCCAGGTCTTTCTTTTTACCAACTGATTTACCGGTGCTGTCGCTGCGGGTTGTAACTGCCTGGATTGGTACAGTAAGGATGTTTTCTTGTATTTCAGTCTGGATATCAACAGTGGTTGACATTCCCGGCCTGAAAGGTGAATAGGAGGGTTGGTCCTCAGGGATTAAATCCTGGTATGATTCTTTTAAAAGTCTGATTTTCACTTCAAAATTAGTAACCTGGTCGGCACTAACCCCGGCAACATCAGCCGAAGTAGCAATTTCGGTAACAAGCCCTTTGAATTTACGGTTTAGATAGGCATCTACTTCAATCAGGGTGGTGTCGCCCAGGCTCACACGGACGATATCGTTT
>Ga0075111_1000922_pt1 | contig 13673 bp, 5 predicted proteins | sample AntAceMetag02UKK_FD_69787 | JGI IMG/M metagenome (GOLD analysis project Ga0075111, IMG submission 69787) | Saline lake microbial communities from Ace Lake, Antarctica - Antarctic Ace Lake Metagenome 02UKK | ecosystem: Environmental > Aquatic > Non-marine Saline and Alkaline > Saline | place... | reverse complement strand
AACGGGTTCGTTATGGATTTTCGTATTTGGTTTACTTTTTGATCAAATTTGTTTGCTGAGTCTCGTTTTAACATTTACAAGATATTATATCATAAAGTAGTGGTTTTTGAGGAATGCGAATTTCGGAAAGCTAAAGATATGAGTAGAGTTTGAGCAAGTGCTGTGTTTGTTGATCTTATTCCCCAGCCAATTATTTCAAATGCTGATTTATTTATGTTACAATAGTTGAAGTAACAGGGGATAGGTGTATATGGCAGCAAAAAAAAGAATACAGATTATTATTTCGATGAGTTAATTTTTTTTATTCAGCTTAATGGATTCCTTCAATTGATATTCTTCCGCGTCTGTGTCAGCGAGTAGAGAGGAAGAGCACTATCACTTTATAACCTGACGGACTCATTGTAAAAATCATTCCCGATGCAAGGCTATAATAGTTTTTCCCTATACTAATTAATAAGGTGGAGTTGGAGGAGCAATCTCAGTTAAAACAATGTTAAAAGAATAGTTGTTCTCGGTATTTAAATCAACAGTTACTGTACCATATCCATCTTTACTACAAGTTGCTGTAAAAGGTGTTTTTCCAGTTATAGCAGTCTATATATATCCTAATGAATTCGTTGAGGTATTGATGCTTATTGTTTTTGTAGAATCTAACACTAATACATTTATACTACTTTGATCGCTTAAGTTACCAGATAATCGACAATAACCAGATATTGAATAGGTTCCCCTTGCATACACATCCTTGAAATGATTTCGAAATTTCTACAATTTTATAGTCTCTCAAACATTGCTTTTGGGCATTTGTGGTTTTATTTTAAGCAGAAAAAAACTTACAAGTGTCAGAATATGACTTTTGCTTGATTTTCAATTTTGTTGGTAGTAATATATTGAAAAATATTAGTGTAATTTGAATTAATTAATAAGGAGGAATATTCTAATGGAAGCACTTATACTTTTATTAATTGTTCTCGGTATTTATTTCTTACCTACTATCTTGGCTAAAAAGAATAAAGCAAGCATCTTCATAATTAACCTATTCTTTGGATGGACTTTACTTGGTTGGGTAATATGTTTGGCCTGGGCATTTAAAAATTAATACTTAGTTTAGGAGAATTTACTGCACAGGAAACACATTTCCAGTGTGATTTAGTTAATGTAATGAAAAATATTAATTTACAAAGAGAATTAAATAAAGTACAGGAGGGAAATATATGAGCGATGGTCTAGTTACAGCTGGAAAAGCCCAAGCAAAATGGAATGCAGCTCAAACAAGAATATTAAAATATACGGTTGAGCTTTATCATAATGGGTTAAAAGAACATAAACTAATGTCAGCGCCAGATTTAGATATACTACAAAATAAAGTAGACTTACAAAGAGATAAATGGCGAGATAAATGGAGTATTATTGAATCTAAAAGACAGCAAAACGAAGCAAAAGAAGCAAGTCTCGAAGAGGCAAGTATAAAAACTAAGGAAGCTGAAGTAGCAATACAAGAAATAGAGAACCTTCTTATTCACACCTTGTCTATTGATGATACAATTGATTGGGAAGTATTAAAAAAGAACGAATCTTACAAAGAACAAAAACCATTTCAGCCAACTAAAAGTATAAAAGATAAATATCCTCCTAAACCGATAAAAGAAGAATTAACGTTTAGCCTATTAGGTTTCTTCTTCAAGGCAATAAAGAAAAAGCAGGTTGAGAAAAATGATCACAAACATGATAGTCGTATTGAAGTATGGAATAAGAAGAAGGTTGTTGTTGATACGCACAATAGGAATCTTGAGGAAGTTGATGCTCAAGGAATAAAAGACTGGGAGAGTGATCTTTTATCATGGGAATCTAGAAAACAAGATTTTTTTAAGCAGCAAGAAGAATTTAATAAAAAAATAGACCAAATGAAAGGTTTGTATTTAAAAGGTAATACACCCTCTATAGAAGAGTATAGTGATATGGTGCTTAATAATTCAAATTACCCTAGTTCGTTTCCCAAAAATTATGAACTAGATTACAATCCAGATAATAAAATTCTTGTGGTTGAGTACCAGCTTCCTTCTATTGAGTGTTTTCCCAAAATTAAAGAAGTAAAATATCTTGTCTCTAAAAAGGAGTTAAAGAAAGCTGTATTACCAAAAAACCAAATAATTAAGATGTTTGATGAATCAATATATAAAATTACGCTTCGCTCAATCCATGAATTATTTGAAGCGGATGTAATTAATGCTTTAGAAGCGATATCTTTTAATGGATGGGTAAAAGCAATTAACAAAGCTACTGGCAAAGAGGAAAACACTTGTATTCTTAGCGTACAAACAAAGAAAACTGAGTTTATTGAGATTAATCTTTCAAAAGTTGATCCAAAAACATGCTTTAAGTCGTTAAAGGGTATTGCAAGTAGCAAATTAATCACATTAACACCTATTCAGCCAATATTACAAATCGATAGATCAGATTCTCGATTTGTAGAGGGGTACAATGTTGCTGGGCAGATAGATGCCTCAACAAATCTTGCAGCTATGGATTGGGAGGATTTTGAGCATTTAATTAGAGAGCTTTTTGAAAAAGAATTTATGTCAAATGGTGGTGACGTAAAAATAACACAAGCAAGTAGAGATGGGGGCGTCGATGCTGTTGCCTTTGATCCTGATCCAATACGAGGAGGAAAAATTGTTATTCAAGCTAAAAGATACACAAACACTGTTGGAGTATCAGCGGTAAGAGATTTATATGGAACATTAATGAACGAAGGTGCAACAAAGGGCATTTTAGTTTCGACCGCGGACTATGGGGCAGATGCGTATGCGTTTGCTAAAGGGAAACCTATTACTTTACTAAACGGTTCGAACCTTTTACATTTACTTGAAACTCATGGATATCATGCAAAGATTGATTTGAAAGATGCAAAAAAAATATTGGCAGAAAAAGAGAGAGAATAAGAGTAATGAGTTATTTGCGATTACAATTTGTTTCTGCAAATTTTTAATGTAACCAAAGTTTGTTCCGGCTTTTCGTGTTTTCTTCTAACAATATTTCAAATGCTGTTTTTTTTATGTTACAATAGTTGAAGTAACAGGGGATCGGTGTAAATGGCAGCCAAAAAAAAGAATAGTGACTACTATTTCGAAGAATTAAAAAAAATACAATTTAAAAAAGAAGTTATTGGTATTCTTATTCTTGCAATTGCCTTCTTTCTTTATTTAGGCAATATGTATGAAGATTCTACTGGGATAGTAGGAAAATTTATTTTTGGTAAGGTATTGGCTGTGCTTATTGGGAATGGGGCGAATCTATTACCGTATTTCTTCGCAATAACTGGACTGGTTATATTGTTCGGGGCAATTTTTACGCGTGAAAAGACACGAGTTCCAGGTATTATATTCGTGTTCATAGTTTATTTGATGATGTTAGAGCTTCCAATTAATAGGAGCACTGTTGCGAAATCATTAATTTTTCCAGAATATGATCGTTATAAAGCAGTATTATCAAAGTCAGAGCTATTTTTTAATCCAATTGAGTCAGACCCCCTGAAATTTAAAGATTTTGTAAATTATGAAAAAATAAAAAAACTTAAAAAACATGATGTACCAGCCGAATTAATTACAATTTTGAATGAGTCTCATATGGATGGAAAATTCTATTTAAAACCGCGTGTTGCACAACAAGCTTTTTCTAAAATAAATAGTATAAATATGGATGATTCTAAGGCAATTAGAGAGGAGTTAAAAGTAAAAAAAGTGTTGTCTAAGAAGTACTCCTTTAACCAAAACGCTCACAAAAATGAAGGTCAAGATTTAGGGTTATCAGAAAAATACAAGAATTATAATGATCAAATTATGGATATTTTGCAACAGTACACTAACTATGCTGGTGGAGTAATCGGTTATTGTCTGACGTTTATTTTTAAAAAAATTCTTGGCTTTCATGGTTTAAAAATTATGCTTATATCATCGATTTTAATCTCACTACTAATGATATTTAATCTAACATTGCTGGAAGTTCTTACTTTATTTATAAATTCTGTTCAGAGTGGTGTCGATTTATTTTTTAATTCCATTCAACAAATAAATAAAAATAAGAATGCTAGTCCCAAAAAAGCGATGAAAGCAACAAGAACAAAATCTATAAAAAAAGAGCTAGTTAAAAAAATAGCAAAGGCAACCCCGGAGCCAGTTAAACCACTCAAAATTGAGACAAAGAAAGCAAATAAAGAAGAGGAACAGACACGTGCATTGGATCTTCATAGAATAGAGCGAATAGAGTCGCAACATGATGACTTTATGTTGCCGGATTTGAAATTACTGAGTGAAATGAAAGTTCACAAAGATTTAATTAAAAAAATGGAAAGTGAGATGAAAATTACCATTCAGAAACTTGAAGAAACGCTAGAAAGCTTTAAAGTTAATGCTCGAGTTGTTTCTACTTCTCAGGGGCCAACAGTTACTAGATATGAATTACAGCCGGGCTTTGGTGTTAAAGTTAGTAAAATTGTAAATTTGTCAGATGATATTGCGTTAAATTTAGCAGCAAAAGGTGTTCGTATTGAAGCTCCTGTCCCAGGGAAATCGGTAGTGGGTATCGAGATTCCAAATCAAGTTGCTCAAGTTATTACTATGATGCCGTTAGCAAAAGATGAACGCTTTATATTTTCATCATCCCCTTTGTTTATAGCACTTGGAAAAGACCTAGAAGGTAAATCTGTGTACGCTGATATTACCAAGATGCCACATATGTTAATTGCGGGTGCAACTGGTTCAGGTAAATCTGTATGTGTAAATTCTATCCTTATTAGTTTGTTGTTGCGCAATACACCAGATACTGTTCGTATGATTTTAATTGATCCGAAAAAAGTTGAGCTTAATGTTTATGATGATATTCCCCATTTGATTGCACCTGTGGTGACAGACGCTAAAAAAGCAGCAGTAACGCTTCGATGGTGTGTTCGGGAAATGGAACGTCGTTATGAGGAAATGGCTGCTTTAGGGGTACGGCATATTGATGGTTATAATTCACGAATTGATGAAATGCGATTGGAGAGGGATAAGCTTCCTGAGGAGGAGCAAATCGAATTTTTTGTTCCCCGCCGATTGCCGTTTATTGTTGTTGTTATAGATGAGTTGGCCGATTTAATGCTAGCTGCTGCTTCAGAAGTTGAAACCAGTATTGCTCGAATTGCGCAGATGGCCAGAGCTGTTGGGCTTCATTTAGTCATTGCAACGCAGAGACCTTCGGTAGACGTTATTACTGGATTAATTAAAGCAAATGTACCATCTCGTATATCATTTGCCGTATCTTCTCAAATAGACAGCCGTACAATTTTAGATGGAATGGGCGCGGAGAAACTCTTAGGAAAAGGGGATATGCTTTATAAGCCAGTTGGATCAATGCGCTCAATTCGTATCCAGGGTGCATATATTTCAGATAAAGAAGTTCATAGTATTGTGAAATTTGTTAAATCTCAGGGGCAACCGGAATACCTCCAAGAGGTTGTCGATTTAAAAGCAGAAGATCTGAAGGATCTTAAGAAATCATCTAAAGGTGCTGTATTACAGGATGATAAGGATGAGTTTTATGAAGAAGCCAAAGAGCTAATAATTCAAAACGGGGTTGCTTCTATTTCATATATACAAAGAAAGTTGAGAATTGGTTATAATAGGGCTGCAAGAATAATGGACCAGATGGAAGAGGACGGAGTTGTTTCTGCGCCTGCAGCGGATGGAAAGGGTAGGAAGGTTCTAGGTTTAGGATAATTAAGGAGATTATAAAATGACTACAATCGGATTAATTGGAACTGGAACAATCGGTTCTGGTGTTATCGAGATATATCAGAAAAATTTAAAGAAATTATCGGATCATGTAAATGGCCAAATTAAAATTAAGACAATATGTGACTTAAGTTTTGATAATTGCTCTCACGATATTAGCGAGTTTAATACAAGCTCAAATTGGGAAGAGCTTGTAAATGATCCTGAGATCGAGATTGTTGTTGAGTTAATCGGTGGAGAAGAGCCGGCTAAATCGATAATCGAAGCTGCTCTTAAACAAAAGAAGAGTGTGGTGACTGCCAATAAACTTGTGATGGCTAAACATGGCACCCGTTTATTGAAAATAGCAGAAAAAAATGATGTTAACATATTATATGAAGCAGCTGTATGTGGCGCAATTCCGATTATTAGTCCATTAAAAACAACGCTTGTTCCCAATAATATTAAAGGTATTTATGGGATTGTGAATGGGACAACTAATTATATCCTAAGCAAAATGCATCAGGAAGATGTCTCCTATGCAGATGTTTTAAAGGAAGCGCAAGATTTGGGTTATGCTGAATCAGATCCAAGTTCAGATGTGGATGGATATGATAGCCAGTACAAATTAGCTATACTTGCCTCTATTGCCTATAAAGCAGATGTTTCTTATAAAGATATTCTTTTAGAAGGAATAACAAAGATAAGTGATCAGGATATTAAACACTGTGAAGAATTTGGGAAAGTTATAAAGTTACTTGCTATAGCCAATTATCGTGATGATCAGTTAGAGCTTAGAGTTCATCCGGTTCTTCTTGACAAGGGTCATCCATTAGCATCAGTTAATGGAGCCTATAATGCAGTTTATGTCGTAGGCGATGCAGTCGGGGATTTAATGTTTTATGGTGCTGGCGCAGGAAGTGTACCAACTGCTTCATCCATTTGGGCAGACATATTAGATATTGCAAATGACACTCCATATAAAATGGATAAACTACAAAGTATTAAAATAGCACCTCATGATACTATTATGTCAGAATATTATATGCGTATACGAGTGAAAGATCACTCCGGAGTGCTTGCAGAAATTAGTTCTGTTTTTGCAAAGAATGATATTAGTATAAAAACAGCATCACAAAAAGGATTAGGTGATGATGCTGAACTTGTTATCATTACACATACGGTGTCTGAAAAGAGTAAAAACTTAGCGGTAAGTCAAATTAAGAAACTTGATTGTGTGAATGAAATTAGTAGTATTATTCGGGTAGGTATTTAATGCTTAAATATTTAACGATTCATGGCCATTTCTATCAACCACCACGAGAGAACCCGTATTTAGAAAAAATTGAAATTCAAGAGAGTGCTTATCCATACCATGATTGGAATGAGCGAATTAATGATGAATGCTATCGACCCAATACCTGTTCCCGTGTTCTTGATCCAGAAGGTAAGATTGTTGATATCGTAAATAACTATGAGTACCTTAGTTTTAATATTGGACCAACATTAATTCAATGGTTAGAAGAAAATGATCAAGATACCTATAAAAAGATAATTGAAGCAGATAAGATTAGTTGTAAAAAGCATAATGGACACGGCAATGCAATTGCTCAAGTTTATAACCATATCATTATGCCGCTGGCCTCCTATCGAGATAAAGTAACGCAAATTAAATGGGGGATTGATGATTTTAAACGACATTTTGGCCGTGACCCAGAAGGTATGTGGCTGGCTGAAACGGCAATAAATCTAGAGACTGTAATTGCGCTAATTGAAAATGGTATTAAATATACCATTTTATCACCGTTTCAAGCAGAAAGGGTGCGAAATCTATTTTCGAATGTGTGGCAGGATGTATCCGAAGGTACGATCGATCCTACTCAGCCATATCGAGTATATGCCAACGAGGAGAGAACAATGTATCTCGATGTATTTTTTTATGATGCACCGATATCAACTGCGGTAAGTTTTGAGCATTTGTTGAAAGATGCTAATTCTTTTATGGAACGACTTGCCAATGCTGCGGGACCAAATGAAGGGCGACCAATGCTGATCCATGTATCAACTGATGGGGAGAGCTACGGCCACCATGAGCCATTCGGCGATATGTGTTTGGCTTATTTTTATAAAATTTTAGCGCCTAAATATGGATTTGAAATTCTTAATTACGCTCAGTTTTTAGATATGTACCCACCCGTACAGGAAGTTATTTTAAAAGAGGGTACAAACAACGAAGGTACTGCCTGGAGTTGTTCTCATGGAGTTGGCCGATGGAAAGAAGATTGTGGTTGTTCCACGGGTGGAAGGGCGAATTGGAATCAGAAATGGCGTGCGCCGCTTCGAAATGGCTTAAATATGCTGCGTGATAAATTCTGGGATATATATTTATCAGAAACGAAGGATTATTTTAAGGATATTGAAAAAGCCAGAGATGCTTATTATTTATTACTATGTGGCACCTATACACGGGCACAATATTTTGAAAAGTTCTTAAAGAAGAATGTTAAGGCGGACGAAAATAAACTACTAAAACTTTTAGAAATACAGCGACATAGTCAACTGATGTTTACAAGTTGTGGTTGGTTCTTTTCAGATGTTTCAGGAATAGAAACGGTACAGATTATAAAATATGCTAATATTGCGATAAAGTATGCGAGCTCTTTTACGGATGAGGATTTGGAATCAGAATTTTTGACGTATATGAATGATGCTCAAAGTAATATGGGGGCCGGATATCATGCTTATGATATTTATAATAAATGGATTAAGCCATACGAGCTTGATGTATATAAGGCAGTGAATCAGTTCATGATTGAAGGAGAGCTTTTTCATGAATTGAAATCTCGAATGATCTATCTTTTTCAAATAACACCAGATCAGATTATTAAGCATATTTCCGATGATCTTCGTTACATATTTGTAAATCTTAGTACTGAACATCAGTTAACGGGTGATAAAAAGGAATTATCAGCAGTCATAGTTGGCGATCAGGATGAAATGCGAACCATGACGACGGTAGCGGGTTTATTAAACTTAGATGAGATATATATCGAGTTTAAATTGCTAAAAACAAATAAACAAAAAGAGAAATATTTAAATAAATTATTTCCGACACATAAAACCATGAAAGACCTTAATTTTGAAGCAAGTTCAAGTATTATGGATTTCCTATGGGAAAAGAAATATAGCAACCTAATGCATTCTTTGGATAGTATTTTTAAAACGTTTGAGGAATTAATTAAGTCGACTATTACAATGGGTGGGTATTTGCCACCGGAAATTAAATCGATACTTGAAATGGTGTTTAGCGCAAAATACTATGAAACTATACAGAAAATGGATATGAGTAAAGCCGATGATATTGCGGATGTGTCAGAAATACTAGAGATGAGCCGTAAACTTAATCTGCAGATTAAGAAGGATCGACCTAAAAAATACCTAGAGAAGATCTTGAATTTCTTAATGGAGAAAGTAAGAGGACCATTTATGAAAGATGATATCGAAGAAATTTTACAGTTTCTTACGGTTTTAGATCATTTAGAGATCCAGATTAATAAAACGGTTGCAGAAAATATTGCCTTTGATTTGAATAAAGAAATTCAAGCTGGTTCCGATAGAATTAAACACAAGAAGACACTCCTCAAAATGATCGAGATGCTAAATATTAAGATTGTGGAATAGTGACTAGTTTCTGCTACTAGTAATCGATGTTTTGTATGCGCTCTATTTCGATATTCAGATTTTCTTTTCATCCATCACCAGGCTTTTAACCCTAGTGATGAATGACATGTGTTATCACTAATAATTACTCAAATAACCGTCATCGAAGTGACCCCAAGGGTTATAATTCATTTCTTGCCAATATGACATAATCGAAAATTGTGTATCATCGTCAAATTCATCAAAGTTACTTAATATCTTGCTCTGTAGATGTGAACTTATGTCTAAATTATGGTCGTGTAATGCATTAAATACCTCTTTTCCCCATGTTGCTGGATCTTGCAAGTCACCAATATTATCAAAGTTTTCGAATAGCAATTCAACTAAGGCCGCTTTTGAGGCGATAAATCCAGGTTCTATAACAGGTTCTAAAATAGAATAGTCCATATTGTTTTCTAAATAATTATAAAAATATTCTGCCACTATAGTATTTGCCTCATCTCCAAAGTATGATGAGTTGCTTATTTCAGTTAATGCCTGAAATACGTTATTCAGATTTGAAGTGGCTCCTGTTTCTGCCAAATATGCATCTAAAAAGGGTTGGAGCATATCTGGATTATTAAGTATTGTCGGTTCCAACATAAGTTTCAATTGTTCTAAAGAAGAAGGGGAAGAATACTCTTCTCCTGGATAAAATGCATCAACTAATCCCGAAATACTTTCTTCACTTATTGTATATTCCATCTGATTAAAATAAGAAGCGATTGGAGCTGTTATTAAATGTCCTTGGGTTACTTGATTAGAGATTGCGTCAATTAGTTGGTTCTGAGTTTCAACACTTATATCAATGTTATATTTACCCAAATTTCCAAGCCCATCTGTTCGAGAATTTTCAGTAGAATTGGAAGAAGTAAACATCTCAGGAGGCCATGTTGTTACATCACTTAATTTCTCGTTACTATTCCAATTATAATCCTCTGTTATTCGTTGCAAATATTCATTAGCAAATCCGATTAAATCTGTTTCGTTATTTCCTTCTGCAAATATCTGCCCCTCTCCACTTAGTTCGTCTGCTATATATCCAGCGAAATATTCTGCTACCACATTATCTGCACTTTCTCCAAAACTACTAACCATATCTTTTAGTACGTCCACTTGTTCATCCACGCTTAGGTCCGTTCCATATGAACTAATTACTTGTCCTACAAAATCAGGACCTTCTGCTAACACTCGATTTTCTATTAGTTCCATAAATTCATCGGAATGTCCTGGATATAATACCTTTATCAAACCCGCCAACTCTTCATCTGTTACCGTATAATTTAGATCATTCATACACTCTGCTATTTTACTAATACTTTCGCTATTTAATATGTCTCTACTTATTACGCTAGCCAACAGTCCTTGGATATCCTCCGTTGTTGCAGTCTCAGAATTTATGTCGTCGATTACGCTATACTCTGTTTGATATTCCGCTGCATCTATTGCTGCATAACCCATATCATTAAAATATGATTCGAAACGCTCTAAAATGTGGTAGTCAGTGATTACTCCATTTTCTATTGCAGCGATTATATCATCCTGTGTTTCTTGACTTAGTTCGATGTCATTAGTTCTCAAGGAATAGAGGTCCGAAGAACTCCAGGTTGTCGGATCGTCTATTTCTGCGCTATAACTTCTCAGCATTAATGATGCTATATAATCCGATTGCTCTGGATTTGTAAAGATATGACTCATATTGTCTTCTAAATAATCAGCTAAATAATCTTGCACTACGTCATCTGCTTCGTCTCCAAAATGTTCTTGCATTTTCATTAATACGTCCTTTACGTCATGCGGATTAGACTCGACTCCTTTTGCTTCAAAGTACTTATCCAAAAAGGATTGAATCATGGTAGGATCATTAAGCACTGATGGCTCCAACATGTCTATCAATGCCATTGACTGATCTATTCTGGTATTTTCACTTAATGGGTACATTTCGGTAATTAATCCCAGTAGATTATCTTCACTTATTAGATATTCCATATCCTGAAAATACCTGCCTATATGCACCAGGGAATTATTGTCGTTAATTGTTCCATCTGCTATTCCTGCAACTATATCATCTTGTGTCTCTTGACTTAGCTCTACACAATCATGATTATTGTAAATCGTAATAAATGCCTGATCTGTCCATGTTGTCGGATCTTCTATATCCCCAAAATATTTTTCATTCCACAACATCGCTTTTGCTACAATCTCCATTTGCTCTGTATTTGGAAATATATGAGTCATATTCTCTGCTAAAGAATCAGCTAAATAGCTTATCAATAAAGGATTTTTATTCAAAGGTAACCCTGTTCCATAAGTATCGACTATTTCTGCAAATGCTGACGATATGGCATTTGGATTGGAATCAACTCCTTTTTCTGCAAGATATGGATCCAAACAACTAGCAAAATAGTCGTCCACTGAATTCCCTGCTTCAGCTCCAAAATTATCTTTCATTTTTGTTAATATTGACAATAGTTCATTTTCAAATAGTTCATCCGGATTCAATGTAATGTCGTTTACATCAGAATATGCGGCCAAAAAGGTCTGAATCATTGTTGGATCATTAAGCACGATTGGTTCCAGTAGATTCATTAATACATCATTGTTTGTTTCATACAATGCCCCAATTAATCCCGGCAGATTGTCTACACTTATTGTATATCCACTAGCATTAAAATAGGATCCAATTGTATCTTCCAATGCATAATGGTCAAACATAGTTCCACTAATTAAACCTGCTATTATTGCATCCTGTTGTTCCTGGCTTATTTCTACATTATTATTTGCTAAAACCTTAAAATCATTTGTATCCCATGTTGTTACATCTCCCCAATTTTCTTGTACATAAGCAGAAAAATAGTTTTCCACTAAAGCATCTGCTTCAGCTCCAAAAGTCTCCCTCATTTCTATTAGTATGGATGATACGTCATCTGGATTCGAAGCGACTCCTTTTTCAAGAAAATATGAATCCAAAAAGGATTGGATCATGTTTGGATCATTAAGCACTGTTGGTTCCACTAGTTGTAACAATGCATCCTTGTTTGTTTCATACAATGTCCCAATTAATCCCGGCATACTTTCTTCACTTATGGTGTATCCACTAGCATTAAAGTATGATCCAACTGCATCTTCCAAGTCATAGTGAGAATAATTAGAATCACTATGCATAGTTCCACTAATTAAACCTGCTATTATTGCATCCTGTTGTTCTTGGCTTATTTCTACATTATTATTCTCTAAAACCTTAAAATCATTTGCAGTCCATGTTGTTACATCTCCCCAATTGTTTTCTACATAACTAGCAAAATAGTTTTCTACTACAGCATCTGCTTCAGCACCAAAAGTTTCCCTCATTTCTGTTAACATGGATGTTACGTCATACGAAGTTAACTCACTTCCCTTTACTTCAGAATATGCGGCCAAAAAGGACTGAATCATGTTTGGATCATTAAGCACTGTTGGTTCCACTAGTTGTAACAATGCATCCTTGTTTGTTTCATCCAATGCAACAATTAATCCCTGCATACTGTCTTCACTTATTGTATATTCTCTTTCATTAAAATATGAACCAATTGCATCTATAGTATCCTTGTCAGTGATCGATCCACTCGTTAATCCTGCGATTATCTCAGCCTGCATCTCTGGAGTGATCTCTACATTATTATTCTTTAAGTCGTTAAAAGCTTGAGCATCCCATGTTGTTACGTCTCCCCAATTGTCTTCTACATAAGTAGCAAAATAGTTTTCAACTAAAGCATCTGCTTCAGTTCCAAAAGTCTGCCTCATTTCTGTTAGCAGTAATGTTACGTCATCCGGATTCGAATCAACTCCTTTTACATCAAAATATGCATCCAAAAAGGATTGGATCATTTCAGGATCCTTAAGCACTGTGGGCTCCAGTAGAGTCATCAATGCATCTGAATTATCAACGGTATGGTGATCACCTAATGGGCACAATGCACCAATTAAGCCTGGCATACTTTCTTCACTTATTGTATATTCCATATGATTAAAATACGAACCGATTGCATCTATGGTATCGTGGTCACTGATCGCTCCACTCGCTAATCCGGAGATTATCTCAGCCTGCAACGCTGGAGTTATGTCGATATCATCATTCTTTAAGTCGATAAAATCATCACTAGTCCAGTCTTTTACGTCACCCCATGTCGCTGGATCTTCCGCATCATAGTTACCAGTAGCAGCAGTTGTATCTGTAAAGGCCACTGC
>Ga0075111_1000916_pt1 | contig 13716 bp, 11 predicted proteins | sample AntAceMetag02UKK_FD_69787 | JGI IMG/M metagenome (GOLD analysis project Ga0075111, IMG submission 69787) | Saline lake microbial communities from Ace Lake, Antarctica - Antarctic Ace Lake Metagenome 02UKK | ecosystem: Environmental > Aquatic > Non-marine Saline and Alkaline > Saline | place... | reverse complement strand
CGGCGCTCCAGATGCTGTTTGAGTTCTTTGCGTGTTTCCCAGTGAATGTCCCGCCAGTTGTCATCCAGAAACGCCATTGACGTCTCCCGGGCTCTCTGGATAGATCTAAGAATCGGCAGACGTCGCACCAGACCGCCCAGGTTAGAGCCCTTCCCACCAGGACCGTCTCCCTGGGCCTGCCCTTCGGACCGGATTTCCTGCAACATCGTAAGATATGCCTGGGGCTCCCCGGACACAAACTCAGCCAGGGCCGTCATGGCCTGCATTGGGGGGTCAACTTCTGAAATTTCCCGTCGCAAGGTTTCCAGGTGAGCGGCAATCTCCATGGATCCCGCATCCAGATCTTCACGGAGTTCATGGAAAAAAAGGGGGTAAAGATGGTCGAAACGCGCCTGCTCCAATCGGCTTTTGGCAAAATTTGAGCGCAGTACGGTTTTAAACTGGGCTTCATCCAGGATGTCCACATGGGGAATCATTTCAAGGCAGGTCAGCACTTCAGCTGTGGAAATACGCATACCTGTTGCCCGGGCGGAAGCTGCGAATTTGAGAATTATTGTTTCCATCTTATCCTTCTAAGTACCCGACAAGAAATAATCATAATAAATCGCTGACAGCTTTCATTCAGCATATAACCCCGATGGGTAAGATGAAATATAGAAACTCGTCTGACGAAAATACCGAATTAATTTTGTCTCGGTATTTATCCGAAATTAACCACCTGATCCACATTCTGTTGAACACGCTCCTTGTCTTCGCGGTATTTGCAGATCACGTTAAGTGTTGACAGAACCGCTTCTTTGGAAAGAGATTCCATCCTAAGGTTTATCAATGCGTGGGCCCAGTCGATTGTTTCTGAAATACTCGGCTTTTTCTTTAGGTCCAACCTTCGGATGCGCTCCATTGCCAAAACCATCTGTTCGGCCAGATGATCTGAAAGATCGGGAGTCCTGCGCCGTACGATTTCCCGCTCTGTTTCCGGCCCCGGATAGTCAATATAGAGATGCAGGCAACGGCGCTTGAGCGCATCGCTCATATCACGGAACCCATTGGATGTAAGGATCACAAGAGGCTTATGAAGTGCCCGGCGTGTTCCCAACTCAGGGATAGTAATCTGGAAATCACTCAATAACTCCAGCAGAAATGCCTCGAATTCCGGATCGGATTTGTCCACCTCGTCAATGAGAAGCACCACCGGTTCCGGAGTGCTGATGGCCTGAAGCAGTGGACGCGGCAAAAGAAAGCGTTCGGAAAAAAAAGCGTCGGATTGATCGGAAATCTTATCCACCGCTTCGGTCAGGGTTTTAGCGCCTGCCACCACGTCGCTGATTTTGTCCCGAACAATCTGGGTGTAGAGCAATTGCTTGGCATATTCCCATTCGTACAGTGCCTTGGCTTCGTCAAGCCCCTCATAGCACTGGAGACGTATGAGTTCTCGGTTCAGGCCAGTGGACAGGGCCTTGGCCAGTTCGGTTTTTCCCACACCTGCCGGCCCTTCCACCAGAACCGGTTTTTCCGATGCCGCCGCCAGGAATACAACGGTGGCGATTTCAGTTGTAGCGACATAGTCGGAAGCTTCCAATGTCTTGCGGGCGTCTTCCACATCCTTGAATGACATGGCCTGTTATCTCCTTTTTGAACTTGATGAAAAAACGGTTCTTTTAAATGGTATCGTTTATATTTCACAATATTTGATATGTCAAATAAAATGATTGCAGCTATCACGCCGCGTGCCATTTTAAACTTTATGTTCATTGAACCCCTTACATTCCTGTCTTTTCCTTTGCCTTTATTGATAATTTTCGGATATACATAGGTGTCTGTCGGGGAGAATTTGAATTGCAACAAGAGTTGCCTGGGGCAAATAATGTATAACCGTTTTTTCGGGTTTAATGAAAGACCGTTTAAGCTGGTGCCTAATCCAGCCTATCTGTATATGAGTCAGAGCCATCAGGAGGCCATGGCCCACCTGGTTTATGGTCTGGACTCCGGGGATGGTTTTGTGGAAATTACCGGAGAGGTGGGTACCGGTAAAACCACCCTTTGCCGTTCATTTATAGAGGGACTGGATAAGAATACAGAAATTGCGTATATTTTCAATCCTGTTCTTGACCCGGTGGAATTGCTGCGGGCAGTGAATACGGAATTTGGTATCACCGATGAGGGGCATAATTCCAGGGAGTTGATCAATTCACTGAATGTGTTTCTCATTGAAAAAAAATCACAAGGCAAGGAAGTGGTTCTGATCATTGATGAGGCCCAGATTCTAACCCGCAACGAGTTGGAACAGATCCGATTGATATCCAATCTGGAAACCACCAGAAGCAAATTGCTTCAAATCATTCTGATCGGGCAACCGGAATTGAGAAATCTGCTCAACTCCCATGATTTAAGACAACTCAGACAGCGGATCACCCTGAGTTGCCACCTCCAGCCCCTTTCTTTCAAAGACACCGAAAACTATATCCGGCACCGCCTTGAGCTTGCTTCCGGAGGAGAGGCAATTACATTTTCAAATGGCGCTGTCAAAAGGATATATAAATATTCACGAGGCATCCCCCGGTTGATCAATATCTCCTGCGATCGGGCCTTGCTCACGGCTTTTGGCCTGGATCAAAAAGGAGTCAGCACTAAAATTGCCAAAACGGCCATCAAAGAACTGGAAATAAGCTCCAGTGACCATGGATTAAAACGGCCGTATCACCGAAAAACCATGGTTGTTCTGACCTGCGCAATTGTGCTGATTGTCCTGGCTGGCGGTTATGAATTCGGAATATTGGGGCTTTTACATCATGAACAGATATCGGTTATGGCACCGGACAGACCCAAGGTGGCATCGAAACTGCTCCTCATTTCTCCCAAAACCAGGACTTCCGCTGCACCGGACAGGCCTGAGATGGCATCAAAACCCAGAGTGCCTGAAAAAGAGAAAGTTTTCAAATCCTTACCTGTGCTGCATATGGCTATGCCTTTGGCCTCTGTGGCCGAAACATCGGAGGGTGAAATTGTCACCCGGGTTCCTTTGCAGGATTTTGGCACCATCCCCGGAGATGCCAGAGAAGAGGCGGTTATCACCTTGAAGCTCCTGTTGAGAGATATGGGTTACAATAACATTGACATAGGCCCTGAGTATGATGAGAACACACGGAATGTAATTACCCAGATACAGCGTCAATACGGTCTGAGGGTTGACGGAGTGGTTGGATCCATGACAAAAATTGCCTTGTATCAAAAGAAAAAATCACTGGAGATCCCCAGCCTGGGTAAATCTTTGAAATTATTAAAAGGAGTAGTGGAGTGAGTTCCGTTCTCAAAGCCCTGAAAAAGCTTGAAAAGGAGCAGCCATCCCCTGATGTTGATCATCGGCAATGGCTGAGAAAAACCCCTCCTGAAAGGTCTCTGCTTGATCGTTTCAGACAGCGATTGCGCTTTCATCAGCTCACTTATGGAATTTGGGCAGCTATTCTGGTCCTCCTTTTCGGGGGGATGGCAATCATATTAAGGGCAAATTTTTTTCAACCCACCTCGCTTGTCTCTTCTTCTGGACAAAATCTTGACAAAACTTTGACGCTGAAATCTGTTCAGAATAAGAAGAACGAACAAGGACAGGTGGTTTCAGAGACGGTTGCTCTGGATCAAGGGGCTGCGACACCCTCAAAGATAAAATCTCATGGGCAGGAAACGGTACCGGATAGTTTGGAGAAATCAATATCAAATCCACAGTCAACGGTGGGAACGCCTGCCGAAAGTGTTCCGTTGAATGCGATGATTCCTGTCTCAAAAAAGATTAAAAAACAGTCGCTTAAAAAAAAGACCCTTGAAGAACAGGCCACCAAATCTATTGCGGTGCCACATCCGTTAATTGGCAAGGGTTCATCTGAGACAGTATCAGGTCCGCCAGCGCCTGTCTTGGAATACAGTGCCGAGATGCTCAAGGACTCTGCAATGAAGGTCCAGGCTATTTCATGGGACAAAAGTCCTTCCAGTCGACTGGCGGTGGTCAATAGCCATGTCGTGCGACAAGGAGACCAGATAGAACAATATACGGTAATTCAAATAAATCAGGGTGATATAATTCTTGGAAAAGACGCAAAAAGATGGAAAATATCATTCTAAGATTTCCCAAACCACAACTGTTGTGAAACCCTCCACAGAATCATATGTGTGGTGTATTTTCAGTCTTGCCTCATCCTTAAAAAAGAGGCGAATTTGGGAATCCCATTTTTGGTGAATCCATAATATTTAAATGTCACCGTTGAACCGGGTTGCGGCGGCGTATGTCTAATTTTATCGCTAAAACCCGTACCCAGTTTAAAGGTGATTCCATTTTTAAGTTTTATGGTTATTGACCCCATGATATTCTTATATTTCCCCTTTCCCTTGTTGAGGCCGACAACAACTCCCTCCATATCCTGAAAATTTTTCACTTTAAGGATATGGGGACTGCGCCCGGTGTGATAGGGCATATCTGGATTTTTGATGATCACGCCCTCTCCTCCCATTGATTCAATTTCTTTTAAAAAGGCTTCCATGTCTGATTTTTCTTTAATCCGAATTTGAGGGATAATCCGGGCATGGGTATTTTTATGTGATTCAAACCATGTGCGTGCCCGATTGAGCCGGAAGAGAAAATCTCCTTTTTCATTGGGGACCTCAAAAATGTTATAGGTGATGTGTTTCCACCCTTCCCCCGGGGTCTGGTCCAGTATCACTGATTGGATAAATTCAAAATTGCCTCTTTTGCTCCAGAGTTCGCCATCAAGGGGAAACGGCGGAAAATTTTTTATGAACCATGGCGGTGGATGCAAGGGAATTCCTTTACGGGTATACAATCGGATGCCATCCCAATATCCCCTGATACCGTCTAATTTTTCACTCATGACCCATCCTGTTATGTTTTCCTGATTTGAATAAACCTGGGGCTTTTGCAGGGCAGGCTCTCCTGCAAAAAGGGACGAATAAAAAAACAGGGAAAGAATCAGACCTGTTTTGGACAGTCCATGAAATGAACATGCTTTGATCATTTTTAAAAAGAGCATAAAAAAACCTCATTTTTGCGGCAAAAGATGTGTGATAGTTATGGCTGGAAAAATATCAGCCCCGGCATGGGGTGTAAAGGAAATTTTGAGCCTATCAGGGTTTATTGTTTGATATTGGGGCGCTACCGGCGTATTATGCATTTTGATGAGGTTCCTTTCTTTTATATATTTATTAGGAGCTAATAATACGTATAAAAGATAGCGATTTTCGCCATGTTTTTCATTAATTTTATCTGTTTATGTTTCAAAAGATTTTTTTAACAGAGGGCTATCTTTTAAAAATTATTTTTTGATATTAAACAATTATAGGAGAATGACATGAAACTTTGCATAACCGCAACAGGAAAAAACATTGACGCGAACATCGATGCCAGATTGTTTATTATGAATACCCAATGGGTCCATTAAAGAGTGCATAATTAATTGGCATTTGCAAAACAGGTAATTGATAGCTATGGCAGTAAGCACTTACCACAACTGTATATCAATTAATTGATAAGCGAGATTTGGTAACAGGTTTCACCTCCATGCAGAGATCTGTGGGATTTACCATGAGCCTGGGGCCAAACTCATTCTTGAAAAGACATTTATGCAAATCCCGCTTGTCCAGAACATGTTGACCCAACAACAGACCATCGGAGTGATAACGGCCAAAAAATCGGCTCTTACAGAACAGCATCTGGAAAATGCCGGTGTTACTAAACAGATGTCAATCCAGATTCAAGGCCTGGAAGCTTGCTTAGAGTGGAATAAAATTTTCACTTCACCTGATGAAGATATAGATATTGATATAGTGGAAAAGGACGTTATCTCCAACGCCAGCTCAATGATGAAACATTCGGATATCGGAGCCTTTGTGTTGGAATGCACTGATTTACCCCCTTTTGCCAGTGCTATTCGGAAAGCGACTGGCTTACCTGTCTTTGATTTCGTGACATTGACGAATTTTGTATATCAAGGGATTAAAATATGACTACCATGCATTTGAATACACTAAAAAAAATATTGGACGAGGAGAGAAAAAAACACCTGTTTCCATGCATCAAAGACTTAGTGGTAAATGGTCTTACACTGGAACGATTCCCTGATGGAAAGTCCCTTCCTTCACGTCAGGACATAACTCAGTACATGGCCGCTTGGTGCAGGTATATTGGGATGGATTCAGACACGTGTCTGGAATGGATGATTGAATATTGTACCAATGTTCTATCTGTCTTATCTTCAAGTTCAAAATCCAGAATACGGCATAGTACAAAAGGAAATGTCAAATATATTTACAAGTCTGATGTTCAATTTGAGTGCATACGTGAGGAAAATCCTTTTAAGGCCCACTGTAATTCTCAATGCCCGGTATACGAAGAAATGGCGCATGTTATTGATGCGAGAAGAAGGGCAGATGTTGTTCAATTTTTTGAACCGGTCCTTGATTTCAAGAGAGCGGACAACGAAGTGACACCTTCTAAATCATCCGTTAAAGAGGTCTATAAGGAGCAACTTAAAGAAGCAATCACTGTGATAAGTGATTGTGTGGATCAAGGCCTTTCCAAGAAGCGTATTGTAACCCTTTTGAATAAACGTGATTTTAAAACAAGAACTGGAAAGACGTGGTCATATAACACGCTGAAGCATGAAATTCTGAGGTTAAACAACAAATAATGTCTATCATGAGATCTGGCCAAGTGTGAAGATATGGTTGAATATAAGTTTATGGGCTTGGGTTTGGCTTTGACCACTCACAATGTGGTCAAAATCGCATTCAGGCCCGGAGTTATTAATTGGTAAGTAACACAGTTACGTCGGATTCCTGACAACGTAATACCAGATCCTTGAGGGTCTTCTCTTTTAACCCTTCTGCCATAAAGGTGTCAACTTGTTGGCAGAGATCCATTGCCACGGTGGTGTGGGAATGGGGAGGGAAATGAGACGCAGACTCGCCGACATTTTCCATTTTTGTAAAGATTTCTGCGATGGTGAGCGTATCTGGGGAACGTGCTGGCTGATAGGTGCATTGCCTCCCGGTGGTGCAGTGCTCCGATACAAAACCGATTTGTGTAAGAAAATGAATGACCCGCCTGCAGAGCCGGGGGGGGATGCCCAGTCTATGTGAGAGCTCTCCATGGCTTAACGCAGGATTCCCCTTGTGAAAATTATCGGCCAGGGTGATCAGCAAGGCCAGGGCCATCTGTTCAAAACTGCTGCGGCTGATCTGGGAGAGTCGCAGATCCCGTCCACTGACCCCCAGATTCTGCCGGGCATAGCAGACCTCCAGCCCAAACAATACAATTACCCAGGAGATATACAGCCACACCATGAAAATCGGCAGGGCAGCCATGGTGCCGTATATGGCGTTGTACCGACCCACACCCACCTGGAAATGAACATATCCCACCTGGGCAAGCTGCCACAGGGTTCCCCCCACAATCCCCCCCACAAATGCGGCCTGCCACTCCACCTTTATGTTGGACATGAAAACATAAAGCCCGGTAAAGGCCAGCCACATGAATAAATAGGGTGCCAACTTGAAGAACAGGAAAATGGAGTCACCCACCAGTTGCAGTGTCATGAGTTGTTTTACCAAATTGTTGCTGGCCAAGGTGGAGGTCATGGAGATGGCACTGATAATCAACACCGGACCGATGAGAACCACGGACAGGTAATCGGAAAAGCGTCGCAGCGGGGGCCGCACCTCTTCAACTCCCCAGATATGGTTGAATGTTTTTTCAACATTGGTTAAAAGGGAGACCACGGCGATGATGAGAAAGATAAGTCCAAAGGCCCCCAGCTGGGTCATCTGTGTGTTGTTGATATAACCCAGAATGGCCTCTGCCACCTGTCCATCCCCCACATTGAGTTTTTCAATGATCCAGGGTTGCAGCAGATTTTGAACGCCAAAGGTCTTTAGCAGGGCAAAGGTGAGTCCCAGCAGGGGAACCAGGGAGAGCATGGTGTAGTAGGTCAGGGCCGATGCCCGCAACAGACACTGATTGATGGTGAAATCCCGGATGACAAGGGTAATGGTTTGGATTTGTCGCAGTACAATACGCTGGGACAGGCCCAGTTCAAGGGGATTTCGCTCCCAGAGCAGATATTTTATGCGTTTTTGCAGGGAGGCCTGCATGGGTTTGAATTTAAACATATATTTCCATTTTGTCAGATAACAATTTGCGGTTGTTCGATGATGCGCCCGTTGACATAGTGGGTTAACAAGGGGGAGCCATGGGCTAAAGAAATTTTTTCATTTTATAGTTGAGCAGTTGCAGGGAGATTCCCAGTTTTTTTGCGGTCTGTGTTAAATTTCCCTGGCAGGCCTCCAGAGCCTGTTCAAGAGTTTCTTTTTCGTATCGGGTGACAATGGCTGCCCTGACCAACCCATGTCTTTTCATGCGATAGTGGAAGAGTTGGCGTGAAATGCCCATTTTTTGTGCTGCCTTAATAACCTTGCCCTTGCACTCCACCAATAGTTGTTCCATCATCATTTTTTCACTGTTTTCCTCTTCTGTCTTTCTTAAAGGGAGATTTGAATTCCCAATGGTTTCATCCCAGTTAGTACATGAAAGAGAGGAGGCAATGGCCTGTTTTTGGGACTCCAGAAACAACGGACAAATGTTTTTGAAATAGGGGGCAATGTGATAAATATCCAGGACCGTATCCTGGTCTAAAATATTCATTGCGCCTTCTATGACATGCTCCAGCTCCCGAACGTTACCCGGCCAGTTATAATTGTAGAAAAGGGCCATCACCTCCCTGGAAACACAGTTTACCTTTCTTTTCATCTGGCGGTTGAAAATTTTTAGAAAATGCCGTGTCAATTCCCCAATGTCATCATCCCTTTTTCTCAAAGGGGGGATTTCAATGAGAACAACGGCCAGGCGATAGAAGAGATCCTTTCTAAAGCGTGACCCATCACTTAAAAAATGTTGAGGGGGGGTGCTGGTGGAGCTGATGATTTTGATATCAACGGGGATCTCTTCCAGATCCCCCACCCGACGAATTTTCTTTTCTTGAAGCGCCCTTAACATTTTCGTCTGCAAGGGGGGCGGCATGGAATCAATCTCATCTAAAAAAAGGGTGCCGCCACTGGCCTGCTCAAACAATCCCTTCTGATCCATGGCCCCGGTAAAAGAGCCTTTACGGGTGCCGAATAAGATGCTTTCAAATAAATTTTCCGGGATGGATGCGCAGTTGATGGCCACGTAGTCATTGGTACGACGGTGGCTATTGTGGTGAATGGACTGGGCAAACATCTCTTTTCCGGTTCCGGTTTCTCCATGCAGCATGATGGGGGAGGTTGAGTTGCTGGATTTCCGGGCCGTTGTGGCGGCCATGAGCATTCTTTTAGTGGACCCTTTGATTTGACTGAATGTGTAGTGTCTCTTTTTTTTCAAGGACGGTTGCGGTGAAATGGTTTCCTGGGGAGAAACCAGGGTTTTTAGAATTTTATAATCTTTTAAAAAACTGATGCAACCGACGATTTTTTCTTTTTTTTTAATGGGGTAGACGCTGTTAATACTGTTCACCACCACCCCTTTTCTGGACTTATAAATAATGTATTCCTGGAGGATGGGACGGCCACTTTTTAAGCATCTTAAGCTTAGACTCTCTTCGGCGGAAAGGTTATAAACATCGGTGAGCTGTTTTCCCAGGACCTGTTCCGGGGAAAGGCCGTCAATGATTCCGTGGAGTCTGTTGTAAAAAATAATGGTGCCACTCTCATCCACCATTAAGACCCCTTCATCCAGCTGGGATAAGGTGGACAGTAGATCCATTCCTGTGAATTCCATGGCTTTCTTAGTGAAAAATTGTGTTGTCTTCTTTTCCATGATTGATGGTTCAGCGCCTTTTCTCTTTTTGAATTAAAATAATGAAAACCGTAAATCCTTGTCATTTTTTTCTTTTATTTAATAGCATGGATGGCGCGTAAAAGTAAAATAATTTAATTTTTCAAATAGTTACGGCCTGAATGATGTGGGCGTAATTCCCTTGGCATACGGATTGCAATAGCTCCATAACTGATTACACAATAATAAAATCGATGAACCTGTAAAAAATGGTTCCATTAAATTTTTATCACATCTATTTTTATCATATCTAATAGATGGCTTTAAACCTTGTTCATCCACAATGGATTATCGCTGAAAATTGAATCCTGGACTTTTTACGAGACCATCACAATTGAGTTAAAAAAAAAGGGGGGCTGCATATTGGCAACAGGCACAATTGAACAGAATCTGGAAAACATCAACAACGCATCCATGGATATCATAGAAAAGTGTGGCGTGCGTATTCATCACCAGGGAATGCTTGATATCGCCCGGGACAACGGGGTCCGGGTCTCCGACGGGAAGGTCTATTTTACACAGGATGAGCTCATGGCGTGGATCTCCTGTGCCCCTTCCGAGTTCACCGTGTATGCACGCAATCCTGCCTACAATATGACCATCGGCGGAGACCGGGTGGAACATATCTCCTACAATTCCGGATTTCCCTACATTGCAGACCGTGAAGGCAATCGGAGGATGGCCCACTTCAGTGATTATCTCAATTTTTTAAAACTGGTGCATAACACCCCTGCCTTTAACATTAACGGGGGAGTGATGATCACCCCGGATGATCTTAAGAATGATGAAACCCTTTATCCTGTAATGCTCTATGCAGCTCTGCTTCATTCGGATAAATGCCTTTTTGGCGGCATGGGGGGCAAAGCTGAAAGTGAGATGACCATGGAAATGCTCAAAACGGTTTTTGAAACCGATAAGGCGGGGCTCATCCAACACCCCAGGATTGTCAATCTTATCAGCTCCCTTTCTCCCCTGCAGTTTGACGAAAAGATGCTGGATACCCTGATGATGTTTGTGGACCATGGCCAGCCTGTGATCATCTCCCCGGCGGTGATGGCCGGTTCCACCGGTCCGATTACCATGGCAGGGGCCATTACCATTTCCAATGTTGAGTCCCTGGTGGGGGTGGCCCTGACCCAGATTTTGCGAAAGGGAACCCCGGTGATCTACGGATCTGCCACTGCCAACAACGATATGCGAACAGGGGCCTTCACCATTGGCAGTCCGGAGTCGGCCCTGGCGGTGAAATATTGCGCACGCCTGGCCAAAATGTACGGACTGCCCTGCCGGGGCGGTGGGTCTTTGAACGATGCGAAAACGGTTTCCGTCCAGGCGGGGTATGAGGGAATGATGATCCAGATGGTGGCCAACCAGGAGAAGATCAACTTTAATTTCCACAGTGCCGGTGGACTGGATAGTTATGGCTCCATGTCCTATGAAAAATTTGTGGTTGATCTCGATATTCTGGCACGCATTGAATACTACCTTGCTGATCTCAATACCGATGCCGATCATCTGGCCCTGGACACCATTTTAACTGTGGGACCGGGCGGGGAATTCCTCACCCAGATGCACACGGCCATGCATTGCCGAAAGACACCCTTTATGTCGGATATCAGCCTTCAGGGGATCGTCAAGGAGGGGGTCAACGCCAATGATGCCTTGTTTAAAAAAATGACCACAAAGGTGGCAAACATGCTGGAAACCTATGAGCAGCCTGAACTTTCCCCGGTGATCATGGAAAAACTGGATGCGCTGGTGGAGACCTTTGGGGTGGATACTGCCCAATTGAAACGTAAAATGGGATTTGATTCATAATAAAAATGGATCAGGTCCTTAGATTCAACCATATTAATTTTTTAATTTGTTTATCTTATGGCCTCGGAAATCAGGGGGCTAAAGGCATAAAATTTGAAATTTTTCATAAACTAAATGGTTAAGAAGGAGAGCAGGATGGAAGAAACCAAAGGCGGAATAGATAAAACAATTACCATTGGATCGGTGATTGTCTGTTCCATTTTCATTGTGGCAACACTCATTTCACCGGATATGGTAAAAGGGGCGTTTGATAAAATTTTTAAATTCTTTATCAGTAATTTCGGATGGGCCTATTTGCTCATTGTGTCGGGATTTGTACTGTTTTGTTTTACCATGGCCTTGAGCAAATTTGGGAATGTTCGTTTGGGAAAGGATGATGAGGCCCCGGAATTCAGCCTGCCAGCATGGTTTTCCATGCTGTTTGCTGCGGGCATGGGCATTGGATTGGTTTTCTGGGGGGTGGCAGAGCCCATGTTCCATTATGCGACGCCTCCCTTTGCCGAGCCCAAATCCCCCCAGGCTGCGGCCGATGCCATGCGCATTGCCTTTTTCCACTGGGGACTTCATCCCTGGGCAGGCTATGCTGTGGTGGCCATGGTGCTGGCCTATTTTCAGTTTAGAAAGGATAAACCAGGGCTGTTGAGTTGGACCCTTGAGCCCCTCATTGGTGCAGATTGGGTCAAAGGCTGGCTTGGTAAAACCATTGATGCCCTGGCCGTGGTGGTGACCCTTTTTGGAGTGGCCAACTCCCTGGGACTGGGCGCCTTGCAGGTTTGTACCGGTTTAAACAAGCTTTACGGCATTCCCAACAGCACCACCGTTGCGATTATAATTATTATTGTGGTCACCGTGCTCTATATTTTTTCTGCGGTGACAGGTGTTGATAAAGGCATTAAAACCTTAAGCAGCATCAATATGGTCATGGCCTTTGGTCTCATGGCACTGATTCTCTTTTGCGGCCCCACCATTTTTATCCTGGAAACGTTGATCGAAGGCCTGGGTGACTATTTCCAAAATATTATCAAATTCAGCTTTTTTCTGGATACCACCAATGTGGTGGAAGAGCATGTGGGGTATGACTGGATGGGAAGCTGGACCATTTTCTATTGGGCATGGTGGTTGGTGTGGGCTCCTTTTGTGGGTGCTTTTATTGCCCGGATATCCAGGGGCCGTACCATTCGAGAATTTGTGTTTGGATCCTTGCTTGCGCCCACGTTGTTGTGTGCCATCTGGTTCAGTATTCTTGGGGGGACGGCATTGTATCTGGAAATGACCATGCCAGAGAGTCCTGGCATTGCCGCAGCCGCCCTTGCCGATCCTACATCTGCTGTTTTTCAGCTTTATGATTATCTTCCCATGAGTTCCGTTATTTCCCTGATCACCATGATCATTATCTGCATCTTTTTCATCACCTCTGCGGATTCTGCCACCTATGTCATTGGCGTCATGAGTTCTGGTGGGAATATTAATCCCAAAAATGGTCTTAAGGTGGGATGGGGCATCCTGTGCAGTACCATTGCTGCCATGCTGCTTTTAACAGGTGGATTAAAGGCGGTTCAGACGGTTTCCTTTATATTTTCGCTGCCGTTTATGATATTGATGCTTTTTATGATGTGGTCATTTCTAAAGTCCATAAGGTCTGAGTTCAAGGAATAGAAAAGACTGTTTCTAATTTTCGTTGTGGCAGGTGCTTACTGCCATGTATGTTTTTATATGAAAAGACAGCATTAAAGTACCGACAGCAGAGCCCCCGGCGACTGTCCTGACCGGAACATTGGGAACCAAAGGGGAAGGGCAAAAATACCCCCCGACGTTCCCGTTCCGGTCAGGACAGTCGCCGGGGCGGCATAGTACCATTTTCATTATTTGTTGTGGCAAGAGATTTTGCCATTTATGTTATAAAGAAAGATGGAGGTGAACATGCGTTTGGGATTTGTTGGAACAGGAAATATTACAGAGGCCATTGTAACCGGCCTTTGCACTGCACCTACCCCGCCCGGGGCCATATGGGTTTCTCCCCGCAA
>Ga0075111_1000914_pt1 | contig 13731 bp, 9 predicted proteins | sample AntAceMetag02UKK_FD_69787 | JGI IMG/M metagenome (GOLD analysis project Ga0075111, IMG submission 69787) | Saline lake microbial communities from Ace Lake, Antarctica - Antarctic Ace Lake Metagenome 02UKK | ecosystem: Environmental > Aquatic > Non-marine Saline and Alkaline > Saline | place... | reverse complement strand
AAAATCAGGCACCAACCGGAATTCAATAATGGCTTTTTAGTTAGGGATGGCGATCGTTATATCATTCATTCCGATAATCCAATTTCAGGAGTAGCCCCCGGACAGTTTGGGGTGGTTTACACTCCCGATGCTTCTATATGTCTTGGGGGTGGGGTGATTTGTTAAGAAAAAAATATAAGATGTCCGATGTGCGATGTTTGAAATTTGATTTAGTTTTAAGAGGGTTGAAATTATCAATGTTTTTATTGTTCGTGGTTCTGATGTCTTGCGAAGAAGAACAGCCTGATCCTCCCGGAAACCCAGCCGATAAACAATACATCGGCATCTGGTCAGGGAATACAAATGAAGGGCTACTGGTAACTTTCCAAATCGATACCATCGATCAATGGACAAGGGTAGAACGTTTCACCATCAACTATCACCACAATGATACATCAATTAAAAGCAGGGTTAACATCAACGTGGCGGGCATAGCTGTGATTAATGGCGGGGAATTCAGGATAGATTTAGGAGGTGGGGAATATTTGGACGGAAATTTTAGTGGGAATAACCTGCTCAGCGGAACCATCAATATTGATGATAACACGCGCTCTTTTTCCTGTACTATGGAGGGTAAGGAAATTAACCTGGCCTCCGTATGCCAGGCGTGCTATAACTTCAGACAAAACACTTACTTCTTCCGGCAGGACCAAAACGATATCATTACCCGTCTGGAAAATCACCTGACCTATAATCATCGTAAATACTTTAGCTCATCACTAAAACTTAGGCCACCAACTGACGATAGTATAAGGCTTATTAAAATTACCAAGGGCAGGTTAAGCGATCTTTGGAACGAGGATGCTTTTGTGCAGTTTTTTGGCCCTGGCAAACGCAACTATTCCATTGGTGGCCGCAATGGAGTTGAAATTATTTTGCATGATACTGAAGACAATTTCAGGAGATGGTCCACTTCATCTGACAGTGCCAACCAGCAGGGCAGCACTTTCGAAATTATCGAAACAAAAAAGCTTGAAAGCAACCTTCAGGATAAAGTAATAGTTAAGCTTATCGCCAAATTCGATTGCATGATGTATGATGGTGAAGGTAACGAAGAGCCTTTAAGTGATGGAGTTTTCATTGGTTTGTTCGAGCATGAGTTAGAGAAGTGAGAGCATAGAGCTTAGGGCTTAGGGCAAAGTGCCAAATATTTCCTATTTGTGGGCAAAGGGTTTAAAGCCCTGACTGAAAGGAGGGGATGGAAACCCTGGTGCTAAAAAATTACCTATCCGAAGTAATCCCTTGTGATGAAAATAGCAAGCAATCAAAGTTGAAAAGTATTTTCATTTTTCTAGACGGAACGAACAAATAGCTGTATTTAATGTTTATATGTAACTACAAGTGTGAATGTGATAAATAAAAATAATAGCTGTATGAAGAAGCCAAACAACTTATTCATAAAGCTTGGGGTAAAAGGTAAAAGTGTTTTTCCAAAAATAGTTCAATTGAAGAATAAGTTAGGAAATCAATGGCAAGTATAAAAAGGAACAAAAAAAGCAAAAAGAAAAAAAATGATACGATCAACTGGAAAGCAATGATTATCGATAAGTTGTTAATTGGGGCTATTATTATCGGCTTCACGGTATATCTTCAGACCTGTCAATCAATAAAATTAGCGGAAATTCAAAAGAGCAATCAAATAGCCTTGGATAATTTAAATCACAATCATCAGGTTTATTTAAGCGTATTGGAAATAGATAGTAAACAGCAACTTCAAAAGAGAGAACAAGAATATCAAACTTTTTTAAGCACATTTCTTAAAAATGAAGACCTTAAAAATAAAATCAAAGAGTTAAAAATCCATTTTAAACAAGACAGTATAAATATCAGAAAGCAATTTGAACACGATAGTTTACAACTGCTTGATGAAATAAAAGGAGATGAACAGCGAGAAATTGACAAAGCTAGGCTTCAGTATATTACTAGTCAACTAGAGGAGTTTTATTGGCCAATATCAATTAGGTTAGAGAAAAACAATGCCGTCTATGATAAACTAGATGATTCATTTATAGGGTCGGATATTGATGAGTCCGTAATTCTCCCAAACCATTTGGAAATAGTAAATATTCTTGAAAATAAAATGTATTTTGCGCAGGCAGATACTGCTTTTTTACAAGAGATAGCTCATTATGTAGGGTATGTTTATACATATCAAAGCCTTAGAAAAGCTGGGTACACAGGGCTACCTGAAAAGTATGGTGGAAAAACTTACAGAAATGAATTCTATAAGACCTTTAAGGTTCGAACAATATTCTTGCAAGCAGAGTATGATAGTTTAATCTTTAAATACGATAGTGTGATATTTCCTGTTGAATCACTGTATTCGCAATTCAAAGATGACCTGTTAAAGGCTCCAGTTTACACCCCTAATTTGCAATTAAGCAAGCAAGAGTTTGAAATAAACCTTTCTTACAATCAAAATTCTTTCGTGAAATCAATTGGGAACCTTTCTGATCATACGATAATTTCATTCGAAGATTATAATGACATAACTAATTCCTGTGAATTTGGCATTGGAACTCATGACGCTGGGAAATGGAATTTTGTGAATGATCCTAAACCAACTTACTTAAACATTAGAGAAGGTCAGACAAAGGAACATCAGACAGGCTTTAAGAATTATCGCATCCTTCTGAGGAAAACATGGAAAGAAGGTAGAAGACGGAAAGCATTAATTCAAATAGAAAGCTGGAAAATTGAGAACTAATTTTAGCCTAATATTTGAAATTAGCATTTGTGGAAAAAAAACAGTTTGGTCTGTAGCACCAAAAAAGCCGACCCCCCTGGGACCGGCTTTTCAAATATCTGTAAAAGAATTAATCTAATCTTCGTCAGCTTGCTCTTCTTCGTAAGTTTTGAGCAAGGTAGTTTGAACATCGCCAGGTACCGGTGCATATTCAGCATACTTAAGCGAATACATGGCACGGCCACTGGTGATTGAACTGAGGGCTGTCGAATAACGGTTCATTTCGGCCAAAGGCACTTTTGCTTTAATCTTCTGGTAATGTCCGTCGGCTTCCATGCCCATGATTATCGCGCGGCGTCCCTGCAAGTCAGTCATTACATCACCCATTTTCTCTTCCGGAACAATTACTTCAACATCATAAATGGGTTCCATGATCTTGGACCCGGCATTTTTAAAGGCTTCCTTAAAAGCATGCCTTGCAGCCAGTTTAAAAGAAATTTCATTGGAATCAACCGGGTGCATTTTACCGTCGTAAACATAAACCACAATATCGCGGGCATAAGAACCTGTAAGTGGGCCTTCTTCCATCTTCTCCATCAAACCTTTCATGATGGCGGGCAGGAAGCGTGCATCAATGGCGCCACCAACAATACAATTGTTCATAATCAGTTTTCCGCCCCAATCCAAAATCACATCTTCAGTACCACGCACAGGGAATTCTTTAGTCCATTCCATGCCTTCAGTGTAAGGCTCAATCATCATGTGTACTTCACCAAACTGGCCCGATCCACCTGATTGTTTCTTGTGGCGGTACATTGTCTTGGCACTCTTGGTAATGGTTTCCCTGTAAGGGATCTTAGTTGGGAAATATTCCATTGGGATTTTTTCGACATGTTCAACAATCCATTTCACCAGGTTCAGGTGAAGTTCGCCCATACCACCAGCGATCAATTGCTTCAATTCCTTTGAATAGGTGATCGTGAAAGTCTGGTCAGTTTTATGTATTTCCTGAAGGATGGCATTCAATTTTTCTTCATCGCCCTGGTTGGTCGCTTTAACCGACATTTGAATTTTTGGCGCAGGGTATTCGATGGGTTCGATAACCTGGTCAGAAAATTTCGGGCTGTTTAGCGTTTGGTTGGTATTTGTATTTTTTAGCTTGATGGTTGCTGCAATATCGCCAGAGGAAACTTTACTTAACTTTTCGCGGTTCTTGCCGGCAAAAACAAATAACTGTGAAAGCCTTTCTTTGGTACCGTTGCTGGCATTCACCAGGTCGATGCTTTCGGTAACTTCCCCGTTATACACTTTGAAGTAGGATACTTCGCCCAGGTGCGATTCGATGGAAGTTTTAAATATGAGTAAAGAGCATGGGTCGGTAGTATTGAAGTTAAGTTCTTTGCCCTCGGTAGTTTTCATTGCAGGCATTTCATTCGGTGCCGGTGCAGTGTTGGTAATGAATTCCATCAAACGCCCAACGCCCATGTTATGCTTGGCATTGATACAGAATATTGGAAACATCCCCCTGTTGATTAAACCTAATTTGATGCCATTCCTCATTTCATCTTCGCTAAGTGTTCCGTTTTCGAAGAAGGTTTCCATCAGGTTCTCATCATTTTCGGCAGCAGTCTCAATAAGCTCACTCTGCAATTCTTCAGCTTTATCTTTTTCTGAATCGGGAATATCAAGGATTTCGGGCTTTCCACCATCTTGTGGGAATTTATACATTTTCATTTTGATCAGGTCGATTACCGAATCAAAACCAAGGCCTACATTCACCGGATATTGACAAATGGTAACATGGCTACCAAACTGTGCTTTGAGCTGACGAAGGGTTTCGTCAAAATTTGATTTTTCATGATCCAGGTGGTTGATGGCAAAAATCACAGGGGTATTTTGTTTCGAGGTATATCTCCAACTGATTTCAGCACCAACTTCCACACCGTTTTGGGCATTGATTACCATCACGCCGGTATCGGCAACTTTTAGGGATGAAACAACCTCACCAACGAAATCGTCAAATCCGGGGGTATCGATAATATTTACTTTCTTGCCATTATATTCTGCATACAATACGGTTGAGGAAATTGAATTCTGACGTTCGTGCTCAATTTCACGGTAGTCGGAAACCGTATTTTTATCATCAACCGATCCCCTTCTGTTGATCAGCCCGGCTTCGAATAACATACACTCCGAAAGTGTGGTTTTTCCCGCTTTTGCACCACCAACGAGGGCAATGTTGCGGATTTCATCAGTTTGATATACCTTCATGTTAAGTCTCTGGAATTAAAAAAATTAATAATGTTTTGTAGTTACCTATTTTTCAAGGGGTGCAAAAATATAAAAAACTGATTAATAAAATCAGTAAATTTGTTGAATAATAAAATCAATCCTATGAAAAAACAAATATCAATAACCCTGATCCTTATATTTTGCCTTAGCGGACAATTATTGTTTTCGCAGCACCTAACCAACAATGGCTCTGCAATAACAATTTCGGAAGGTGCCACACTCACTGTTACAGGTAATGTTACAATCCTTTCAGAAGTTACCATTAATAACGCCGGGGACATTTTTGTCGGAGGTAAATGGATCAACGGTTCACCTGACGATATTTATATGCAGGAAAATACCGGTGCAGTTACCTTTAACGGCAGTTTGCCCCAAAGCATCGAAGGGGGGCACTCAACGCATTTTAGTAAGTTGCTTCTGGATCAACATACCAGCCTGGGAATAGAAACCAGTGTTTCGATTTTGCTTGGCCTTACAAATGCCCGCCTGACCCTGAACGACAATCATATTTTAACCAGGACCGGGGCGCAAATTACCGGGGCAGGGGCTGATGCATATATCGTTGCCGAAGGCAATGGTTTACTCATCAGGGAAGTGGGCGAAATAGACGTTGAATTCCCGGTAGGGACCAGTGTGTCCTACCTTCCGGTTACATTAAAAAATACCGGCACCTTAGATAAATATGGAATAAGTGTTTTTGAAGATGTACTTGATGAAGGGCTCACAGGTTCTACTATTCCGCAAATCGATCACTGCGTAAACAATACCTGGAATATTTTGGAGGAAGTTAGTGGAGGTTCTGACCTGTCAATTACTGTTCAGTGGAATGCTGATAATGAAGGTCCGGCTTTTAACCGCGGATTAAGTGGGATTGGTCATTATACCGGTGGAGCCTGGGATCCCCAGGCTGAAGTTTCGGCATTTGGGAGTGATCCGTATTCATTAACCCGCACTGGTATTACCTCATTGAGTGCGTTCGCAGTTGGCGATAATAATTCACCCATGGTTATTGCTATCGTTTACGATGAACAGGATATATTTCTGAGTCAGGGATGGACTGGTATTTCCAGCTATCTACAGCCGCTTGACCCGGATGTTGAGGAAATATTGGCTCCTGTGGTTAACGAGTTGGTTATTATGCAGAATCTCGCGGCTTACTACTGGCCAGGGCAGGGAACCAATACAATTGGAAACTGGGAAACACACTCGGGTTACCAGATTAAAATGAGCGGTGAAATAATGCTTACTGTAACAGGAATTCCGGAAATGAATACCACCCTCAATCTTACTGAAGGATGGAACCTGATCCCGGTAATTTCCAATTGTGGGGTAAAAATTGAAGATTTATTTGAAGGCACCAGTATTGTGGTGGTTAAGGGAATTGCAAACAGCCTGGTTTATTGGCCGGAGTTTGGCATTGAATCACTGAGCCAACTTATGCCTGCAAGCGCGTACATGGTTTTGATGGGAGTTGATGAAGATGTGGTGTTTCCCTTGTGTGATAAAGGTTTGGGCGTGTTCCCGGAGCACAAGTTCAATTTAACCAACCTTGAACTGACAAAGCTTGCAGAAATTTCGGGTAAGCCTGACCTGACACCAACGCCAAATACCCACACCATTGCTATTCCGCTGTCTGCCTTATCAGGAATCGACATCGCTGTAGGTGACATTGTTGAAGCATTTGATGGAAACAATCAATGCTATGGCCTGGCACAGTGGAAAGGTGAGGCTTTGGCGATTACATTGTTCGGGGATGATCAATCCACTGCATCAACTGACGGTTTTGGGGAAATGAGCCCCATATCTTTCAAAATATTCAGGCCTTCAACATCTGAAGCATTTTCATTAGATGCTATTTGGGACAACAGCCAACTCAATCATGATGGTCTGTTTGTTTCTAACGGTATTTCAGCAATCGCAGGATTTAAATTGAACCCGGCAGGGATTTATAGCAGCGGTCAATCCGAAATTCAACTTTATCCTAACCCGGCGAAAGATCAGCTTACCATTCAATATCCCTTCGATGGGGAAGCAAGATTGAATATCTATAATCTTCAGGGATTGGAACTTATGTCTTTGGATTTAAACGGGTGTTCAACCGAGTTGAATACCTCCGGGCTACTTCCCGGCACTTACCTCGTAAAGATCAATGGCAGGAATACATCTTTGTTGCAAAGATTGATCATACAATAAACGTTTCTTTTATTGAATAAATAATAAACAAAACACGTATCAATGAAAAACTCAAAATGGTTGTGGTTACTTGTAGTGGCCATATTTTTTCTGACTTCCTGTGCCCCTGGCAACGAAAAATTTGATGTCGATATAGCCGGGTTTTGGATGGGCTTGTGGCATGGTTTTATCTCACTTTTCACATTTATATGGAGCTTGTTTTGCAGTGATGTAAACATTTACGAAGCAAACAATTCGGGCTGGCCTTATAACCTTGGTTTCATCATTGGCATTGCAACTTTTTATGGAGGATCATCCAAGGGGACGTGTAAGAGATAGGAGACCTTTTTATGATGGAAATGGGGTTTCGGAAATCAGGAAGCATTTGGTTTTTTTAAAATATTGATATAAGATGTTAGGAATACCAGATCAAACATCCTACATCTCACATCCATACGGACGACATCAGTCGTCGGATATCTTATTTCAAAGTTCGGCCTGCCGGGGAAACCTGGCAGGTTTTTTCTTTAACAGCACGTATCTATTTTGGAACAAGCATATTTTTAGCAATGAAACCTGCCAGGTTTGTACATATCACCGAAATGGGTTTTCGGGAAGCAAGAAACATTTTTTCACTTCACCCTTCAAACATCTCCAGATTTCCCCCCAAAAACAACTCCTACACAAACCTTGACTTCGGCTTTCGATTGTTGTATCTTTACAAATTCAATTAAGCATAAAGTGATAAAACTTTAAAAAGCATAGTGCTATGCACATAGAGCGGAGAGCCAGGAGCAATACACTTTGCTCCCTACCCTATGCGCTCTGCTCTGAGCCCTTCGCTAAAAATAGGAGGACACAATGAAAAAAATAGCCTTAATCATTCTCACAATTCACTGTTCACTTTTCACTGTTCACTCTTTCTCCCAACCCCGCCTACCTAACCAAGTGCCAACGCAGGGTAGGCAGGCCTGTCTGCCACAAGGCATCACTTTCAACAGCCAGGAACAAATTGACAATTTCCAGGCAAATTACCCTGGTTGTATAGAAATAGAAGGGGATGTTGTAATAAACGGGGATGACATTTCGAATTTGAATGGACTAAATGTTTTGACTGCTTTTTGGGGCGATTTGCTAATTGGGGATAACAATTATCCATACAACGGAAATCCACTACTGACCAGTTTAACAGGTCTTGTCAATGTAACCTGTATTGGGGGAGACCTTTGGGTTCATGACAACGATACCCTGACAAGTTTATCAGGCCTTGACAATCTTACTTCAATCGGGGGAGACATCGAAATTACATCGAACAATGGCTTGATAAATCTAATAGGCCTTAACAATGTAACCTCTATCGGGGGCCGCCTTTCAATTCATGAAAATGCCCTGACAAGTTTAACAGGCCTCAACAATGTTACTTCCATCGGGGGGGATCTTCGGATTTGGGACAATGAATCCCTTATTAATTTAACAGGCATTAACAATCTGACTTCTATCGGGGGAGGCCTTTCTATTGTGCAAAATGGCATACTTTCGAGCCTATCAGGGCTTGACAATATAAATCACAGCTCAATCACAGATATTACAATTGCTGAAAACATTTCTTTGTCGCATTGCAATGTGCAGAATATATGTGATTATCTGGCAAGTCCAGGCGGGACCATTGAAATATATGGCAATGCTGATGGTTGCTTTAACCTGGCCCAGGTAGAGGAAGCCTGCAACGAATTCTGCTTGCCCGAAGGTATTACTTTTTCTACCCAGGCCCAAATCGACAATTTCCAGGCGAACTACCCAGGCTGTATTGAAATCGAAGGAGATGTTGAGGTTAATGGGGATGATATCACTAATTTAAACGGGTTAAATGTTTTAACAGCTTTCGGGGGAGACCTTTCATTTGAGCACACTAACCTGACAAATTTATCAGGCCTTGACAATGTGACTTCCATTGGGGGTGTGCTCCTGTTTTTGGGCAACGATTTTATGACAAGTTTAACAGGCCTTGATAATTTGACTTCAATTGGGGGGCACCTGGAGATTCATGGCAATGATGCCCTACCAAATTTAACTGGCTTGGAAAACCTGACTTCTATTTTAGGGGCCCTAATAATTGGAAGTTGGATTCCTGGCGGTAACGATGCCCTGACAAGCTTGTCGGGCCTCGACAATGTAACCTCCATCGGGGGATGGCTTTGGATTGCATACAACCCTGCCCTAATAAGTTTAACAGGTCTCGACAATCTGACTTCCATCGGAAGCGGCATATCAATTGTGGACAATCCAGCCCTGACTAGTTTAATGGGACTGGATAATTTAACTTCAATCAGTGGTGGTCTTTACTTTGTTGGAAACAGTTCCCTGACAACATTGTCCAGCCTCGAAAACATAAGCTCTATAGAGGGGGATCTAATTATTGGTGCATATCGGGAAGGTGGAAATCCATCCCTTACCAATTTAACCGGCCTTGACAATGTAACTTCCATCAGCGGTAGCCTTCAAATCGAATGGAACTATGCACTGACTAGTTTAACCGGGCTTGACAATGTGACTTCCATCGGGGGATACCTTCGGATTGATGGGAGTCATGCTCTGACAAATTTAATGGGATTGGAAAACCTTACATCCATTGGTGGAAATTTAGATATTGGACCATATTGGTTTGGAGGAAATCATTCCCTGATAAGTTTAACGGGGCTTGATAATGTGACTTCCATAGGGGGTAACCTTTCGATTATAAAAAACGAAGCCCTTACCAGTTTAACCGGTTTAGAAAACCTGACTTCTATTGATGGTGCTTTAACAATTGGTGGTGCTTATGAGGCTGGTAACCCATCCCTTAATAGCTTAACAGGAATAGAAAATATAGAGGCTGAATCTATTGATAATTTATCCATAACAAATAACTCTTCTTTATCAACATGTGTAGTGCAAAGTGTTTGCGACTATCTGGCCAGTCCTAACGGAGCTATTGAAATCCATGATAACTCCCCCGGCTGCAACAGCCAGGCAGAAGTGGAAGAGGCTTGCCAGTATATTTGGGTCTCGGAAATAAATTCAGGACTCGCAATTTCAATATACCCTAACCCTGCAGAAAAAGAGCTTTTTATTTCCGGTAATAACGGGGCAATTATAAAAGAGCTAAACATTTATATGCAAACCGGCCAAAGGGTATTACATGAAAAACGATTAACCTGTGTGATTGACATTTCGATGCTCCGGCAGGGAATGTATATTATCGAAGTTGTAACAAATGAATCGAAAATTCAGGAGAAGTTGATCATTAAATAAACTTTCAAGATGTCAGACAGTTGCCGGTTTACTTTTTAAGCAGGAATTAATTTAGCCTGGCATTGCAAAATTTGATTTATGTAAACGGTCTAACAGCTATTCAATGGAAAGACACTGAAATAGATTATTTTTGTCCTAAGAATAACATGTCATGAAAAAAGACAATTCATTAAAAATTTTAACGCTTCTGGTTTTTATCCTTGTTATCAATAACAACATCTTGTTTTCTCAATCCTGTCGGCCTTTTTGTTTTGGAATTACCACCGCTCTTAATAATAGCAAGCTTTATGATGGTACAATTAATTTGGACTACGCGGCCAGGCCTGCCCTCGGGCTTTTTGCGAGACCGGGCTTTTCTGAGAAGTTTTATATAAAAACTTCTCTCCTTGCCTCCAAAAGAGCTTCAGTTTCATTATCGCCGGGGTACTATGACCTTGTCAATACATACCTTGATTTAAACCTTATCCCCCAACTAAAGTTTTTCAATTGCCTTTATTTACAGGCCGGGGTATGCTATTCCATATTCCTAAAATCCAAATATGTAATCCCTTATGGGGAAAGTTGGAATGGGCTTACTAAAATTGATAATGGCGTATTTAAATCTGAACTAAACCTGACAACAGGTATTGAATTACAATTATCGCGTATAATGAGTTTTGAATTTAATTACACCATCCCGACAGCACCGGAAAACACAAAAAATTTTCAGTTTTCATTGAACTTTGTCCTTAATGATAAATCGCCAAAAAAAGAGAGCTACCGACGAAAAAGACGAACCAAATCAAAAGAACAGATAAAACAACTCAAGAAAGGGACGCTCCTGGTAATGCTTGGCACCGAGCGGAACAAAATTAACGCGTTACGAAACGTTGGCAAGGGTGCAAAAGCAGATAGTGTTGAATTGCGGCAGAAAAGGGCAAACAATAAAATAATCGACGCTTTTAATAAACACTTTACTTTTTGTAATGTGGCATTCTTCAACACCGAAAATATAATGGAAATCAAAAACAAGCAGTTCGCTAATGTTTTTCTTAACGACAGCCTGACTATTGATAAGTCAATATCAATTGACACAAGCAAACCCATATTTATTGCCACATTTACCAACCTCGAACAAGATACCATGAAATATTTTTCCCACTACGGCTATGGATACGGTCCAAATGGTGACCATAAGAAAGTTGAAAGATATTATACCCCGTCTTCGGATATTAACTTCATTGCCCTGGTGATTAAAGACGAAAACTTTGTTCAACTCAACAGGCCTTTTCCATATTATACACGGGCAATGTTTATCTCGGAAAACAAACATCCTGAACAAGGCTTGTTTCTATGGCCAACTTATCCCTTTCAAAATTGGTCGTACGATGAAACAGTTGAAGAAATGAATGAAAAACTACAAAAGTATTTTGGAAAGAATGAACCAAACAAAAAATAACACATCATGAAAAAACTAGTCTTAATTCTTCTCACCATTCACTGTTCACTTTTCACTGTTCACTCTTTCTCCCAACCCTGCCTACCACAAGGAATCACCTTCAACACACAGGAGCAAATCAACAACTTCCAAAGTAACTTTCCCAATTGTACCGAAATAGAGGGTGATATGATTATTGAAGGAAATGACATTACCAACCTCGATGGCTTAAATGTACTAACGGCTGTCGGTGGGTTTTTATGACTGTGCAACAACGCGATCCTGTCAAGTGCAGACGGATTGCAAAACATTACCTCCGTTGGTGGAGAACTCTGGGTTACCTATAACCCGATGATTGAAAACATTGAAGCTTTGGAAAACATCGCACCGGAATCTATCAGTGATTTATTTATTATCGACAACCCCTTGCTCTCGCAATGTAATATTAGCAACATTTGCCAGTACCTTTTGGCTCCGGGCGGTACTGTTGAAATTTATAACAACGCTCCGGGCTGCAACAGCCCGGAAGAGCTTGAAGAAGCTTGCCTGTATATTTCCGTTCCAGAATATGATCCTCAAACTGAATTCACTATTTCACCCAATCCTTTTGGATCATCTGTTCTGGTAGAATACGCACTTTACCAAAGCTCTCAGGTTATTGTACAAATCCTCGACTTGAGCGGAAGGGAAATCCTGGGCCTTGTGAATGAGGCCCAAAACCCTGGTGAGCATCTTACCGTGATTGACGGAACCGGATTAAAGCCGGGAGTTTATTTTTGCATCCTGAAAACAGGTGAAGGCATACAAGCCATGAAAATGATGAAACTATAACAGCATAGAGCTTAGAGCTGAGAGCATAGAGCGGGAACTGTCTTCTTACTCTATGCTCTACGCCCTCAGCCCTCAGCCCTCAGTCCTACGCCCTCCATCTGAATTTGAATTCTCCCCCAGAATTATTGTATTTTTGCACCAAAAACATGAAAAACTTATTCTTCATCATTCTCACCATTCACTGTTCACTCTTCACCATTCACACTTTCTCCCAACCCTGCCTGCCGAACCAAGTGCCCACGCAGGGCAGGCAGGCCTGCCTGCCCGAAGGCATCACTTTCACTACCCAGGAACAAATAGATAATTTTCAAACCAATTACCCCGGCTGCACCGAAATTGAAGGGGATGTAACTATACAGGGAGCTGATATTACAAATTTAGATGGCTTGAGCATGCTCGCTGCCATTGGAGGCTTCTTGGACGTGATTGATTGTGGCCAGTTGTTAAATCTGGAAGGACTGGGAGAACTTACCTCTGTGGAAGGTAATGCAGGTTTTTATAATTGTGCTGCACTGACCAGTTTTAACGGTTTGACAAACCTCAGCTCTATTGGTGGAAATTTTTATATTTGGAAGATGAATGCCTTGACCAACCTCGTTGGCCTTGGGGCTTTACAAAACGTTGATTGGGGATTGGTTATAGGTAATAACCAGCAACTGCAAACCCTTGAAGGGATGAATCCCGTGTGTGAGATAGGGTTTAACCTTGGTATTTACGGAAACAATTCACTGCAGGGCCTGGATGCCCTTTCGGATATTAATTTTACCGGAGTAAGTATTGCTATTGTTGGTAATGAACAATTAACAAGTCTATCGGGGCTTGATAACATTGACCCTGAACTGATATATGGTTTAGAGGTTACTAACAACCCGAATTTATCATCCTGCGATTTGCAAAACATGTGCGTTTTGGCGGTAAATATTCCTCCCGGGATATTTGAAATTAACAACAATGCCCCTGGTTGCAACAGCTTCGGGGAAATAGATGATGCTTGCCGGGCTTC
>Ga0075111_1000909_pt1 | contig 13761 bp, 10 predicted proteins | sample AntAceMetag02UKK_FD_69787 | JGI IMG/M metagenome (GOLD analysis project Ga0075111, IMG submission 69787) | Saline lake microbial communities from Ace Lake, Antarctica - Antarctic Ace Lake Metagenome 02UKK | ecosystem: Environmental > Aquatic > Non-marine Saline and Alkaline > Saline | place... | reverse complement strand
CATGACTCTCTTTCTCCCTAATACACCTGATGCTCTTGTTCCAATACTAGCTGTTGTTCCCCTTCAACTTTTTGCATACTACTGTGCCATAGAAAGGGACTGCGATGTTGATAAACCCAGAAATCTTGCTAAGAGTGTAACAGTGGAATAGCGTTTCTGAAACGCATTCTTGGAAGGATATTGTTTTCACGTTAATTCTCCTTTTAACACAACTCAGATCTTTAACTATGGTCGATAAAAGTGTAAAGCCTCATACTAGGAACTTTATAACAAAATTTTTTAAGGTAAAGAAATATCTATCTATCTCAATGGTTACAAGAATCTTTACAATTAAAAGTCATACTCATCTTGAAAAATAAGACAAAGAGGCCTATATTCAATCTTAATGAAAAAAACATATTTGCTCGCACTTATTCCAGTATTTTTGTGGTCGACTGCCTTTGTCGGAGTGAAAAGTGGCCTTGCCTATGCAACTCCTTTGGCATTTGCCGGTATTCGCTTCATGCTTGCCGGTATCCTACTTGCAATCTTTATCCACGATCCAAAGGGGCTCATTGTCCATACGATAAAGCACTGGCGACTAGTACTAAAAACCTCTGTACTCCAAACATCCCTATTCTATGCATTATACTATTATGGAATCGACCAGATTCCTGCATCTATCGCAGCAATTATCGTTGGAACCATCCCGCTCTTTGCTGCTGTCTCTGCTCACCTTTTTCTCCACAATGACCATTTAAACGGGAGAAAAGTTATCTCTCTTATTGCAGCTATTGGAGGAATTGTCCTTATCAGTGTAAGCAGGAACTCTACCTCTGACACAGGCAATCTGCAGGTATGGGGAATTGTTTTAATGCTTTTAGCTGCTGTGAGCGAATCACTATTGCAAGTGGTGCTTAAGAAGAATACTGAACCCTACGATCCCATGAAACTAAATTCTGCACAAATTTTCATTGGTGGAACAACCCTTTTCCTTGTTTCGATTCCCTCCGAAGGGTTGATGAATTTCAATCTCCCTCTCACATTTTATGCAAGCTTATTGTGGCTTAGCATGGTTTCTGCAATTGCATTCTCTATCTGGTATGGATTGATTCAAAAACCAGAGATAAAGGTTTCAGAATTGAGCATGCTCAAGTTTCTTAATCCGGTACTCGGAGCAGTACTTAGTTGGATAATAATGGCGAACGATTCTCCTGACCTCTATAGCGTACTTGGAATGATTATCATCTCTACTGCAGTCTTACTCTTCTATGCAAAAAAGCGTGTGAAAAAGATATAAACAAAAAAAGAGAACTCTTGCTAAGAGAATACTGTAGAATAAAAGAATTACCTCTTCTACAGTTGATGAAGAGTAAGTTGTACTCCAAATGAAACAACTACTACAGCCAATGATACGATAAATCCTAATAGCATTGGCCTAAAGCCAGACTTTATAAGTGTGAGGAAGTCTGTTTTTAATCCTATTGCCCCTAGAGCCATCACCATACAAAACTTCCCCACGCTTGAGATACTTGTTTGCATCGATTGGGTAAAAACATTTAGACTATTTAAAAGTACTACTACGAGAAAGAGAATAATAAACCAAGGAAAAATAGTTGAAAGAGAGAACGAAGGACTATGAGTTTTTCCCTTTTGGCTTCTCATATGAATAAATGAGAAGATAAGAACAGCTGGAACAATAGAGAGCGTTCTTGTTAGCTTCACCACAATTGCATAATTACCTGCAGCTTCTGAAAAGGTATAGCCAGCTGCAACAACAGAAGAGGTATCATTCACCGCAGTTCCAGTCCATAAGCCAAAACCAAAGTCACTCATTCCAAGGGCTTTTCCCACTAGTGGAAAGAGAATTACCATAACAATATCGAAAAGAAATGTAGCAGAAAGAGCATAGGCAATATCTTGATGATCTGCATCAATAACAGGGGCAATTGCTGCAATAGCAGACCCTCCACAAATACCAGTGCCAGCTGAAATCAACCCCGATTGTCTCCAAGGAACCTTTAACCACTTACCTAACACATACCCACCACCAAAAGCAGTAAAAAGAGTAAAACACATCACTATTAAAGAAAAAGACCCTATATGAACAACTTGAGAAATACTCAAAGTAACACCCATTCCAATAATGGCTATTTTTAATAATCTCTTAGCTGTAAAATTAATCCCATGCATCAATGTGGGAAATCTTTTGGTAAGGGGATGAAACGCCATACCAACTAGTAGGGCAAACACTCCCCCACTAATTAACTCTTTTGGAATAAAAGAAGAGAGCATAATTCCAATTAAAGCAACGAATACAGCACTAGCAATTCCTGGAATATATTTCAATACGTTTTTCATATTAATGAGAATATAGAAATTCTTCCATAATTACAAATTATATATTATTATATATCCATAAGTATTATTTATGGAGATAAACATGCTAGATTTTAGAATTCAGACGTTTCTTATCGTATGTGAGTACATGAGCTTCACAAAAGCAGCATTCGCCCTCAACCTCACCCAACCAGCTATTTCTCAACACATCCACGTGTTAGAAGAACAATATGGAAAAAAACTATTTACCCTATCAAAAAGACAAATCTCTCTCACAAAAGAAGGAGAATCTCTACGACAGTTTGCTCATTCAATGAGTATAGATATTAAAAGATTCAATCATGTGTTTGATCAATATGGAAAAGAGGAAACAATCTCTTTTGGAGCAACACTTTCAATAGGAGAATTCACTCTTCCTCCAATTCTTACATCAATCATGAAAGTGAATAGAGAGAGAAAAATAACAATGCATGTGAATAATACTGAAAAACTCCTCTCTATGATTGATAAAGGAGAAATAGATTTTGCTTTTATTGAAGGATCTTTCAATAAATCCAATTACAGTTATCGTCTCTTTTCTATGGAAAGATTTATTGCAGTTGGTTCCCTATTAGCTAAAGAAAAATATACACACCACTCATTGAAACAAATAATGGATGAAAGACTCCTTGTCAGAGAAAAAGGTTCTGGAACTAGAGCAGTCCTTGAAGATATACTTCAACAGACAGGTCTTACTATAGAGAGCTTTAGCCATGTAGATACAATTGGGAACTTGAATGTTATAAAGAGGTTAGTAAGTGAAGACCTTGGAATCTCTTTTCTATATGAAACAGCTGCTAAAGAAGCCATAAGAATGGGCATTCTCCATGAAATCCCATTAACAAATTTTACTGTAAAAAGAGAGTTCAACTTTGTCTATTCGTTGAACTCATCTTTCGAAGATACATTTCTAGGTTTTTTCAATGAATGTAAAGCGATTCATTAGCTCACAAATTACTTCATTGTGTGGTTGCAATTCTATCATTTCTCTTGTGAATATTTCTTTTTATTGAAAATGAGAAGATAAAACATTTGATGTTTTATTATCACACAACATAAGCAAGGACTAATAACAGAAGAGTCAACAAACATGAATATATTAGATATGGTATTCTGATCATCTCGTGACCTCCTATACCTTACTAAACAAACTTCTTTTCAACTAGATACAACTTTCTGACAATTATTCTACTTTTCTAATATTTCTGCATGGTGGGTTCTTTTTTCATACTCAAAGGTAAAACTTACCGCGTCTCCCCTATACCATCCCAATGAATACTCAACAACCTCGTTAGTGTCGAGAATAACAGTGTTCTTGAAATATTGTAGCGCTTTCCCTATTGGCACTTTTAAGAGGAGAGAGAGGTCTTTATCAGCTGAGACAGCTTCTATCACTCTCCGTGTTTTTTTAATAGTTAAGTGATACTCTCTTTGAAGCAATTCATGCAACGATTGGTTAGTAAGTTGTTTATCAAAAAGACCAGGGACTAATAGGGGTGGGATGTAAGAGTGAACTACAAGTATAGGAACTCCATCAACAGCTCGCACCCTTTTAAGCTCGATTAATGGAGTGTTGATTGGGATATCAAATGTATCTTTAATAGACTTATCACTTATGACCGCCTTCAATCCTATTACTGTAGTTGTTGGAGTTAATCCAAGGTGTCGAATCTCTTCATTGAGACTTCCTTGCCAGTCTGAAAAGTTTCTTACTAACTTTCTCTTTGCAACGAATGTCCCTTTCCCCTGGATCTTATAGATGTATCCTTCACTCGCTAACATAGCAATAGCTTGACGAACTGTAGGTCGACTTATTGCAAAGTGAAGGGACAATTCAGGCTCTGAAGGGAGCGGAGTATAAGGAGGTTGAAGAGCAATAAATTCTATTAAAAACTCTTTCAATTGGTGGTAGAGGGGAATTGGAGTTGTCCTATCGAGGATATATTTCTCTAACTCTTTTATCATTCTTATTATTTTTCCCTTATACTCAGTCTTATAAGTTCATCTACTTCACTATATTTTTCCTTAAACAGATGGGTACTAATTGTATCGACATCTTCAATACTATCACCTTCAACTCGGATGGTAACACACGGTTCAGTGACGGACTTTCTCACAACAATCCACCCATAAGGGTAATCAACTCTTACCCCGTCTAAATAAGAGAGGGTAAACGCTGCTCCTAACTCTTCTACATGCTTGAGTATCGTATCGCGTTCATCTGAGTCGATGTAGACTCGAATATCAGGGGTGATAATAGGTTTGTCTATGCTATCCATAATAGTAGAAAGAGGTGTCTTCATTTCAATAAGAATTTGGGTGAATTTTAACGCACCATAAAGTCCATCATCATGGCCAAGTTCTTTGAAGAAGAAATGACCACTCACCTCTCCTGCAAGGATAGATCCTTCATCAAGGAATCTCTTTTTAATAAAGGCATGCCCACTTCTTTCTGGAAGTGGAGTTCCATTATTACTTTTTATATAAGACGGCACTATTGAAGAAGATTTTCCATCATAGACAATACTTCCACTTCCCTCTTTATCTAAATAGTAACGGCAAAAAAGAACAAAGGTTGCTTCACTATCACAAAAGCGTCCTTTATCATCAACAAATATGACTCTGTCTCCATCTCCATCAAAAGCAATTCCTATATCAGCTTCATGTATCACAACAGACACTTTTAGATCTTTAAGGTTCTTTTCTACTGAAGGGTTAGGATCTCGATTTGGGAAGTCCCCCTTACATTCACAATAGAGAGGTATCACATTATGTCCCATTCTCTCTAACAAAAAGGGAGCTATTTCACTCGCTGCACCATTGCCACAATCAACAACAATCTTCAAATGACCATTTTTAGGAATAAAAGAATCAATCATATTAAGGTATTGATTCTGTATATTAATTGCTTCGTATGAGCCTTGTCCTATTTTGAACTCTTGTGTCTGCACAAGAGCTTCTATTTCATTAATATCTTTTGGTTCCACAGAGGCATCGCTTAATGCAATTTTAAACCCATTATATTGAGCTGGGTTGTGTGATGCTGTTACCATCACACCCCCATCTGCTTGTAAAACTTTCTTTGCAAAATATAATAAAGGAGTAGGCACCATTCCAATATCTAACACCTTTGCTCCTGTAGAGAGGAGTCCTTCAATTAAAGCTTCTTTTAATGACTTAGTGGAATACCGAGCATCTCCTGCGACTACAATTTTAGATCCTTTAAGGATAGTACCAATTGCCTTCCCTATTAATAAAGCGTCTGTTTCAGTGATCTCTTCTTGGTATATTCCTCTGATGTCACACTCTTTGTACATACTCATGAAGAACCTCCTTTGCCTTTTTTAGTTAAGTAATTGTTCAGTATCTTCATCAAATAGGAGAATTCCTTTTTGATCAAAAACCACCTCGACATTATCATCAAGGCGTGAAGAGAAGAATCCCGGAACTTTTATCATCACTTCACTCACCCCTCTTTTCGCAGTGATAATAGTCTCACTACCAGACGGAAGTACTGCATACACACTAAAAGGAATACTATTCTTTTCCCCTTTTGTAGTATGAATACTTACATTCTCAGCTCTCACCCCTAAAAGAAGAGATTGATTCTCTTTTACATTCTTCACTCGATCTACATCACTGATATCAACACTGAAATCAGCAGAGACAAAACTTAATGGATGAGGAGCATTCTTCTTTATTGTCCCTTTAATAAGGTTAATAGGAGGACTCCCTACAAAGCGAGCTACAAAGAGGTTCTTTGGTTTATGGTAAATCTTTTCAGGAGTATCGAGTTGCATAATAATCCCATTGTTCATTACCACGATTCTGTCAGATAACGTGAGTGCTTCAACTTGATCATGCGTAACATAGACTGTGGTTGAGTGAAGTGTTTGGTGTAAGTGTTTTAATTCACTTCTCATGTCGACTCTAAGGAGTGCATCGAGGTTACTAAGAGGCTCATCCATCAAAAAGATATCTGTTTCAGAGGCAATCATTCGAGCAAGGGCAACACGCTGTTGCTGCCCACCAGAAAGCTCGGACGGGTAACGAGTCCCATATCCTTCCATTTGGACTTGTCCTAATACTTTTTTCACCCTTTTATCAATCTCACTCTTACCAAGTTTTTGTGACTCAAGGCCAAGTGAAATATTTTTCACCACATTCATATGGGGCCAAAGAGCATAACTTTGAAACATAAATCCCATGTTTCTTGCTTCTGGTGGTACATAGACTCCTTTAGATTTGGAAATAAGGACTCTGTTTTGAGCCATAATTTCCCCTTCAGTTGGCTCTTCAAGGCCAGCAATCATTCTAAGAGTAGTAGTTTTTCCACAACCAGAAGGACCTAAGAGGGTAAGGAATTCACCCTCTTTGATCTCGAGGCTTAATCTATCTACTGCCTTCACCTTGCCATATAATTTTGTAATATTGGAAAGTTCAATCTTGTTCATAATTTATCCTATATCAATTGTTTTGTATGGAGATTTCATCGATAACACCTTAATAAGTACATTAGCGAGAATAATCACAACGAGTAACATCAGAGTAACCCCATTCACATGTTGAGTTTGTTCTTGTGTCTTGTAGGCAAAAATCATTGTAGTAAGAAGCCCTGTCTTTGGAGTTACTAAGAGAATCACTAAACTTAATTCCCTCATACTCGTAATAAACGTAAGGAGCATCCCACTGACAAATCCACTTTTACTTAATGGGAGAATAATCAGTCTAAAACGTCGTAGCCAAGGAATTCCTTGAGTAATAGCTGATTCTTCTAACGACTGATCTATTTGCATGATAGCTGAGATACCAGAGCGGGATGAGAATGGAAGATTCTTCACAATAACAATTAATACAATGAGAGAGAATGTTCCATACAAGGCAGGAATAGGACCTATTGGTTTACTAAACATACTTAAATAGATAGCAGCAAACGCAATTCCAGGAAACACATAGGGGGCAAAGGCCACAGATTCAATGATTTTAGCAATTCGAGTCCCCCTATTCTTTACTACAGTGTATCCAATGAGGAGGCCAAGGAAGGCATTCACCAAAGCGGCAATTACACCAAGCCGTATGGAATTATAGAGGGCTTGAAGAATACCTGGATTACGTAATACCCCACGCTGTCCACTACTAATCATAGGGTCACTATCTCCTATCCAGTAGTGCGTGGTCATATTACTCAGTGTATAATTCTCTGGAAGGATAATAAATGTACTCAAGATGAGCATGATAATAGGAAACACGATTACAAGAAGAAGAAAGACTGTTAAAATAGTGACAACTACAGGCTTAAACTTTCCAAGAGCCATAGGATTTGCTCTAAACCCTTTTCCTTTCATCGTAACAAAGCTCTTTCTCACTCCAATAATCTTGTTGTTCACCGTTATAGCTGTCAAGGCTAACACGATAAGGACTAAGGCAAGAACAAAAGCATCCCCTGTATTTCGTGCATTTATTAAAGCATATATTTGGGTTGGAAGGGTAAAGAATCTTACTGGAAGTCCCAAGAGTGCAGGAGTTCCAAATGTTCCCATACTCCTTGTAAAGGTGAGGACAAATGAAGAGCCTAGGGCTGGAAGTACTAAAGGAAAGGTGATTTTAGTAAGCACTTTAAATCGACTTAATCCCGCAACAGACCCTGCTTCTTCTAATTCTGAGTCAATTGTGCGCAGTGCACCACTGATCATCAAGAAGGTATACGCATAATAGTGCAATCCAAGGGTGATAACTATTGGAACATACCCATAGGAGAGCCAGTCAGGAATTGGAATACCAAATGTTGATTGCAATATTCCTGCGGTGCCCCCAATTCTTGTGTTCTGAAAGAACAACTGCCACACAAGGGCAATTACCCAAGAAGGAATCATGTAAGGAATAGTAATTACAGTTTGAAAGAATTTTTTGTAAGGAATATCTGTTCTGACAAATATCCATGCAAAAAATGCCCCAATAATCATAGCCAAAACTGTTACCCCAAATCCTACTGCAATACTATTTAACAGTGGTTTCACTAACAACGCAGGAGTAAGGTCACTCGCAAATATTCGTACATAGTGAAATAGGGTAAAAGCTCCTTTTACAGCATCTCGCTGCAACCTTAAATCATAATCTTGATACGTGAGAGAGGTATAAATCATCTGAAAAAAAGGAGCAATAATGAGAAATGCGAATATGATTACAAAAAATATAGACAAAATTAGCTCAGGTTTAGAACGTAACTTTGCTGCATAAAATCTCATGATAGGTTTCATATACTTCCTTTGCTATGTGTGTTGAGGAAACAAGATTATCTTATCTCCTCAACAGATGAGGTAACCGATCAGCTACTAATTCAGTAACTGATCAATGTAACAATATCTATTTCGCTGATTCCTGCATCCAGAAATCTTGAACTTCAGGACCTAAGAACCAATCATCTTCTGGATCTACCACCCACATGTTCATTTCATCCCACGCTTCTCCACCTTTAGGGGTAGCAACATTTGATCGTGGACTCTTAGAACCAACTTCATAATAAGGGGCAAGTCCTTGCAACCATTCGAGTCCTTTCCCTTCAGTGTAAGGTTCTGGAATATCAGTATCGAGAGTAATAGATGGGTCACCTAACATAAATGCTGTTAAGAGTTTTGCAGCATTAGGATGTGGTGCCTGTCGTGCGATAGCTGTATAGGTTGGGAAAATAATTCCATCAATTGGATCGAGTGGGAACAAGAGATTATTGATATAATCTTTTGTTCTGTTATAACGAAGATACGTAAAGGTGGTAATTGAGATAGGCGCAAGTCCTGTTTGACCTTTTTTACCAGAAGCACCAGTTACTTTTCCACCAGAGTCACTAATGATGAGATCATTATGCAATAGACGATAAATCCACTCATATCCTGCATTCTTTACACCAGGACTTAAGGTAATATCTTTATTGTAGAATCTTTTATATGATGCTGCCATCTCATCTGCATGGCCTGCAACAGAGACAACACCCATGAGGTTTGAAAGAGAAGCAAGTGGGTCTTTAATCACAACTTTACCACGATATTTCTCTTCAGTTAATTGCCAGATATTTGTAATAGGTGGTTCACTGTGGAGTTCAGAATTATACATAAATACCATTGCTTCAAGAATACGAACTAAAGCTGGGTCTTGGTTTTCTTTAGGAATCATATCTTTATGCATTGAAGGAACAAAGTTTAGTACTCTATTCTTGTCAATTAAATCATAAATAAAGTTACCACTTCCCCCTGTGGTGATGATATCAGCATTGAAAATATTTGCTTGTTGTTCACTGATAGTTTTTTCAAATGTTTTTACTGAACCAAGGTCATAACTTGTTACTTTGATTTCAGGATACATTTTAGTAAAAGCTTCCCCTACAGCACTCATTCTACTCGATGCACTATAGATAATAACTTCACCTTCTTGCTTAGCTAATCTAGTAATTTCATCCCAATCTTGGTTTACATCATATATTCCAAGTTGAGCTTCTTTTGCCCATGCATCCATTTCTGCTGGGTATCCACTTGTTACTTCTACTTCTTTTGCTCCACCGGCAAAAAGAAGGGTTCCTAGCAGAACAAACACACATACTAACAAGATGTTTTTCTTCACGGTATTCTCCTTTATTTGACTTTTATATAAAAGTCTTATACACATACGAACTTCTTGTAATGATGTTAAGTTGTAATTACAAGTAAGTCAACAATTATTTTAATTATTTTTTTCTTATTGAGCTAATTTCAAAATGCTGAATTGTATTTATAAATATGCAAGAATTACTGTATGGATATGCAATAAACAAGAATTCCTGATAGGAGTTATTGTGAGATACAGTAAGATAGGTAATAATTTTGCTAAATCGTAGCAAGAAATGTACATTTAGGCGTATTAATGCAGCCTCTCGTAGTTAGAGGGGTATATATTTTAGTGTTTTATATTATTTAAGAAGCTTTTTTAGCTTTTATTTCTTTCTTTAGAAGAAGCGTCTTCCAAACTTTCTTCAATGTCGAAAGCAAGATGGCCAGTTCAATATCATATCGTGCATGGCTTTCACGTCTGTATAACTTATTAGGAAGGAATCCATCTTTGAGTTCACTATTGGTCCTTTCGACAGTAGATCTCGCTTTGTATCTTAATGCAGTGGGTTCTTCCATTGGGATCGCAGCAACACCTCTATGGGCCCTCTGGTCAATAATAACTTTTCTTTCTATTGATTCAGCATAAGCATTGATGTCCGGGTTGAGATATCCTTTATCCATAAGAGCATAAAAGAAATCATTCCGTTGGTATACATACTTCAAAAGAGGGACCGCAACTTTGCAGTCATGGACACATGCACCAGTTACAGCATAAGCAATAGTTACACCAAAATCGTCGGTGGCAAGATGGGCTTTATACCCTATGTACCACTGTTTCTTACCCTTTGAATTTTGTTTTGCAGTCATAGAGCACCTCATTTCAAGCTCTGAAATAGAGGTTTCAGGAGATTCTGTTAAATAGTCCAATTTTTCTTCTTGTTCTTTTGCCTTGCGTTTAACATATTCTTGTTCTTCATGGGAGCCTTTTTTCTTTCTTCCTCTTTTCTTTAAAGAGGATGGTAAAGAAGGTTCTTTCTTCCTTTTTAAAGGTTTTTCCCGAGCCTGGATTGTGGTGCTATCAATGGAAATATGACCTATAATCCTGTTCATTTCAGTGGTGTAAAAATGTATTAACCGTTCATGTAGGATTGTGGGCTTTATGATTTGTTCTACATCTCTACTAAGTCTACTGACCGTTGCAGGGCTTGGCACATCAGAAATGCTAAGTATTACCCTAAGGTTCATATTCTCTTCTAGAAGAAAAAGAGTGTCTTTTGTAGTTTGTATTTTGTAATGAAGTTTCAATAGTTGGATTCCAAGTATTGATATCAGATCATACCCAATACGTCCCTTTCTATGATATTTTAGCAACTTCCTTTTTTCATTAGAAGAAAGGAATGATTGTACAGCACAGAAAACATCCAGAAACTCGAGTTCACGATTAGTGGGGTTTCTAAAAAAACAAGATGATAATTCATCTTTTGAAAGCAATAGGGATTGAAGAGGAAAAATTGTTGGTGTAGAATGTGACATAGATAAGGAACTCCTTTTCTGGTTTTTTGTTGTGATAACCAAATTATACTAGAAAAGGATTCTTTTTTCTATATACACAATAGAATTAATTTTAAAAACTCGTAAATCTCCCCCTCCTAGATGAGTTTCTCTGAAGCTTAATAAAGACAGCAGTAAATCTGTATATTTATTCGTTTCAGAGTCTCTCCAAATCTATTTTGAAATTGGCTCTATATATTATTAATTTTTATAAAAATATATTTATAGTGGGTGTCCGTTGAGTAGTAAATTATTTACGTCAATTTTTACTTGACATATGTAAATTTGTGCCATACCATGAAAATGATTGGATGAATTTCATCCATTTACTATGTTTAAAGGAGTCAATTATGAAAAAGAAGATTGTTCTTATAATGCTTATCATGGCATTAGTTCTCTCTCTTTCTACTCTCTTTGCTGCTGGTAAGGCGGAGACAGCAGAAGGACAAAAAAAGATTGTATTCATGCATCCATACGATGCTGAATCACCCACAATGCTGTGGCATGAAGAAAACATTCGATTGTATGAAGCTGCTCATCCAGATGTGGTGTTTGACAACATTAGCTCATCAACTGGAGATGAATATTTAACACAGGTAACTACAAAGATGGCTAGTGGCGATGAAATTGATCTTCTTCAAGGGTGGACACTTGCTCGAATGCAACCTTTTGCTGAAGCGGGTCGATTATATCCTCTTAATTCAGTATTTGAAGGAGATCCTGCTTTTAGAGATTTTTTACAAGATGGACCACTCGAAGCGACTACATTTGGTGGAAAAGTGTATGGTATTCCCTTGGAACTCGCTGCTGAAGTCATTTTCTATAACAAAGCGATTTTCCGTGAAGCTGGGGTAAAAGTTCCTGCTACATATGAGGAATTCTTGGCTCTTATTCCTGCTATTCGAAAAGCTGGATATATTCCTATTGGACTTGGAAACTCAGAGCCTTGGATTGGAACTATCCCTTACATGATGCTCGCTGAACGTTTCGGTGGACTTGAAATGTATGAAAATACAGTAATGAATAATATCGGCAAATGGACTGATGCTCCTTTTGTAGAAGCAGGTGAAGAACTGCAGAAGTGGATATCTCTTGGAGCATTTGAACCTAATGTAAATGGTATTCCAGCTGTTGAAGGTCTTGCACGATTTACTAATGGAGAAGCCGCAATGTTCTTCATGGGTTCATGGTCTCTTTCTGCTTTTTATGAAGAATTAGGCGATGACCTAGGTGTTTTTAACCTTCCAGGTATGAAAAATGGGAAGGGAAGTGCTGATCATTGGATTATTATTCCGAACCAATCAATGAGCATTGGAGCAAATTCTAAAAATCCTGAAATAGCAGTGGACTTCTTGAAATTCATGCTTTCTAAAGAAAGACAGACTGCTTTAGCAAAGAGTGGCTTGATTGTCACTACTAAAGTTTCACTTCCAAAAGAGGAAGCAAATCCAGTTCAAGCCCAGATAATGGATTATTTAGCTGTTTCAACTGGTGCTATGTATCCATGGGACGTTCCAATGGGTAATGCATTAGGTGCTGAACTCAATAATGCTACAGCAAACTTTTATGATGGTGCAGATCCGTTGAAAGTTCTCTCAGATTTTCAACGAGTAAATGACACAGAACGTTAATAGATACTAAATATCAACAAGGGGATAATAATGGATAAAATGCTTCGTAACCCGGTCACTATAATACTATTTATAGCACCTGCCTTCATATTGTTTCTTTTTATTATTCCCTTGCCTATTGTGCAAACCATTTACTATAGTTTTACTGAATGGAATGTCATTAGTGACCCCAAATTTGTTGGATTCACTAATTATATTCAACTTTTTAAGAGAGATGTTAACTTCACCCGTGCTGTAGTAAACACCTTTATGTTCGCAATTGGTTCATTTGTACTTCAAATCCCTTTTGCGTTTATTATTGCTAATTTGCTCACCCGATTGAAGAAGATGTCTGGGGTATTTAGAAGTATTTTCTTTTTCCCTTGTTTATTGTCAGCTACTGCAGTGAGTCTTCTTTGGAGGTTTATTTATCATCCAAATATTGGGTTGTTAAATTCCGCCCTTAAAGCTCTCTCCTTAGATGCTTTTGTTACTTCATGGTTATCGAATCCACATACTGCCCTCGGGGCTGTAATAGTTGCCGTTGCATGGCAATGGTTTGGGTATCATATGGTGATTTTTATGACGGGAACTTCTTCTATTCCACACGAATTATATGAATGTGCTACATTAGAAGGAGCCTCTTGGTGGCAGACCATACGATA
>Ga0075111_1000907_pt1 | contig 13784 bp, 22 predicted proteins | sample AntAceMetag02UKK_FD_69787 | JGI IMG/M metagenome (GOLD analysis project Ga0075111, IMG submission 69787) | Saline lake microbial communities from Ace Lake, Antarctica - Antarctic Ace Lake Metagenome 02UKK | ecosystem: Environmental > Aquatic > Non-marine Saline and Alkaline > Saline | place... | reverse complement strand
TCCAGGAACTCGCCCCACCGCATGACAACCAAATCGTTTGTACTGCGTCGGTTCGGCGTGTGGATGACAGCGATGGGCAACTGCCCGTCTTTGGCCGCCCGCTCGGATTGCTCCAAGGCCGCCTCCACTTTCTTGACGCCGCCTTTCCAGGATTTGGCCTCTACGCACAGCCAGTCGGTTTCAACGTCCGCGGTGGCCAGCCCCGTAGGGCCGTTGCGCCGGACACCCAAGGCGTTGGCAATTCTACGTTCGTGGCCTTTCCAGTTTGATTTGTTCATTCGTCGTCTCCGTCTACTAAATCTGCCGAATACGTGATGTCCCCGACCAGCTTGTCGGCAATCCATCCCCATAGAGCGTTCCATAGGCGTTTCATCAATAGTCCTCCGGAAAAGCCGGTTCCACGTCCAACGGTTTGGGCATTGCCCCCCGGCCCCCCGCAATCTGGCCGCCGATTTGGTACAACTCCACCCCATCCCCCGGCCCCCGCTTTCGTCCGGTCAGCAAATCCCGAAGGCTGCGGGCTTGCTCGCCTAGTTGGATCTGTCGGTCCAGGTGCGCCAGAATTTCAGCGCCGAATCGTTTGTGGTCAATCGTTTTGTTGGTCATTGTCTCGCCTCCTTTGTTTAGTAGCTGGGCGAATACTGGAACAATCCCAGCGCCCGAATCCCATCCACCCGCTTGTCTACTTCCTCTTGAAGCACAGGAGACACCCCTTCCCCCTCTGCCACAATCTCCCCGCCCCGGTCAATCAGCGAGACCTTGAACATGGCCAGCGAATCCACGAACCGCCGCACCGACTCGCCCTGGTCCGCGTCAATCATGGCCTGCAACTCTGGCTCGATGGTGGCGTGGGGGAAGGCTTCGAGGATGTCAGGCAACGCAGAGAAGGGAGCCAACCACCGGCGGCGGTCGCTGTCATATTCTCGGTCTGGCAGGTTCTTAACCAGCGCCAGGGTGTCCCGGTTGAAGGGGAACCAGATCCATATTTTGTTGCCGTCACTCAGGTAAAGTTTAATCATTTTGTTTCTCCGTGGTTATTTCAATCCCTCACTAACCCACAGCGCCAAATCAGCGCCATCCGTCATCATGTCTGTTTACCACAATATATTGGTAATTCTGTACTTCCTTGTTTTGTGATGTGTGGTGGGTGTGGTGGGTGTGGTGTCGTTTTCGGTATAAGCTCTTACGAGAGTAGTGTTTTTTTAATTTCTGGACTAACCTGAATTTAGATCACACTCACCACACCCACCACAAAACACACCACAAAACACACCACAAGTTTTTTTATGTAACACTAACTCACAATTCCGACGCCAATGTAAAATGTGCCGGTGCGCTTTTGATACTTGTCGAATCCTCGTTCAACCAATTTCCTGCCAAAGAGCGTGCCGCTCATAGCCCTTTCGCCGTTATCCTCACACCAAGTATTGTAGGAACCGTAGAGGTCCGAAGCCTTTGTCTCTGCCACATCAACCATGACTAAGCACTCTTTGATAAATGATGAAAGGGTATCGCTTTCGGCTTGGTATGCGTTGGTTGCCGATGTCACTGAGTCGGGGGTATCCAGTCCGATTTTCTGCCATTCCATACAGCCACGGACTGCCCATGCCAGGATGCCGGGAGCCTCTGCGGTTAGCTTTTCCAGAAGGTGGGGATCTCTATTTTCCGGGGCGATGGTCACGTCAAAAGGGACCAGCTTGATTCTGCGCCAAATTGCGTAATCCGTCCCTCTCACAATTGGCTTATGGTTGGCAACCAAAAAGAGTTTGTGCGTTGGGTCGAACTGGAAGAAGTCCTGCCGCATGAGCCGGGCCTTCAGTTTGTCGCCGCCGGTCAATTGCTTTACCAGTCCCTCGGCCAGCCGCTTCCCGTCCTCTACCTCAATGGACGCTACAAGCCTTTTGCTGTACAGGTCGGCTACTTCCGTGGGGTGTCGGTCCTTGCCCACAACCAAAAGTTCCGGAGCGGCCTGGATTGCGTAATCCTCCCCTAAGAGCGAAAGTAACATATTGACGAATGTGCTTTTTCCATTTGCGCCGCTTCCGTAGAGAAAAAAAAGCACCTGCTCGGATACGTCGCCGGTCAGCGAATAGCCCACCATCCGGCGCAAAAATTCGACCATGTTTTGGTTGCCACCCATGATTTGGTCGAGGAAGGTCAGCCACGCGGGGCATTGTGCATTTGGATCATAGTCAAAGGGGGAAAGGGCGGTGATCATGTCTTCCCGGTTGTGCGGGTGCAGTTGGCCGGTCTTCAGGTCGATTGTTCCATTGTTGGCGTTCAGTGTCCATTTTCCACGGTCGAATACATCCACCGTTGTAGCGATGGGTAGTTCAGACTCAGCCAGTCGGGTGATGGCCTCAATGCGGGCGCGGGACTGACAGACTTTTGCCCATTTGACCATTGCATCGGCGGTCCTTGACAGGTCTTCCGCGGTTTCTGTTATTTTGTCTCGCTGGTCTGCGGTTGTATTGCTTTCCCCAGCTAGCCGAAGGAAGGTAGCAGCCCGCCGGGTGATTTGGGCCGCTTCCGTGTAATAGCTGGTAGCCGTCTCTTTTGCCCGACGCATCACCGCACCGGTTTTGTCAGGCGTCCAATGTTTGCCGGTCCACGTTTGCCAGCCCCATTGTAGAGTAAATCGGAAGTCCTGGCCATGTATTCGGGCAAATCGGCGGGCATTGCCCAGGTCGGTAAACCGCTCTTTGTCTGCCTCGGCTATGCCGCCCTCGTCCACGTTTTCTCTGCCGTTCCCGTTCCCGTTCCCGTTCCCGTTGGCTGTGCCGTTCAATCCGTTGGTTGCTTCCATTCTGCGGGCCTCATCAAGAAAAGACCGGGCCTTACCGATGCTAAGTTCCAGGTAGGGCAAAGCCTGAGATCCTTTCTCGGCAAATTTGCCACGGGTGCCGATGGGGTAATGCTGGAAGACAGAAAGGATCTCCGTATCCGTTGCGCCAGAGCCGACCAGGGCAGTGATCACGGATTGGTCAGATTCCGACCGCCCGCCTTTTGCCGCGCCTTCGTTGACCAGATCCAAAATACCACTGGACAGTTGCCAGTTGCTCAGGTCCGGCTTTTGAGTTGTTGTTTCCTGGAATATGACATCGGCGGCCGCGGTGACTTGGGCAGCGTCAAAAATTTCACACAAGAAGTCAGGGAGAGGCAGGGGGACAATTTCATGAGGACCATAGCCTGATTCCCATGCGTACAGGTTGCCGTTGGGGTGCGTGCTGGGCGGTAATACGATGTAGCCACCGAATCCCCGAACATCGATCCCGGAGGGTAGCCCCTTGGTGGCATTGCCGTAAAGTTTCCCTTCCGGCATGAGGTAAAGCAGATGGGTGCCGCCGCCGCCGGTTAGGTTCGTGACAGTTTCCTCCTGGTCTTTATCCAGAAGTTTGTCGCCGTCGTAAATGTCTTTGTACTGGTCGGCGTCAAGGGCAATCAGGCCAGAGTTACCACAATTCAGCCCGATATTGGCAGACGGCCATTGCGTCCACCACTTTTTGATTTGCGCCAGGTCAGTTGTTGCATGGTAAACCCCGATCCCGGCAAAGGGTTCTTTGGTGCCGGGTCGCAGGGGAAAGATTTTCCAACCGTGCTGGGCATACCAGACGGCAGACTTGAAATGTGAGTTTTCCATGAGGTTATTTCCCCTGTCCGTGGTATTGTTGGTGGCAGGGTTTGCAGAGGGTGACACATTCAAAGGCGAAGGAGATTCCGAGTCGGTTATATCCATCATAACTTAGGTGATGAACGTGTGCGGTCTTTTCCTCTGTTGGCTGAAAACATGCCTGACAGCGCCAGTTATCACGCCGAAGAACCAACCGGCGAATCTTGCTCCAGTGGGGAGAGTTCAGGTAGGCGTTGTAGTTGGTCCACCATTCGGCATTTTGTGTCTGTTGCTCTTGGGCTAGTTCGGCCTGCCACTGGTCCGATAACTGCTTTCTGATACGTTTGTTTTTCTCGCGTACTTCGTCCCGAAATGATTCGTCAAAGTCGGGAAGTTTAGAAACATCATAATCAGATTTGCGGGCTTCTTTGGTCCTCTCGCCACAATCGACACATTGCAGATAAACGCACACAACACCGTTGCTCTTGGTAAAGAGAGTTGGTGTTGTGATTTCATGTGCGCAGTTTGTCAGATCGTTGTAGCGGTCATACGTTTTCCATTCTGGCATTGTTCGATCTCCTTTTCTCAGGTAGATGCGGATGCGGAGTGTCCGTTGACAAGCTGGACGGTCAAGTAATCTGTAGGCGTTTCGGATGGAGAAATCAATCCGAGTTGAACCGCCCGAAATTCAATCATCTGCCGAACGGAGGATGATTGGGATCGGTCTTCGGTTTCTGCGATTTGCTCCAATAGTCGCTGATGGCGAGCGCCCATCGTAAGAGCCTTCATTCGTGATTTTGCCATATTTCTGCTCCTCTAAGTGAATGACAGTATATCTGTCTACAATCAACTATAATTCATTAGTGCCTAAATGTCAATAGTCAGTATATGATAATATAAAATTGATATGTGTTTTGTATATACTGACTATTGACAAACGGGCAAAAAGGGGTTATAATGTTTTTAGAAACACCCGCACCGAACAAAAAAAGCCCCGGCCAGCGCACGAACGCCGAACCGGGGCACTACCAGAAAGGTACACACCCATGATAGCGCAAACAGCAGTGACCGTCAAGATGGAAAATGGAGCCAGCCAAGCCAGCGTCAGCGACCAAGGCGTCGTGATTGAGGATATGCGGGCGTACAGCCCCCGCATGATTACCATGATGAATCTGGAAGATGCTATCCTTGTAGCCCGTGCGATTCTGTCCTTTGCCGAAGATGCCGAGATTGACCGGATGGCCGAAGAGATGGAAGACGCCCGCTGGGACGCCATGAGCGCACACTTTGATTTTGACTAGACAACCCTGGCCCGGTATCCCCTGCCGGGTCACACCTTCGGAGGATTGACCATGAACGGACTAACCCGCACCCAAGCTGCCAGCCTTGACCATTATCTAACAACACCGCCCGACGAGCGAGAGCCGGAAAGCGCCGTGGACTTGGCATCCGACCGCTTGACGCCGATCTGTCATTGCAGCGCCTACCGTTTCCCGCACCGCCCCGGCGGTGGATCTTGTTACAGTTGTCCCGATTGTCACCGGGACACAGACTTTTGTCGATGTTAGCATTGCCGGGCATTCCCCGCCCGACCACATTTGGAGGACCGATGGAATTCACCCAAGCAGACCTGAACCTCATATCCGTCGCCCTGGGTAGCCGGATGGACGAACTAAAGATTCGCCTCCGCCTGGGTGACAAAGACGCAGTGAAGGAGGCCAAGATCGTCAAGGAGTTGGCCGACCGTCTAGAGACCGAGATTCGTGAAACATCCCTGCCCATTGGCGGGGACCGATATACCGTTGATTCTGACGGAATGCCTTGGGCCTAAACGCCCGCAACCACAGAAAGGGACACACACCATGCAAGGTACGAGCAGAAACCCCCTAAGCAGCACCGCAGACGCCGCCGATGGGCTGATTGAACAGTTGATGTTTTGCGCCGCCCGCCTGGGCGCTGCCATCGAAGACGACATCCAGACCAAGCGGCAACTCAGCGAGGTCAACAAACTTCTGAGCGCCGCGGAGAACGAGATTATCATGGAAGCCGTCTACGCCGCCGATGCCAAAGAGGGACCGCTCGCCGGTATCGCCAAAACGTCCAGCGCCTACAAGACCGCTATCGACGTGCTGGTCAACACCGGGCGCAAAAACGGCGGGGAGGCGGCCTATCACGCAGCGGAGGTCAGCCGCTACGAACGTCAGGCCGACAACGCCGCCATCGAACGTGAAGTCGCCACCGTCCAATTTTCCGCAGTACGCCACGCCGCCGATTTGATGGCGGCCATTCTGAAGACGGCGACCATCTAGGCCGCCGCCATAATCCGCAGAGCCATTCCAGAAAGGAACAAACACGATGAACGCTTTGATTCAGTTGCAAGGGGCAGGAACCCAACTCACCGAAGTCGAGCAGATGATTTTGGACGAGATCAATCAGGACGCCAACGCCTTCGACCTTCAGCCGGAACGGGTCAAGATAGCACCGGGGGGAATTGGTCAGTTTCTGGCCGGCGAGGGCGAGACGGTCAAGACCTTCACAGCCATTGTTGCTATCAGCCAGAAGATCCGGGGCTATTGGCCCGGCAGTGGCACGGGCAACGCCCCTTTGTGTTCCAGTCCTGACGGGGCGCGGGGCATCTTCACCACCGACCCGGACGCCGACCAAATCAAGGACGCCACGACCGCCAAGCAGCCCCACCCGGCCATCCGGCTTTATGACTCTGGTCAGCCTGTGCCCGACTTCTTCGGGTGCCCCTCGTGTCCTCTGAACCAATGGGGCAGCGAACACCAGCGCCGGGGCGGGGAAGGCCGGGGCAAGGCGTGTAAGGAGATGCGCCGCCTCTTGTTGCTGATTGACGGCTGGGCATTGCCCGCCCTCATGTCTTTGCCGCCTACCAGCATTAAGGCATGGGACGGCTTCTGCTCTGGGCAAGCCAGCCGCAAATCTGCCTACTTCGCCGTGCGCACCAAATTCGAGTTAGACGCGGCCAAGGCCAACGGGGGCGAGACCTATAACGTGGTCAAGGTGTCCCAGGTTGACCGGCTAACCGACACCGCCGACATGGCCGCCGTTTCTGAGATTCGCCGCCAATACCGGGATCTGGTTTCGCAGATGCCGATCCAGGTGGACGAATACGAGACCATCGAACCGGGTGCGGATGACGACCTCGCCCCGTTCTAACCGCACCGCCCCGGCCATCCCCCGGCCTGGGCCAACGAAAGGACATCGCACCATGCACAAAATATTGAACTGGCACCCCTGGGGTGACAACCCGCTGGATTACATCAACGTCGAACTCGCCACGCCGGACGAACGGGAGGTAATCATCGAACGGTGGGGGCTGGGATTCGCCGTCCTGGTGGATGGCGTCGAACATCTTGTCACGGACAGCAACGCCGTTGTCTGTGGCACGTTGTACGAACTGGAAGCGGGGATCATAGCATGAGCGAAAACACAATGGATCGGATGACCTGGATGCTCGCCGTCGTCGCCGTCATTCTGCTGATTGCCCTTTCCGGGACAGTCAGCGCCCAAGGCAATGGGCCGTACATTGACCACGGCTTCCAGCTAACTGGCGAACAACTCAGCGCCGCCCGTGTCGCAGCCGGTGAGGTCAGCGCCGCCCTGTTCGGGGGTCCGGCATACCTGGAAACACTCTGCACGATGGGGAACCGTGTAAAGTCTTCCCGGTTCCCTGACACCTTGTCCGCCGTGGTGGAGCAGGGGTATTTCGCCCCGCCCCGCCTGCTAACAACACAGGAGTACCGGATTGCCGAGGACTATTTCGGCGGGTTCTCCTGGTGTCTGTCTACTCCCCGTTACTATGTCCTGAGCCAACAGGACGTCGAGGCGCACGGGTTGCCAAATGGCGATCTATGGTTCCCGTACACGTTGCCCAGCGGAACAGTGCTGGCGGCGCACTTTTACAGCACTTGGCCAGAGGGGGCAAAGTGAACAAAATAGACGAAGTGCCCGTGAAGTGGTTTACCGGCGGGGATGAAGGATGGCCCATTGGCCACGCCCCCGCATACTGGGATCTGTCCACAGCCGAGAAAGCCGTCAGCCAGGGATGGCGCATGAGCGCCGGGGGCTGGTGGCACGGGCCTGACGGAGAAATGGTGGTGGACACCGCCGCACTGTGGGAGGACAGATACATCCAATGATACCCGTGACAGTAGTAACACGCAACGCCACCCAGGACCCGGTGACACACGACCTGTACCGTCAGATCCTAGCCGACCTCCGAGCGCAGGGAATGACGTACCGAAGCCTAGCCGAGGCGATGGGCTTCAGCGCCGCCATGTGGCGATTCTGGGAACGTGGAGAGCGGACCCTATCCCGTGAGGCCATGCAAGCCCTGCGGGAGTTTACCGACGAATTCCCCGCCATGCCGCCCACGGTCCAGGAGGTTGTCGCCGGGATGGTGGACCCTGACGCCGCTGTCCACATGATCGGCGAACTGGCCGCCGGTGAACTGGTGCGCCGGGTGCTGCTGCTGGCCAATGTCGGAAACGTCCAAATAAGCGCTAACGGGGCGATAACGGCGAAAACGGGCTTGGATACCGGGGAGGGGGACAGAACGCCTGTTACACCTGTAACATCGACGCAGGGGGCAAAGCGTGACAAGCGCTTCCGGCCCACAGTCAGCGCAGAGAACAAAAAGTGGCTGAAGGCCAAAGGACTGAGCGCAGATGCCGCCATCGAGAGACTTAGGCAAACGTCCTGACAAAAGGAGCCAGTCCTTCCAACGGCCCGCCGGGAGCCTATCCCGGCAGAAGGGGACAGCATGAACGACAAAACACCATACGAGCGAGGCAAGGAAGCATACAAGAAAGGGGAAGGATGCACCCCGCCATTATTTATCACCGGTATACGCCTATCTTCCACATAGCCGGGGTAGCGACCGGCCCGCATTGTACACAATCCAGCGAGGGGTGAGGGACAAGCGAACCACTAGCCAAAGGAAACGAAACGATGAACAGTTATCAGGGAAACTACGAGAACGTGAAACCGGGCGACACCATCATCATCAAGACCGGACCTTGCCGGGAAATGGTTGGCAAGGCTTACGGGAAGATTCAAACCAGATGGGGCAAAGACATTCGGGTGAAGATGGCAGACGAAACTTTCGAGATTATTTCAGGATTCACCAGCGTAGGGATCGGGGCATACTGGACACCAGATAGTCGAATTCGCTAACCCACACCAACGCCGGGGCACCCCCACCCCGGCCAACCAAAGGAGCCAGGAACATGAACGACCTCAGCACACTCTATTATACATTCGTAGAACTTCGGGTCGCCGCCGACATGATCAAGACGACTCAAGGCAACACGGCCACGGCCACCGTCGCCGCAAAGGCTGAAGCTCGCAAGGCATGGGACATCTACGCCACCGCCGCCGTCGCCGCTCTCAAAGCGGAACAGGCTTCAAGGTTGCAAAGAATTGCCAATGTTTACGCTGAAATTATTGAGTCACTAGAGCGATCAATTGCGGAGCGCACCCCATGACCACCGACACCCAACCCAAGACCGTCGAACGGAACCGGCTCGACGTGGAAACAGCCCGCCGCCGCCACCGCAGAGCCTACACTTTGATCAAGGAACTGGCAGCGCAAGCGGGGTATCTGGACCTGGGGCCGTACCTCAGCGGCCTGGACATACTTCTCGAAGACTTGGAGGCCGGGGCCTTCATCCTGATTCTGGAAAAACAACCACAAGAATAGGAAGGGTGAACAATGAGCGAATCACCGTATGGAACAAAGATGGACATGGCGTCAGCAATTGCACACCTAGAAATCTTTATCAGTGGTAATGGAGATGAAACGGGAGATGTCACGGAGGAAGAAGCATGGGAGGCACTGGACTTCATTCGGGGCAAAACGAATAAGATAAGTACAAAATTCATAGTCTTTAACCCTGAGACACTGAAAAAGTTCAGCGACGAAATCGGTCCCGCCGTTGAGAAGGCGTTTGATGAGGCTTTGGAGGCCAGCCGGAAGGATATAGAAAAGCGGATGTGGATATATAACCCGTTTGGCACCATCGTAGAAGCTGAGGAAAACGAACCACCTGATTGACATCGGACCCGCCACAGTGTATCATATCCCCATAAACACGAATGCCCCAGCCGCTTACAACGGTGGGGCACTCGCTAACCGAAAGCCGGGACAAGCGGCCATCGGCTGGGGACATGATAGCACCGCCACCCATCCCATGCAAAGCGTCTCGGCAATAGCCGGGGCGCTTTTGCGTTCCAGGGGGTGATACGTGGACCTAAAGCGTTTTATGATGGCAGAGGCCAGCACGGTCAACCGGATATTTAAGGATTATGGCATCAGCGCCGGAGTCATCAAGCGGGGGACGTTTGGCACTCCGTCATATTTGGCCTATGGCGTCGGCCTGGGCCGGGGCGTTAAGGTGTCCGCTGTGCTGGGCATCCGGCGGGAGTTGGGGGAGACGCTATCCGGCAAGAGGGGGGCACCTACCCCGGTGCGGTTTCGGTCCCTTCCCCTGGGATTGGAAGTCCCACACCCTTCCCCGGCTCCCCTGCACTGGAAACGGGCACGCCGCTTGATTGATACTCATTCCCTGCTGCTGGGGCGGTCCTATGGCTATGGTCAGCCGCAGGACGAAACATTGAGCCTTGATGAACATCCGCACACGCTGATCGCTGGCACAACGGGATCGGGAAAGTCGGTGCTGTTGACGGGGGCGCTGTTGTCGCTTCTGGCCAACACTCAGCCGAGAGATTTGCAACTCTTGACCGTGGACCTGAAAAACGAAACGCTGCCCGCATTCTCCCCGGCTCCACATGTCCGCACTTTTGCCGGCGATCTGGCATCAGCTGAATCGATGATCGCTTGGCTTGACGGGGAGAAGATGCGCCGCATCAGGACCGGGGACCGGGAACCCCGCATCGTGCTGGTGATTGACGAGTTGGCAGAATTGGGGCGGTCCAAGGTGGCAATGGCCCAACTGGAAAGCCTGCTATCGGTCGGTCGGTCTTTGCGCTTGCACGTGATCGGGGCAACTCAGCATCCTCTCGCAAGCGTGATCGGGTCCGTGGTCAAAGCCAACTTCTCGACACGGCTTGTGGGGATGGTCACAGACGAAAGCACGGCACGCACCGCAACGGGGCGGGCCGATAGTGGGGCCGAGTATTTGCCGGGCCGTGGTGCGTTTTTGCGTGTCTGCGGTGGCACGATGACACGGTTCCAAGCCTATTTGTATCCTGAGGGGGATGTCCCCGGCGCTGTGGCTGGGGCTGTGAGTAAATACCGAAGCCGTCCCGTACCGGTACAGCGGGACGTGGGGGATCCCCCCCTCAATGGCTGGGATTTGGGCAGTATACCGGTACATACCGAGCCTGTACCGGCATCTGTACCGGCTGTACCACTTCCGTACCAGGAGCCAGGGGAGCGGGAGCGGGAGATTCTGCGCACGTTGTACCAGGAGAAGGGCAGCAAAAACCAAGCGTTGGCCGTGGCCTATGAACTCGGCAAGACGCCCAAGTCGCTGGCATGGCTGAACGAAGCACTAGAGGGGGCAGCAGTATGAACAAATTCATCGTATCAATGATTGGGATTGCCGTGGCCTTGGGTATCCCACTCGGCTTCGTGGTGATGGCCACATGGTGGTTAGAGGATCGCTTCGGCTCTGCGGTCGCTATCATGATGTGGGGGGGCGTGGCTGCGCTTGCCGCCTTCTCCGGTGGCGCTATTCTGTCTCACCGCATCGGACGGGCAACGCTGGAAAGCGTAGCGGATTTCATGGAGAGCAACGCACAAACGGAAAAAAACAGAGCGCAACTCTACCGGGAATATGCACGGGGAGAGCGTGAGGCATTCTCAGCACGGGCAAAGGTGGAGGTCATCGACGCCCGCCGGGTTGACCAGTTGGCTCAACAGCGGGCCGCGCTGCTCTCGGATAGTAACAGCCGGGCGTCTTGGTCGGTCGGAGAAAATGCGTTTGTGGGCGGGGAAGATGACTTCCCAATATACGAATAGGGGGACATGATGCGAGACTATCGCATTTTCGAACATGATGAAGAAGTGTGGAAAAAGTCGCACGGATGGGGGGCAATGGGCATCCTTGACCAAATATTTGGCCCGCTAAACATAGGAAGTCGCATCTTTGGCGAGTTGTTCATGCTAACTGATAGCCGCTCCAAGAAAAGACAACGGAAACAACCCAGGGGGCGGGTGCGCTTTATCCTTCCCCGGTCTTCTGTGGTCAAACATGGTGTTGTTTATTCTGACGTGATTCGACTACTCAAGAAGTACGGAATCAGACCACACAAGGGGCGGCATGATGCGAAGTTTTTTTACTTCACAGTGAGAGAAAGCCAGGCACAATGGGCGATCACCGTGTTGGACCGGTGGAAGGCTGGCACGCTGGGCGGCAGTTGGGCCGAGAAGGGGAAGGAACGCAAACGAGAACGCTGATACCATAACCCAGGTAACAACAAAGCCCCGGTCACTGCGCCGGGGCTTTTGCGTTATACCGTCGTGCCTGCTGCGTCAATCCAATTGCTCCCATCCCACCAAATCGGGATGCCGAGGGTGGTGTCGAAGAACAATTGGCCCGTGACCGGAGCCGATGGCCGATCCCCTGTTGCGCCGGAATGGTATACGACTTTCTGTATCCAGCCCAAAACGTAAGGCTGAATCAGTGACAAAATACGTTGCGTTGTGATCATATCAGTTGCGCCAATTCCCACGGCGAGGACGTGCCCACCGGCTCGATAGTGTAGCGCCCGTTTTTGATGTCATACTCGCAGCGTTGAATCATGAACGGGGATGCGCCCGACAGGAACACCGCCGCCGTGCTGTTGTGACGCACGTCCCACAGCCCGCACCATTCGCCCGCTGGACATTCGCCCCCTGTCAATCGCTGGCCGAATTGATTCAGCAATTCCCCGGCGTTGTTGAGATAATAGCGAACGTCCGTTCTTGACGGCTGCTCAAAAACTTTTACTTTTTGCTCTTGGGTGATGGTGGCTTGCAGGGGTAGATCGTTGGTCGTGCCCGTTTTGAGCAATTCCAAAATTGAATCTTCAATCGTGCTATCTGAATCCCGATACTCCGAGGAAGATACGCCCGACGCATCTACAATGTCCGTCCCTACAATCCAATCGTTGATCGCATTGTAGGCGGTAATCATGTCAGTTATTTGGGTAGTTGTAACCGTGCTGGCCGTGTCGGTATTTTCATAATATATCCATGACAACGTGTCCCACCATCCACGGCACGACAGCGTTGCCGACACCGTGTCAAACGTGCCACCGGTCCTCACGTCCGCCCTGGGGTTACTGTGCATGGCTAGCAAGGTGTCCCGCAGTTGCTCGGCCTGGGCATCACTTGCCCCGGCGATGGACGTGTAAAGCGACTTCCCCCCGAATTGATTGTAGCTATCAAACTCCGCCCCCAAGGACGTGTCCTTACGTTCCCCCACATCCGCCGCCCCTGCTGCAACGTAGGAGTAGGTCACCCGAACTAAATTGTACATAGATTGCAGAGATAGGCCGATTTGCACGCCGGGCAGATTGAGGGTCACCGTGTCCAGGTATCCCCACCAAATCGGTTGCGCCTCTCGCATCAAGACCATTCGCCCCCGCAACCATCCCAGCAATCCCCACAGTTCGGGCAAGGGACCGCTAACCTCAATCTCTGCCAGTTCGGGCCCACCGTCTCGATGGAAACTGTAGCGGGTCGGCTCAAATGTCAGGTTATGCGCCTGTAGTGTTCCGTCCAGGTGATACGGCAGAAGGGAATAGATCATGCCGTCAGCCTCCGAGGTCGGTAGAACATGCGGACGGTGTTTCTGATAGATGTTTCAGGGATGGAGGAAGGGCTGTGGTTTTGTTCGTCCGTCAGCAGGTAGAAGCGATTTGCCACGCCGGGGGTGATGGTCACCCGCCCCCCCAAGCCAATCAGAGCGGGGAGCTTGCTTGTTGTGTAAGACGCTCCCCGGCTGATATACAGCGCATCGTCTAGGCCATCGTCTACAGCCCATGTATCGGTAAGATAACCGGCCAGGGCGCTGACGGGTGTCAATTTTCGGTACTCAGCAACGGGCAAAAATTGCAGCCAGTCCAGGTCCAGATTTTGGGTTCCGCTTGCCACCCGTGCATAGACAATCAGGGACAGTGCCAACGGTCCGCCCACGTTGGC